>Ga0233431_1000963_pt1 | contig 55025 bp, 42 predicted proteins | sample SI_118_April2016_FD_179867 | JGI IMG/M metagenome (GOLD analysis project Ga0233431, IMG submission 179867) | Seawater microbial communities from Saanich Inlet, British Columbia, Canada - SI_118_April2016_200_MG | ecosystem: Environmental > Aquatic > Marine > Inlet | place: Canada: British...
TTCTAAAAAACTTCATAAGTGTATTGATTGAAAGCCTTTTAGAAAAAAGAAAAGTATATTCTAAATCAAAGTTACAAATATCTTATAATTGTCGGTGAAGTCCATTTTTAATTGTCGCCAAGGGCTGATCCGTAGGATCTTCCCTTTCTGAATCAGCCTGGCTAAAATAAAGCCCTTCTTTTACATATGCTTTTACTATTTTTCCAGAAATGGGACTGTGCCATCTATGATATTTAAAAGGACTCAGAAACGCCTGAAAAACTGTTCCGTCAATAAACTGATCTACATATTGATTATCCAGCATATCATTTAATGAATATGGTTGAGACTTTATCCAAAACTTACTATATTTTTTTACATTATGACTAATCTTATATATTGTGGAATCACATGCACCAACAATAACTTTGTGATTTTTTGGCTCATCTATCGGCCTTACACCTTTTTTAAGTTTTCGAGTGAAAAAATCATTCCATGACTTGAATCCCCAATATTTATCATTGGGTTTATACTGATAATTTTCAATCTTAAGCTGCTGTATAGCCGACTTACACATCCATCCATTATCAGACTCATTAAGGACATAAAGTGAATCTTTGCTGTTTAAAAACCTGCACCATACGTCTAAAAGTTTTTTAAACATACTATTTATTTTTTCATTACGATAGGCCGCAAAACCAGCTCTTGTTCCCATTGTCCAAATAAGTATTGCAGAAAATGGAGTTCCTACCAATAATGAATCATTATAATCCGGTGCTTTTGTTAATACTGAATTAAGAAGACGCAACATATGGTCAATATTTTTTAGCCTATGTTCATCATACTTTGGATCTCTGGGAATCTGTTCTATCATTTCTGTCAGATACATCCGAATTACCGGATCAGCATTCACCATGTCTCTAAATTCACTAATAACAGGATGTTCCAAAACGTCTTCTTTTTTATTTCTGATTTCATCATTAAACTTTGCGTGCCATTTCCTCAAGGCATGTTTGTCAGCTGATAACCATTTTCTTTTAATTCTGGTTTGAATCTCAGATTGCTTATTCATTTAAAATTCCTTTCAGAATAGATATAATTTATAATTATTTTTTCAAAGTCATTTTTACCATGGGACCTGTCATTTTAGTTCCCCAACCAGGCATTAATTCAAGCCAATGAAGTTTATTATTTTTAGTCCTGTCAAGATCATTCACTATTAATGCAATATTGAAACTGCTACCGGATTTTAATATTAAAGGGAGTACATCTTTTACAGGAAAAGCAGCTTCATAAATAGTATGCTTACCTACTCGACGAACAGCTAATTTTACTGATTTATTAAAAGCTTCAATTTCTCCTTTTGGAGAAGTATCAAGAAATACCTCATTTCCTTTAGGAGTCATAGAGAGTTCCCAGGACCATTTATCAAGATAAAATTGGACACAGTCTGCAGACCACACTATATCGCCTGAATTAGGCTGATAATGATCATTATCAATCATATTCACTGCAAGATATAAATATTTACTGTCCCACATCATTTGAATATAACCGCTCAAATCTTTACTGTCTTTCGGGTCAAAAGCATGAGCATAAATAACAGGTAAAACTGCAGCATTTTTCCATTCATTTAAGTTCCCGTCAATTTTCATATTAGCAGGTGCATGAACAACATAAGATGATTGGATCAAGTTAAGTTTATTTGTCACTTTAACTGGTCCGCCGTTTTTTACTTTAGGAATAACAGTTTCAAATGATGGGACAGGAAAGTGAACATCAGATGCAGAATCAGTCCATATATGCACTTTTGCTATTCCGCGTTTATTTGACTTAGCTTTAATAGTTAAGCTTTTAGGCGAAACATGCCAACCTGCCGGAATTTTCCATTTTAGAGTTATATCTAAAGGCCAGCTATACGGATTATCCAGATATACAGACACGTCACGATTTAATTTTTCCCAAAATGGGATTACTACTGGCTGAGTGGTTACACAATTATGAAGATGATTCATCTCAGCAACACGTTTTTGCGTTACTATATTAGAAGGCAGCATATATCCAGGTTTAATAACAGTATAATGGATTTTAGTACCGCGAACTTTTATAAGCATATAATGAGGAAATCCACCCTTATTTTCAGCAAGACCTAAGCGGTCACCGCCGCCACCGCCTGATATAAAATAATGCACTCCATCTTTAATTCCAAAATCACGATACAAATGTTCATGACCTGCAAAAACGGCTCTAACAGGATATCCTTTAAATAATTCTGCAACCTTATTCCATTTACTGCCATAATGATTCGTATTAAAAATTGGCTGATGCATCATTATAAAAATATTCTTAGCCTTGGATACAGCAAGTTTATTTTTAAGCCAGTTAAGTTGTTTTCCTGAAAATATTCCTGAAGGTTGTCCATTTTCTTCAGTATCTAAAGCTATAAATTCACTATTCCCATAATTGATTGAAAACATAACAGGACCAATACGGTTAGTGAATATTTTTTGGGTTGCTTCATCTGCTATATCATGCCCGCCAACTATAGAAAAAATAGGTGGTTTAATCTTTGCAATATGATTCTCATAAATATCCCACTGCTTATCAACGCCTGATGCAGATCCTCCAAAGATGTTATCTCCATCAATAAAAATCAAATTGGGTTTTAAAGCGTTCCAATCTTTAATCATCGATATAAAATCTTGAGAATATTTATATGTTTCAGCAAATTGAATATCGCCGACGATGCAAAAATCAAAACTATTAGAAGCAACCGGAGGTTCAGCTTTTAATTTAGCTAATTGATTCTGAAAAATTGTTGCCCCAAATGAACTGCAGATTATTCCGAAAAACACTATTGTAAAACAGATACCGATTATAGATTCCCTAACCTTCATAATTCTTGACTCCCTATTTCAAAATATTAAAAAGAATATAATACAGATTTAATGCTTTATTATAAAATTACAAATTTCTATAATATTGTTTTTAGAAGATTTTTCTAATAAGCAATCCTTAATCTTCCATACTCTGAAATTTGAATCATCATTTATTTCCTGATAATTTATCAAATTTTCTTTTCTCTGTAATATCTGTTATTACACCTAAAAAATCATTATTATCATATACTTGGATTGTAGTTTCTATCCATTTTTCTCTCCCATCATCAAAAATAATAGGACATTTAGCATGGAATGAGATTCCATTTTTAAAAGCTAATTTTTCTTCTTTCAAAATTCTATCTAAATAATCTTTTCTTACTCTAGTTTCCCATACTCTAGGATTATCAAAAAACTCTTTTTCAGTAATTTCATATATTTCACACATACCGTTGGAGATAAAATCATATTGATCTTTATCAAAATTACCCGAGAAAAAACCTTGTTTAGAGGTATTTATCAAATTCATGAGTCTCTCATTAACTGTTTTATTTTTTTCTTTTTCAGTAATATCCCTATGAATTCCACCTGCAAAACGTTCATTACCTACAGAAAAAGTAAATCTGTTTTCAGTAACATATCTGATATCGCCGTTCAGCATCTTCATTCTATAACTAAACTCTATATAATCATCTGTTTTTGTGTTCTGCTCTTCAATAATTTTTAAAATTACTTTGAGATCATCATGACAAACATATTTTTCCCAGATATCAGGGTTATCATGAATTGCAGTTTGAAACTCTTCTTTATTCATTCTAAACATATCGTAAACAGCCTGATTAGTATAAAAAACTTTCAGTTTGGTTTTTCCTTTTCCAGCATCAGTCAACTGACCAAGCCAAATAGGATTATCTGATTTTTCCATTAAGTTATTTTTTAATCCACTTAGCCAAGAAGCTTCTTTTTCTTTTGTGATATCTTCTATGGTTCCGCTATGAGTGTATGTTCCCTCATATTTTGTCTCATGCGTAATTATTTTTATCCATTTACCATGTAGAGTTTTTAGGACAGATGTACGAGGGCTTACTCTAGCCATTCTATCTATACCATACTTAGTAAAACTTTCTCTACATGTATCAATATCAATATAATCTTCCCATTTATTATCGAAAAAATCTTGTCTTGATATTCCAAGTATATTTTTTAAAGCTTTTTCTGAATTAATACTGTCATATACAAATGTTCTATCTGTGTAACTTATTTCATGCCTGAGCCAAATCAATGTGCCTATTTTTTCCTGAGCATCTGTTAATCTTTTTATCTTATGATCTTTTAAATGAAGCTCTGTTATATCTTTAATAAAACCTGTATGAACTGCTGTAAATCCCTGACGTCTAATATAAGTATTAAGTTCGACCCACCTTTCTTCTCCTGTTACAGCATGAATGATTTTTAACTTAAGTTCATATTTTCTTTCTTTTTTATAAGCTGTTTTAGAGAATCTCTCATTATCCCACTTTTCTAAAATATCAATGGATTCATCTTGGACGCAAAATCGCCATTGCCCATCCATAAATTCCTGTTTTGATACGCCATATATTTCTTCTGTTTTATTATTGACATAGTCACATTTATACTTAAGAGTTCTTAGGTTTTCACGGCTGACAAAAATGATTTCATTTGGAGTATCAAGACAGGATTCTAAATTTATAGTGTTGGTTATATCTGAAAATACCCCATACCAAACTTTATTGAATTTGCTTCTGCTATCTCTTATCCATTTAACTTTTCCGGCTGCAGTAACTATTTTATATTCAATAGTCATAATATGACCATTTTTATTTCTATGTCTTCTTAAATCTCTTAGTTCCTGAACTTCTTCTGAAAGTAGATTTGAATTGTCGATCATATTTTTGACTCTATATATAGAAAGTCTTTTATCCTCTTCTGTATCCATAGGTATTTCAAAAATATCAAGAAAAGCACTATCACTTATGAAAATAAAATCGAGCTGTTCCTTTCTATCATTCCATGTTCCCATCCAATAAGCATCTTTACTTTCATTTAGTGCAGCAGCAAAAATAGATTGATTTTTAGTAGCTTTTTTCAGTTCGGTAATATCTTCATAGGTTCCTATTATTCCAAGTAGATCTCCATTATCATCCAATATAGGATAACGTGACTCTAAGCAGTCAATTTTATTTCGTGACCCTGGCAGCTTACACTCTTTATTTATCTGAGGTAGTAATGTACTTAAAACTATCTTATCTTTATCAATAATCTTTTCTGCATCTTTATGCGAATAAATATTAAAATCATTTTTCCCGGCAATATTGTATGTTTTACTAAACTCCAATCCATCCTTAAACTTATCATTAACCATTATGTAGTTTAATTTGGGATCCTTGATGTATATATGTGATCCAATAGAAGAAAATAGTGCTTTTATTATAGTATTGATTTTAAGAGTTTCATTTTTAGCTTCTTCGATGACTGATATGACATCATCATATTTTTTCTTATGCTTATTAATTTCTTCAATAGAATTAAATGAAGTTATGAGATTTGAAATATTATTAATTATTTCGTCTTTCTTTGAGTCCTTTAAATCAGAAATTTCAGATACTCGAATCTCAAGAAGTTCTGCTATTTCTCTTATCAGAGATTCTTTAGGCACACTTCCAGAATTCTTCCAACCGTATAAGGTTGAACGAGAAATTCCTATTTGAGTGCAGAAATTGACAATAGTCCAACGTCTTTTTTTTATTAGAACTATTAATTTATCTGTTTTTACTATCATATGAGCCCTCAATCAACAAATAATTCTAGACAGCTTAGTCTATTAGTACAACAATAATGTACATAGTTATTGCTATTTAGCAAAAATAGTTATTTAAAAAGAAGATATATGGATGCAGTTATTTTTTATTCAAAGCTGGAATTAATAATTTTTGTCCTACCCGTATTTTAGACGGAGAAGAAAGTTGATCTTTATTTGCTTTCAATATTTTTTTCAAATAGATAGGTGAGCCATAAACTCTTTTAGAGATTTTATATAAGGAGTCTCCAGATTTAACTGTATAATAAAAATCCTTATTAAACTCAATAATATTTATTTTTGGTTTTGCCTTGGAGTCTATCTTGTCACTATAATGTCCCAAACTATTTTTATATTTAAGAATAAAATTTTCTAATTTTTCATTTTCAGCTTTCAACTTTTTAAATTTAAGTTCCATACCTTTATCAGGCTTAATTATATTCTTTTTTTCAGAACTGATGGTACTGGCATCGATTATATCGGAATCGGAATATTGTTTGCCAAGTTCTTTATATAATTTTTCTTTTGAAGCCGCAATCCATTTTTCAATAATATCTTTATCACTACTGTCAGGAGACAATGATAAAAACTTTTCATAATAATAAATTGCCGGAATATAATCGCTGGTTTCCTGATAAATTACTGCAAGTTTATAATTTGCATTTGTTGATGTGGGATATAGAATAAGATATTTTTTATATAACCCTATAGCTGCATCATATTTCCCCGCACTATACATATTATTTGCTTTAATAATTAAAGGATGTCTTTTTGCTTCAGCAGCTTTATCTCCACATCCTGCAAATAATAATAGCGAAAAAACAAAGAGAAGAAAGTTTAAAATTTTTCTATAATTCAAGAAATTTTTGTATTGCATATTTTATGCTTGTGTAAAAAATGAATATAATTTAAACAGAACCCATAATAACTAAAATATTATACTCTTCTATAATAATTATTTTTAGTTCATAGTATATATATAATCAATTTATATAATTTTATTACACATAAAAAAAAGACTCTAACCAGAAAGTTAAAGTCTTAAATAGATAAATTTTAGTTTGAAACTATTTTTTCAATGTAGCAGTTAAACGAGATTTTTTTCTATTAGCTTTATTCTTATGAATTGTGCCTGTTTTTACAGCTTTATCCAATTTCTGAAAAATATCTGTTAACTGTTTTGCAGCATTATCCATTTCAGATGCTTCTACTAAAGTTCTTAATTTTTTTTCTGATGATTTTATAGCAGTTTTACGTGATTTATTTCTCAATCTAGCCTTTTCACCTGTTATAATTCTTTTTGCTGCCTGTTTTGATGTTGGCATATCAAATACCTCTCATTTTTATTTTTATAAATTAAAGTAATATTATATTCAATTCAATCTAATTGTGGTTTTGTCGGACTTGTATTATCGCATTAAAATTAAAAAATTCAAGTTGTTTTCTTGTTGTAAAGGTCATGAATACAATTATATTAGGCGAAAGTTAAAGAATCATTTATATCGAAGTGGGTTTTTGCCCGCTTATTTTTTATTTATGTGAATATAATGCTTTTCAGTTAGGAGCAAAATTAGATTATGGCCGCAAACGAACTATTAAGTTTATTAGAATATATCGAACAGGAACGTGGAATTGGAAGAGAAGATCTAATTGATGCTTTGGAAAAATCATTAGTATCCGCAGGTCGTAAAAGTATTGATTACGGTAAAGACCTAACAGTGCATGTAGATCAACATACTGGAAAAATTACAGCAACTATTGAGTTTGATGTAGTTGAAGGAGCAACAGAAGGCGAAGTCATAAATATAGATGAAGCTAAGAAAACAAATCCTGATGCAGAGGTAGGCGGTACAATAACACGCGAAATTCCACATAGAGATTTTGGTAGAATTGCTGCACAAACAGCTAAACAAACCATGATACAACAGCTCAGAAAAGCTGAAAAAGCAAGAGTTTATGAAGATTTTAAAGATAGTATTGGACAAATAATAAGCGGTACTGTCAGACGTTTTGAAGCTGGAAATATAATTGTAGATTTCCAAAAGGCTGAAGGCATATTAGCATATAGAGATAAAAGTCCTAACGATAACTTCTTCGTTGGCGATAGAATTAATGCACTGTTATTAGACATCAATACTTCAGGCTCAGGTCCAAGTTTAATAATTAATAGGTCAAGTAGAAACTTTTTGAGAAGACTATTTGAACAGGAAATCACTGAAATCAGCGAAGGGATTGTTGAAATTAAAGGTATTGCAAGAGATCCTGGTGTTAGATCTAAAGTTGCTGTTATCAGCAATGAAACACGTGTAGATCCTATTGGTGCCTGCATAGGTCTAAGGGGTAGTAGGGTAAAAAGTATTACTACAGAACTTGGCGGTGAAAGAATTGATATCATTAGATATGATGAAAATAGAAGAAATTACATATTAAACGCTATGCAACCTGCTACACCTAAGTCAGTAGAAGTTGATGAAAAAAATAACGTTGTTAATGTATATGTAGATAAGACTCAAATAAGACTTGCTATTGGTAAAAACTGGCAGAATGCAAAATTATGCGGCCAGCTTTTAGGTATGAAAATAAATGTAGTACCATTTGATAATGAAGAATCAGTTTTTGAGAAAAAATTAAAAGAAGCAGTTAAGGTTTTAGCTGAAAGCCTAACTATTTCAGAAGATTTAACTAAAAAACTTGTAGATAACGGAATACTTTCCATTGATGGGCTAAAAGCTGCAGAGAAAAAAGATTTGCTGGCTATAGAAGGTTTTACAGAAGATATTGTAAATAATATTTTAGAATCATTAGAAAACCTTTAGTCTTTCTGTTAGTATTAACCTTAATTAGCTTGGTGCTTTTATAAAAATAAATTAAAAAGTTTAGGATATAATTTGATGGCCACTCAGAAAAACAAAAAGAAAAAGAATATAAAACCGGTAAAATCAGTAGAATTAGATTCTAAAACTGACAAGGAATTATATATAGAAGAGCCAATAGTAGTAAAAACTTTTGCAGAACTATTAGGCAAAAAACCTACTGAAATAATAATGGCTTTAATGCAGCTAAATATTTTAGCTTCAATTAATCAAACCATTGATATTAAAACAGCAGAAAAAATAGCTAGTAATCATGGTTATAAACTTCTAGTAGAAAAATCGAAAAAAGAAAATTCTAAAATAGAAGAAAAGAAAAAAATAGAGATTATAGACGACCCTAAAGATTTAGTCGAGCGTCCTCCTGTTGTTACATTTATGGGACATGTTGACCATGGTAAAACTTCTATTCAGGATGCTATAAGAAAAACCAGCATTGTCAAAGGTGAAGCCGGTGGTATCACACAGCATACTGGTGCTTCTGTCATTGATTTCAAGAAAAAAACTATTGTTTTTATTGACACTCCAGGTCATGAAGCTTTTACAGAAATGAGATCAAGAGGTGCTAACGTAACAGATATCGTTGTTCTTGTAGTAGCTGCTGATGATGGATTTATGCCACAGACAGTTGAAGCATTAAACCATGCAAGAGCTGCTAATGTTCCTATTATCGTAGCAATAAATAAGATAGATCTTCCATCTGCAGATCCAGAAAAAGTCTTACTTCATATGCAGCAGAATAATCTCATGAGTGAGGATTGGGGCGGCGAAGTCGGAACTGTTCAAGTTTCTGCAATGACAGGTAAAGGTTTAGATGATTTATTAGACCGTATTCTATTAGAAACTGAATTATTAGAACTGAAGGCTAATCCAAAAAGAGCATCAGAAGGTGTAATTTTAGAGGCTGAGCTAGAACTCGGCATGGGATCAACAGCTAACGCTATAGTCAAAAATGGAACATTAAAAGTTGGCGATATTATTTTATGTGACCATTATTATGGACGTATTAAAGCACTTATAGACTCTAGTAATAAAAGAGTTAAAACTGCCGGTCCAAGCATGCCTGTAAAAATAGTAGGTCTGTCAGGCGTACCTTCTGCCGGATCAATATTCACTGTATGTACAACTGAAAAAGAAGCTGCCGAAATAGCCAAACAAAGAGGCGAATCATTTAGAACAGAAAACTTAACTAAAGCAAGTGTAACAAGCTTAGAAGATCTATTCTCATCAATTAATGAAGCTAAAAGAAATGATTTAAATCTTATTATAAAAACAGATGTTCAGGGTACAGGAGAAGCAATTAAAGATTCTCTTGAAAAAATACTTTCTGATAAAATAAGAGTAAATATTGTTCATAATGCTGTTGGTGGAATTTCCGAAAGTGATATACTGCTCGCATCTGCATCCAAAGCAATTGTTGTTGGATTCCATGTAAAAGTAAACAATGGCGTTAATGATATAGCTAAAAAAGAGGGTGTTGAAATACGTCTATACAGTATCATTTATGAGGTAATAGCTGATATAAAAGATGCTCTTGTCGGCAGACTTGCACCTGAAGCAAGAGAAAGGCATTTAGCCAAAGCCAAAATATTAAAAATATTCAGCACAAATAAAGGTCCTAAAATCTGTGGATGTGTTGCAGAAGAAGGTACAGTTAAAGTTGGTGGTAAAGCCAGAGTTTATAGAAATAAAGACCTTATTTTCAATGGTATAATTACTTCTTTAAGAAGATTTCAGGATGATGTAAAAGAAGTAAAAGCAGGTCAGGAATGTGGGATTAGACTTGACAATTTCTTAGATTTCCAAGAAGGCGATATAATTGAAGTCTATGATATAGTCATGGAAAAAGCATCATTATAAACAACGATACAGAGTTAAAAAAATGAAAGCAACAGGAAGAATGGTTCGCGTCAATGAATTAATCAGACGTGAAATAGCCAATATTATACAGCAAAAAATAGAACGTAAATCAGGTAGATTGATTTCTGTCAGCGAAGTAGACACTACTCCTGATCTAAAAAATGCAAAAGTATCTATAAGTGTTTTAGGTGACAAAAAAGCAAAGTATGATGCAATAAATAATCTTAGAAAAAAAAGATGCGATATTCAGAGTATTATTGCTAAAAATGTACACCTTAAATATACACCTGTTTTAGAGTTCAAACTTGATGAAAAAATTGAAGCCGGTGACAAAGTCTTTGCAATAATAAATGAAATGGATAATGAAGACAAGCAATAAAATTCTATCTCATTTATCAGAGTATTTACTTACATTAGATAATTTTCTAATTGTAGCACATGAAAGACCTGATGGAGATGCAATAGGTTCAGTTTTTGCACTACAGGAAGCACTATTAATTCTTGGCAAAAAAGCTGATGTTTATTTTTCGGAAGCACTTCCCTATAAATATCAGTTTTTAGTTAATTCAAACACCTATTTTGAAGAAAATATTCCAGCTGCTATTCATTCTAATATTACTAGTTTGGATTGTGGTAATTTTGAAAGACTTGCTACTTTCAACAAAGATAATTATTCTAAAGACAATACAATTTCTATAGATCATCACCCTGATAATACAAAGTATTCGAATACTAACTATATAGACTCTGCAGCATGTGCGACTTCTGAAATACTTCTCGATATATTTACAGTTAAAGGCACTACCTGGCAAGTTAATAAAAAAATAGCGAACTGCCTTCTCATGGGCATTTTACTTGATACAGGTGGACTTAGGTTTGATAATACGACTGCTGCAACTTTAAAAAAGACTGCTAAACTAATAGATTTAGGTGCTGATTATATCCCTACTATTAAATCTATCTACTTCACTAAACCATTCAAAATGATGACACTTGAAGCTGACATTATTTTAAATCACTTAAAAATGGCTTTTGATAGTAAATTTGCTTATCTCTATTTAAGTAAAGAAATATTAGAAAAACATAACGTTACGCAAAAAGATACTGAGGGTTTAATAGATTATTACAGAACTATTGACGGCTTAATAATAGCAGCAACTTTTGTTGAACATAATAATGGTTTTCGAGTTTCAATGCGTTCTAATAATGCAAACTACCCTGTAAATGAAATTGCAAAATCATTATCAGGCGGTGGACACAAACTAGCAGCCGGCTGTTTTATTCCTGCAGAAAACTTTGAATTAGCTGAAGCAAGACTTAAGGCTTATATCCAAAAACTACTAGACAAATAGAAATTATACTTATTATTACCTACAAAAAAGCAGTTTTATCTAAAAATTAATTTAAATAAAACTGCATCAAAAACATCAATTCAAAACCATTTAAAAGCTATTTCATATTTTGTGTAAAATATCCAATTTTATCAAGTATCATTGTTATGTCTATTCTATCTAAATAAACATCAGCAGGAATATTTAATGATGCAGGTGCAAAATTCAGGATCCCTTTAATCCCAGCTTTGACCATTGAGTCTGCAATTTGCTGTGCATATTCTCCAGGTGCTGTAATAATACCTATTTCGATACCAAGTTCGCTTATTTTATCTTTTAATTCATCCATATGGTAACATTTACAATTAGAAAAACTATTACCTATTATTTCTTTATCTGTATCAAATGCAGCAACAATTGAAAGACTTGAGTGCCTATAACTTGAATAGGATAAAATAGCTTTACCTAAATTACCAACTCCTACTAATGCTATTTTCTGTCCCTCTTTGGCTTCTAAAATATCATTAATATTTTCTATTAAATCTTCAATATTGTAACCATTTCTAGGATTTCCACCTGAACATCCAATTATCATCAAATCTCTTCTTACCTGGGCTGAAGTATTATTTGCGAGTTCAGCCAATTGGTGAGAATACAAATGACTTAATCTGTTAGCTTTTAATTCTTCCAGCTCTCTTCTGTATATAACCAACCGTTCAATTGTTTTTGGCGGGATACTATATTTAATCTTCATATTTAGACCTCAAGTTCAAATCTTCTTCTTTTTGTTAGTTGTTTCACATAAAAGTACTTCTTTATGTGATTTTTTCAATAACTGAGACCTTAATATATCAGAAGAAATATTATATTTTACTTCTAACCATTCCTGCATTAAAAACTTTATAGATCAGGCTGGATAATACCCAGCTAAGAATAAATATCCCTATTATATAGTAGCCTAAATGGACAAGATTATCGTTTAATGAGCTTATATAATTCCAGAACGGAGAGTGTAGCTTAAGTTTATCTGCCAGTATTCCCATCACTTCTAACCCACCTACAAAAAAGGCAATTGAAAATGAAACTAATGTGATGGTCATGTTGTAAAACAGTTTTTTCATTGGTTCCACAAATGCCCATCCATAAACTCCGAGCATTAAAATACCATCCAATGTATCAATTAAGCACATACCTGACATAAATAGAACTGGAAATATCATTATAGTCCAAATAGAAAGCCCTGCTGCTGCCTGAGTCGCCGATATACCAAGTAAAGCAATTTCAGTTGCAGTATCAAATCCAAGTCCAAACAAAAAGCCAACTATATACATATGCCATGATTTCGATACAAACTTAAACATAGGTTTAAGAATTTTAGTGATAAGCCCTTTTTGTTCAATTATGTCACCGCAATCATAATTCACAGGACTGTGAGTCTTATTCTTCCTGAGTCTCAAAAAAGATTTATAAATATCAACAAAAATAATTAAGTTAATGATAGCTAATATAAGAAGAAAAGATGCTGAGACTATACTACCTATAATACCTCCAATCTCTTGAAACTGAGCAATATTATCCTTCATGTACATTGTACCTAATGCAACAAAAAAAGACATTATTACTACAACAGAAGAGTGTCCCAGTGAAAAAAAGAAGCCAATCGTGACAGGTCTCTTTTTCTCCTGTATAAATTTTCTGGTAACATTATCAATCGCAGCAATATGGTCGGCATCCACTGCATGTCTTAAACCAAATCCATAGGCAAGTAAGCAGAGAGCTAAAAATTTAGAATAATTATAAAAATAACTATAAGCAACAATCCATATCAATATATTAAATATTATTAGGAGAGAAACCATTAAGGTAACTTTATTTTTTGAACTCATTTAAAAGATCCAGCCAAATTATGAATTAGATTATTTGCGTAAATTATTACGTTTTTTATTTTCGTAATAACTATAATATGAATCATATTTATACAAATTCTATACACTATCCATTTTAATTAATATTTATTCTAGAATTTTAGTTTTGCTTTAAGCACAAAAATGGATAAACTATATTAGTGAAGATTTTTAATCTTTTATTAGGAGACGCTTAAATGTCGAAATCTGAAAAACCTGAAGAATCTTATAAAGGTGATGCTACATACTTTGCATCCCTGGTTGCACATCAGCTAAAATCACCAGTAGCCGCTGCCGGCTCTATTGTAAAAACTTTACTTGGAGAATATGCTGGTAGTTTAACACCGCAGCAAAAAGATTTACTTTTCCGTGCAGATAAAAGAATTGAGGAAGCCCTTAATACCTCAAGCAGGATGTTATCCCTGGCAAATCCTGATGCTGTAGAAAAAGACAATAATTCGATAACCGATTTAAGTCTAATAGTAAAAAAAATACACGCAATATATCTTGAAGAATCAGCTATTAACGGAATATCTTTTTCTATTAATATTGAAGAAGAGCCAATATATGTAAAAGCTAGCGAAGCCACTCTTATTGAGATATTAAACTCTCTGGCAAGTAATGCATTAAAATACACACCTTCGAACGGCAATATAAAAATCAATCTAAGAATAACACCTGACAACAAAATAGAGCTATATATCTCTGATTCAGGAATTGGAATACCTCCTGAAAATTATGAAAAGATATTTCTGCCTTTCTATCGTTCAGCAAAAAATCAAGGTTCCACCCTGCCCGGTTCAGGTCTTGGCCTTACTTTGGTAAAAAATCTGATATCTTCAATAGGCGGAACCATTTCTGTATGTAAATCTGAATATAGCGGGACCAAGTTCATAATAAAACTTCATAAGGTATATAAAGAAGCTGCAACTGATACCAAAGCTAATGATATATCTAACCACAGCATGAAAGTTGTTATAATAGGCGGTATTGCTGCCGGACCAAAGGTAGCTTCTAAAATAATCAGATTAGCCCCGACTACTGAAGTTACCATAATTGAAAAATCCGATATTCTTTCGTGCTCAGGATGCGGATTGCCATATTATATTTCCGGAGTTGTAAAACAACAAACTGATTTACTTTCAACTCCGGTTAAAGAAGTTCGAGATCCTGTATTTTTCCAAAATATAAAAAATATAATAGTACTTAACCGTACAGAAGCACTAACTATTGATAGAAAAAATAAAAGAGTAAAAATTAAAAATACTTCAAATAATAATAAGTCATGGATTAACTACGACAAACTTGTACTGGCAACAGGATCTGTGCCCAAAATACCAAATATCCCAGGAATAAATTTAAAAAATATTTTTACTATACATGATGTACATGATGCAGAAAGCATAAAATCTTTATTAGCAGCACAAAAAGCCAAAGATGTTGTAATTATTGGTGGAGGATTAATTGGTGTTGAGAGTACAGAAGCACTAATAGCACGTGGATGCAGAGTTACAATTATAGAAAAGCAATCTCAAATTTTAACACTTTTTGACAAAGAAATGGCAAAGCTTGTTGAACATCATATGGAAGAAAACTGCGTAAAAATTTTGACTAATACAGAAGTTAAATCTTTTCAGTGCCCAGATAACGAAGAATCTAAAAGCGATTATAAAATATCACACTCGCAGCAACATAAAATTCATGTAATAACAAACAACGGAACTATTCCTGCAGACATGGTAATCATTGCTGCAGGTGTCAATCCTCAAACAAAACTTGCAATAGAAGCAGGTATTGATATTGGTAGTACTGATGCAATTAAAGTTAATAAAAAGATGATGACATCTGACCCTAATATTTATGCTGCAGGCGACTGTGCTCAGTGTTTTGGAGTAGTTGACTACGCAGAATGCTATCTACCTCTTGGATCTACTGCCAATAAAGAAGGAAGAGTTGCAGCAATTAATATTTGTGGAGGAGATGAAGAATTCCCGGGTATAACAGGCTCTACTGCCTGCAAAGTGTTTGATTACTGCGTGGCAAGGACAGGTTTTAGCGAAAGAAGTGCTATAAATAGAGGCTATGATATTATTCAGACATTGACTGTAGGACCTGATAAAGAGCATTTTATGCCAAATGTTAAAACTTTAATGTTAAAACTAATCATAGACAAAAAAACACGTAAAATTTTAGGTGCACAGTCAATAGGAGACAGTGATGGCTTCAATAAAATTGATATAATATCTACTGCTATATCAGCAGGTATGACTGTAGACCAACTTGCAGGATTAGACTTATGCTATGCACCCTCTTATTCTCTAGCCATTGATAATATAATAACTGCAGCAAATGTAGCAAAAAATAAATTAGACGGTGTCTTTGCAGGAACAACTTCAGAAGAAGTATATAACAAAATAATTAATAATGAAAATTTTATTCTTCTCGATGTTAGAAGCTATAAGGAGTATGAAAAACTGCGTATTCCAAAATCAATTTTAATCCCTCTTGGCGTTCTAAGAAGCAGGATGCACGAAATTCCTGAAGGCAAAGAAATAATAACTTTAGGAAGTATATCATTACGAGGATATGAAGCTGCATTAATTCTACAATCATTTGGATATAACAATGTTAAAGTTTTAGATGGTGGAATAACCATGTGGCCTTATGAACTGGTTCAGGGTATTCAGTAGAACATATCACAATTTTGCAAAAAAAATGTCGGCATAATAGCCGACATAAATAAAGCAGAATAAAATTATTATCCCAATTTAGCTTTTAACGTTTTCAGAAGCATTTCTGGTTCAACAGGCTTCTGGAATACTCCAGTTAGTCCTAAATCAGAAAAATTGATAGTGTTATTAAGGTTATCGCCAACAGAACTTAACATATATATAGGAGCTTTATTGCCTAGCAGTTTAAGCTCTTTTACACAATTAATTCCAGAATCAACTTCTTCCATCATTAAGTCTACAATTACTAAATCAGGGTTACACTCTTTATATCTTACTACTCCTTTTTCAGCAGTAGTGGCTTCTTCCATTATATAATCCTTTTTTTCAAGAATAAATCTTACAGAATCAAGCATATCTTGATCGTCATCAACATATAAAACTACGTATTTATTATCTTTCATAATCTACCTAACTATTAATAATGAATTTTTGAATAAAATATTAAACCTTAAAATGAGCCCTAATTTCACTAAAGCAATCCTTTTCAATAGATTTTTTAATAAATTCAATTGCATTCTTAAGATTACTTTGCGCTTTAGCACTCAATCTTTCATCATACTCATTGAATTCATATCCTCTTATTCCAAGGGCATAAGCCTTAATATCTTTTTGAAATAGCTCATAAGCAAGAGCAAGTAAATTTTCAGCCGTTATACTGTGACTGGAAAAAGTTACACTCTTGCTTGGCTGTATTGCTTTTAAATAAAATGGTTCTGGTCCGGAAACATCTGCATCTGCAAAAATAACAATATCATGCTTAGTCAAATCAACAGCATTTTCAACTGTTAACTGATAATCAGAATCAATCTCAACATTAGGATAATTCATCTTATCGATTTCTTCAGCCAAAATTGGTCCGAGACCATCATCTAAGCGTCCCGGATTACCATAACCAATTATTAATATTTTAGTCACTTAATTATGCCTTTGATTTCTTATCAATAACATTGCCTTTACTATCCTGCAATTCAATGCTCAATGGCATTTTACCCATTGCATGTGTAGCACATGAGAGACAAGGATCATAAGCTCTAATAGCAACTTCAACTCTATTTAGTAAACCTTCTGTTACTTCAGGCTTACCTGATATAAAGTTATCTGCAACACTTCTTACAGCTAAATTCATAGGTTCGTTATTACTAGTAGTAGAAACAATCAGGTTACACATTGTTACCAAATCATTTTCATCAACTTTATAATGATGGAACAGAGTACCGCGTGGTGCTTCAATAATACCTACGCCTTCTTCTCTTCTATCACCTTTAACGACAAGGTCTGTACCCTGTAGATCTGAATCAAGTAACAATTCTTTGATTTTTTCTGCACAATGTAAAGTTTCTATCATTCTTGCCCAATGATATGCCATTGTATGATTATTTGGTTTGCCGTCAGTAATGCTCATAAAATCTTTACGGGCAGCTTCAGCCAATGGTGAATCAATAAAGTCACATGTGTTAATTCTAGATAATGGACCAACTCTGTACCAACCTTTTTCAGGTCCCAAAAGTTTCATGAATGGGAACTTCATATAAGAGTAAGATCTTACTTCTTCTGCAATAAACTCACTATATTTCTGATTATCAACATGGTCAAATATATTTTTACCATTAGTATCAATAGCTCTTAATCCACCATCATAAATATCTAATGCGCCATCTTTTCTAACAATTGATAAATGGTTAGAATCAAATGAACCAAATTTTGATAATTCAGGAAGATTTTTAAGAGTATAATCTTTTGCTATTCCAACAACAGCTTCACTCCATGCTATCATCTGATCAACATCTTTTAATAGATGATCTCTCTCTGCTATTGAAAGATTTTTATTAATACCGCCAGGAATTGCTCCTGTTCCATGTATTTTTTTGCCGGCAGTAAACTGAATTACTTCCTGACCGAACTTTCTCATCATCACGCCCTGAGTAGCTAATTCAGGGAATTTTTTGATAACTCCGACAACATTACGTATTGCAGGGTCAGCATCAAATCCAAACAGAATGTCCGGAGAGCATAAATGGAAGAAATGTAATGCATGTGATTGGAAGAATTGTCCGTAATGCATTAATCTACGCATTTTTTCTGCTGTAGGAGTTAAATTTTCTCCACCAACAATTCTATCCATTGCTTTTGCTGCTGCAAGATGATGACTTACAGGACAGATACCGCAAAGACGCTGTACCATTACAGGAATTTCCCAGTATGGTCTTCCAAGAATAAATCTTTCGAATCCTCTAAACTCAACAATGTGAAGCCTAGCCTGTTCTACTTTGTTATTATCATCAAGCTTAATAGTCACTTTCCCATGACCTTCAACTCTTGTTACCGGCTCAATTACTATCTTTTTCATTATATTTAAACCTCCAAATCAGTCGTACTTAACCATTTCATATGGTAATTCAATAGGCTTATCAGTCAATAAAGCAACTAAAGCCTGCCAAATCAAATCTGCAGAAGGCGGGCATCCTGGCAAAGAATAATCAATTTTAACAATCTCTTTACATGGATAAACTTTATCTAAGATCAATGGAATTTCAGGATCATTTGGAATCTGACCTGACGGATTATATACAGTTGGACCATTAATATAAGCTTCATCATAACATTCCTGAAGAGGAATATTATTACGCAAGGCTGGAAGTCCACCCATAATAGCACAATCACCGAGCATAATTAGGATATCACAATGTTTACGAAAATCTTTGAGAACTCTTACATTCTCTTCGTTACAGCATCCACCTTCAATTAGTCCGATTGCACATCTACCTGTGAATTCTTTAATATCATCTATTGGTGATTTATTAAAATCAATAATCTCTACAAGCTCGAGTATTCTTTCGTCAATATCAAGAATAGACATATGACAGCCGAAACATCCTGCTAAAGAAGTTGTTGCAAGCTTAGGCTTGGACATATCTTATCTCCTTTATATCTATATTTATTTTATAAATTATTTAGCAGCTTCAATATCAGAGCCGATTGGCTTATGATCATAAAAGCGTTCACCATAAGGCACAGCATAACCTACTCTTTTCTTCAGTAATGCTCCAACAGGACATATTGCTACAGCTTCATCAGTTACTGTAATGTCAGTTTCTGAAAGATTAGCTTCTGCATTAACAGCAATTCTCTTTTCCGGTCCGCGATCAACAAATTGAAAAACATTTTTGCCATCAATATCTCTTGATGCTCTAACACATCTTCCACAAAGAACACAACGATCTCTGTCAATTAATATATCAGGATGTGATGCATCTACTTTTCTATCAGGAAACATATAATTATATTTTGGAGCTAAAATTCCAAAACGATATGCAAGTCCCTGGAGATCACAATTTCCACTCTTTTCACAGAACATGCAATAATGATTTCCTTCAACAAACAGCATATCAACTAAATCTTTTCTGATTTCAGTAATATCTTCTGTTTCATTTTCAACTGTGATTCCTTCAGCAGCAGGTTGAGTGCAAGCTGATTGAGCACGTCCATTTACTTTAACAGTACAGATACGGCATGAACCATGCGGTACTAAATCCTTATGTGCACATAGGCGTGGAATATATATATTGGCAGCATCAGCTGCTTCCATAATAGTCTGCCCGGCTAAAGCTTTCACTTCAACACCGTCAATTGTGAAAGTAATAGTATTTTCCATTTTAAATCTCCTTATACTGTATCAAAGACAACAGACTTACGTTCAATAATTTTTTCACTATCTTTCAAAGCTGCTGAAATATCAAAAGTAGGACACATTTCGTTATCTCTAGCTTTTAACAGTTTGTCATATTCTGCTCTGAAATTTGCAATAGAAGTTAATACCGGATTAGGTGATGTCTGTCCTAAACCGCAACGACTTGCTTCTTTAATAGTTTTACCGAGTTTTTCTAGATATTCGATATCTTCATTTTCGCCAAAACCGTTTCTGATAGCTTCTAGTTTTTCTTTAATTAATACATTACCAACTCTACATGGTGTACAGTAACCACAGCTTTCTTCGATAAAGAAATCCATGAAATAATCTGCAATTTCCAGTACATCTCTAGTTTTATTGAAAACCATTACAGCACCACCGGTTGCTAAATGATCATAACAGATTTTTCTTCCGAAATCTTTTTCTCCGATTAAATTTCCTGAAGGTCCGCCCATCTGAACAGCAAATGCATCTTCAGCACCAACCTCTTTAAGTAATTCATTAACAGTAATACCAAATGGAAGTTCATAAACTCCAGGAGCATTACAGTCGCCTGATACACTAAAAAGTTTAGTCCCTGTGCTACCTGCTGAACCCAATGCTGAGAACCATGGTGCACCTTTTTCTATAATTTTTACAACACTACAAAAAGTTTCTACATTATTAACTGATGTAGGTGTACCTAGATAACCTTTTTCTGCAGGGAATGGAGGACGATTTTTAGGATCTCCGCGCAATCCTTCGCAAGAACTGATTAATGCTGATTCTTCTCCGCAAATATAAGCACCTGCGCCCATCTGAATACGAATATCAAAATTAATACATGTCTTTTTACCAAATATACCAAAACGTTTTACTGAACAAACATTATTTCCAAGTAACCCTTTAGAACGACGTTTATTTAAAACATCTTCCAAATATTTTCTTAAATAAGCATACTCTCCTCTTAAATAAAGAATACCTGTGTCTGCTCCAACAGCATAACCGGCAATTGTCATACCTTCAAAAAGCTGATCTGCACATTCAGTTAAGATTGCTCTATCTTTAAATGTACCAGGTTCGCCTTCATCAGCATTACAAATAATAGTTTTTTTGTCGCCTTGAGCTGCACGTGTAAATTCCCATTTCATTCCTGTAGGAAATCCTGCACCGCCACGTCCTCTTAATCTTGAAGCTTTTACAGTACGTATCACTTCAACAGGACTCTGACCAATAGCACTTCTAAGTGCAACACCTTCGCTATAATCAGCAAAGATTACTTCACCTCTTTTTCTAATCTGATTTCTAACCATTGAATGAACAAGTGGATTTGAATTGTTGCCGTCACCGACTTTCTTTACCAACTTTGTTATATCATCAGTTTCTTTTAAAGTTTCTATAATTTCAGATACTTTATCAGTAGATAAATTAGTAATAATCTGATCATTTACTAAGGCACCAGGTGCCTGGTCGCACATTCCGATACAAGGAGCATATTCCAGCGTGAATTTACCATCGACAGTAGTTTCACCGAAATCTATCCCAAGTTCTTTTTTAAATGCTTCAGCAACTTTACCAACTCCAGCCATTCTGTCAATAATATCATCACAAAGTCTGATAACATATTTACCTTTTTTTTCTTTAGAAAGAAAAGCATAGAAAGAAACAACGCTTTCTACCTCAACACGATGAGTTGACACTTCTGTAGCAATTATGTCCAAAGCTTCACTTGGCACACAGCCAAATTTTTCTTGAACAGCTCTAACAATATCCATCATTCGAGTACGATCGTTCTCGAATTTCTTACAGATACCTTCGACATCCTTTTTTAAATTTTCAACACTCGACATCATATTTATGCCCCTTTTACTGAGAGTTAAACATTTACTGATTAATCAATAAGAATAATCAGCCATTTAGTTTACTATTTCTATTTCAAAGAATATTTTTATTTAAATACTTAATGTTAAAAGAATCACTAATATAGGTTATATAACAAATAAATTCTTGTTATATTATTCACAAAATTTAATATTTTTTATTATTCCGATAAAGTATCACCTGTTGTTCCCATAATAAGTCCGGAATGAAGTACACCCAACTGTCGCCTTAAATTGTCAGCCATTTGCTTCACCTCATCTGCTTTACCTTTTAACATAATCATTTCTGCACATAAATTTTCAGTTAAATGTACGTGTGTTGATGCAAGAACTATATGGTGAGTTGAATGCTGAAGCTGATTCAGTTTCATATTTAGATTTCTTTTACCGTGATCATAAATTAACGTAATTGTCCCGACTACGTCTTTGTCTGATTCCCACTCATCTGAAACGAGACGCTCTCTTATCATGTCCCTAATAAATTCAGATCTATTATTATATCCGGATCCATTTACAATTTTATCAAGCTTATTATACAGTGACTCTTCTAATGATAAACTTAACCTTATTAATTTAGACATAACATTTCCTAATTATAAACAAATAATTTATTGTATAATTATTGTTTCATTAATTAATGATTACATTTGAATATTTAAAGTAGGTTTAATTCATAAGATGACAAGTAATTAACAAGAAAAATAGTGAGTGTATTTCTTCCTGAATTGTTTTTTAGCAAAAAATTAGACATCAAACTTATCTGTATTACTCGTGGTGGAGAAGGCGTAGCTGTTTATTAAATATGGACAATTCTATGAAGTAACCACCAAAAAGTCAAAGTTGCTAATACATTTGGTGCCGACTATAGTTTCAGCACCAAATTTTTATTTGCTTATTTGTCTAACAAAGGGGGGAGCTGTTTTTATTATTATTTTTGGGCATATAATGTAGTATTACTCTCACCCTGCAAGCCCAAAATTAATTTTTTATATATTTAAAAGACAGTCACTTATTGAAACTTTATAACATCTCCCTGCACTGATGAAGTATATGTCCAAAAAACTAAATAAAAATGTAAATATCCAGAAGCAGTAACATTAATTAAAGCATCTCCATTTTTATTATCTATGGCCTCATTCCGTGCAGCCTGCAGTGAATTTGAACTTGTAACTGGTATACCAAGTATATAAATCACTCTATCAGTACCAATAGAAGCCCCTAAATTATCATATTTCCTACCGTCAATAGGAGTAGAAGATGCAGCAATTCCACCAGGATTATGAATACAACTTGAAAATGTTAGTAACATAAAAACCAAGCTTAACAAAATACCGGACTTAGCAAATACTTTTCTCATTGTAATTTTTCCTTCTTCATTAATTAAATGTTATATTTAAATTAATGATAAAAGAAAACATTCATTTTTTCAATAGAAGGCAGTACTCATAATTTTAATTTAAAATAGATTTAGAAGATCTTCATACTGACTAGGCAACAATACCTCTTTCGCTTCTGGATGGTGATTTTTAAACCATGTATCCTGTCTTCTAACATATTTTTTAGTTGAAGAAATTATTCTTATTTTCATCTCTTCATAGGATATTTCTTTATTTAAATATTTAGCAATAATGTTATACCCGATAGCCTGCCAGGCTGTAGGTGAATCTAATAAACCTTTCTTTAGAAGCTTCTCTGTTTCTTCAATCCATCCATTCTCCAGCATTTCTCCGGTTCTTATGATTATTCTATCAAAAAGGTCTTTTCTATCCCATGTCAATCTGTAGGCATGAACATTATATAAGAGTTTGTTCTCATCCCATTTTTCATTCTGATCAAGAATAGATTTACCTGTTAATTCTAGAATTTCGAGAGCTCTAATCATTTTTCGAGGTTTAGTTTCATACAACTCCAAAGCTTTTGGATCTTTGGTTTTAAGAGCTTTAATCAGACCATCTGTATCATTATCAAATTTTTCATATAACTTCTTTCTTAATTCAATATCTGCAGGCAGCGGATCTAATCCATATAATAAAGCTTTTATATACATGCCCGAACCACCGACAATTATAGGTGTTTTATCTCTAGACCATATTTCTTTTATTGCTTTTTGAGCAAGAGTAATATATGAATAAACTTCTAAACGTTCATTTATATCTAATATATCAATCAAATGATGTCGTACCTGTTTCTGCTGCTCTGCTGTAGCCTTGGCAGTACCGATATCCATACCTTTATAAACCTGCATGGAATCAGCAGATATTATTTCTGAAGGAATTTTTTGAGATACTTTAATGGATAAATCACTTTTACCTGATCCTGTCGGCCCCATTATTACGATTAAAGATTTATCATTCATTATATTTTTTCTTTACCATTTATCAACATTTTTATTTCTTCTTGGTAGCTCTTACCAGTGATGAAATAATCATTATCACCACAGCAACGCATATAGCGCTGTCTGCAATATTGAAAGACGGCCAGTGCCATCCGTGTAAATGAAAGTCTAAAAAATCTACAACTGAACCTCTATAAATTCTGTCAATCGAGTTTCCTGCTATACCGCTCATAATCATAAATAGAGCAATAGCTCTTTCGCCAAAACCTTCTGTAATCGTCCTGAAAAATATTATTATCAAAATAAAAGCAACTATAGCTACTATTAAAAGAATAAGGCTGTTTCCATTAAACATTCCCCAGGCAGCACCTGTATTCCGGACTGAAACAATATTAAAAAATCCGGGAATAACAGTTACAGGCTCTCTGATTAACTTAGAAGAATGCAATACTACATAATATTTAGTTATTTGATCTGCTATCACTAAAATAAGAAACAAAATTAACCCAATCCAAATAAAATGTTTCCCTTTTTTACTGCTTGTAACCATAGAATTCATATCTAAAACCTTATAAAATAATTTTCATTTTTGCAAATAAATACTATATTGACTGTTCTGTAAAATACTTTTTATTTAATTAAACAATTAAACTCATTCTACAACATTATTGTATTTTAATATTATTTTTAAACTTAAACCATTGATCATTCAATATAATAGCAGTAAAAATTAAGGTTAATAACTATGCCATTTAATAGATTCAGTAACTCCGACGGGATTAATAAAATAATATTCCTTTTAATATTAATACCTATTATTCTTCTTGCAGTATTTGTTGCATTACCAATTTTCATAGTAATTGTGTTCATTGTTATATGCATTATGCTTCTTACAGGAAGAAAATTAAAATTTAATAAACATTACACAACCTTCAATAAATTCAGAAAAAAATCAACACAACAAACCAAAACGAATAAGGCACAAGACACAGGAAATAAAGACTATGTCGATGTCGATTTCAAGAATGTAGATAATTCACAAAAATAAAAGCAATAATTAATGGTTACTGAATAATCCAGAAGCCATTAACTAAATAGTTTTCATAAAAGGGGAAATATGAAAAAATTAATCTTTGCTATCCTGTACGCCGTACTTTCATTCTGTTCAATTTCAATTTTAATGGCAGGATCATTAAAACAGGCAAATCCAGTTGATTATGTAAATCCTTTAATGGGAAGTAACTCAACTCACAGTCTATCACACGGAAATACATATCCAGCTATTGCTGCACCTTATGGAATGACAGACTGGACACCTATGACAGCAACTGACATGGCAGATGGATGGATTTATCAATATTCAGCCACTAAAATAACAGGCTTTAAAGCTACACATGAACCCAGCCCATGGATAAACGACTATGGTGATTTTGCTATAATGCCTATAACTTCAGCTAAAGACTATAAAATCAGTGCTCGCAGTGTTGGTTTTTCACATAGTAATGAGCAAGTACATCCTTATTTATATACTGTTAAACTGAATAAAGGGATTAATGTAAAAATTACTCCTACTGTAAGATGTGCCGTAATGAATATTACATTCCCTAAAAATGCAAAATCAAAATATATAGTAATCGACACTGCAGGACAAAATGGAAATTTTACGACTCTAAATACTAATACAGTCTCAGGAATAGCTACAGCAAATCATGGTGGGATTAATAAAAACTTCGGCTGTCGTTTTATAATTAAATCCAATAGCAATTTTAAGCTCATTAAAAAGAGTAAGAGTTTGGCTTTGCTTGAGTTTACAGGATCTAAAAACTCCATAACACTTAATATTGGAACTTCTTTTATAAGCACTAATCAAGCTGAAACTAATCTAAATAGAGAAATTGGGAATAAAACATTTAATCAGGTAGAAACTTCTACAATTGCAGCATGGAATAAAGTTTTATCGAAAGTATCTATTGAAGGTGCAACAAAATCTCAGCAAACAATTTTCTATACATGCTTATATCGCACACAACTTTTCCCAAGAATCTTTTATGAATACAACACAAAAAATGAAATGGTACACTACAGTCCATATAATGGAAAAATAGAAAAAGGGTTAATGTATGCAGATAACGGATTTTGGGATACATTCAGAACTGTCTATCCTCTATACACAATACTCTATCCTCATCATGATGCATCTGTCATAAAAGGCTGGATTAATGCTTATAAAGAAGGTGGCTGGTTTCCTAAATGGCCAAGCCCTGGTTATAGAGACAGCATGATTGGCACACCTATGGTAAATATAATAACAGATGCATTATTCAAAGGCACTCTTAAAAACTTCACGAAAAAAGAAATCAATCTAGCATACGAAGGGTGCTACAAAGATGCAACTAACACATCTGCAGGAAAAAATTATGGGAGAAGATTTTTAAAAGATTACATAAAGCTTGGATATATCCCTATGATTCCCGGCAAAACATTGGAATCCACGTCAAGAACACTTGAGTTTGCCTATAACGACTACTGTTTAGCGCAGTTTGCAAAATATCTAGGCAAAACAAAAGTATATAATAAATTTATAAATAGGTCAAATAATTATAAAAATGTGTTCAATACTGCTACTGGATTCTTTGAAGGTAAATTCTTAAATGGTAAATTTGATCCTGATTTTAGTCCAATAAATTGGGGCGGTCCTGCAAATGGTGGCGGTCCTTTTACTGAAGGCTCTGCATGGCAGTATGAATTCTATGTTCCATACAATATACCTGGCTTAATAAAACTGCTTGGCGGCAAAGAAAAATGCATAAGTAAAATTGATCAATTCTTTGATCCTTCTAATGACAAATTCAATTCTAAATATTACAGCGGCACTATTCACGAAGAGAGAGAAATGGTCAACTGTAAAATGGGTCAATATGCACAGAATAACCAACCGGTTCATAGTTTCATATACATGTATAATTATGTAGGTCAACAATGGAAAACAGCACCATTAATAAGACAGGTATTGAATACACTCTATAAACCAAACCAAAACGGTTTTTGCGGTGATGAAGACAATGGAGAGATGGGAGCGTGGTATGTATTTAGTGCAATGGGATTCTATCCTACTTTCCCAGGCAGCCCTACTCCATATTATGCTATAGGAACTCCGCTATTTAACAAAGTTACGCTCAAACTTGATAATGGAAAAACATTTACAATTGAAGCAAAAAATAATTCAGCTAAAAATATGTATATACAATCAGCAATGCTAAATGGTAAAGTTTATTCAAAATCATGGATCACTCAAAATGATATTATGAATGGTGGAATTATAATATTCAATATGGGGCCAAAACCAAATAAACAGTGGGGAACTGCTCCCTCAGATAGGCCTACTGCAATCAGGTAATATTCTAACTAAAAAAACACTAATAGCATTATGATTACTAGCTATTAGTGTTTTTCTATTCTATATACTCTTTTTATTATTCAGCAGAGCCGGTGTTGCTCTGATTCTTCCGGAATTTAGGCCAGACTGAATTAGCTAATCCAGTAGCTGAACAATTGATTGCATATAAATAGCTATCTTCACTTCCTACATATACGGTCCCATCATCACCAATTACAGGAGAGGAAAATATTTCGTCTTTTTCGTCAACCATTGTTTTCCATTTTATACTTCCGTCGAGATTTATAGCATAAAGATAACTCTGCATATAACCCGAAAAGCCATCTTTTATTCCATAAGCCCCCCCTATATAGATTGTACCATCGTTGCCAATAATCGGAGCAGTATCAATAACTCCGGATTGGTTTTCCTTATCGATAATTATAAAACAGGTTTTTTCTTTTCCACTTGGATCTATACCATAAAGACAGGCTTTACCATCAGTTTTACCACCGACATATATTGTATCATCAGTACCAATGACTGGAGAGGCTGAAGTAGAAACTTCACCGATTCTGAATTTCCATTTTAGTTTTCCATCTTTAGGATTTATAGCATAAAGATTACCATCCCGACATATTGCATATACTGTACCATCTTCAGCAATTGCAAATGATGAGGTAAATTTGCATTCTACTCTTTCTACTTTTGGGACTGTATATTTCCATTTTTTGGTTCCATGAGAATTAACAGCATAAATATCGCCATTATTATCTCCTATATATATTGTTCCATCGGAACCGATAGTCGGAGACGGAGAAGATTGGAGTGTGCTGTCTATTTCAAATTGCCACTTTATATTACCTTTAGAATCAACGGCACAAAGATAACCAGACTTATTTAACAAACCTCCTACATATATTATCCCGTCGTTACTAATTGCAGGTGAACCAATAGAAGAAAGATCTTTTTTACAAATATTGCAAACCCATTTTTGGGTTCCATCAGGATTTATAGCACAAAGAGAAGCATTAGGACTTCTTCCTATATATATAGTCCCATCTTTGCCAATTGCGGGAGAAGACATAATATAATTTTGTCCCATATCAGAAGCAGGTATTTTAAATTTCCATTTCAAAGTTTTATCAGGATTGATAGCATAAAGATAGCTATCCTCACTCCCTACGTATATCGTTCCATCTTTACCAATTGAGGGAGAAGAAAAGTGTATTGCACCCCCAGTTTTAAACTTCCATTTTGGAGTTCTTACTGGTATTGGTATTTTAAAATCAGACTGTTTACTTGATCCAATGATCGCAAATGTTGAACTAAAAAATACACAAAGTGTAAGCGAGAATATTAACGTACTTAAATTTATTTTTTTTATCATGTTAGCCTTCTATTATGATTAATTATTTTTTAATAACGTAATAATAGAATCCGCTTTTCCCGGTTATTATCAAAGTTCCTTCTCCAAACAATAAATTATACAGCACAAAACACCATAGAATGCCATAATTGATTGTGTTGTTTATGGTCATCTATTTACACCTTTATTTGAAATTTTTATCTCTTGGTTCACGTTGAAATGTTTTATTACCAAGACATAACTCGACACAAATACCTAATTGTTCGTGATTTAGGTTGAAGAAAGTGCTGTTATGAGTATGGAATTAGAGTAAAATCTATTCTGATTAAATAGAGAAGAAATAATCAATTAGCTTAAATGCCTAGGCAGGAAAGGACATTTTCTTTTTTACTTAAAATCTGATCTATAACAGGCTGGATTTTGTCTACCTGAACAACTATAAGATCACCACTTTTGACTATTTCAAAAGCACGGTCTATTGCTTTATGTACATCGAGTATTATTTCAATTTTTGTCGAATCAAAGCCTTTTTCTAAAATTCCATGTTTTACAATTTCTGCTGTTTCACCTAATTTTCTCTGTCGTATATCCAGGTCAGTGATTATTATGTAATCATACGTTTTAGCAATAATAGCGGCAAAATTTTTCAATACTTCATCCAGTCTATTTCCGCTGCCGTGGCAGATAACTATTTTTCGACCTTGCGAAAATTTGGGTAGCATAGCAGACAACGCTTCCATTGCATGCTTATTATGACCATAATCAAGAATAACTTTAAAATTATTAAAATCAAAAATATTCATTCTGCCGGGATTCTGTTTAATGCTTGGATAAAATGAAGTAATACCGTTATTTATAATTTCACTATTTAATCCCAACCCATGCAATACTCCAACAGCTGCTAATGTATTTGAGATATTAAACTCTGCTGAACCTCCAAAAGTTATCGGAACATTAATAGCAGGCGAAATCATATCATCCTGATCTTCCGTCCTGATAATAATATTGCCGTCTGAAAGAACTACTGCAGTTCCACCATTTTTTATGTGACTTATAATATTTTTATTATTGGAGTCCAAACTAAATAGGATATGATTTCCACCGGCACTGTTCTTCAGATCTATAACAACAGTATCATCTGCATTTAAAATAGAAAAACCGTTATTTTTAACAGATTTAACGACTGTTGATTTCAGTACGCCTAAATCTTCAATAGATTCAATTAAATCATTTCCAATATGATCTTCGCCTACATTTAAAAATACTCCAATATCGCATTCATCATAAGCAAGCCCGCGACGTAAAATTCCACCTCTTGCCGTTTCAAGTACAGCATGATCTATTGTTGCATCTTTAAGCACTAGTTTGTGCCCGTCAGGACCGCTATAATCCCCTTTGACAATTTCTATTCCATCAATTTCAACCCCTGTTGTAGTCGCATAACCGACTTTACGACCTGCATATTTAAGGGCATGAGCTATAAGTTTACATGTTGTAGTTTTGCCATTTGTTCCAGTCACGGCAATGATCGGTATTGATGCCCGAGACTTCTTTGGAAACAGCATATTAATAATAGGTTTAGCCACATATATTGATTTACCTCTACTTGGATCAACGTGCATTCTCAATCCTGGTTCAGCATTTACTTCAATTATTCCGCAACTCTGCCCGTTTATAGGTTTTGAAATATCCTCGCATATAAAATCTATGCCTATAACATCCATTCCAATTATTCTAGCAGTCCGTTCAGCCATAAGCCTAATTTCAGGATGAACAATATCAGTTACATCAGTTGCTGTTCCGCCCTGACTCAAGTTAGCTGTTGTCTTTAGAAATAACTTTTTCCCACTAGGTAAAATATCAGATAATGTAAAACCTTCTGATTTCAAAATTCTGAGAGTCATTTCGTCAATAACAATTTGTGTTAGAAGATTTTCATGACCGAATCCGCGCAATGGATCGGCATTCACAATATTAACAAGTTCCTGAATAGTGGATTTACCATCACCTACAACACATGGCGGTTCACGATAAGCCGCAGCAGTAAATACACCGTCAACTGCTAAAATACGATAGTCTTTACCACGTATAAATTTTTCAACCAAAACATATGCGTATATTTTTTTAGCTATATCAAATGCTATTTTTAATTCTTTGTAATCATTAATATTTATTAAAATTCCACGACCATGGTTTCCTACTTCAGGTTTAACAACAACAGGGAATGAGATTTCATTTATATACTCTTTTGCTTCATCAAAAGAGATCACAACTGCTCCCTCCGGCACTGGAATACATGAATTTTGCAGTATCTCTTTAGTCCTAAATTTTTCATCGGCTAATTCCAGCGATAAGGCAGAAGTTTTAGATGTAATACTGGATTGTATCTTTTTCTGATACTTACCATACCCGAGCTGAACAAAATTTTTGTGATTCAATCTTATATGCGGAATACCGCATTTTGTAGCTTCATCGACTATATATTGAGTAGTAACGCTGTACTTATCTTTTTCTCTGTATTCCTTTAAGTCAAGAACCGTCCATTCTAAATCATACTCTTTATTATTAACTATAGATTCAACAACCCATAATGACTCTTTTGCTGCTTCCCTACCTGCATTTTCAACAATATATTGAAAAACGATAACACATTCATTTTTATCTTTTGTTGGAAAAATTTCTCCATATTTAACAGGCATACCGGCAAGATTCTGAAACTCTATTGCTATATTAACGAGAACATCAGATAATGAAGTTCCTTTTTTAAGACGCTCAACAAAACTTTTGTTTTTCTTAAGTGTTGGCACCAAATCTAATAATTTATCAGCGAAATTTTCAATTACATTAGTCGAATTCATACCGAATTCACTAATATTTATCAGCATAAATATAGCCCTGTTTCTACTATAACGGTTAGGGCCGCGTAGAGCATTTAATTTCAAAAGATCAAAATACATTTGCTACCTTATTTATGTCTAATTTTTTTATGTTCTATGATGATTAGGCTATTAACATAAAACACAGCTATCATCAACATAGTAAGAATATTTCACATTATTAAATTATTTATAATATATCATATAGTCTAACTTAACACTGGAATACAATTATGCTAAAGATAATTTTATTTAAAAGAAAAAATCAGCAATGCGTACATGGCTATTACATATTTAATATCTAATTGATATGGTAAGTTACCGCACTTTGCATAAGTTATCATGTTAAAAATTACAGGTTTGCACTATACATGAAATTGCTTTTTAACTCAGAAGTCAAAATTTCTACAAAGTAGAACTTTATTATGAGGTGAATTCTTTCTTAATCATTTCAATAACCGCGCGCCCTACGGTGTCCAGCTTCGCCAAATGAAATATTCTAACTTCATTACGCTGCTGTTCTCTTTTAGAAAATATTATTTTGAATAAATCACATGCCTGTACTAAGCTTACCAATGCAGCATCTCTAGGGGTAGGTATTATTTCTTTATTTAGAATAAGTTCCCTAAGTCTTACTTCCACATTTTTAATTGCTTTATTATCGACTACAGGATAACGTCTAGTATGGAAAACCCAGAAAATACGTTCATCTACACGTTTTAAAATACCTTTTTGGATTAACTGACTTAAAATTAAGTTTTCAGTCTCATCTGTATTAGCCAGCAAGGTTTTAAGCCAATAAAAAATTGACTTGTTTTCATCTGCGCTCAATAACACATTTAGTATTGAATCAAGTACTTTATTACCTGTCTTTTCCTTATTAAAAATATATAGATAATTTAAATCTGTATCTATTCTATCTAAAAAAGAAAGTTCGCATATTATAGCGGCAATTAGTGCATAGCCTAAGGAGTATTCTTCAGAATATGTTGTAATTTTTCCACTCACATCATCAAGTGCTAAAAGATAAATTTCTTCTGCGAAACTTAGCATAACTTTCCCCGGCAACTTTAATTTCTATGAAATATATGTAAATATTATAGTATTGTTTATACGATGTTATGTATATATGAAAAAAAATTATGCATTTTTCTTTTTGAATAAAATTAGGTTATTGAAAAATAAAACATAATTATATATAATTATTATTGACATCATAAAAATTAACGTATAAAAAATATTTTCAAAAATAAATATGAGTTGGAATAAAAAAATATTACCTTTTAGCTTACTAATAATTTTGGATATTGTTGTTATTATAGGTTTATTTTTAAATTTACATCATAAATTTTACCATATAGAACATTGTATATTATTTGTCGGTTTTCTTTTAATGATGTATTTTACACTAAGAACAAAACAAATTTTTGTCTTTTGGGTATTCATTGTCTTTATGATTTACTACAACCCGTTTTGGTCTATTTATCTATTCCATCATTGGGTATGGATTATTGTTGATATAATCCTATTGATATTCTTGATATTTTGTAATCACATTTATTATCCATCAAAAAATCAAAATGCTTCTGAATAGATCTATCCAGGCATTCTTAATTGACGGTCAATAACTAGGCAATATTTAATTTAAAAGAATTATTATGCTATCCAAACTCCAGTAATTCCCGGGTAAGTAGTTAAGTTTACTGAAGCTGCAACATATATCTTGAACCGCTATCGGCGCAGCAAAACTACCAAAGCAAAAGCATAATGTCACATATTCCTTCAAAGTTCTTATTTCTAGATTATTTTAATAATTGTAAACCAAATCATATAATTATAAAAAATAAAACAAGGAAGAAGATTATGGGAAATATTTCAATCTCAAAAATAAGTAGTATAGAATATTATTTATTATAGAAGAAAATGGCGGAGAGAGCGGGATTCGAACCCGCGGTACCCACTTAAGGGTACGGCAGTTTAGCAAACTGCTACTTTCGGCCACTCAGTCATCTCTCCGCTGAATAACAGATAAATATTATAATTCAATATTCTTAATGATCAAATAAATTTTGAGTTTTTTTAAGTTTTCTTTTTTAAAAAGCCAAAATTTGAAAAAAATGAGTTTACGAGTAGCTTTATCTATTATATATCATAAAATATTATTTGTGTGTAAATAGGTACAAACCTTTATATTTTAAATAGTTGTGAATTTTATTAAAATAAAAAGAGTCTTTACTATATTTGGCATTTTATATTTTGTAATGAATTTTAATAATCATTTACATAAAACAAACAAAATTTGGAGTCCTATATGACAAAAGAGAATGAACAAGGATTTTTTTCAGACAGTTATGATTACCATCATAAAGATTCATTAAAAGAGACTTTTTTAGAACACTTAGAATATACGCTCGTTAAAGACAGAAATAGCGTTACTAGAGAGGACTCATACAAAGCTTTGGCATACGCAATTAGAGATAAATTAGTTCACAATTATCTAAGAACTAAAAACGAATACAAAAAGCAGGATGCCAAGAAAGTTTATTATCTATCAATGGAATTCCTAATGGGAAGACTAATGGGAAATACATTGATGAATCTTTTTGAATACAAAAAAAGTGGCGGAATTTTAAAAGAACTGGGGTATGATCTGGAAAGAATAAGAGATCTTGAACCGGACATGGGACTTGGAAATGGTGGATTAGGCAGACTTGCAGCCTGTTTCCTTGATTCAATGGCAACTTTAGAACTACCTGCCTATGGTTATACTATTAGATATGAACATGGCATATTTAAACAAAAATTTGTAGATGGTTTTCAGCATGAAGAAGCTGATGAATGGCTTGAATTCGGTAATCCATGGGAAATACCAAGGCCTGAGTTTACTTTTAACATCAAGTTTAACGGTCGATTAGAAAAATATACAGATGCAAACGGTAAAGAAAAACATAAATGGGTTGATGCTGATGTAGTAGATGCACTGGCATATGACATTCTTATACCGGGATATATGAACAACACAGTTAACTATTTAAGACTATGGCAGGCTAAAGCCACAAAAACTTTTGATTTTAACTTCTTCAATAGTGGTGATTATGTCAATGCTGTCCTCGACAAAAATGGTTCTGAAAATATTTCAAAGGTATTATACCCTAATGATAATTATACAAAGGGGAAAATTTTAAGACTAAAACAGGAATATTTCTTAGTTTCTGCTTCTCTTCAGGATATTATGCGTCAATATAAAATGGATCATGGAGACGTATTAAAGTTTCATGAAAAAATAGCCATACAGCTAAATGACACACATCCGGCCATGGCTATTCCTGAATTAATGAGAATATTACTTGATGAAGAAGGTTTAGAATGGAAGGAAGCTTGGGATATCACTGTTAAAACTTTTGGATATACAAACCATACAGTCCTACCTGAAGCTCTTGAAAGCTGGCCTCTTGATATTATGCAGAAACTACTGCCTAGACACATGCATATTATATTTGAAATTAATCAGAAGTTCCTGGACATGGTAGGCAAAAAACACCCAGGCATACTTGGTAAAGTTTCAATCATTGAAGAAGGGCATGACAAAAAAGTTAGAATGGCTAATTTAGCAATTGTCGGCAGCCATTCAGTAAATGGCGTAGCAAAGCTACATAGTGAAATTATTAAAAAGGATTTATTTAAAGATTTTTATAAAATTTATCCTGAAAAATTTAATAATAAAACTAATGGTATTACTCCCCGCAGATGGATCAAAGAAGCTAACTTCCCTTTATTCAAACTTTTATCCAGTAAACTTGGATATAGCTTTATAAAAGATTTAGATGAAATAGCTGAGATTGAAAAATATATTGATGATAAAGAATTTACTGATTCATGGAGAAAGATAAAAAGAGATAACAAGGATATCTTAAAACAATATATTAAAAAACATCATAATGTTGATGTTAGCGTTGATTCTATTTTTGATGTTCAGATTAAAAGACTTCATGAATACAAAAGACAGTTATTAAATGCGTTACATGTTATCACCTTATACAACAGAATAAAGAAGAATCCTGATAAAAAATTCGTTCCTAGAACTGTTATTTTTGCAGGTAAAGCTGCACCTGGTTATCATACTGCTAAATTAATCATTAAACTGATTAACTCTATTGGAGAAAAAGTTAATAATGACCCTGCAGTAAATAAATATTTAAACGTAGTTTATCTTGCAAACTATTCTGTATCACTGGCAGAAAAAATCATCCCTGCTGCTGATTTGTCTGAACAGATATCAACTGCCGGCTATGAAGCATCAGGTACAGGCAACATGAAATTCTCATTAAACGGTGCATTAACTATTGGCACAATGGATGGTGCAAATGTAGAAATGGCTGAAAATATTGGTGAAGAACATATGTTTATTTTCGGCCTTAGGGACAATGAAGTTCAGGATGCCAAAGCTAAAGGATACCATCCTCAGGATTATTACAATAAAAATGAAGAACTCAAAGAAGTAATTAACATGATAAGAGACGGTTACTTCAATCCTGAAGATAAAGACCTGTTCAAATCCATTAGCGATTCTCTTTTATATTACGGTGATACTTATATGCTGCTTGCTGATTATGAAGATTATATAAAGACACAGGATAAAGTTGCAGAGTTATATGAAGATCAGGAAACATGGACAAAAAAATCTATTATAAATGCTGCAAGAATGGGCTATTTCTCCAGTGATAGAACAATAAAAGAATACGCCGATGAAATTTGGAATGTTAAACCTGTTGAAATAAAAATCTAATTTAATAACAATACAGAAAAGATAAGATGAGTATTCTCTGCTCATCTTATCTTTTCTTTTTGGACGTCGATAATGTTAAAAATAGCCCAAATAACTGATATTCATATATCATCAAAAAACGAATTAAAAGGTGATTTTGATTCTCAAGAGAGATTATTGAATGTATTGAATGATATTGAAACAAAAGATATTGATTTAATAATTGTATCCGGAGATTTAGTAAATTCTCCTGATGATACAACTTCTTATAAATGGCTAAAAAAGCATCTTTATAAGAAAAACAAAAAAACGATTATTATCCCCGGAAATCACGACTCTTCCATCAATATGTCAGATATTTTTGATCTGAAAGATTATTTAAAGTCAGATGAAATTTATTTCTCGATTGAAGTTGAAAATCATATACTCGCTTTTTTGGATTCATCAAAAGAATTCATAAGCCATGACCAATTAAAATGGCTTGAAGATTTAAATGACAAATCAAATAAAGATATTGTTATCTTTGTGCATCACCCACTAGATTATTGTAATTGTGAATTTATGGATAGAAAATATCCACTGAAAAATATTTCTGAGGTAAAAGAACTACTTATCAACTGCAAGAATATTAAGTATATTTTTACCGGACACTATCACACCAAAAAGCAGATAAATATTGGACATATAAAACAATACATAACTCCATCTACATGGTATCAAATTAATGATAATATAGAAGGTTTTAACATTTCTAAAAAATATGGATGGCGGGAAATAAATATTGATCAAGACTCACTATCCACATTTGTCCATTATATAAAGTTATCGCACTGAGTGCAAACGTAAGTTTTGAGTTTTGGGTGTTGAATGTATTTATCTATACGTTCCTAATTACCAACCGCCCCCCCTTTGTTTGCCTTTGCCCCTACTTTTATCCCTTCATATTAACTTCGAGAATTGAAAGTATTGAGTTTAGATAATATTTTCTTTAACTGTCTATTTAATTTTCAGATTATAGGAGCTTTAGAATATTATGGATAATGCACTAAAAGAAGCTAATGAACTAATTGAATTTATATATAATAATCCAACCGGCTATCATGTCGTAAAAAATATTTCTTCTCTTCTCTTAAAAGCAGGATTTAGCGAACTAAATCCTGCAGATAACTGGGATCTAAAACAGGGTGAAAAATATTTTGTCACAAAAGACAGATCTGCCATATTTGCATTTACTACATCGACCGAAGAAGCATTCAACGGCTTTAAGGCTATAGGCACGCATATTGATTCTCCTGCAATCAAGATTAAACCTAATCCTGAAATACTCAAAGAAGGCTGTCTACTGTTAAATACGGAAGTATATGGTGGACCTATTTTGTCAACATGGTTTGATCGCCCTTTAAGTTTGGCAGGAAGAGTTTTTGTTAAAGGTTCTAATACGTTAAAACCTGATATGAGGTTGGTAAACATAAATAAGCCGCTGGCTGTTATACCAAACATTGCAATACATATGAACAGAGAAATTAACACTAAACGCTCTATAGATAATCAGAAAGAGTTACTTCCAATAATCAGCACTATACTTGATGAAAATTTCAATAAAAATAATTATCTGTTAAAATTAATATGTTCCGAATTAAAAATAAAGACAGATGATATTTTAGATTTTGAACTCTATTTATATGAATATGACAAAGGCTCAGTAATAGGAACTGAACAGGATTTAATCTCATCTTCCAGAATAGATGATCAGGAAGCTGTTTTAGCTGGTTTAAAAGCATTACTAGAAACAAAACCTAACAGCATGAATAATCTGCTTGCCTGCTTTGACAATGAAGAAATAGGCAGTGGAACAAAACAGGGTGCCGACTCACAGATACTCTCCACCATTATGGAAAGAATAGTTTTAGGACAAGGCGGAAATAGAGAAGATTATTTAAGATCTATAGAAAAATCTTTTTTGATGTCGATTGACGGAGCACATGCAGTTCATCCGAATATTCCTGAAAAAGCCGACCCTACCAACAGACCCAAAATAAATGGCGGTCCGGTTATAAAAATAAGTGCAAATTATAAATATACATCCGATGCTGAATCCATTGCAGTAGTAAAAAGCATAGGTAGAAATGAAGATATACCTCTACAGTATTTTGCTAATCACTCTAATGAAAGAGGCGGATCAACAATTGGTCCTTTATCAAGTCAGCATATCGAAATGCGTTCTATAGATGTGGGCATTCCTACAATAGCAATGCATTCAATAAGGGAACTTGCAGGAGTAAAAGATCATTATTTAATGATCCAACTATTAACAAAGTTCTATAAAAGTTAAGAGTAATTCCTATTTAATAAATTCTATAAGATGATATTTTAGAATTTTAATAATTTATTAAAAAAAAATATAAAAACAATTAATATAAAACTCGCCTAAAAAGCGATAACCTGGATATTTATTATGAATGAGAATGACGATAAGAACAAAAATAAAAATAAAGATAACAACAACGAAGATGATAAAAAAGATGGATTCTCTTTTGATGATTTGCAAAAGCAATTTCAGGATGCTCTAAAAAATATGGGAGCAACTGCTAACTCTTTTGTAATTCCTGTAAATAAAAAACCTAAAGATACCGGTACTGCACAACAGGAAAAAGCTAAAGAAGAAGATGATCCCAAAAAGATCCTTAAAATAATTAAAAATTTCAAACTTAAACCTAAAGAAGTAAAAGAGTATTTAGATAGGTTTGTGATTAAACAGGAAGATGCAAAGCGTGTTTTATCTGTAGCCGTATGCGATCATTATAATCATGTAAGAGGCTGTATCGAAAAAAGCTATGATAACTCATGGGAATATACAAAACAAAATGTTTTACTGTTAGGGCCTACCGGCGTAGGTAAAACATATCTTGTAAAATGTTTAGCCAATCTTATAGGAGTTCCTTTTGTAAAAGCTGATGCCACTAAATATTCAGCAACAGGTTATGTTGGACACAATGTTGAAGATTTGGTAAGAGACTTAGTTAAACTTGCAAATGGTAATACAGAACTTGCCCAGTACGGAATTATCTATATTGACGAAATAGATAAAATAGCATGCGGTGCAGTTGATGATAATAAAGATGTTTCCGGAAGAGGTGTTCAGATAAACCTTCTAAAACTAATGGAAGATTCTGAAGTTGCACTACAGAGTCAGACAGATATGATGGGCCAATTTGAATCTGTCATGGATGTGATGCACGGCAAAGGCAAAAATAAGAAGAGTACAATTAATACTAAAAATATTCTTTTTATTGTCAGCGGTGCCTTTAGCACTATGTCAGACATGATAAAAAGAAGAATAGAAGGTGCTCAAATCGGTTTTGGCGTTGAAGGTGTTGCCGCAAAAGAAAAAACTAATTATCTTAGAAAAAGTACAACAGGTGACTTTATTAAATTCGGTTTTGAACCTGAATTTATAGGCAGACTTCCAATTCGTGTTTCATGCGATGAATTATTACCAAAAGATCTGGAAAAGATATTAACCGATTCAGAAGGCAGTATTTTAAAACAATACGTACATGATTTTGACGGCTATGGCATAAAATTCAATATTTCCGATGATGCGATTAAAGGAATATCTGAAAAAGCCTATAAACAGAAAACCGGTGCTCGTGGATTAATGACAGTAATGGAACGAATTTTTAGAAACTATAAATTCGAACTTCCAACAGTAGGAATCAAAAAATTTGATGTCGATGCTGCATGTGTTCAGGATCCTAATAAAGCCCTTAGCCTGATTCTGAATGAATCAAGAAATTTACATACAGAAAAAATGAAAGAAGATATTAAAAGATTCTCTGCAGAATTTACAGAAAAAAGTGGATTTAAACTGAGATTTAATAAAGCTGTAGAAAATGCTCTAATTGAAGAATCACTTGAAAAAGGTACTACTATTTATACACTTTGTTCAGCTAAATTTAAAGATTACCCACTTGGGCTCAAATTAATTGTTGATGATCTACCAAATAAGACTTTGAATATCACGGTTAAAATGGTTAAAAATCCAGACAAAGAACTTTCGAATAAAATAGCCAAAAGTTATAAAGAATAATTGTTAATGATTAATTGTTAGCTTTTAATTCTTAATTTTAAAAAGGCCCTGTCGTATTTTCATACAGCAGGGCGTTTTAATATTTGCACACATTGCTATTCTAAATTGTTGAGAATTTCCAGGTGGTTATTTGTGAGTATGGTTTTTCAGGAGAGATAATTACATCAGGAAAATTAGCATGATGTACTGCATCCGGCACCCCCTGGGTTTCCAGACAGAACGCATAATTTTTAGGATAGGCTATTCCTGATTTTCCAGTTATTTCTTTTTTTAGGCCATTGCCTGTATAGCAGACTACAGCCGGCTGGTCAGTTCTAACATCCAGTTTTATTCCTGTCGACTCACTTATTGCGGTCATTGTCTTTAATGAATTAAGCAGCCACGGATGATCATAGCCTCCACATAAATTTAATTGATCATAGTCATTATTTATTCTATCGCCAATGGCTGTTAAGCTTAAAAAATCCATTGGTGTATTTGCTACACTCTTAATTTCTCCTGTACGAATTGAGTTTTCCCCAAGCTCAATAAAATTATCGGCATTAATAAATAGTTTATTATCTAAAATGTCTTTATTACTATCTTCACCGTTTAGATTGAAATAAGTATGATTAGTCAGCACTAGTGGAGTTTTTTTGTCAGTAGTTGCACTGTATATAATATTAAACTCATTGTCTTTGTTAAGTTCATACTTTACCGTAATATTAAGATTACCGGGATAACCTTCTCCCATATCCTTACTGAAATAATTAAGTTTTACGCCGACTGAATTTTCAGTTTCAAAACTTTCTGAATCCCATAAAGCTTTATCAATACCGTAAGCACCACCATGAATATGATCCACGCCGTTTGAATTTTTAAGCAGGTGATAAGTTTTACCTTCAATCGTGAATTCAGCATTTTTAATTCGACCGGCGTGACGACCTGTTAATGCACCGAAATGTGGATGTTTCGCTAAATAGGCATCTAGATTATCAAACCCTAATACGATATCAGTTAATTTTGAATTTTTATCAGGCACTTTTAATGAAGTAATAATTCCGCCATAAGTGATAATATCAATACTTATCTTATCATTGGAAAGAGTGTATTTATAAACTTTTTCACCAGATGGGATGCAGCCAAAAACAGTTCTATTTACTTTCATATAATACCTCCGCACCAAGTGCCAGTTATAAGGTTATAAATTTGTCATGTTAAAAGTTGTTGTTTTGTATTTAAAATAATATAAAAAAAAGGAACAGCCAATAAAAAATCGGTTATTCCTTAATTATTATATTTGTGATCTAATTACTTTGTGACTATGTGCCTTTAGCACCTTGTCCCTGCTTTTTGCTAATCTTTCTTTTTAGATTTACGTTTTCTTTCAAGTTCAGAAAGATAACGTTTTCTCAATCTAATAGATCTAGGAGTAACTTCCAGCAATTCATCGTCTGCAATATATTCAAGTGCTTCTTCAAGGCTTAATCTTTGGCAAGGTGCTACTTTTAATGCCTTATCACTTCCTGAAGCTCTAACGTTTGTCAACTGTTTTGTTTTTTGTAAATTTACAATAAGATCACCGGCTTTACAGTGCTCGCCCAATATCATTCCTTCGTAAGTTGCAACATTTGGCGGAATAAAAAAGATACCTCTTAGCTGTAACGCATCAATAGCAAAAGCAGATGATTTACCTTGGGACATACTAACAATAACACCATTTGTTCTTTGTGGAATCACACCTTTATAAGGTGCATACTGTATAAATCTATGTGAAACAATCCCTTCACCGGCAGTAGCTGTCATTATTTTACTTCTAAGTCCGATAAGCCCTCTAGTAGGAATATGAAATTCAATAAGAGTACGGTTGCCTCTTGGTTCCATATTTATCATTTCACCTTTTCTCACACCGGCAAGTTCAATAACTTTTCCAGCGGATACAGAAGGTAAATCTACGCTTAAAATTTCAATAGGCTCATTTTTTTTGCCATCAATTTCTTTTAAAATAACCTGAGGCTGTGAAACACTCATTTCATAACCTTCACGTCTCATATTCTCTATTAAAATAGAAAGATGAAGGACCCCTCTTCCGTGTATATTAAATGAATCACCATCCATTTCTTCCACTTTTAAAGCTGTATCTTTTTCTGCTTCTTTAAAAAGTCTTTCTCTTAAATGTCTGCTGCTTACAAATTTACCTTCCTGCCCAAATAAAGGAGAATCATTAACTCTGAAAATCATTGATATAGTAGGCTGGTCTATCCTTATTTTCGGTAAACCTTCAGGATGTTCTGCGTCTGTAATTGTATCACTTATATCTATAGTATTAATGCCGACAACGGAACATAAATCGCCGCATTCAACTGTTTCAACTTCTTTCTTAGCCAAACCGTCAAATATAAACAGTTGTTTTATTTGAGCACGCTGTTTAGTACCGTCTCTTTTAATAACCACAATCGGTTTATTAATATCAAGAGTACCTCTGTAAACTCTTCCAATTCCGATTCTACCGACAAATTCAGAATAATCCAAAGTAGCAACCTGCATTTGGACAGGACCTTCGAGAACTTTAGGAATAGGTATAAAATCAACAATAGCATCCATTAATGGAATAATAGATTTTTCTTCTTTTAATTTTAAATCAGTAGTTAACCAGCCATCTCTTCCACTTCCGTAAAGAACAGGAAAATCTAACTGCTCATCTGTAGCATCAAGTTCAATAAATAGTTCAAATACTTTATCAAGTACTTCTTCAACACGTGAATCAGGTTTATCCACTTTATTTATTACAACTATTGGTTTTAGGTGTAATGACAGTGCTTTTTCTAAAACAAATCTTGTCTGAGGCATTGGACCTTCAGCGGCATCGACTAAAAGAATTACACCGTCAGCCAAATTTAAAACACGTTCAACCTGACCACCAAAGTCACAGTGACCAGGTGTATCTATAATGTTAATTTTAGTGTCTCTATAATTAACACTGATATTTTTAGACAGAATCGTAATCCCTCTTTCACGCTCCAAATCATTACTATCTAAAAAACATTCCTGCATTTTCTGATTATCTCTGAAGAGATTCGACTGTTTTATTATCTGATCGACCAAAGTTGTTTTGCCGTGGTCAACGTGCGCTATAATAGCTATATTTCTCAAACCTGACATTTCTAATTTCCTTGAATATAATTATATTTACTTATCAAAATTAAGTGACAATAGATCACCATGTAAAATCATCTAATTCGCTCTTATACAATATAATGTCGCTCTTTGTGCGGATTATAAAGCTATCTGTTGAAAGTTACAATCTTCTAGAACAAACTTAAAACCTTAACTACCTTTGAACGATTTTCTATGCTATTAAATTATAGTACAAAAGCCTTACTTTTAATCTAAGCCGACTATATAAAATCTGAAAACAACTTCTATTCGGAAGCAAAGTAATAATCTCAATAAGATATACTACTTAATCAAGTGGCGGAGAGAATGGGATTCGAACCCATGGTAGAGTTACCCCTACACAGCATTTCCAATGCTGCGCCTTCGACCACTCGGCCATCTCTCCGTTAAGAAAAGTAAGGGTATAACTTAATTGCAAATTGCTATTTAGCAAGTTTCTAAAAATTTTTATAAAAAATAACTGATTCTTCTTCAAGTAAAATTTAGCATTTTTTATTTTTTGAATTTATTTCTTATAAACAATTTTGTTTATATTGCGAACATAATCGTACTATATTTAAAAATGCGAATAAAACTATTTGGAATATCAATTATAAAATTTATCTTTTAAATTAGCTAATTTATATAATATTGAATATTTTCGTTTGGGATAAAATTAAAAGAAAGGAAGTAAAAAAATGAACACGAAAGAATCGAAAAATTATGTTTGCAAGCCTTTTGAGTACTCAGTTGGGACATCTATTATTAATCAGGCAAAAAATGTAAATCTAGACCCTGGCATTCTTTATGAAGCAGTTATAGACCTCTCTTCTGAAGGATTATTTACCGCTACTTGCATTAATATGGCTGCCGGCATTTTACTGGAAGATTTGGGACTTCCTAATTATTTCTTCGAAAATATTACAAAAAAATCTTTAATCGCGGTTCTTAGTTCTATTGCAAACAGTATTAAAATTCAGGATGGTGAAGCTGTTCTTTTTGGGCAAATTGGCGAAATAGATTTTGGCGTAGAACAAAGCGAAGATTTACAGCATATAAGAATTGCGACTGAAGATACACGTGACAATATGGAAAAAATCATAGGCCCTATGATTACAGGTCATAGACGTGAATACTATTACTGCCCTGAAAGCAAAAACTATACTTATATTATAAGATCAGAAACTGTTCATGATTATGCTAAAGAACAATTTGAAAGTTCAAAATTTTTATTTCATCTCTCAGGAAACTTTAGAGCCACTCCAAAAACAACACGCAGACGTTATGTGAAGTTTCTTGAAGAAGCAGAAAAATCTGCCAGTCCTTTAGTTAAAGTTTATAATTTAGCTGAAACCGGCGAAACACGTTTTATGTTTAACAGTGATTTTGCTTTACCTCAACTACCTGTATTGAGAAAAATATTCGAAGATCACGGTTTAGTGTTACGACGTGCTTACTGGGAACCTTATTGCGGAAAAGCTATTGCTCCTTCATCAATTTGTGCATTATATGCATTAGGCGAATTAAGCAGAAAAGAAGAAGATAGTATTGTCACATCATTAAGCGCATTCCTTGCTTTTAATATTACAGACATGACAGATTTCTATGCTGATGGCACATTAACATTTAATGAAATGTTATTCGCCGGAAATGCTATTGACTTTACTCATTACTTTATCTTTAAAGAAAGCGTAAACCAGGTGGATAAAGAAATCATGGCAAGTCTTGAAAATGCAGACCAGCGTGATGCATTTGCTTCAAGAATGCAGGATTCAAATAAAGGAACATACAGTTCAAGTTTAATAATGAACCTTGCACAAAGTAATCCTGATTTATTAAAATATTTATATGAACTTTTTGCCCAAAGATTTGATCCTTCTGTAGGAAGTACTCTTTCAGACGAAGATCTTGAACATAAATTTGCAGAGTATGACAAAATTATCAGTGCAAGATTTATAGACATGGTTGAAGGTTATGATGTTTTCAGATTTATGTTCAAATTTGTTTCATGTACTCTAAAAACAAACTTTTATAAAGTTGAAAAAAGATCTTATGCTTTCAGATTTGATAACAGAATTCTTGATCCATTAGTATTTGAGCAATTTGTATTCGGTATTTTCTATGTTAACGGTCACTACGCCTGTGGCACACATATGAGAGCTGCTGATATTGCACGTGGCGGATTAAGAATGATCAGAGTTACTCCTGAAAATTATCCTTCCGAATTAGATAAAGCTGTATTATTAAACTATGCTCTAGGTCCAAAGGCACAGAGATTAAAACACAAAGACATCTGCGAAAGTGGATCTAAAGGCGTATTTGTACCTCGTCCTATTTATGCATATAACAGCATGGACTGCTTATTTGACTATACTGAAGGAATCATGGACTTAGTTCTTGGTGATCCTGCTATTATTGATCATTATGGAAAACATGAAATGATATTCTTCGGTCCAGATGAAGGTACTGCTCCATTGATGGATGCTGCTTCTTATCAGACAAAAGCCAGAGGATATAAATACTGGAGAACTATTACAACAGGAAAAAGTTTCGGTATTCCTCATGACACTTATGGTTTACTTGAAAACGGAGATATCTTCGGTCTTCTTGAAAAAGGTGATAAAGGTACAGAATTAGAAATCAATGGTAAATCTGTAGTCCTGACAAAAGATATGCAGAAAATTTATAATGTTATCGGCGGTAAAATCGTATATAGTGGTATGACAACAACATGTGTCATGGGTGCTTTTAGAACATTGATTGATGCTTATGGTGCTAAAGAAGAAAATCTTAATATGATGATGACAGGTGGACCTGATGGAGATTTAGGTTCAAATGAAATGCAGTGCTATAAAGGCAAAATCTGTTTAGTCATTGATGGTGGTTCAATACTTTTTGATCCTAATGGACTTGATAAAGAAGAATTGATGAAAATTTCTTTCATGCGGCACACATCACCTCGCGCAGATTCACTTGCATTTCCTGTCAAAAAACTTAGTGCTGAAGGTTTCATGGTTCCTAGATTAGGGAAAAATGTTAAACTTCCTGACGGAACAATTATTGAAGATGGTGCAATTTTCCATAGAACATTCTTAACAGATGTTAATAATCGCAAGTACATTGAAAAAGCAAATATTCAGGCTTTCATTCCATGCGGTGGTTTCAAAGATACTATTAATCATAAAAATGTTAAAAGTTTCTTAAAACTGTTCACTGAATTAAAATTCATCGCAGAAGGAGCTAATGTATTCTTTAATGATGCAGCAAGAAGATATATTGCAGCTAATACAGACATTAAAGAAATTAAAGACTCAACAGCGAATAAAGGCGGTGTATTCAGTAGTTCAGTTGCTGAAGTATTAACAGCTTTCTTATTTGGCAATGATTATGATAAAAAACTTCTTAATGCTCCTGAAACAAGATGGGCATTAATAAGAGAAATCATGGAACTTATTGACAAATATGTTCGCCTTGAAACTGATCTACTCATCAAACTTCATAAAGAAGATAAATCAAAAGTGTTATTTAATCTTTCTGTTTCAACAAGTGAAGAAATATTAACACTACAGACTGTTTTAGATTCTAAAATAGATAAGATTCTTAAAAATGAAGAACTTGTATGGAAAGTAATGGAACATTACATACCTGCAATTTTGATAAAAACTCTTGGCAAAGACAGCATTATGCATACTCTGAATTCTCAGGAAATTCAGGCATATCGTAATGCAATCATTACTAAGAAACTTGCATCTATGGCTTTCTATCTTAACGGCATGAACTGGGATGCATTCCTGAAAGAACTAGATAGAAACTTTGACGCTACTATAAATAGTATTTTAGCTTAAGTTAATCTTTCAAACTTCAATAGTTTATAAAATAAATAAAGCCTCCTGCTTTATCACAAAGCAGGAGGCTTTTTTATTAAGTCATTTTACACAGAACAATTATTTATATTTTTTTACTTTTTCTATTTCACGAAAAAAACCAAACCTTATAGATGTGTCGGCAGCATTTGTAGAGTCATATTTTACTTCTTCAATAAGTTTAACTGTTCCATCTTTGTGAACAACATTATATTTCATTGATGGCATGTTTTCATATATTTGCGTATGCACCTGTTCTATTTTAGGAAGGTCTCTAGGGTGAACAATTTTTTTCCTCCAAAACTTAGCAGTTATTTCAGATGGTTTATAACCAAGCATACTTTCAATGGAGTCACTTATAAATATAAATTTCTCATTAGGCCTAAATCTTTTTATCCAGAATATAGATTTCTGGCTGTTTATGTAATCTTTAAAATATTGAAGTATTTTTATATTTTTTTCGCTTTTAGTAATATCTTGAATAAAACCGTAAAACAAACCATCTTCTCCAGCAAACCCCCTAGATTTAACAATTGCATTTTTACCATCTTTTCGCTTAATTTTATATTTTATCTCGTATGGATAATTTTTAAGATCAGAGCCGATATTCAAAACCTTTTCTCTGTCTTTAGGTGCTATATTACCAAACCATTTACCTGTATCTTCAACTAATTCTTTATCGCTATAGCCAGATATTTTTTTGCAGGCATATTTGTTAAGATATAAAGCTCTAAATTGTTTTTCTTTATCATAATTTCCGATCCATACTATTTCAGAAAATTTATCGATTACATTATAGAGTAAATTTTGTTTAGCTTGATAATTTCTGGTTTCTGTAATATCTCTAATAATTCCAAAAATAATATCATTATCATCGTCATCATAATTTTTAAAAGACTTTGATTCAATCCATCTAACAGAACCATCTTTATGGAGGATTCTGTATACTGTTTTTCTTGGAAAATCACTATCTGCATTATGTTTTATTTTATCCAAGACCATTTGCTTATCATCCGGATGAATAATTTCCTGCCAAAGTTTATAACTTTTATAAAATTCATCAGGAGTTCTACCATAAATATCTGCAATAGATTTGCTCATAAACAGAAAATGACTCACAGGCTTAAAAGATATAATCCAAACTGATTCTGTTAGACGGTTAATAACATCATCCATCATTTTCATGCGTTTGTCTGCTGTCACAAAAGGTGTAATATCTTTCAAACTACATACTAAACCTGTCACCTTATCATTATCACCATGAATCGGCGTAACACAGAAAATACCGCGTTTTTTACCATTGCTACCGGGGATGGTTATTTCTTTGTTAACCATCCTCATTCCTGTATTTAGTGCATGTTTTTCAATAGCAGTTAAATCTTCAATATCCTTTGAAGAAAACAGATCATGGTTATTTTTACCAATTATTTCGTGAAGTGAAATTTCCAAATAAGCCAATAAAGTAGGATTAGCATCAGTAAACTTTAATTTATTATCCTTTGTATAAACTATTTCATGTAGTGAATCTATTATATTTTTCTGTTTTCTATTTACGCGTTTAAGCATTTTTATTTCAGAAGACAGATGCTCAAGCTCGCTTTTTAGTTTTAGAATATATGTTTTTTGTTCTAATGACAAATCTCCGGAGGACTCTCTACTAACTAGATCTAAAGCATTTAGTGAACTGTAATAATAAGGATTTTTAGATTGGTTAAAATCCTCAAGACTTGATATTTCGCTAATATCAACACTAAGTATTTGTGCTAGAATCCTTATATCTGATTCCCCAGGCATTCGCTCACCTTTTTCCCATGCCAAAAGAGTCCTGTAAGATTTACCTATCTGATTTGTTACATGTTTCAGGGAAATCTTCTTGCTTTTTCGAATATTTCTAAATTGTTCTCTATAGAATTTCATAATATGTGCACAAATGATAATCGCCTATTTTGAGTTCATATATGTACAATGTACATCTTTTTTCCTTTATTACCAACATCTTGCAAAATACTAATAAAATTTTGTAGTACTTAAATAGTATAATTATTTATTTGACTCAAGCACTATTTCAGTCCTCTATTATTTATTTTTCGAAGAAATGTTACAGATATATTTAGTATATAGTTATTCACTCTATGATGAACATAAAATGTTTCCCCACCCCATGAACTTGGAGGTGCACCAACTCCTCTGGAATATCCATCCCACATAGCAGGATTATACCATGCTTCAGGCGTTGAGTGCCAATTAACAGCTATTGCGTTCGCTCCAATGCTTTTTGCTTTTTTAACTATTTTATCTAACATCTGCTGCGAAAACACATTTTCAGTATCGTTAACCATTGCAATACCGATTATCTTATATCGATCATTTAAACTTGGAGTCGTATAGTAAACCTGAACATATTTAGTAGGCGTATCAAATTTACCAAAATAATGAATTGCAATAGATTGGCACGCACTCAAACAAAATATTAAGAATATAAAAGGATAAAATTTAATCTTTAACATAAATGGTTTTATCTTTCTCATACAATTACTCACAAGTTATCGCACTTCGTGCAAGTTATAAAGCTATCATGTTGAAAGTTAAAGCTGCCTTTTTTATATATCTGAAATCTAAGATCTAAAATCTGCAATTAATATCACTCTATATATTTAATAAATAATACTTTTGCTACTGCTTCCTCATAATATTCATCTTCCATTTCAGGCCCGGCAACTGAATTATCTAAACCAATTCCTCCCCCCATACCACCGCTATCCCAATAATCATTTGGTTGAGGCTGATCAGGATAGCCCGGAGAAGACGTATCATAACCTCCTGGATCGCCGTCAAGACTTGCCTGCTGTGGAATTATATTATAACTTTGAATTACTACAGCATTAGCCCCGACACGCTCTGCTTTCTCTTTAATCGCATTTTCAACTTCACTTGAAACAGTTTCATTTTCAGAACTCACATACGCCTGCCCCATCACTTCATAATTTTTGCTAATATCTTTTTTGGAAAAAAATAGATCAACATGTTTTGTCGGCTTTAAGTGTTCTCCAGCATATTTGATATTAACTATTTCACATGAAGAAAGAATTAATAAAGATAATATAAATAAAATTTTAAATCTCATTATTTAATTCCTTTATTTTTTCCACTAACCACTAACCACTAACCACTAACCACTAACCACCAGCCACTAATTTCTATTCCCCATCCCCCAATTCATACCTAATAAACTGTACTTTAAGAATATAATTATACTCCAGTATTTTAGCCGGCGTAATACCTTCATCAAACATCTGATCTCCCCATCCATTGTAATCACATGTTTGAGAATAAGGTGAATCTTCATTATACGAAGAACTGCTTAAATAGTGTTCTCTTCCGGGAACGATGTTGTAATTCTTGATAATAACGGCATTAGCACCAACCTGTTCAGCTTTTTTGATAATATCACTTTGCACTTTTTCTGTATTAATTTCATTATAACTTGTAACTATAGCTTTACCTATAACTTCATATTTCTGTTTTATATCTTTATCTGAAAAAAGTATTTTTACGTGAGTTGTAGGTTTTAAATCCTTTCCAATGTATTTAAGACTGATATTATTACATGATGAAATAAGAACCACTACAAACAGGAATATATAAAACTTAAAACTTCTAATAAACAAAATGTTGTACTTAAAACACATAAATAAACATCCCTACTTCATCTCACTCATTCGTAATTATTAACTCGCAATTGACTCTAATTCCCAAGTGCATTAATATTCTGAAGTTCATCACTACTTTTTTTTTGAGATTTAAGATAATTTTGTATATCTTTAGGCTTAAGTTTATGAGGTTCCAAAAACTCAGATGATAGTTTATTATCATTTTGAGAAGAAGATTTATCAGAATAATGATTATCTTTTGATATATGGTCAAGTTCGTTTAAATTTCTACGCTGCAGTCTAAGGTATTCCTTATAATCTTTAGCCTTTAATTTTGGAGGATTTTTATAGTTTGGAAGCTGATCATCTTGAGATATTTTTCCCACATAAAGAGGTGATGGTGTTTTGACTTTAGTCATATTTTCTAAACCTCGAGAAAGATCATTCTGCTTTTTTACATATGCATTATATTTTTCAGTTTTTATATTCGGTTTTTTCAAACTATTTATCTGTCCATGATCATTGTATAAATTATCAGTTTCAGTATTTGAAGCAGAAATAATATTGCAAAATGGCAAAGAAAGAAAAATAAATACAATCATGATTTTATAATTCATATTTTTAATCCTATTTTGAATTTATATTAATATTATTATGTAAAGTTTTTTAATGCTATAGCTTCATGACTAAAATATCTTATAATAGCAATTTGCTTATTTTTGAATACAGCTTTATATTTATAGTTCCTAAATTATGGGGGTGTTCTGGTTTCGACTGGGTCGGTAGAACATTAATTGCATGTCGAGGATGATCGTTGGCCTCGTAAATAATCGGTCAAAAAATAATTGCTAAAAATAATAGCACAATGAGCTTTGGTTCTCCAATGCTCGCAGCTGCATAAGACTTCTTTAAACAAGCAGTAGCCTGACGATCTGATAATAGTAGTAATTAGATTCAGTCATAAAAACTACTACTGTAGGTTTTATTTTTTATCTCTAGAAATCAAACTGAAATAATATAGAGAGTAGTCTGGAAACTACCTGTTCATCGGTTAAGTGGAAGGACGAAAAACTTGTAGATGAACTAAACATGTAGACATTTTCGGAAAACTTATTTAGGACGGGGGTTCGATTCCCCCCACCTCCACCATCCTTCGCTTCAAACGAAGTGTAGATTAGAAGGATGTCCTCCATAGCTTTAGATGACAGGCCAATAATGCATTATGCATATATATTAAAAAGACATAAGGGTCAAACTTTAGTTATTGTGTTTTTATACTTGTGAGACATAAGGGTCAAATCAGCTTGAAGAACTAATAAGCATAAGTAGCTTAAAATTGCCTAAGGTGAGAGGCACCATTACCGCACCCGGGGTTATCAGTACCTGCTAAGCACCCATTAGGGTCAAAGTTATCAAGTGGAACATTACCCCCCACGCAAGCGTTGGTAGTGCCGCCATTGCCGCAGCCGCTACCATCACCTCCCCCAGAATGACATGGTATCGTCGCAAGTAATGCTCCTCCGTCTCGACACTCTGCATCCCCGGTTCTGGCGTAACTCCCGTCATAACAAAACTGGGTCGTGGGATCCCCCGGTTCAACTGAATTTAATTTCGGAATTTTGTATTTCATAAAACAACTTAAATTTATAATTATTCTCACAAATAATAATAAAAAATTAATCAAATTACAAGAAACTTATTAATCTTTTTACATATCTATATACCCTTAAAGATAAATAGCCTTACAAAGAAGAAAAGACATAAAAGACATAAGAAAATAAGACATAAGGGTCAAACCTTATAAAATATTTCACAAAAAAACATCAATGTGTGCACATATGTCTTTTTTGTGTTATATTTTTAACAATGGTGCACAATATACTTGTATTTATTCTTAATAAATATTTTAAAGTGTTATTGTTTCCTTTCATATAATATAATTTATACTCTCTATAATAGCATTTTATTAATATTTTAATTGCTCAAATTATTAACTTAAACAAATGCTCTATTTCTCTGCAACTAAACTCATATTGCTTTATTTATATATATTAAGTGTATATGAGTTTTATAATTTATTTTAAAGGCATTATAAATGGAATTTATTGGTACATACATAATTAATCCGCTCAATACTGTACTTTGGTCTTATCTGCTGATATTTACACTTATACCGTTAGCAATTTATTTTACTTTTCGAACAAGATTTGTTCAGTTTAGATATTTTTTCCACATGTTTAAAGTAATAACAGAAGGTACTAAAAAGAAATCTAAGAATGGACAAAAATGTATTTCACCATTTCAGGCATTCTGTATAGGTTGTGCATCTAGAGTTGGTACAGGCAACATAGCAGGTATAGCAATTGCATTGACAATTGGCGGTCCCGGAGCAATTTTCTGGATGTGGCTTTTAGCAATCTTCGGTTCTGCTTCCGCATTTGTTGAAAGTACACTGGCACAAATTTATAAAGTAAAGGACGGAAACGGATATCGCGGCGGACCTGCCTATTACATGAAACAGGCGCTTAAAAAAAGATGGATGGGGGTATTGTTTTCAATTCTGCTTATAATCTGTTTTGGTTTTGTTTTTAACTCTGTTCAGGCAAACACAATAGCAAATTCTTTTGATAAAGCTTTTGGTATAGAGACATGGATGACAGGGGCTGTAATAACTGCAATAACAGCCATTGTTATTTTTGGTGGAATAAGAAGAATAGCACACGTAACCGAATTTCTGGTCCCAATCATGGCAGTAGTATATTTATGTGTCGTTGCTTATGTTTTTATAACAAATATTAATATGGTGCCATATGTTTTTTCTTTAATATTTAAAGGAGCTTTTGGATTAACACAGTTTACCGGAGGATTGGCCGGAGTAACAGTACAAGTTATCCTACAAACAGGAATTGCAAGAGGACTATTCTCTAATGAAGCCGGAATGGGCAGTGCCCCTAATGCTGCTGCCACAGCAGAAACTTCGCATCCTGTAAAACAGGGATTAATTCAGGCTATGGGTGTATTTTTTGATACATTAGTAATATGTAGTGCTACAGCTTTTATAGTAATACTCGCAGGGAAATATAGCTCCGGCGGCTATGAAGGTGTCCAGTTAACCCAGGAATCACTATCTTATTTTGTCGGCAGTTGGGGAAATCCTTTCATAGCGATATCTATTCTTATGTTTGCCTATAGTTCGATATTGGGAAATTACTACTATGGTGAAACAAACATTGAATTTATGAGCGAAAAAAAGAGATGGCTTCTTCTATACCGTCTAGCAGTAATAGTTATGGTTTTCTTTGGTTGCATTCAGAAGGTTTCTGTTGTTTGGAATATGGCAGATGTTACTATGGGATTAATGGCTACGGTCAATCTCATTGCTATTTTCTTACTTGGAAAGTTTGCATTTCGTGCACTGAATAATTATACAAAACAGCTTAAAGAAGGAAAAAATCCTATTTTTCATAGAAACAGCATTGAAGGTGTTAGTGAGATTGAGTGCTGGGAAAAAGAATAGAATTAATAAATAATTGTTAATTATGAATGGTTAGGAAGCATAAATAAATAACTTAAAGGTTTTACTTCATCTCATAGCGGTTTCCTGTGTCATAAAACTAGTCACATATTCCTAATATGCAAAAAGTTT
>Ga0233431_1000964_pt1 | contig 54980 bp, 48 predicted proteins | sample SI_118_April2016_FD_179867 | JGI IMG/M metagenome (GOLD analysis project Ga0233431, IMG submission 179867) | Seawater microbial communities from Saanich Inlet, British Columbia, Canada - SI_118_April2016_200_MG | ecosystem: Environmental > Aquatic > Marine > Inlet | place: Canada: British...
AAACTGTTTTTAAAAACCTGTTCAAATCCAAGAAATTTCAATATTCCAAGATTTACTGACGGATGGAATCTCAAACCACCTTTATATGGGCCAATGGCAGAATTGAACTCAACCCTGAACCCGCGATTCACCATGACTTCGCCCCTATCATTTCTCCAGGGTACCCGAAAGATTATGACTCGTTCTGGTTCAGTAATTCTTTCCAAAATATTGACATGCATGTAGTGTGGATTGTCCTGTAAATAATCCCAGAGTGATTCAGCAACTTCTTTTACAGCTTGCAGGAACTCAGGTTGTGCAGGGTTTTTTGCTGCAATCATATCCATGAATTCATCAACAGACTTGTACATTAATTTTTCTCCTTAAAATATTTATTATATCAATAACTATCCTGCCTTTTGCAGGTATCAAAATTTACTAATTTATTAAATCAAGACATCTATATATTTTTTAAACTATTACAAAATATTTAGCTAATTATCCGTTAAAATAAGTGACTTCATCTAATTATTTCGATATTCGATCTATTATAAAATAATATTTTGATATCTCAAAAATGGCAGTATATTATTTTGACTGTATTTTATGGCTGATCATGTCAGAATTATATTCAATATTAATATCAGTTTTTGAATTATGATTTTGTCTGTGGATAGGATAATGGCTAAAATTGCTCTCTGATTTATGATATTATTCTACATAATTATTTTTAGTGTTCTTGGAAGCATCGGTGCAATAATTGTTGCTGCACTTTTTCTTACCTTTCCAAACCGCATCCAATTCAAACTGCTTCCTGGATTAATCAGCTATGCAACAGGAGCATTACTTGGAGCCGCATTTATCAGGCTAATTCCCCATTCCCTTGAGCTCCTTGATGGAGAGATTGTGATGTCAGTGGTACTTCTCGGCATCGTAATATTTTTTATTCTTGAAAAGCTGGTACTCTGGCGCCACTGTCACAAGGTAAATTGTGAAGTTCATGACGCCTCTGGTCCACTTATTCTTATCGGCGATGCTTTTCATAATTTTGTTGATGGCGTCGTGATCACTGCCGCTTTTTTAGTTTCCATTCCAGTTGGAATTGCTACCTCAATATCTATCATTTCTCATGAAATTCCCCAGGAAGTTGGTGATTTTGCCATCCTGATCAATAATAAATATTCAAAAATGAAAGCCTTTGGATTGAATATTATTGCTGGATTTACATCTTTGATCGGTGCCCTGGCTGCCTATTTTTTTATGTTGAAGATCCAATCGTCTATAGGATACATCATGGCTCTTTCCGCATCTAGTTTCATCTATATTGCTATTGGTGACTTGATGCCTGGATTATCAAATAAAAACTCATTAAAACAGACTATCAGCCAGGTATTCCTTCTTCTGTGCGGCATTGGGACCATTATTATTTTTAACCATCACTAATAATTGATTTAATTCAATTATTCACCTCTTTATTGGCTGTAATTTTTGCACTCATTTAATACCTCAATATGGATAATATAAAAGAAAGTCGTCTCTCCGAATTTATAGCTGACCCCAAAAAGGCCATTTGGAAATTATCCCTACCCATGATGTTTGGTATGATGGTCCAGGCGGTATATATGCTTGTGGACACCGCATTCATCGGAAAATGGGTTGGTGGATCTGCTCTAGCTGCCCTCGGTTATGTATTCCCCGTATTCTTTATTATTTTTGGTCTCACATTTGGATTAGGGTCCGGAGTTACAACAGTCATCGCTCAATATATTGGCCAGCAGGATAAGAGACGAGCCGATAATGCCGCTGAACACACATTATTATTGGGCTTTGTTATAAGCATTATTGTGGTGATCATTGGTTTATTTATGGGTGAGACTTTCCTCTCTATGCAGGGTGCCGATGAAATTGTCGTTCAGGAAGGAATGAAATATTTTAAGATCATGATTGGCGGCTCCATGTTTATGATTATAAGCATTTTCTTCCGTTCAATTCTTTCTGGTGAAGGTGAAGCCATGTTCCCAATGAAAGTAATGGGTATCGGTACAGTGATGAATATCATCCTTGATCCAATATTTATTCATTTTTATGGGTTATCCGGTGCGGCAATCGCTACCATAATCAGTCAGGCAATTGTTGCAATTATCTTTTTCTACATGATGTTTTTCAAGCAACATACTTACATTCGATTTGACCTGAAGAATTTCTCATTTAATCCAATGATTATCAAAAGGATTTTTAAGTTAGGTGTACCTTCTTCATTGTCAATGATTATCATGTCGATCGGGGTCACCGCCTTCAATTGGATACTCAATTCAACGGTTGGTGTTGCAGCCTATCAAACAGCTGGACGACTTGAACATCTCTTTTTTCTGCCACTGATTTCTATCGCCACATCAATGGTGACGCTGGTTGGTATGTTTTTTGGGGCTCAAAGAATGGATCTCGTTAAGCAGGTAATCAAATATGGATTGAGTAGAGCCCTTGCGGTTACCATGCTAATCAGCATATCTTTTTTTCTATTCGCCGATTCAATTATGCCGTTATTTACAGACTCCACTGAAATTGCTGACCTTGCAGTCTCTTATTTCAAAGTTTTGATTTTTGCCTATCCATTTATCACTATTGGCCTGAGCAGCGGTCGAATCATGCAGGGATTGGGGCATGCCACCCCCATGCTTGTAGTAACATTGCTAAGGGTTTTATTAATCAGTGCGCCTCTTGCCTGGTATTTTAGAAACGTTTTGGATTTACCCATCATTTATGTGTGGATTGCCATTCTCATCTCATCCGTTATAGCTTCAAGCACCAGTTTTATCTGGATGATGACCGTATTAAAAAAACTGCAGAAATAGATAGTACCAGTATTATTAGTTCATGAGTGCGTCTTATGAGTTATGCTGTTTATTATAATCTGTTCATTTATATATACCATTAGACAAAATTTCTGAAATTGGTATATTTACGAATATGAGCGACGAAAAATTATATCAGAAAATAATTAACTCACCAACATTTGAGAAAATCTTTTTTCTAATTCTATTTATGTGGATCTTCTGGGGAATTTTTTGGCCTGGAACTGTTATCATATTTTCTGTTGGACTTTTGTCCATAAAATCCCTAAAACAATTGTGTATTTATTGTATTGCCTGTCCGTTAATTTTTATACCTGCGAAAAGTGCTCTAAACGCTGGATGGGGATATATAAATGGAACAGCAATTATTTTGAATAGCTCAGCTACAAGTCCACCACCATATCAAAATCTTGATAGAGAGTTTCGATGTAAGAAAAGTATGAACAACGCCTGTATTCGTTATGGTAATGAACCCCTGTATAAAGTTCCAAATGATTTTGTGTTAAAGAACTTAATTAAAATTCTTGGGCCCATGCCAAATTCGTACACCGGATTTTATCCCACTCACGCCGAATCGTTAGAAATTATTGAAAATGAATATAGTATTGTAAGTAGCGAAGATTTATCCAAGGGGTATATTACTATCGATGGTGTTGAATTTAAAGTGAATCGAGGGTTAATATTTTTTCTCAAGGATTTTCGAACTGAAGAAGAAAATGAAGATGATATATTTTATTATAGAGTCAATAATATTGATCAAGGGTGTTTGATGTTTAAGAGGGATAAAAGCGAAATTACTAAAATACTGCTTATTGATAGTGAGCATTCTAAATTTATCGCATTATATAATAAACCGAATAAGCGTTAAGGATATAAATGGTAGCAATAATAATAATTCGTGATCTTTTTTTCTAACATTTTAATTTTCGGGCTATCATATGGATTGTCTTTTAGTTTCATATTCTGTAATTTTCACCATGAATAATTCCACAAAATACATCTTACTTTTTCTAATTTCTTTTTCATTCACCCAGGAAATCATCACTGAATATGTCATCGAAAATGGTGACACACTTGATGTTTTTTCCTATCAAATACCTGCAGAATATACAGGGAACGATGCCGTACCATTGCTGGTGGCGTTTCATCAATGGGGTGGCAATGAGAACTCAAATTACTTCACTGAATTTGATGAAGAGGCCAATCTGCGTGGTTGGTTTTTCTTATCTCCATATGGTGGTTCACCCAATAATTATCATCATCAGGGAGCCCAGTATTTTACCCAACAGGCGATAATCTGGCTTCAGGAAAATTTTTATATCGACTCGCAGAGAATTTATATGGTGGGCGGTTCCATGGGTGGTGCCGGTGGTGCTATCTTTGCCAATAATCATTTAGATCCCAATTTTCCAATGGTTGCTGCGACTGCTTCTGCATCCGGCATTCTAGATTGTGAAAGACGGTACTGGGAAATGGATGGCAATAATTCTATGATAGAATGGTTTGGTGGTACACCCGAGGAAGTCCCTTTTGAATATCATCGCAATAGCGCTGTGTTTTTCCCCGATTCATTGCAAAGCAATCATTATAATCTTCAACATACTGCACTCTACTTTGACTTTAGTGAAAATGAAGCGCATAGATGGCATGCAGAAGATCTGTATACTTTACTATTAGGCTATAACGAAAATATGTGGATTGAAACAGACCCTGATCCCTCAGGACATGGATATAGTATGATTGATGAAATTCATGCATGTGATTGGCTTTCTCAATTTTCGCTGGTAGATGATCCGGATAATGTGAATGTTAATTTGGATGAACCAAGTAGGGCTTACTGGTTGGAAGCATTTGATCAGATATCTGAAGAAGAATTTATCAGAATTATTGCTGATAGAGTAAATGAATCAACTTTTATTCTCCATTATTTAAATAATTCTGAAGCCATTTTTTTGTATCCTTCAGGAATATTTGAATCTATATTCGTCACCACATCTAACAGCCGTTCTTTTTCTCTTGGCCTTCCTGCTGATGATTCTTTCAGTGAAATCCAATTATTTCAAAACGGTTCACTGATTGCTGAACAGCAAATTACAGATGACAATATATGGGTTGATATTCCATTTGCCGGGGATTATGAAATTCGCTTTATATCAAGTATTCCGCCTGATCCAAATAATGATGGCAGCTGGAATGTCCTTGATCTGGTATTAGTGGTGAATTTTATTATTGGCTCAGCCATACCAGATGAATACGAGCAGAATGCTTCAGATATTAATCAGGATGGGATGATAAACGTCCTGGATCTGGTTGTAATGGTTAATCTAATTGTTGGAGACTAAAGAGTATTATTCGCCGATAATTTTTATCAGAACCCGTTTCCTTCGTTTGCCATCGAATTCACCATAGAATATTTGTTCCCAGGGTCCAAAATGTAATTTCCCCTCAGTCACTGCACAAGTCACCTCCCGACCCATTATTTGTCTCTTGTGATGGGCATCCCCATTATCTTCACCTGTTCGGTTATGATCATATCTGGATAGTGGTTCATGCGGTGCCAGTTCTTCCAGCCAACGTTTATAGTCTCTATGCAGCCCCGATTCATCGTCATTAATAAATACTGATGCAGTGATATGCATGGCATTTACCAGACATAATCCTTCCTGAATGCCGCTTTCGGTAATACAGTTCTGAACCTGATAAGTGATGTTGACAAATTCCATTCGTTCTGGAATATCCAACCAAAGTTCTTTATGATAGGATTTCATTGATCATTGTCCTTTGATTTGAAGAAAAATGTAAAAGGAAGAAAAATTAACAGGATCCAGCCAAACCTCAGTCCAATTAAGAAGATTAAGGTGGTAATAGCAATTTTTTGTAGTTGTGTTAATCGCAATAATAAAGAAGAGACTGATTAGTTTGGAGATTGATCTTGAGAGTATTTTTTACTGGCACTATAAAGCATATTTTTTTCAGATTCTGATAATTCATCCCAACCAACGGTATTCATTTTATCAAGTATTTGATCAACCCTTCGTTTATAAAGTGAGTCATCAGTTTTTGGATTTTTCTTAGATAGATTACTTTTTTGCTGAGGTGATTTGGGTTTCATTTTTCTTAACTGATATTTTAAAAACCAATGCTTTATAGATTTTATCTGAAAACCCTTACTCAGATAAATATAACCAATAATCATTCCAGATAGATGAGTTAAATGACTAATAACTGATTGGCCAGGTGATAGTGACGCAAAAAATGATAACCCGGCAAGCACCGCGACAAAATATTTAATTTTCACAGGAAATAAGAAATATACATATACTTTTCGCTCAGGATACATGACTCCATAAGCCAATAGTAATCCATATATAGCTCCACTTGCACCGACAATTGGTACTATGGAATATAAACTAAAGAGCGTGGTGATTAATCCTGCCCCGATACCGGTAATAAAATAATAAACAAAAAATTGTTTTTTACCCCAAATCTCTTCGAGCTCTCTTCCAAACATCCATAATACAAACATATTGAGTAATAGATGAGTCGCTCCACCATGCAAAAATAGATAGGTAAATGGCTGCCAAATTTTGAAGTTCTGCCACACAAAGCTGGGCACAAGCCCAAATTGTCGAAATAATTCTCCTCGAACACCGGATAATTCAACAGCTGCAAAAACAATAATATTGATAATTATGAGCAACTTTATTCCCTGTGGAGTATTTTTTACAGCTGTTTGGAAAGGATTTCCTGCTCCGGGACTGGTATACTGATATCTCATTTGTCCATTCCGGAAATTGAATGCATAAAATGTAAAACTTCTTGGTGAATCACATCTTTCTCTAAATCATTATCCCACATATTATGAGTCGTTTTTTTATATCCTGAATACCATATATTTTCAGAGCTAACGCTATCCCGTATTAATTTTGCATTGGACGGGGGCAATGTCACATCATTTTCAGCATATTGAATTAAAATTGGTGATTTGATTTTATGGATGTTTTTTCGAATCAAATCAGTCATTTTTTGAACTTGATTTATTGCCTTCATAGGATAATAATTATATCCATAAAATTTATAGGTATCTCTAACCTCTTTGGGATATCTGCCGCCTTTGGTTAATTTTGAAATAAACATGCACATAAAAGGATTCAAATATTTGGTTTTAAGGCGATGTAGAAATTCAATCAAAGGGGCTGCGGTTATCAAGCCAGCAACTGGAAACATCTGAGACAAATTTATTGCCAGGAGGCTCCCCATGCTGACTCCACCGACAAATACCATGTCGCATTCTGAATATAATTTTGCAAATCCTTGTTCAGTATGTGTGAGCCAATCGGTATATTTTACACGATTGCAATCTTCTACCGTGGTGCCATGCCCCGGTAAATTTTCAGCAACTACCCGATATCCATTTGCTGCCAGAAGGTGAGCTAAATCCCGAACTTCATAAGTGGTACTGGTGAATCCGTGAATAAGGTAACAGCCAATTTTACTATCTGGATTCAAGTGATAATCTTTAGTATCAAATCTTTCAGTATGATCGAGTATCATAATAGCTGATCAATTATTTTCAATGATTTTACTTTTTCCATACCCTGCATATGGATTTTAAGAAAGGATAATAAAAACTGTGTAATTCCATTTGACAATTTATCAGATAATTCTATATTGGAAAGATTATTAATATGTGTCACAATCAATTTTTTTAGAACCTGAAGTTGTGGAGGATTAAGATCATTATCGCCAATTGATATACAATTTCGACAACTCAGCATTCCGGTATGGATATCCAAAACACATTCTGACATGATGCAAGAACATCCGCCGCAGCGATCCAGATTCGGCTTGAATCCAGATCTTATGGCCAACTGAAGCATAAAAAACCAGAATATCTCTTTGTATAATCCTGTATTTTCCTCCAGGACATTTACGCATTTTATCACAAGTCGATATAAAATTGGGCTGGGATCTTGTTCTATGCTAGTGTGATCAAGGATATCCAAAATTGTCAAACCTGTTGTCAGGCTATGCATATCCTCACGAATATTTTTTACAATGTAAAGTGAATTGGCTTCCTTTAGATTTTGTAAACTGCGGGACTCTTTGGAAAAATAATTCACTTGAATCCCATTTAGAGGTTCAAGGGTGGATGCAAGCGGATTTTTTGGTCTTCTCGCACCTTTTGCCATGATAGATACTTTTCCGTAATCTTCTGTATATAAACGAGAGATAAGGCTTGTATTACTGTATGGGAAGGATTTTAAAACAATGGCCTTAGAAGATAACAGCATGATTCCCTATTGTTTGGATATCATCTCTTTCATTTTAGGAAGCACCATCATCTCAAATCTTTCTAATATGCCTTGGAAAATATCACCTCGTGTTTTGCAGGTTTGCCGGAATAAATACACATAAGACCTTCTGGATTCTCGTCAAAGGGTATAACCCTGATGGTTGCTTTTGTTTCGTTTTTGACAGCTTCTTCAGTTTTCGCATCTCCGTCCCATCCACAACGAATGAACCCACCCTTTTCCACAATAGTTTTAAATTCGTCATAAGTGTTTACAGAAAAAGTATTTTTTTCACGGAATGCCAGGGCCTGATCAAAAAGATTATTTTGTATCTCATCAAGTAAGTTGATAATCTTTGAGGATGCTTCAGCAATTTCAACCCCAAATTTTTCAGACGTATCTCTTCTCGCCAGAAACACGCTGTTTTGTTTCATATCCCTTGGTCCAACTTCCAATCTGACAGGGACACCTTTCATCTCCCATTCATTAAATTTGAAACCTGGTGACATTTTTTTTCTGTCATCAATATGGACTCTGATCCCATTCTGTTTAAGAGATTTTACCAGGGGATCAAGATAGGAATTTATCAATTCACCATCATCATCACTTCGCGTAATTGGTATAACTACAACTTGGATTGGGGCGATTGCCGGTGGTAGCCGCAGGCCTTTATCATCACCATGAGCCATGATAATTGCACCAATCAACCGGGTACTTACTCCCCAACTGGTGGCATAGACATATTGTTCTTTATTATTGTCATCCTGAAATTTTACATCAAAAGCTCTGGCAAAATTTTGACCCAAATAATGAGATGTGCCAGCCTGGAGCGCTTTTTTGTCACCCATCATAGCTTCAATACAATAGGTGTCAACAGCACCGGCAAATTTTTCACTTTCAGATTTTAATCCGGTTATAACCGGGATAGCCAATACATCCTCGGCGACTTCACGATATACTTCCAGCATTTTTAATGTTTCGTCAATGGCTTCTTTTTTAGTGGAATGAGCTGTGTGACCTTCCTGCCAAAGAAATTCGCTGGTTCGAATAAATAATCGGGTACGCATTTCCCATCTCACCACATTGGCCCACTGGTTTATCAATAATGGTAAATCACGATATGAATTTATCCACTTTTTATACATCGACCAGATAATTGTCTCACTGGTCGGTCTAACGATAATTTCTTCTTCTAATTTGGATGCTGGATCGACAACAACAGCCTTGCCGTCTTCAGTTGCTTTCAGACGGGTATGGGTAACTACAGCACATTCCTTGGCGAATCCTTCAACATGCTCCGCTTCCTTTGATAAAAATGATTTAGGGATGAATAATGGAAAATAAGCATTTGTGTGTCCCGTGGCTTTAAACCGAGTGTCAAATGCATCTTTTACATTTTCCCAAATTCCGTAGCCATACGGCCGTATCACCATAGTACCTTTTACTGGCCCATAGTCGGCCATTTGGGACTTTGAGATTACATCGGTATACCATTTGTTATAATCTGTGCTTTTTGATGTGACGCCTTTTGCCATTTATTCCTCGTTAATTTCTAAAGTTTAATCAAAATACAGGGGCGGAATTTAAAGCAGTTTTAACCTTTATTTTGGATGAAAAGGAGAATAATTAAGAATTCATTCTTACAATAAATCCGAAACAACTAATAATCAATCAGGAAGGATAATATACAAAACCTTGTAAAGTTAATGTTTCTTGGGGTAATTGGTAAATAATCTAACCCATAATGATTAGGGTTAAATCCTTCAAAACAAATCTGAATCACAATCATCCTGATTGTGCAATTCAAAATCAACCTGGCAGGTTGATATACAGTAGTCTGAGGTCGATATTTACCTGAAAGGGAAGTATCGACTTTTGACATGGAAATCTTTAATTTCAGAGTGAAATTAGTTTTTTAATAAATGAGCCATAACATCAAGGGTTGTGGAGATATCGCCTCGTTCGATTCCATAGTGAGTCACCATTCTAAACTGATTTGGACCCAAGGCAAGAAAACGAATGCCCCTATCTTCCATTTTTTGCACTAAATCTGAAGCAGTCATTTTATTTGATGCCAAACCAAAATACACAATATTCGTTTTTACATCACTGGGATTGATATCCAGTCCATCAATTTGAGAAATACCATCTGCAAGGACACGAGCATTTTCATGATCTAATTTAATTTGCGGGATCATTTCACCCAAAGCCACCAATCCGGCGGCGGCCAACACACCTGCCTGCCGCATGCCACCGCCCAATGCTTTTCTGATTCTCCTAGCTTTTTGAATAAACTTTGAATTTCCTATAATGACTGAACCGACTGGAGCCGACAAACCCTTTGACATACAGAATGAAACTGAATCGGCATATTTATTCAATTGCTTTACAGATTTTCCAAGGGCTACAGAAGCATTAAAAATTCTGGCACCGTCGATATGAAGTTTTAAATCATTTTCCTGAGCAATGTCAGAAACTAATTTGATATATTCCACAGGCACAGGCGTCCCGTTACATTTGTTGTGGGTATTCTCCAGGGCTATCAATTTTGTATGGGGAAAATGAACATCATCTGGGCGAATGGCATGACGTATATCATCGAGATCAATGGTCCCATCTGGCTGATTTATCAATGTGTGAGGATGGATACCACCAAATGCTGCAATGCCGCCTGCCTCATAGATAAAAGTATGACATTTATTTCCAAGGATCACTTCTTCCCCTCTTTCGCAATGGGCAAGTACGGAAACAAGATTTGCCATCGTTCCGCTGGGAACCAACAAGGCAGATTCTTTCCCAAATATAGCGGCAGCAGTTTCTTCAAGTTTGTTGACGGTGGGATCATCCTGAAACACATCATCACCTAGCTCTGCATTCATCATAGCATCTATCATTGCTGGTGACGGATGGGTTACTGTATCACTTCGTAGGTCTATATTCTTCATTTTTGCTTCCTATCCGACATTGTCTTCATGTGAAATTTTATGTAAAAAAGATGAAATTTCAAGCATATCAAGGTATCTGCTAAATCGCTTTATTTCATTGCTTTCAGAAAAAATAATTAACGTTGGCACTGTAAACACCATATTTTGAGAGGCGATTATTGGCGAATCCATTAAATCTATCTCCATCAAGCTAATATGTGGATATTCCTCCAAAATCGATTTCAGTTTTGGTTTAACTACTCTGCATACCTGGCAATCCACCGTAGTAAAATAAACACATATTATTTGATTTAATTTGATTTCCTGCTGAAATTCCTGAAATTCCATGCCTCAAAGTTAACAAGGGCAATGTAGAATGGTGAAAGTAGAATGTGAAAAGTTGAAAGTGCTAGAGATATTCGGCTATCTTGTCAATTTTAAACATTTGAGCCTTGGATAATTCGTTATTGAATTTTGGTTCTGATAAAAAGGCATAAATTTTTATAAAAGATCTGTCTTCTTTTGGCAGTTTAATTATACTGAGGTTTTCACATTATTAGAGAATTCTGATAGTATCAGCACAATAAGCTAAAAATCACTACATTTTCACTTTCCTTTTCGTAATGGTTCTACCTTAAGTTTGCCGCGCTGTAGAAAGATTAGAATTGAATCAAAATACATCAACCAACACAATTTCCTATATCAATGGAAAACTGATCACCCTGAATGATCAACATCCCATTGCAGAATCGGTAACGGTTTCAAACGGTTTCATTACCGCTTTGGATGCAAAGCCTGAGGGACAAATTATCGACTTAAATGGTAAAGTCATGATCCCAGGGTTTTGTGATTCCCATCTTCACCTCGCCAATCTTGGACGTTTTTTAGAAGAACTCATATTTAATAATATCTTATCATCACAAATAATTGCTGATATGGTGCAGAAAAAAACCAAAGAAATACCATCAGGCAACTGGATTCTCGGTCGCGGTTGGGATCAATCTCATTGGGATAATCCAGAATTTCCTGATGCTGATGTACTCGATTCAATCTCTCCAAACCACCCTGTTGCTCTGACCCGAGTAGATGGACATGCAATTTGGCTGAATAAAGTTGCCCGAAATCTTGCGGGGTATAACCCAATGAATACTCAGCCTGATGGAGGAAGAGTAATAAACGATTGTATATTTGTTGATAGATCAATGGATCCAGTCTCAAAAATTATCCCTTTACAGCAAAAATCAGATATTAAACGCCAGGTAAAGAATGCTGTAAATCTATTGAATAGCCGTGGGATTACTATGGTCCATGATGCCTGGATGACTGCAGGCACACTTGAAGTAATAAGAGAACTTATTGAGGAACAGGCTTTCTCTCTTTCATGCTACTGTATGCTTGCCAGTGGAGATGATAAACTCCTTGATTATCATTTCAAAAATGGACCTACCGTAAATAATAGTTTGATTATCCGATCGGTGAAAGCATTTATTGATGGTGCTCTTGGCAGCCGAGGTGCTGCATTGCTGGAAGAATATTCTGATGATCCTGGCAATAATGGTTTAATACTTATAAGTACTGAAAAATTTAGAGAATTAGCCGAAAGATGTTTTCGTCATGGCTTTCAATTAAATACCCATGCCATTGGTGATCGCGGCAACCGTTTTGTGCTGGATACCTATAGCCAGGTTCTCAAAGGAAAAAATAACCACCGCTGGCGTGTTGAACATGCTCAAATGGTTGCAGCCAAAGATTTAACATTGTTTTGTGAAAATGACATCATACCATCAATGCAACCATCCCATTGTACAAGCGATATGAGATGGATGGAGCAGCGAATTGGTTCTCATCGGACCTCTAGAATTTCCAAAATTAATACATTTATTAATAATGGACTGAAAGTAGCCGGTGGTTCTGATTGTCCAATTGAAACTGGTAATCCTCTTATGGAGTTTTATGCTGCTGTAACCCGACAAGATGTAAATGGATATCCGGAATCAGGATGGCATGCAGAAGAAAGAGTCCCACCATTGGACGCTTTAAAGATGTTTACTTCCTGGGCAGCTTATAGCGCTTTTGAGGAACATCGTAGAGGTAAAATTCGACAGGGTTACATAGCTGATTTTACAGTTTTATCAAATGACATCACCTCAATAAATCCTGTCGAAATTTTGGATACAAAAATTTTATATACTATAATCAAAGGAGAAATTGTTTATCAAAACAACCAGTGATTGAGATTCAAATCTTTTTCTTTGAAGGAAATGATATACCACTGGTAATTTTCACATTCATATGAACCTACAAGAACTACTTACAAAAGATAATTTAGATTTCATATCTGCAGATTCAATAAAAGAATCCGTTAAAGAACTGCTGGCCATCCTCCAGCAAAATGAACATGTTGCCAAAACCCCGAGTGTTCTGGAATCTATTATTCAAAACGAAATTGAATTGCCATGCGTTGCTGGAAGAGGTGTTGCTTACCCCCATGGAATATCAAAGGGGATTAAAGAATTTAAAACGGTAATTGGTATTTCAAAATCTGGAATTATCTGTGAATCCCCAGATGGACTACCATGTCATATTATTGTACTGACTATCAGTCCTGACACTGACGTGGATGATCATATTAAATTTATTTCCCTATTCCAGAAAATGATCAGTGATTCTACCATTCGGGCAGAAATAATTGATTCAGATTCTATTGAGAGTATTCTCGATATTGTTTATGCCTGGAATGCCCAACTATTAGACCCGGAAGACGATGATATATGAAAAATATAACCTGTATAAAAGGCACTTTTGACATACTTCCTGAGACAAGCGAGATTTGGCGTGAAGTAGAATCTGCTGTCCATGACTTTATGTATGTCCATGGTTTTGGAGAGATCAGAACTCCTGCCTTTGAAAAAACCGAACTTTTTGTCCGTGGGATTGGCGATACTACCGATATTGTCAATAAAGAAATGTATACCTGGACAGACACTGATAAGTCTGGTACCCAGTTAACACTAAAACCAGAACTTACCGCCCCTGTAGCGAGATCCTATATTCAGCATAATCTCGCCGGCAAGAATCCTATTCACCGATTATATTATATTGATTCACTATTTCGTCGGGAGCGTCCGCAGAAGGGACGCCAGAGACAATTTAATCAATTTGGTGTTGAAGCGATTGGATCGCCCTATCCTGAGCAGGATGCAGAAGTGATTTCAATGGCTTATCAGTTTTTTGTCTCTATGGGAATTGAAGATTTAACTGTAAAGATAAATACAATCGGTAGTCAAGATGCCAGACAGGAATATCTGAAATTACTAAAGGAAAAGCTTCAACCTCATGCCAAAGATTTGTGTATGACCTGTCAGGATAGACTGAATCGAAACCCTCTCAGGCTTTTTGATTGTAAGAACCCGGATTGCCAGGCATTGCTTGATCAATATGCTCCGATGATATCCGACAATGTTTCAGGTGAAGACAATGAACATTTTGAGACTGTATTAAATCTATTGGACCAGTTAAAAATACCGTATACCCATGATAAAAAAATGGTGCGTGGTCTTGATTATTATACAAGGACCACTTTTGAGATAACTTCAAAAAGCCTTGGCGCTCAGGATGCCCTTTGCGGAGGTGGTCGGTATGATAAGCTGGTGGAAACACTTGGCGGTAAACCTACTCCTGCGGTGGGATTCGCGGCTGGATTTGAAAGATTACTCATTGCTTTGAGTTCTATCAAAGAATCGGAACCGGAAGGTATCAATGTTTATATTGTCCTCCTTGGGGAAAAAGCCATTCCAAAAGGGATGGTCATTGCCGATGAGTTGAGGAGAACTAAAGGTATTTCTGTACTGGTTGAAACGTTGAGACGAAGCATGAAAGCCCAAATGCGGGAGGCTAATCGATCCAAAGCTCAATTCGTAATCATTATCGGTGAACAGGAAGTCGAATCCAATCTGGCACAGGTAAAAAATATGGAATCAGGTGAGCAATTTGATGTTGCCCTGGATCAACTTGCAGAATATTTTTCTGTAGATGATGATCATCATCATTAATTTTTTTCACAAGCGTTAATTCAAAAAACTTTTTGATTTTACATTTTAGTTAATCTGGAATTTATATGTCCAATTACTGCATTCTAATTCATTACCATGAAATCTCCATCAAAGGAGGAAACCGTACCTGGTTTGAAAGACGTTTTGAGGATAATGTCCGTCTCCATTTAAAGTCTCTTCCTTTTGAAACGATCACAACTTCCAGTGCTCGCGTATATGTTTTTGGAATCGATGTGGAACGCTGGAGTGAATATTCAAAAATCCTCACAGAAGTTATGGGACTTTCCAGCGCCACCCTTATGCATCAGCAGAAAGCGGACCTAGAAACTATAAAAATCGCTGCCAGGGAAATGATTCTAAAATCGGGCAAAGAATTTGAAAATTTCCGAGTTTCAGCTCGAAGACAGTATAAAACATTTCATATGACCTCCGGTGAGTTGAATGTAGAAGTCGGTGCTTATATCCAGCCCATTGTAAATAAACCGGTCAAATTAAAAGGCGCCGGCCTCGAGATATATATTGAAATTGTTAAAGGCATGGCATATGTGGGGGTCGATCGGATTTCTGGGCATGGTGGTTTACCGGTTGGTGTGAGTGAGACTGCTGTCAGCCTCTTATCATCAGGTATTGATTCACCAGTTTCATCCTTTGAAATGATCAAACGCGGTGTGGATCTTACCTATGTTCATTTTCATAGTGCACCATCAACCAGCAGACAATCGATAAAAAACGTCAAAAAACTATTAAAAATATTGGCAAGATACCAATTATCATGTCCATTACACCTTATACCTCTTTTAGAAATACAACAGAAGATAATGTCTGAATCTCATGAAAAATACTGGGTGCTACTGTTCAGACGGGCAATGATACGGTTATCCTGTATGATTGCAGAGAAAATCGATGCACCGGTTCTAATCTCAGGGGAAAGCGTCGGCCAGGTAGCATCACAAACGCTTTCAAATATTCGTGCTACTGCCGACGTAGGTGATCGACCAATCCTCAGACCTCTGGCTGGAATGAATAAAGAAGAGATTATTACCCGGGCAAGAATAATTGGGACTTATGATGTCTCCGTTGAACCATATCAGGATTGCTGTTCCTTTTTTGTTCCTGCCCATCCTGAAACAAAAGCCCGACTGAATATTATTCAAAATGTCGAAGAACGAATTCAGTTTGGGGATTTATTTGAAAAGGCTATTTCTGCCGGTGAATTTGAAATTATTTCTATCAACTAAACTCAATTAAATATTTTAAGGAAATCATCACATATGAAAATCATATCCTGGAATGTTAACGGAATACGTGCGGCTATAAAAAAGGGATTCATGGATTTTCTTAATTCTGAAAATCCGGATATCATTTGTATCCAGGAAACCAAGGCGCGTCCTGAGCAGGTGGAGAATGAATTTCAAGGGTATCCATACAGGTTTTGGAATTCCGCTGAAAAGAAAGGATACTCAGGAACCGCAATTTTCTCAAATATTGATCCTATTCGTGTCACATATGGCTTGGGTATTCCAAAACATGATACAGAGGGTCGGGTGATTACTGCAGAGTTTGAAAAATATTACCTGGTGACAGTTTATGTGCCAAATGCAAAACGTGATCTTTCCCGATTACCTTACCGACAAAAAGAATGGGATGTCGATTTCCTATCCTATGTGAGTGAGTTGGAAAAGAAAAAACCAGTCGTTTTTTGCGGCGACATGAATGTGGCGCACGAGGAAATCGATCTGGCAAATCCAAAGTCAAATAAAAATAATGCCGGATTTACTGCTGAAGAACGAATGGGATTTGATAATATCGTCAAGGCGGGGTTTGTGGATACATTCAGACATTTCAATCCTGAAGGTGGCTTTTATACATGGTGGAGTTATATGGCAAAAGCCCGGGAAAGAAACATTGGATGGCGTATTGATTATTTTTGTGTTTCGCCTTCGTTAATGAAATCTGTGAACCATGCCGGGATTCTCCCAGAAGTGATGGGATCCGATCACTGCCCCACCAGCTTGGAGATTCAAATCTGATCAACAGATTAGATGCATTATAATGCTTCAGGAATCATCTATAAATGACCTAAAAATACTTCGCTCACTGTTTCTTAAAAAGAATCGTTACGCAAATAGATTATTTGTTCTGGAAGGCTATCTACTCATTAAAGAGGCGATGAATTCTGGATATCCACTGGAAAATATTTTCATCACACAGCAATCAGTTGATACAAACCATGGTAGAGATTTGTTATCATTATGCAAAAATCTCAATGTTGCAGTAAAATCTATTGATCAAAAGGTCCTTCATCAAATATCAGATACAAAAAATAACCAGGGAATTTTGGCAGTTTGCAAAATGAGGGATGATGCGGAAGTATTTGATAAACATATTTTGATTTTATATGAGATATCTGATCCGGGCAATATGGGTACCTTATTAAGAACGGCTGTCTGGTTTGGCATCAGGACAGTTATTATCTCAGAAAAATCCGCTGATCCATATAATCCTAAGGTTGTGAGATCTGCAATGGGTGCCCATTTTTTTCTTGAAATCAAAACGAATGTCAGCACTGAAATTTTTAAAAAACTAAAACTACAGAATTACACCATTGCCGGTGCTATTATGGATGGTGAGCCAATGAGTGATTCATTCAATTCTATTCCAGCAAAATGGGCTCTTGTTCTCGGCAATGAAGCTCATGGCTTTCCCGATTCAGTCCAGAAACAATTTGATAAAAGTATTACTATTCAAGGGATTGGGGAAATAGATAGTCTAAATGTGGCAGTGGCAGGCGGAATTCTTCTCCATCATTTTACTGCCAAATCAGATATCGATTAGACTCTATATATTTAGCAAATAGTTCAATTTCAACAGAAACACATTGTCTCCAGATTGATTAAATAAATCCTCTACATCATTACTAAAATCGAACTTTACATCTTCATCTTTTGAATGAGTATATCCATCTGACCAGACAAAAAACAGACTTGATCCTGTCTGAAACTCCCAGCGGATGACAAGATTTGTTCGGAATTCTTTATAATTGAAATCAGTCCAAATTCCATCTTCAAAAGTATAATATTCTGATTGATCATTATAAATATCAAGGACATCATTGCCATTGACATCTAAATCCGTTATGGCATTTTCCAGTTCGCTAAATCTTTCATTAAATGATGCAGCCCGAACCTGATCTGTTTCCCTGAAATTTGTGTATTCTCCGGCAGTAAATAAAGCCTGACCATAAAATTGGATGGATAAGTTTGTGGTGACAGTATAATCGGCTCTCATTTCCATGGATAGTGTTTTCTGATCAAGGTCTGAGAATATATAATGTTTATCTGAGTTTGAATCCAATCCGATGCCACGCCAGGCCCAGGTATCTGAAAATTTGCTATACTCGGTTTCAACTGATATTTGCAGGTTATCAAATGCTCTATAAGAAATTTCTGGTCCAAAACTCACTGATTCCACATCATCTTCATTATGAAAAACGCTGGCAAATGCACCAAAGGACACTGGTTTTCTAAAATCGGAATGGATATTGTACCAAATATTTATATTTGACGGTTTATAAATTGCTGGTCCACCTCTTAGTTCTGAAATACTCAGCCCTGAGGCATTAAGTCCAATACCACCGCCAGTTCTCCAGTTATTAAGAAATGTTCCATGAGCATTGATATTACCACCTTTGCTATACACATCAAATTCTGAGTTTCCATCAACCCATTGATTAAAATTAATTTGATATTCTCTAAAAACTTTTCCTTCATCCCATCCCCTAATGGAAAACCAAGTAAACTGCATAAAGGTGTCAGATCTTCTACCGAAACCCATATCATTTACTTCAAACCCGGGGCTTGTTCTAAATAGTCCAACAGCACCACGAAAACGTCCACTGCTTTTTCCACCAACAAGTTTTAATGAATTTCCTGATAAAGATGTGGCGGACTCATCGACAGATAAATGATCAGCATCGGGTCGTTGATAATACCTGGTAGAGCTAGTCTGAGTATCATAAATGGCTTCTGTTGAGCCTTCTACCTGACTAAAGGATAATGCCGATTGAATATAATAATTTCTATCAAAAAACTCATGGGTCAGGTCGACACCGCCAGTATAGGCATTTTCATGCAGCCAATCCATCCCGGTATTTTTCAAATCCCTTCTAGTGGCTGTGAGGATACCACCAATTACTGTTTGTCCATTACGTAAATCCTGCTGTACTCTTGATAAAAAGAAATTTGTTTTTGGTTCGACAATCATTGAGTTTTTTGTTCCATCTTCAAAATATTCAATTGCTTCTTCTTCATCAGTAATTGCATTTAACAGTCCAATGGAAAGTCCGCCAGGTGTTTTACCTGTCAGTTTTAGAGCAGTTACAATATTTACAAAATCTGGATTATTAACTGAGACAATCGGATTATCACCAGAATCATCAGTGCCTACTGCATCATGAGGGGTGCGGCCAATTCGTCTGGAATAGAACAATGTATTGTTGCTATTGTCACCATCGCCAAATCCCATACTGAATTTGAGGATATTACCACCTTCCATAAAAAATGGCCGTTTTTCGGAAAAGAAAGATTCAAACTCAGTTAAATTGTATTCACCGGGGTCTGCTTCTACCTGGCCAAAATCAGGATTTACTGTGCCATTCAAAGTGAGACCGTTTTTAAAGCTATATTTGAAATCCACACCCATATTTGTAGAATTGTCATAATTATCAGGATGTACTGATGAAACCAAATCGTCATTGATATGACTTTTCCCTACGACATATGGAACCACGTATAATGGTTTTCCAGCTTTAATATTTTTTAAACCTTTCAAAACACCATAGTTGGAAACAAAACCGGTTTCATCTTTAGACCAGTAATTCCAAACTGAGTATTCATTGTTATTCCTGGGATATTCACGGTAAACTTGCAGGCCCCATTCCATATCCGGTCCTGTATTAAATCTTAACTCTCTAAAAGGAATCTGAAATTCAGCAGTCCAGCCAGCATCATTCACGTCAACTTCACCTTCCCACACTGCATCCCAATCCCAATCCATGTTATCATCATCGAATCTTCGCAAGTCCTGTTCACACCTGCAGCATTCAAGCTAAATTCAAAAGCGGTTCGATTATCGTCATAGCTATCCAGAGAAACATAAAGCCAGTCTGACGGGCTATGGCCATCTCTTCGAGTCAGTAGCATCAATGCTCTCAGGATTTGTATCCAGCATCCATATGCCAAGGTAAAGATTCTCTTCATCGTAAAGAACACTGAATTTTGTGTCCTGGCTTGATTGCTGGCCATCTTCGGGGGATCTCTGAGTAAACCCCCCTTCTTTGGGCGCATTTCTCCAGGCTTCTTCGTTAAGTTTACCATCAATTTTGATTTTAGTATTTTCGGTAGGATATGCCTCAATAGAGCGATTTCGAATTTGTTCAGAATTTTGGATAGATCCAGAATAGACAAATGAAACAATGAAAATTGTCGCATACAATTTGGAAATATTTTTCATACAGGGTGTCCTTTGTGTGGTATTGCCATTAAATTTTATCCAGCCGAGACAGCACAAAACCATATCAGTTGTCAAGAGTATTGACCTATAACATAAATTTTTTACTCCTTTACCTCCAACAATAAAGCTGGAGTTGATAACCATTTTATAGCATACTTCGGTTATTGTAAGATACAAGTATGGATTTATCTGAACAATTGCGAGATATCAATACGCAGCTAACTGCTATTATCAGAAACATCGGTGCTGAACATGGTATTACTTTTTCTCAAACAAATATTCTTCTCGCAATTCCTGTAGATGGATTATTCTCCTCGCAACTGGCCTATAAGGTTGGTATTGAAGTGAGTACGGCAACACGAAATCTTAAAAAACTTGAAGGCCTCGGTTACATTAATAGATTAAAAAATCATCATGACAGACGCAAGGTGAGCATCCTCCTAACTGATGAGGGTGAAAAGCTTGTTGAACACCTGGATTTGGAATTGGATAATGTCACTTTTACACTACAGCAGATGATGTCAATGGATGAGAGGGAAACAATGACCCCTGTCCTGGAATCACTCACATGGAATTTGATCCGCTACCGCGCTGAAAAAGGGGTAAATGAGTAGTCTGACTGCACCACTGCTGAAATGGTATGATACCGAAAAGATCAGTATGCCGTGGAGAGGCGATCCTGACCCCTATCATATATGGCTTTCTGAAGTCATGCTTCAACAAACTCAGATTGAAACGGTTATCCCGTATTATTACCGATGGCTCGAGAATCTGCCTTCAATTGAAACTACTGCCAATGCATCTGAAGATTTTATCTTAAAACTTTGGGAAGGTCTTGGTTATTATGCCCGGGCACGTAATTTCCATGACGCCTGTAAAACCCTGGTTAGTAATGGGGATTATCAAGTACCGAACACACTTGCAGAATTTAAACAATTAAAAGGGGTTGGGGATTATATTGGTGCTGCTGTCCAATCAATAGCCTTTAATCACCCCATTCCGGTTATTGACAGCAATGTGAAAAGATTATTATCAAGGGTACTTGAATTAAATGGTCTACCAGATCAATTCAAGGGTAAAATGCAGTCCTATCTGTTAAGTCAAATATCAGACATAAGACCTGGTGATTTTAATCAGGCAATGATGGATCTTGCTCGCTTAATTTGTAAACCGCGAAATCCTAATTGCCCGATTTGCCCCGTAAATCAATATTGTGGTGCGTATGCAAATAATACCGTAAATGATTATCCAATAAAGAAAATCAAAAAACCCAAACCTCATTATGATATTGCCGTTGGGGTCATATGGAAAGGCAATAACTTACTTATTTCAAAAAGAAAATCTGCTGGATTGTTAGGGGGGTTGTGGGAATTCCCCGGTGGGAAAATTCAGCATAATGAAAGTTCAGAGGACTGTGTTATCCGGGAGATCAAGGAGGAGTTAAATATTACCGTTGCAGTTGTGGAATATATTTCAACTATACAGCATGCCTATACCCATTTTTCTATTACGATGACAGGATATCACTGTCGATATTTGGATGGTGAACCGAAAGCGATAGGATGTGCCGATTGGAAATGGCTTAATGCCAAAGATCTAGATACCCTTCCTTTCCCAAAAGCAAACCATAAATTATTTGAAAATATTCCTGGATTAAATCCATTTAATGATTAGTTATATATATACTTTCCTTATTGGCATTATTGTGATTCCGCTGTTTGTAGTAGCAGCGATTATATTGATTATAGTAAGTCTATTTGCCAGACCCATCCTATTCTGGGTTTCACCGTATTTATCACGTTTAATGTTGTTTTTATTGGGTGTTCAACTAAAAATAGAGGGGCAATTTCCTGATAATGGACCATACATCATAATGGCTAATCACAGTAGTTTTATTGATATCTTTTTGATTCCTTCTGTTATAAAAGGGCGGTTCACAGCTGTTGCAGCAAAGTTTAATTACCGATATCCTGTTTATGCACAATTATTGAAAAGCTTTAGAATTATCCCAATTGACAGAGATAACCGATCCAATTCATTTAAGGGAATAAAAACTGCCGAAACTCTGATACGAAAAAAGGGATATCACGTTGTTATTCTTCCGGAAGGAACGCGAACATTGACCGGCAAAATGGGAAAATTAAAAAAGGGCGGATTTCATATGGCCGTCAATACCAGTACCGCGATTCTTCCAATCGGTATTCAGGGCGCCTATGATTATAAACCACAGGATCGCAGCACATTAAAACCGGGGAAAGTTAAAATCAGAATCGGGAAATTGGTGGATACAAATCAATATGAAGATCTTGAACTTGAGGAACTTATGAATCGAGTTGAAAGCGATTTGAAAGAATTATCAGGGGAGGAAAATTAGACACGTATAATAAGTATTCGTTAGTTAATCTGCCTTACTTTTTTTCTTTGCAAGAGTGGCACGAATTTTAGGTTCTGTGCCGTTTTTTATTCTTCCGGCATTTGGAATATGCTTATAAATACCGATAACCATCATCAGTAAACTCAATAAAATACATAATTGACTGAAATCAAAATAATAGACCAGTGCAGGCAATGCCACATATAATACCAGCGATCCTGCTGCCACATAATCAGTTGCTAGCGATATCACTACCTGAATCCCCAAAATGATCAATCCAAGTTGCCAATTCAATGCCAGGAACATTCCAATTAAAGTGGCTATGCCTTTGCCACCCTGAAATTTCATAAAGAAGGGATAGATATGCCCCATAATGGCACATATCCCGGCAATAAAGGCAAATTCGATTTGCCCTGGAAATAGAAATTGAGACAACCAAATGGCTGCTGATCCTTTTAAAATATCCAGAACAGCAACAACAACACCCCATTTAAAACCCATCACCATCGTCACATTAGATGCACCGGCGTTGGTTGAGCCATGTTCACGGATATCAATTTTACTTACCAGAATTCCGACAAAATATGATGCTTGAAAACATCCAAAGAGATAACCTGTAATCGCACTTATTAAATAGTTGTAATCCATGTGGAATTCCTAATATGCAGCAAAAATTTAAATATTTCTACCTATGTTACTTATAAACCCTGGGATCAATATATTCATTGCTTTTGTTTGAATAGACCTGTGAATAATCGCCTACCTTTTGAAGATCGGCAAAAACGAATACGGTTTCATCACGGCCGAGATAATCAAATATGGTGGGGAGAGATTTTGAATTTGATGGGACACTATATGTCCAAATTGTGACAGAATTTTCTCTAAAAATGATTTTTTCACCTCTCGAAGCATCACCAATATTTTTTACATTAAATGGGTCAGGATCATCCATCCGACGTTGTGACGGATCAAGAATCGTGATATTATACGGCTCACCATATAATATATATACTCTCCCCATGTCTGAATCAGCTCCAGGTGTCAAACCCCAGCCATATCTTTCATTGGCAATTTTTACACGATTCATATGTGTTACTTTAAATTCATTGGCTGCCGTCCCCGGGGATGGATCTCGCCGCAGCCAGAAATTATATATAAAGGATTTGAGCTCATTGTGCTCCCGGATTTTTTTGAGCTCTTTATATTCATTTTTTGTCGCAATGAATTTTATATCTGAAATCGCCTTTTTTACTTCATTGGGAACTACTTTTTTTTCTTTACCAAAATATGAATCATATACAACCCATAGAAAATAGACAATTATACCGCTTAATGCAACAATCTCTACTTCTTTACCATCAGGTTCATCATAATAAGTTCCAGCATAAACTAAATCTTTGGACATAAGACTGAATAGTATAATTAAGACGAATGTAAATCTTGAGACTTTTCTGGGGCTCTTGGTATTGTTTGATTTATAGTTCATTATGGTAAGTGCTTTCGTTAAAATTTTATCCCGAGTGTTATAAAAATTACAGGAAGTACAGTCTCTGATCCAAGAATTAACCAATATTACAATTGTTTATATGTACTGCTTTATTTCTTTGTTTATGTTGAGTTAATTTCCTTGATCACGATTTTTACTTTTAAACTGCAAGTTCTTATATATACCATATAATATTAATGTATATTGTTATTATACCAAATTATATATTATATATTTAATATCCTGCAATATTATATTTTGATCATATTCACAATACAATTATATCAAGGAGAGCATTATGAAAGATTTAAATGGTTGGATTAATGATGGACAAATCATGATGGCTCAACGTGAAAAAAAAATCAAACGCGCCAAGTCTTGGAAGTTTGATACCGTTGCCACTCATGGATTATATGATCTCCAACAAGCGCTTTCATCTCACAGTGGTTCCATCATGGAACCTGTATACATGAGTCCTGCCCAGGCATATAGTGACAGTAATGAAATGGAAGCGGCATTATCATATCAGATACCCACATGGTGTTATTCCCGAATTGCTAATCCTTCAACATATTTCCTTGAAGAGGCTATCGCCTTATTAGAAACATATGGATCAGATATTATTGCCTCTGGTCTCGCCACCTCCAGTGGAATGAGCGCTATCAAAACCGCAACGGATCCTTTCCTTGTAAAGGATGATAAACTGCCGCCACCTAATATTGTATCATGTGCAAAAGTTTATGGAGGTACATTTCAGCAGTTTTGGATTAGAAGGTATCAGGAGCAAGGAATTGAAGTACGATGGATACGTGATCCTGCAAACCTGGATGAATGGCTGGCAAAAATTGATAACGGAACACGTTTTGTTTACGGCGAATTTCCATCAAATCCAACATTGACCATCTTTGATATTGAATCCGTCGCAGAATTTGCTCATAGTTTCTCAATTCCCCTTATTGTTGACTCCACATGTGCTACGCCTGCCATAACAAGACCGTTGATTTATGGAGCTGATATCGTTGTTCACTCGGCTTCAAAAGCAATTTCCAGTAGCGGGACATCCATTGCAGGGCTCATTGTGGCAAGAAAAAACATCATCAGTAAAATTGGTCCCGATGAAATGAAAGCTGATTTCGCCAGCTGGGCAAAATTGTGGCCATTCAGGGATAATGGACCATCACTACATCCCATGGCGGCGATTATGACTCTTAATGATATGCGGTCATTGAGAATGATGGTAGATAAGATGAGTCAATCCGCCATGCAGATCGCCGAATATCTGCATAATCACCCAAAAATAGATAAAGTATCATACCCGGGGTTACCCAGTTATCCTCAAAAACAACTTGCTGAAAAATATATGCAATTGGTTGATTCTGACAGACCGGCATTTGGTTATATGATGCTTGCCGAAATAAAAGAACAAAATTCCGGTGAGTCCAAAAATGCCAGAAATTTCTATGATGGATTAGATATGATCTGGAGAGCGACAGATTTAGGTCGCGTAAAAACCATTGCCACCCTAAACTCCATTTCTACACACCAGCAGCAGGGTGAAGAAGGCAGGGACCTAGCAGGTATAAATGCCAATGCCATCCGCATCTCAGTAGGAATTGAACATCCAGATGATATCATCGCCGATTTGGAAAAAGGATTCTCGAAAATTTAAAATCGCATACAATAAAATCAATCTTTACATTATATTTATAACACAAAATTAAAAGGTAAATCATGGAACAGAAAATTGCACTCATTGGATTTGGAACCGTTGGCCAGGGTCTGGTAGAAATCCTCGAAAATAAAAAAAGTGATTTAATATCAAACTATGGTTACAAATACTCCATCGTTGCCATTAGTGACATAAAATTTGGAACCGTATATGACCCAGAAGGACTGGATGTAACCCAATTATTGGCAGAAATCAGCGATACTGGAAGTTTTCAGCATAATCTTACCGATTGGGATGCTCTAACCCTGATAAAAAATTGTAATGCAGATGTGGTATGCGAGCTGGCATTTACTGATTTGGAAACTGGGGAACCTGCTATAAGTCATTGCACGGCAGCATTTGAATCTGGAAAACATATTGTTACCAGTAATAAGGGGCCAGCAGCATTAGCCTATCAAAAAATGAAAGACCTTGCTGATAAATATAATGTTATGTTCATGATTGAAGGAACGGTCATGAGCGGCACGCCGGTGCTGAATCTTACATCTGGTCCCCTGGCTGGATGCAGGATATCTTCAGCAAAGGGAATCCTCAACGGCACAACTAATTACATATTATCTGAGATGGAATATGGCATGGAATACAAGGATGCCCTCAAAAAAGCGCAGGAACTTGGTTATGCCGAGGCCGACCCTACTGGCGATGTGGAAGGTTATGATGCTAGGGCGAAAGTTACCATCCTTGCCAATGTAGTCATGGGAGTTCCATGTTTGCTAAATGAAGTTTCCTGTGATGGGATTTCAGCAATCACTGCCGATGATATCCAGAACGCTCAAAAAAATAATTCACGCTGGAAGCTTATTGGTAATGTTGAAATTAACGACGGCACTCTCACGGCAAGTGTAAAACCTGAGATGATTGCCCTCACCCATCCGCTGGCTGGCATTATGGGACCGACAAATGCTGTGACATTTTCAACCGATCTCCTTGGTGAAATTACCATTGTGGGAGCAGGTGCCGGTAAAATCGAAACCGGATTTTCTATTTTGAGTGATCTCCTGGAAATTCATCGATTATCATAAAACTTACAAAATATAAATATAAAGGTAAATACTCATGAAAATGATTATTGGCGGAAAATGGCTTGATAAATCTGCAAAGATTGATGTGCTCAACCCTTTTGATGACTCACTTGTGGATACCGTTCCAGAGGGTTCAGCTGAAGATGTAAAACAGGCAATTACAGAGGCTGAAAAAGGATATAAAATAAATAAAAACCTACCGGCGCATAAGCGGATATCCATTTTGAAGCGCTGTGCTGAAATTATGCAGGAAAGGTTTGAAGATCTGGCAATCACTATCGCCTCTGAAGGATCAAAAACAATTATGGAAGCGCGGAAAGAAGTTGGCAGAGCCATTAACACTATCACTATTTCTGCTGAAGAGGCAAGACGAATCAATGGTGAGACGATCCCCTTTGACAGTGCCGAGGGATCGGAAAACAGAATGGGTTACTACTATCGGTTTCCCATTGGTATTATCGCCGCCATCACCCCATTTAATGATCCACTAAATCTTGTGGCACACAAAGTAGGACCAGCCATTGCCGGAGGGAATTCTGTCGTAGTAAAACCGGCAACGGTTACGCCATTATCTGCCTTGAAATTAGCAGAATGTCTACTTGATGCTGGATTACCTGGTGAAATCATTTCGGTTGTGACAGGTCATGGCCGGGAAATCGGTGAGGCGTTGGTGACTGATCCAAGAATTCGTATGGTATCATTTACCGGTGGTGTTGAAGCTGGGGAAATAGTAAGTCATCTTGCTGGTCTTAAAAAAATTGGTATGGAGTTAGGATCTAATTCACCGGTGATTGTCCTCAATGATGCCAATTTGGATAATGCTGTGGAATCCTGTGTGTCAGGCTCTTTCTGGGCGGTAGGTCAGAATTGCATTGGTGTCCAGCGGATTTATATTGAAAACGATATTTATTCAGAATTCAGGGATAGATTTGTACAGAGAACACTCAAATATAAAACTGGTTTTCAATTAAATAAAGATACCGATATGGGACCAATGATCACCAAAGCAGAAGCAATCCGTGTAATTGACTGGGTGGAAGAGGCCGTGGAAATGGGTGCAAAAACACTTTGTGGCGGCACCCGGAAAGGATCCATTGTTCAGCCTACAGTGATGGAAAATATGCCGGCAGGGGCAAAGCTTGATTGTCAGGAAATATTTGGACCTGTGGTTTCATTATATCCAATTGATTCATTGAAGTCAGCAGTGGAAAAATCCAATTCAGTTAATTACGGTTTGCATGCCGCCATCTTTACATCAAATCTCAATTCGGCACATTATGCCATCCGAAACCTGGAAGCCGGAAGTGTGATCATCAACGATTCAACTGATTACCGTATTGATCTAATGCCATTTGGCGGTGTGAAGAATTCCGGTTTAGGTCGAGAAGGCATAAAATACGCCCTGCATGAAATGACCGAACCAAAGGTGGTTTGCTTTAACCTGTAATCTCGAATGACGGGGTAATAATTATCGTTTTACTGTAACCGGGAAGTTTCGATTATTCTATCCCCCGCTGGCGGGGGATAAATTCAATCAATAATTACGGCTACAAGATGGGTGGAAATTAATAACAAAGAAAGTGCTTTTCTTACTTACCCTAGCCTCTTTGTTCATAGGATATTTCACCTTGACATGATCATATTCTATGGGCATTTATTTAGAATGGAAATTAACCACAATATAGAAATGGCTTATTTCGCTTGTTCAGGCGGCCTACCATTTATTGGGTTGAGGAGTAAATGGTGAAGAATGGATTATTATTAAATGATAAATATAATTGTAATTGGGAATTTCATTTTACTCTATCCCCCGCTGGCGGGGGTGTCCGAAGGACGGGGGTGGAAACTGTTTATAAGTTTGTCAGATGCTCTTGTTTAAATATTTTCCTTAAATTTTCATATTCATTAAATTCATTAAAATGATGGAATACAATGAAAGATGAAAACCAGACAAATACTGCTTTAACAATAAATTGAATTACCTCGCTAATACAATTCACAAGAAATAACATAATCAGGGGCCTGCCAGTAGAAATTTGCCTTACGAGCCTGGATGATGATGAGGAGCTGGCGGCTTTCCCTGGAGGTAATTATAGCAACGAGAAATTAATTGATCACCTTGAAATATTCCACCCCCGTCCTTCGGACACCCCCGCCAGCGGGGGACAAACAATCAATATTAATCTGAAAAATAGTCATTTACGACAGGTAAATTTTCACACGATTTAATCCATAAAATTAATAGGACTCATGTATGACAAAATTCAATATTGAAGAATATGAAAATAATATTTATCACGATGCCGAGAGATATGATGACGAGCATTGGTGGAAAAAGGATGATATCGAATTCTGGAAACAGATGCTGGATGAGTCAAGTGGGAATAAAGTACTTGAGCTGGCTGCAGGAACAGGAAGACTGGCAATCCCCCTGATCCGCAACGGCGGTAACTACAGCGGCATCGAAATCAGTCCTGAGTTTACTCAGCGTGCCAATAAAAAACTAAAGGATCAGTATTTTGACGGCATTGTTCATCGCGGTGATATAAGAGATTTCAATTTAAATGAAAAATTTGATCTGATATTTATTGGATTCAATTCCTTCCTGCACATGTTAAAGGATTCTGATGCAGCAGCATGTTTGAAATGTGTACACAAACATATGGACAAAAACAGTCGTTTTATGATTGATATTTTCAGACCTGACCCGCTGTTTTTGTATCGCCCGGAAGGTATGAGATTCCCAACAATGGAATATATCGAAACCAAAACAAATGATCTTATAAATGTTGAAGAATCCAATGAATATGACCCTGAAACGGGGGTCAATAAAATCCGCTGGTATTACTCACGGCCGGATAAAAAAGATGAACGTATTTATGATTTCACCATGAGGATGTATTGGCCCGATACTATCAATCGTTTATTAATCGATGCCGGATTCAAGGTTAAAAGTGTATGGGGAAATTATGAAAAAGCCGATTTTGATGAAGGTAGTAATCTGCAAATTTATACTGCAAGGATATAAAATCACAAATATCTTTTCAAGCTAAGTGTTTGTTTTGCTTAATAATAATCTCAAGTACAATTGAAAATAGTCATCTTTTTGGATATCCATGACTTTCAAATGATGGTTCGCATCCAAACCTGATACAATAAACCAGAATAGTCTGTCAAATAATTGTTATTTCAATATAATCGCTTTTTGAGTTTTGACATAGTTACCGGCATCCATTTTAATGAAATAGGTGCCACTTGCAATATTCCCTGCATCCCATTTTATGGAATAATATCCTGCATGTTGAAACTGGTCTACTAGCTGGACAACTTGTCTTCCAAGAAGATTGTAAACAAATATTTTTACATCTGTGTCATTGGGTAAAGCATAATCTATCGTTGTAACCGGATTAAACGGATTTGGATAGACAGGATTCAAACGAAACGAATTTGGTACTTCAATTTCAGTTATATAAATCCCATTCCCCAGCCAATCAACAACATGGGCAGATTCAATTCTCATATTACCTGTGAAGGAAAATAGATGTTCATCGGAAAGTGAATAACCTTCTAAGTTAAAAAGAATCACTTTATTGTTATTTTGATATAATGTCCAGCCCGGTGGAATTGAATCCTTATTGATTTCACAATCACCTGATATATTCAATTCAAAACCAGCAATATTTCCATCGGATTGAATACTAAAATTGTCAATTGATTTAATCAGGTTGGCTTCTGTGATTGATCTTTCCAAAGTTTGGTCTACATCCAGAATTAATGTCACAATCGCTACGATATCAAGAATATCCACGGTACCATCGCTATTGAAATCAGCTGGATTCATTTGTTGCTCGGTAGGTGTTTCATACCCCATAATAAAGGAAACTATGGCGACAATATCCAGAATGTCCACATCGCCATCAAAGTTCACATCACCGGCAAGATAGTTATTATAACCAAAATATTCCCTGGCAGTTAATACATTTTGGCGAATAGTCTCCTCATCATTGCCAAAGAGCATTAGATATTCTATTTTTAATGTATCATTTCCAGCTAGGTCAAAGGGACCTGTTGTTTGCAATATTCTATAATCGAAAACCGGATATCCCATTTCCAATGGATTTGGATAATATTGATAACCTTCCATGTTTGGATGAGAAGCAGTCATAAACTGCCATCTTTCTAGATCGGTCCCAGGATCATCTTCCCAATTCCACCAAGTATGTGAAGCAACAATGTTGCTAGGACTATTCAGTAATGCGATTCCGACATAACTGTCGGACAAACCAAATTCTCCACTATCATTTTCATCCGAGTCGGCATAATCTCCATCATACATATAAGAAAGCTTAAGATTTTCATCATAATCCACAAGATCGTCAATATGAGGCGAGGTCATATCCCATGAAGAAACATCAAAATCCAACCACAAACCGGCATATAGTTGAGAGAGATCACCATTTAAACCAAGATTGATTATTGAGTAACTTATTTTTCCCCAGGATGCAGTATTGAAAACGCCAGATTCTTCATCCAAAATTGGCGGTACTAATTCATAATTTGTAATAACCCTGACGCCAAGGGGTTGATGTTCACTGTCGTCATTTGCATCAAGATCATCAAAACAGGTTTCTATTATTGGATTATCTTCATTAAGAATAAAAAATTCCTTCTCAGGTCGACCCCAACCACCATCTGGACAAGGCAGCCATTCATGGTCTGGACTATAAAAGTACGTGGTCACTGCAGGCTCTCCGGAGACAAGTGAACCCAACCAAAATCCGCCATCATATAGATAGTTGTTCCCTGAAAATGGTGGATATTCGAAACTGGGCCGTCCAGTAGAGGGTGAATTGGGATCACCCAAAGTGCCCACATTTGTAACTGCAGTGTGAAAACCAACCGAATTAGTATTGACATTATAAATCTGACCAATTATAGTATTCGAATTCTCACTGACAGACCCATCACTGTATACTGCAGAAACAGCATAATAATATATTAAGCCAGGTTCTACAATTTGATCTGTCCAGGTCAATTCTGTTATACCTGTAGCAATTGATTCAAACATGCTCTCTGGATTTGTCTTCTTAAATATCTCATAGAATTGCAATTCATAATTGCCCGTTAATTGAGGGGATCCCCAAGTGAGAATTAATGTGTTGTCCTCAGGGTAGCTTTCTAAATTCAATGGTGGGGGAGCATCAATGGTCTCATTAGAAAATACCATATCAACATTGTTGTTAGCTTCAAACTCATCGGTAATTGTGGTAATAATTACTGTGTTCATATTACCATGTCAGGTCCAAATTTCAGTTTCGCCTGAACAGGAATCACCATCCCAACTGCCGCCATTGTTTAGGCAGCAATCTTCCACAGTTGGTGAATATCCATCGCTGCATTCACCATAAATATATTGAAATGTAAAATTTTCACCTTCGATTGTATTTGTCGAGATAGGAAGGCTTCCCATACTGGTCACTTGATCAATATTAAATGGTACCACCTCATAGAGTGGGTCAATTGGAGCAGTGAATCCATTTTTTAACATTACTTTGTTTGTTAGATAATTGATATTTTGGATACCAACAAATCTCAAAGTATCACTGGGGTCAAGCAACGGACTTGAAAAATACAAACTATTGTCAATCATACTAATTGATAATCCCCTAATCAAATAATAATAAAATGACCATGGCAGCATATCGAAAATATTATATGGAGGTGGATGTGTTTCGGTAAATGCAAGTATTCTCATATTTTTTCCTGATAATGCACCAAATAGATCGGCCGAATCTAATGAATAGATCCCATTATATATACCATCCTGCTGTTCAATGTCAAGTAGACAGGCTGTGGCATAATTCATAAATACTTCTTCAACGGTATCAGGACTACCCAGAGTTGAAAGCATAAAGTCTATTGAATTCATTCCCTGATAAGTTTGATCATAGGCAATGGCATCAATAACATCCCAGCCATCAGTATTAGTATACTTCTCAAATAAATATGTTAGAAACAGATATATATTATATTGATCAGTGCGACTCTTTTTTGAAAACCCAATATGGGTCAACTGATTTGCGGAAGGAGTCATTATACCGGTACCATCCCCAAAGAATTTCACATCATTTAGTAATCTCTTCTGCTCAAAAAAAGCCAACCCCTCTTTAAGCCAATCTTCTTCATCAGGTTCATTTTGTGAGATCAAAAGTTTGGTATATTCATGAACTATGGCATTATACATGGATGCAAAATCTTCACTTTGTCCATCTGTAATGAGAATCTGAGGAAATACATCGATAAAGAGCATCTCGCCCACATTTACCTGGGGTTCAACATTAGGATCAAGATCCTCTTCAGTAAATTGGGTGTGATACCCATGAGTAAACAGACTTGAATTTGTATCATTCGAGCCACGGATATATTCGTCAACAATGTCATATAAAACAATATCGAGTTTACCGTCCTCATTTATATCCTGGAGATCACCATACGTATTTTCAAGAACAGGTTTATGTGTAGAAAAGAAATCAGCTATCAACTGTACATCTTCTTCAAAAAGCTGAGCCCAAACTGGATTATGGTTTGAATTATGGGGCAATGCTGCACATGCTTCCGATGTTAAAATATCTTGATAAATATCATATGGATGGACACCCGTGTCTGTTTCGATACAGAATCCAGACCAAATTGATTCTTCGACAAATATTGAAAAACTGTCAGAAGCATATTTCTGAGATGCAAACATTTGAGTTGGTGATTCAGCAAATGATCGATGACTTTCGTTCCAGAATTCTGATCCAAATGATACATCGACGGTGATTGCTTCAAATTCTTCACAAATATTATTAGCGTTTTCATCGAAACAGGGGAGTCCTAGAACATTATCTAAATTAATGAATGCCTCTGTAGGAAGAGCCATGGTCATTTCGGTATATTGATTTAGGGGAATTGACTCAATAAATTCAGAATATTCTGAATTGTTTATTTGAAAATGCAGGCTTGAACCCTCATCATTTTCATTTATCAAAATTAGATCATCAAATATGATCAGATTGTCATTGATAAAAATCTCAGCAGTGTCAAATGTTATTAATGAAAATAAAATGTTCTCATCAAAGTTTAGAATTATCTCTTTTAAGGTATTGTCAATTTTTACGGTTTCAATTATTGGTCCGCTAATATCTGGGGTATAATCTATCAAGTTTTCTGCAATAAGAAAATTGCCATTATTATTTGTACTTCCTGACTCAAAGAATGTGTACGGGAGAATTGATATTTCAATATTATCGCCATTATTTACGGTTGTTTCAATCCATTGGGCATACAATCCTGGTAAATCTAAAAATGTTTTTCGTTTAGTGCTATTTCGACTCAAATCTGCTGTTAATACCTCTAATATTTCTACATTTGTTGAGTTTGTAATTGAAACGCCCTCAATTTCAATTGTCTGAGGTTCTAAGGTGATTAATTCCGAACCCAGGTAGGAAATTCTATCAGGATCCCAATTCAAAACTAATCTATTTAAATCTGATTCATAGGAAACATCTGAAATTGTGGGTTCATCGTAATCCCCAATTAGGGTTAAAGTAGACGAACTTTGTATATTTCCATTTCCATTAAGATCATGTACAGCACAATCATCTAATTCTAGTGATAATCCTGAATTACCAGCATTCATCATGAATTGCTCTATCTGTGACTGATCTGAAAACAGTAGTTCCCGTAACATCAATGTCGTGCCCTGTGAAACAAGCGAATTCCCTCTGATACCATTTAATGATATACTATTGTCACCATCTGATATTGAAATTTTTGAATAGACTGGTAGGAAATTAATCACATCTACATCTCTGGAATTTTCGAAGTACAATCTAAATTCATTGTCTGCAGGTTCATAAGTGGCATTCGTAAGCTGCAAAGGCATGGGATCGGGTTCAACGGTCAATGGTATTTCCTGAATCTCATTGGGATTATACTGAACATCATAAAAAGCCCCTTTTTCAAGTTGAATCTGGGCATCTTCTGATAATATAAATTGCTCCAGAGTTCCGGCTGTCAACCAATCCAATATAATCGTTATTTCATTATTATCTTCATTTTGAATAACTAGAGTATAGTTTTCCAGACGTAAGAATCCAATGGAGCTGGTTATTATAATATTTGAGACATCTATATTGGATTCCATATCCAACACGCCATTGCCATTTATATCTTCATTTGGATTGCCGTCCAACCATCCATTACCAGGACAATCACCTTGCCCATTATTGCAGGTTCGATCTTCTGCGAGCTGGTCAAACTGAACAGGTCGGTCAAAAAATACATGCAGTGCGTTAAAGCCTGTTTCGTATACGACAGATTCCACTATGGGATGATTATCCGTCACATTCGTGATGTCAACCATTATAGGGTTGTTTTCCAGACAGGGTTCATAAAGCTGGTTTACAAACGCACCAGAATAAACTGTGATGAAAAGATTGTTCATATCCAGATTTTCAAACGAATTGACTAAATCCTTTGTGTTGCCCCAATAATAAAATGAATCGTAATTGTATGTACGTTCGTCTATTACAGCGCCATATATGAGGTTAATTTCAATAATTCCGGATAGCAGGTCATCAGAGATAACATTACCACCAGACATAATCAACTCATTTTGTCCATCATCGAATAGAATTAGATTATAGTTCACAGTATCAGTTCTTACAAATTCTGAAAATTCTAATGAAATAACATTGCTGTTTACACTATATGTTGTATTTATTAGTACAGGATTAGCGGGAAGAGCGGAGAAAAATAGAAGTAATATTGTTATATAGAATATATTAATATGATCTTTTGGGATGAAAAATGGCATGATATTCCTCCAAATTATAAAAATTCAATAATTATAAATTATATAAAGATAATCATCTCTACAAAACTATTTTAAATATTGTATGGAGTTTGGTTAAGCGATATGCAGTTGAATTCTGTGGTCTTTAATCATCTACTGAAATACTATTCAATAAAAAGTATCTTTGCATTGACTGTGCTATTACTCGATACGGCAAAAACACCCATCACAACATTACCGCCTTCATCTCTCAGGTTTGAAACGATGGGGTCATATAGTGGCAACCCATTTGAGGAAAACTGTATATAAGCAGCATATTCAAATGAGAATGCCTGCAAGAGATATTTATAGATAAACTCCTCATCTTCAACTACATAAATTTTTTCCTGAGATAAATTTAAACCAGGAATATTTACATCATCCAGTGGGTATATCTCATGACCATATTCATACATATATCCCGAAAATTTAAATTGATACTGTGCCTCTGCAGGATTATCTTCACCGATATATTTGTATCTTGAAACCCAATAATTCAAGCTCCCATATGGGACAACAAAATTAAAATATGATGTACTGTCCGAATTGTATTCTACATAAAAATTTAGGGTGTCACCCTCACCCATCTCTTGTATACATAGAAATGGATCACTAATATCCTCAAGACAGGAACCTATATCATTCCAGGCTAAAAACACTGGAGGCATTGGACTATACACTGCTTCTTTCGCCGAAATAGTGCCTAACTCAGAAAACCCAGGACAATCGCAATCCATTTGATATTCACTACCAAAAGAAAAGAAACCGGCAGGGATATTTTGTAATGTATCCGGTATATATGCGCCATAACTGATAGCGGGATTTATTGAATCCGGTGTATTATATAGATAAAATTGATCCGCATCATTATAATATGTCAACTGAAGTGTATCTGCTTGCCCTGGATGATAGACCTTCACATCACAATCTTTAATATGGAAATAATTTATGTCAATATCCAGTTCTCCATCGTCATTATAATCATGATTTGTAAATGGCGCTTCTTCAGAAATATTCATAGACCGATCGATGCGGACAATTATATTTTCTTCCGTAGGATAAACCATGGCTTCAATTCTCAATTCTGGGACATAATCCTGCCAATGATCCTGAAAATCAGAAATATTCATTTCCTTTTCACAGCTGATGAAGAATAGGATTGCTGTTATAATTAATATTTTTTTCATTATATTTCGAACTCCCATCCAAATGTGATGGTAATGGGAAACATGCTAAAGGCACTCACCTGTGAGGGGGTGCTGTCATGATCCCAATTATAAAATAATACATTGTAATGATTGGTGAGATTTAATATCTGTAATTTAAATTTCCCATCTATATTCCACCAATCCACAGCCTTGGAATAACTGGCATCAAACCTGAAATAAAGGGGAAATCTGCCGCTATTCCGATCTCGGTTTGGTATGGTTCCCATGCTGGCATATGGATTATCCATTGATTCATAGTCAAAGAGGTTTTGACTATATACCTTACCCATCACCGGTGTATAATTCTGTCCGCTGCTGCTGGTTATGCTGATACCATATGTTACCTTTTTTGATTTCTGATAACTGGCAACTACATTCAAAGAAAAAGGTGCATCATATTTAGAGCGGTAATGTTCATAATCCGGGTCAATGGTGCCATCATTATTTAAATCAATAACTTTTTCAGTTTTTGAACTGGCAAGGCCAATCCAACCAGTCAATTTTCCCTTGCTCCGTTTAAACAGAAGCTCAATGCCTTCAGAGCTTCCTGTGCCAGAAGTATAAAATTGATCTTCAGCATCATAACCGAGACCGCGTTCTAATGTGGCACTGAGGTCATAGATACGCAGATATGGTTTCCAATAGTATTCCAGTGAAACCTTTGTCCCATCAGTTATCCAATATTCGGCACCGACAATGAAATGTTCAGCCTGCTGTGGTTCTTCTCCTTTTGGAATCGGCTGCCACATATCCACCATGCGCAGGAGTTCCTCATCCTGGTTAATGGTAAATAAATACTGATTATATTTACCCCATGACATTTTTAAGGCAAGATCTTCGCTGGGATTATATTTTATACCCAACCGCGGTGCAAAATATGTCTTGTCAACATGTTCATATTGATTGATTCTCACGGCAATATCGAATGCCAGGTTGGGTAGAATAAACCAGGTATCCCGAATATATGAACCAAATACATTGGGGGTATGCTCAAGGGGAATCATCTCATTATCGGCAATAATATCCTGGTAAAAAAGATTTAAGTTTTTTACTTCCCAGCCTACATTAAAGTTGTGCCTGCTGTTTGGAATCCATGTCAAATCCTGCCTGATACTATAATTCTGCACATCGTTATGGGTCTGAAACGAAACATTCTCTGTTGACTCTTCAGCATCTGATGTATCTGGTTCTTCATCTCCTAAAAATATCTTGAAATCAATATCAAAAACATATTGGCTGTGACTGACTTGTGTTTCAAGATAAAAATCTTTTTTTGGTGTCCATCTCCATTCCAGACTCTGGGCCCGGTTTCCCCAGTCCCAGCCAAAATTTATTCTGGGAAAATTTGCTTCATTACCATCAGTATTTTCCTCTTCCTCATCATTGCCTCCAATATCAATCCAGAGATCATCGTGACCGTTAAATATTGAGGCAACCAGTTTATTATTTGGATTAATATTGTATTGGGCTTTGAATTGGAGATCAGAAAACCAGTAATCCCAGCTTGGGTCTGTTTTAGAGAACTTATAATATATTTTTGCCAGTTGATCAAAATAAGTCCTTCGGAATGAGAGCATCCATGAACCATTATGCAGGGGACCTTCCATGGCTATCTTTGAGGAAATCATACTTATTTCCCCTTTTGCTTTACTAAAATCCCAATATTTCTTTAATCGGTTTGACTCTTTTAAACGACCGTTTTTTGAATCCCCCTCCCGTGAGGTAATCTCCAGGACAGATGATAAACTGCCGCCATATCTGGCTGAATAACCACCAGCCATAAATTCAGAATTAGCGATGATATCGGTGTTAAACGTAGAAAATACACCTCCCACATGATAAGGGTTAAAAACCTGGGCCATATCCAATAAAATTAAATTTTCATCTGGACTGCCACCCCTGACAATCAGGGCTGAGGAAAAATCATTGGGCGAAACCACACTGGGTAAAGTTTGCAGGGTTCTGAATATATCCGCCTCACCAAAAGTCGGCGCTGCTTTTATTTCCATGGGCGTAAAGCTGACTCTGCTGAGTTCTACCTTTTTCTCAAAACGGGTCCGCTCAGCAGTGACAGATACTCCTTCACCTGTCAAAACAATAGGGGATAATTCAAAATTGTGGCGGACATTTTCATCAACCAGTTCAATGATTTTTTCCTGGGCATCATAACCCATCATCATTACACGCATAGTATAATTGCCTGTCGGTACGGTGGGAATCATATAATATCCATGGACATCCGTGGCTGCACCTAGGACCTCACCTAACAGCATGACATTGGCAAATGGCAGCGGTTCACCATTTTGGGCATCTTTTACATAACCGGTAATGTTATGAGCAGATAATACTTGGATACATAACAATATAGAAATAATTATTTTACTCATTTATAACTCTCTAAAATTTTCAAACTATATATAATTTCCCACCAAACAATAATTTTCAGAATTCGTTGTCAGATAAATAAATTTTGCTATTTACAACGTTCAAAACTTATTGATTGTTTTACTCAGGTTTACTATCAGATTTACATTTTGAGAAACTTTATATACAGTATTATTTTATATTCAGTTTAATAATTGGAATCATATTTAATCCACATGTTGGTATTTTTTTATTCATTATAAATCCAGAAGGTGATTTTATCATTAATTATAAAATTTTTATATTTCTTTCATGTCAATACGACCCTTTTGATTGATTCATACATACGAGGTATAAATATATTTTGTGACAAGAAACCAATAATCAGGCATCTGCAATCTATGATATTTTGGAAACTATTTGACTTTAGAGACAACCCAATACCAATAAAACAAGAATTTTGTACAGGATGACTTCATATATGAATATAATTATCATGTTAATTTTTGCCCTTTCCCCGATAATATCTCATTCTGCTGCTCTGCAAGATAATGACGGCACCAGCAGTATAACCGATATTGATGGAAATATCTATAAAACTGTTGAAATAGGCAATCAAATATGGATGGCTGAAAATCTGAAAGTCTCTCATTATATGAACGGGGATTCAATTTATTTAGAGCTCAGAAATGACCACTGGGGTAATCTCAAAACGAGTGCATATTGTTATTATGATAATGATCCAGAAAATATTGAAAATTTTGGATATCTATATAACTGGTTTGCAGTGAATGACGAGCGCCAGGTTTGTCCAGAAAACTGGCATGTTCCCACTGAAATGGATTTTGGCGAACTAGAGGAGTATTTAGGAATGGATGTAATTGACATCCAGAAATTTGGCTGGCGAGGCAATGATCAAGGCGGTAAGTTAAAAGATGAGAACACATTTCTATGGGATCCGCCAAACGTGGGCGCAACAAATGAAAGTGGTTTTAGCGCTATACCAGGCGGATTTCGTCGCCGAGCAAGCGGTGCTTACGAAGGTATAAATGATGGATGTTATATCTGGTCATCAACAGATTATATATTTGACAAAGTCTCCCATCGGGTTTTAAGTTATTTTACTTCAAATATCTACCATTCCGGTATTCATAAACGTAATGGTTTGTCTATTCGCTGTATTCAGGACCAGCCAACAGAATAACCTGCAGATAGATTTTCATATATCTCTATATTATATCTTGTCAGACTATCCTGCCTATCCATAATATTGGGCGCAAACTTTGCCACAACTTTTGGCATCATTCTAAAAATATATGGAGGAATTATTATGCTTGTAAAAGAAATAATGCAATCCATAGATCAGCAACTAACTGCATAGTTTTACCACTTTTTTGTTAATTGCTCGTTTATGGTACGGCAATTACATCTCTAATCGCTTTAACGGGAAGTTATTTATCCACGTGTGAATTTGTGGACTTAATCACTAAACAAAGAAGTTTTACACCTTGGATTTCAGTTCAAATCATATACTCATGAACTGGTTATTACCACATCAAACTGAAATCCAATCATATCGGTAAATATGATCATGTCCTTTACAAATACTCGAAAATTAATTTTATAGAATTGGCGCTTATCCATTCATTTTTTGAATTCGCTGTCAGTTCTCAGCATATTATGGAAAACATTTGAAATGGATTTAAACAAATTGGGCTGGAATCCACAACTGGAAACAGCCTTTGATGAATATAGAGATAAATATGAAACAGGGAGAGTCTCCGTCGTTCATAGAAATCTTTGCAGGGTATTTACAACGCATGGTGAGATTGATGCAGTAGTATCCAGGAAATTAATTAATGATCTCACAGATACTACCGGAAAAACCCGGTATCAATTATCAAAGGTTTCAAAATTTCCCGCTGTGGGAGATTGGGTTTTGATCACCTATTCAAAAAAAGACGGCAAAGCCATTTTGAATGGTGTCCTGCCCCGTGTTACAAAAATTTCACGGAGTGATGTTGGCAGATCAACTGATGAGCAAATTGTCGCAGCCAATATTGATAGAGTTTTTTTGGTGATGGCTTTAAATTTCGATTTCAATCTGAGAAGAGTTGAACGGTATTTAACGGTGTTGGCTAATAGCGGAATCGCCCCAGTGGTGATATTAAATAAATGTGACCTGGTGGAAAATCTTGATGAAAAGAAAGTTGAGATTGATTCAATTACCAGTGATGTGCCTGTCCATCTTACTTCAGCCCTGAAAAATGAAGGTCTTGATGCTCTAAGACCCTATCTTACAGAAGGTAGTACCAGTATATTTATCGGTTCATCCGGTGCTGGAAAAACCACCATGATAAACAAAATTATCGGTGAGGATCTCTATCGGGTACAAGATATATCTGAGCATAAGGATCGGGGAAAGCATACCACATCCGCCAGGGAAATGATTGTTCTGGATAACGGATCCATCATTATTGATACACCAGGTTTACGACGGATTGATCTGTGGAACGATCAAGATGGACTCGATGATGTATTTTCTGATATTGTTGATTTATCTAACCAGTGCAAATTCAGAAATTGCACCCATACCAGCGAACCTCACTGTGCCATAATCATAGCAATTGACCAGGGAAAGTTATCTGAAAATCGATTAGCCAATTATAAAAAACTACAGGGTGAACTGGCACATGTCAATCGGAAATCCAAATACCGTCAGGACAGGCGGGCACGGATAGGTTATAAGAAAGGTATTCGAAAAGAAGATAAGGTCGATTACCACCAGCGGGATAAATAAGAAATTGTGAATTAAACTCTGAAGAGGATTTGTTGCACCCCAATTGCCTCAGATCCAATTATTTTTTGGGAATGCCTTAATCCTCAATCAGACGACGTTGCGTTTTTAGTTTTGAACGATGGTTTTTGTCATCCAAACGTCTCTGTTTTGAGGCCAATGTGGGTTTGGTTGGAATTCTTTTACTCGGTTCTTTTAAGGCGGACTCAATCATTTTTTTCAATTCCATAAGGGCAAATTGACGGTTCTGATTGCTACTTTTATACTGCTGCGATTTGATGACAATACTGCCATCATTTGTAATTCGTGAATCTTTCAAATTCTGTAAACGTGCTTTCACTTTTTCTGAAAGGTTTGATGTCAAAAAATTGAACCTGAGGTGAATAGCAGTAGATACCTTATTGACATTCTGACCCCCTGGGCCAGTAGACCGGATGGCTTTCAATTCAATTTTTGATAGGGGGATTGAGAGGTTGGTGTTTATTTCCAAATTTTTCATGGAAGGTACATTTGTAGAGATGAATTGTGGATTGATATACGATTAAACATCGGATCCACATCCATCATGTTTAGTATATTGTGATCAGGAAATATCGCTGAGGATATTCCGCCACATGAAGTTAATATTTCTCAATCGGTCGCAAACTATGATTGATAGGTTCCTCATCATTTTGAATCCAAGGGCCGGATCCTGGGCAAATAATTCATGGGCTTTTTTCTCGTTTATAACCAGTAATTTTACTTTTTCGATGGTTCTTATCTGCGCCGATCTTGGTGTTCCTTCAATAAATGCTAATTCACCAAAAATATGTTCAGCGTTTATGACCGATATTCGTTCAACTTTCTGCTGATCTACAGATGTAGGTATTTTCATCTCTACGGCGACACGACCTTCTACAATCACATACAAATCCTTGCTATGTTTGGATTCTTCAAGTATAACGGTGTCCTCAGGAAAAAATTCCTCTGTTGAACAATAAATTACTTTTTGAATTTCCTGATCGGTAAAATCCTTAAAAATCTCTAATCTTGCTAATATATAAATCGAAACCATGGTCAATTCCTTTTTTATGCTGATAATCCAGACGAAGTTAATTTCTGAAAAACTTTGAATGAGTGGCAATAATTATTTTATAATTTAAGATAATCTATAACTCAACTAATCAAAGAAAATATATCATCATCAATTTTTGAAGTATATAGATTTGTTGAGAGACGATTTCATTTTGAAATTTTAAATACAATTTGGCTGTATATTGATTCTGTCTTAAATTGATTACTCAAATCATCTACTGAATTGAAGTCAGTAAATTATACATCACCATTTAATAAGGGTTAATTCCATGAAAAAAATAAAAAATATTAGACAGGTTTTGATTTTGACGGTGCTTACTGCCTGTTACACCATTCCCGGCTTTGTAATGGGGCAGCATGAGCACCCCAGCGAGCATCCGTCTGAGCATCCTAGCGAACATCCAAGTGAGCATCCATCAGCTACAGTTAGCATAGATAAAGATAATCTGGCCAAAGCCATTGAAGCTTACGTGGATAGTGATGCCGCTTTAAAAGGTGGATTTTTTCTCGTTTATGATGAAAAACAAAATACTACTCTGCAGTTGAAATTGGATAAAGTGCATAAAGAACGTCTCTCCCGTATTAAGGATGATGTCTATTTTGCCTGTGCTGATTTTAAAAATAGTGACGGCGTCATTTATGACCTTGATATATTTATGGAAGGTGTTTCTGTAGATGCACTAACGGTGAATGAAGTCATAGTCCATAAGCAGGATGGTAAGGCCCGTTATGGCTGGGTGTATAATAAGCGAAAAGACGTCTGGAGACAGAAATAGAAGATCAGCCAATTTGTAATGGTTAATCGATCACAATCAGAATAAATATATTTAAGAAATACTCCGATTTTTATATCGGAGTATTTTTTTATTCAGTAATGATATTTATTAAAATTACAATATCAAGAACGGTAATAATATCATCTTCATCGAGATCGGCAGCGATAAATTGCTCATAACTGGGTTCAAGATTATTGAGGATCATACTCACCACCAAAACAATATCCAATACATCCACCGATAAGTCAAAATTCACATCACCGGGGACAATATCCGTAACATCCGGCACATACGGCAGCGATATTGCATCTATCCAGCCAGCATCACTATAATGACTTACCGATCCATCTTTGGAGTATACCCATGAAAATGTATGAAGACCAGCATCCACCGGATATGTTTCCAGATGCCAGTCCACCTGGCCATCCCATCTCTCCTGTTCCACACCATCTATGGCAAAATAGAGATAATCATAATTATCATTGTTATCATCTTCGCAGGCGACTTTACAATAAAAGGAAATCTCATCAGCAATTGGTACCTCCATAGTATACAGAAGGGCAGAAATTTGATCATCACCAATATCGCCGGACTTAACCGAAAACAACCCTTCCCATGAAATATCTGAATCGGTTCCCCAGGGAGCGTCACCGGCTAAGGACCATCCCAGAGGTATGTTGCCGGACTCAAAACCCAATAAACTGGTGGTTTCCAGATTAAAAACCAGAGAATCTATATTTTCATCTATAAAAACCTCAGCCAGATAAGCGCTGTAACCCTCGGCAAAAATATGTAAATTGTATGTTCCGACAAATACATTATCCAACTCAAAGAATCCATCTTCATTTGAATAGGTTACCTCAATAGGGACATCAAGAAATTCAATGATTGCTCCTTCGATTGCCTCACCAGTTTCGCTATCATAAATACCACCTGAATAAGAATACTGCGGTGACGGTTCCAAACTAACATCCACAATAGTGGCATGATTTGGACTGACATTGACTGCAGCAACCTCCTCAGAAATATAACCCCATGCCTCAAACTGAAGATCATAGGTGCCTGGCATGATCAAACGATGGTAATTACCGTGATCTGGATCCGTATGGACTTCAGAGTTATCCATATCATGGTCAGGTATGCGAATAATCGCCTCCAGGGGTTCACCAAATTCATTGGTTACATGACCGCGGATTCCATACAGACATTCTTTTATATAATTTATAAATGAGGCATGATTATAATCCCAATGATCCAATAGTTGATTTTCTGGTAACAGGTACTGATCGGTAAGCTCCAGAGTCATTTCCCTGCCATGTTGGAAATATGTAACATAATCCTGGCGTGTGCCATCTGCTTCATACCATGCATAACCATTGGATATCCCATCATCAAATCCATCAAAATAACCATTGGGGCTGTAAAACTGGGCGGTATCGGCATAGGTATGAGATACCATCTGCCACCAGTCATCATCGGCAGTAAGAACGGAGGCCGTATCCCAGGGATAATTGACCAATTCGGCACCGCTGTGAATATTTGATGAAATGACAAAATTGTGATCACTGATAAAATCCATCATGGCTATATTTTCCGGCTGCCAGTCATTTCCATCCGGATGCAAGCCATCGACAAAATCAGGGAAGTTACGGTTTAAATCCACACCGTTGGCATTCGACCGAATGGCACCATTAATCGTTTGATCACCACCATAGTAAGCCCCGTCCGGATTAGCCAGTGGATTGATCCAAATCTCTACTTCATTAAGTAAAAAAGTGATATCGGTGTCCACTCCGTAATTTGTAAGAAAATGATCAATCAGATGAAGCATCATGATGAAACCCACCGTTTCATTGCCATGCATCTGGGCAGAATACATAAACTCAGGTTCATCTTCTTCCACTGAAGCATTATCAGATAATTTCACAAATAGAAGCTCACGGCCATTGACAGAATATCCGATATTTTCAATAATACATAGATCAGGATAATCATCAGCAAACTGGTATACCATGTCAACATACTGTCCATATTCAGGATATGAATCCCACTCGCGTAATTGCTCAAGGGACTGCGCCATAATAGCTGAAAAGTGTTCGTTCGGATGGGGGAGCACTTCATAGTAAAAATTATATTTTTGAAATTTCTCCATTCCCTTTGCATTGGCATAGGCATAAATCCAATTGTCTTCGACTTTGGCGATGGAAACGGTTTTTGAAATCTTTTGCATTTCAGATTGCGATTGCAGGGGTAAACGGAAATAGGTTTCAATTGGGGTCTGTGACCATGATAGACCGGCTAAAAATATAGTGCTAATTGTAAGTAAAGATGATAGACGCATATATACCCTCAGAGAATAATAAATATTAATTTTAGAATAGGATAATTTAAACCGATTAAATGCTTTGTATTTATCTCAATTGGTAACAATCTATATATATCGTCACTTCGGCTCCGCTCAGTGACCTCAGATTGATCTCTGCAATTACATTGGCAAAACAAAATCTATGAGCCCAGCCAATTTAATATTATTATGCACCTGTCCAATTAATCCCAGCCCTGAAGGACTGGGCTGAAGACCTCAAAATAAATCATCACCTTTATTACAGCTGGATTTATCCAGGTTTTTTTGTTTCAACGAAGGGATTTATTCCTTCGATTAATTGAGCAAAAAAACAAGATTATGAAGATCAAAGGTCACGGAGCAGAGTCGGAGTGACCATATCCACCACCACCTGGTGTTTTGATCGTTAGGATATCACCTCTTCTCATTTCGAATGATTTTTTACTACCGAGATTCTCAACCTCACCATTGGCCCGCTGCAGGATGGTTTCACCTCTCTTGCCGGGTTTACCGCCCTTTAATCCCCATGGCGGTTGTTGATGCCGGTCAGCCATAACTGTCACTTGGGCTTTATCAGTAGTCAAGCGCCAGGATCTGACAATGCCCTCACCGCCACGCCATTTACCTTTACCTCCTGAGTTTTTCCGTAAGCCAAATTCTACAAATTCCATGGGATAATTCTGTTCGATGGTTTCGATAGGTGTATTCATCGTATTAGTCATATTACAATGGACACCATCAATGCCATCTTCATCTGGTCGAGCCCCTGAGCCACCACCAGTCGTTTCGTAATAGACCCAATGTTTTTTGGCGTTTGCGTCATATCCGCCAGCCATAATATTATTCATGCTGCCTGTTGAGGCTGCCGGCACTCTCCCCGGTAAGGCTTTCGCCAATGCCCTGAAAACAACATCGGCAATCCGTTGTGACGTTTCAAGATTGCCACCGGATACGGCTGCTGGTTTTAGCGGATTCACCAAACAACCCACGGGGGCGATAAGACGGATCTGTCTCAACACACCCTCATTGACATCCGAATCCGGATCAAGTATGGATTTTATGGCAAAAAAGGCAGCGGACAGGGTTCCACCCAAAACGGCATTAAAAGAGGAATCAACCTCTGCGTCTGTATCGCTAAAATCCACCTCAAGTATCCCATCATTTTTTCGCAGCGTTACCCGTATCCATGTGAGTTCAGATTTTGAGCTCACAGATTCTAAACAATCCTCGGCTGAAAACTCACCGACAGGAAATCCTGCAAATATCTTTGCCATTTTCTCACTTCCACGACGAAGAATATTCTCATATACCTGGAATAGAATTCTTGGGGAATAACTCACCGCTAACTCATGCAAACGGCGCTCGCCAAGATTCAATGCCGCCACCTGCGCTCGTAAATCCCCCCTGCCTATCTCAGGATTTTTTACTGCACCGACGTATTCATCTTCCACTTGACTGGATTTAGTACCATTCAAAAAGTATTTTACCGGTGAAATCACAATACCTTCATCATATATGGACTTTGCATCATTGGAAATACTGCCGTATGTCTCTCCCCCCACATCCACATGATGGGCTTTATTGGCGGTATAGGCAATCAATATCCCGTCATGAAATACCGGTTTCACTAATGTCAGATCGTTGAGATGTGTCCCGCTGATATAGGGGTCATTCACCAGTATAATATCACCAGACTCCCAAGTCAGATTATTTTCGTCAAAATAGTCAATCAGATTGCCCATCGCCCATGGCAATGATCCTAAGTGTACCGGTATATGTTCCGCCTGGGCAATAAGATTCCCAGACGCATCAAAAATGGCACAGGAATGATCCATGCGCTCTTTGATATTGTGTGAGTAGGCTGAATTTCTCAAGGCAATGCCCATCTCCTCGGTAATATAAATAAGAGCATTGTGGATGACTTCAAATGTGATGGGATCAATCATCATCATCCCCCTGCCGATGTAAATGCAGATTGCCAAATTCATCCACATGAAATAACCACTGTGGTGGGATGAGCGTTGTGGAATCATACTGTTCAATGATAACCGGACCCTCATCGCTGAATCCGCTATAAAATTCCTGACGCTGATATATTTTGCAATCTGTCCAGCCCGTATTTTTGAAATATACATTTCGGGTAGTGTAGGGCGGCGCCGATACATTTTTTGATTTTTGTGAGGATGTATACATATCCGGTTTGTCGGTAATACCGGTGGCTGTAAGAACGATATTCACCAATTCCAATCGATCTTCTGGCGAGGCATAACCATATATTTGATTATGACGTTCGTGGAATAACAGCTCTATGTCTTTTTTCTCCCCTGACCACGGGATACTGATTTCAAAAGACTGACCGGCATAGCGCAATTCAAGATGTGAGGCATAGCGGATATTCTTTTCGTCGAAACCTTCCTCGAGAAACTCTTTCACTGCCCGTTTTTTTAATTTTTGGATATGATCCAAAATAAGCGATTCAGATATGCTGGCGAAATCTCCAATCAGACAAAATTTATAATCCTTGCGGAAATCAGCAATCAGCAAACCCATCGCCGAGAACACACCGGGGTTTGGTGGGATCAAAATCGTTTTTACGCCAAATCCTTCGGCAATCGCCGCCGCATGATTGGGACCACCACCGCCATAGGCCAGCAAGACAAAGTCTCTGGGATCATATCCCCGCTCAACCGAAATTAAACGCAGAGCCCGGATCATCTGCTGATTGACAATATCAATAATACCGACTGCACAATCCTCCAATGAGATATCCAATGTGGGGAGTAATTTATCTTCAAAAACTTTCTGTGCTGTATCCCTTGATATGGCCACATCACCACCGGATAAACCAGCAGGATTCAAACGACCAAGAATAAGATTGGCATCGGTAATGGTGGCATGCTCCCCACCCTTTTCATAACAGGCAGGACCAGGATCAGCACCGGCACTAACTGGTCCCACTTTTAACTGACCAAAATCATCGATATGAGCAATAGTGCCACCGCCGGCTGAGATTTCAGCCAGATCGATAAATGGATAACGCACCGGATACCCACTACCTTTGATCATGCGGCCAGCATGGACCTCACCACCAACCTCATATTCGTGTATCATCTGCGCTTCACCATGGATCACCGCCCCTGCTTTCGCTGTAGTACCGCCCATATCAAAACAAAGAATTTTATCCAAACCCAAAACTGTACCCAGATGCGCCGCTGCATTTACACCTGTGGCCGGACCTGATTCAATGGTCGCTACCGGCAAAGCACAGGCGGAGTCTATGGATGCCAAACCACCATTTGACTGCATTACCTGAATGGGACAGGAAATATCCATCTCAACCAATCCATTCAGGATGTTTTGCAAATATGTACTGATCACCGGTATGAGCATGGCATTCAATACGGTGGTGCTGGTCCGTTCAAATTCACGATATTCCGGGTCCACTTCGCATGATATTAATATGGGCAAATCGGGTCGTTTTTTTTGCAAATAATCTCTGACAAAAATCTCATGCTGATTATTTTTATAACTATGCAGAAAACTGATAGCCACCGCCTCGATATCGTCATCAATAATTTTTGCCGCCAGGGTTTCGAGTTCAGGCATTTGGATAGCCCGAATAATATCACCTCCAGCGTTTATCCGTTCATCAAGAGTAAAACGGTGCAGTCTATCGATGAGACTTTTGGGTTTGCGAAAATTGGGATTATATACTTCTGCCCGTTTTTGACGACCGATTTCAATAACATCGGCAAAACCTTTGGTGGTAATCAGAACCACTTTGGGGATGGTTAGACCCATCTGTCCTAAAAACAAATTGGTGCCAATGGTAGAGGCATGGACCAACAGTGAGATATTACCGGGGTGATGTTTGAGAAATTTTTCAACGGCATGCAAAACACCGACACCGGGATTTGCCGGTACCGAATGACTTTTTAAAGTATGGATCTCTGCAGTCTGCTCATTGAGTGCCACCAGATCGGTAAATGTACCACCGACATCAATACCAATTTTGTATGTGGCTCTATCCTGTATTGATGTCATGATCTAAAAAATTGTTAAAAAATTCATATCCTATTTTAAAGAGATGGATGCCTGTCATCACGCTTATAAATGAATGGTTTTTAATTTGTCCGGAACAATCTAAGTTTTATCGGCTTTTTTGCACTCAATTTAAAAGGATATTTCACATTATGATGACACACCTGCCCCGACTTTTTGTACTTCTCACCTTTATTTTAGTATTCGCTTCAGCATGTGCAGATCAGCAAACCCCACATAACAATTCAAATATCATGACTGAGGACTTTAACAGTGACACCGATTCTCTTTTGCTCTCCGGGTATACGGATAATGACGAATTATTAACCTTTTGGGATTGCCCTGGCGGTGATATGTTTGGCCCCATTGATATTAAATCATGGCAGGAAACACCTGCTGTAAGTCATCGACTACCCAGCGCTGAGGATATTGTGCAGGGTAGATCAATATTATATTATGGCGACGATAACCGGGATATTAAAGCGTATGATATTGACTTGCCAAAACTGGCCTATTATAACAGCAATCATCCAACCACAGAGTTTGATTGGTGGTTCAAAACCGGTTATACAAATCCAAAATCACAATTGGTTGTAGTGGTCCAAATGGTAGAATCAGCAGAGGATACGATTGTCGGATTTAGGTATTTGACTGGAAGTGTTGCCGGCTCAACCATAGGTGATTTTCATTTTTTGACGGATGAGGAGGTAGCTGAAGCCGTCCAGCAATAATTTCCTAAAGCTCCACTATTAGCTCACTGCTGATCAGTGAATCACCCACACAAAAATAGAGGGAATATTAAATGCCACAATTAACCGGAATCGATCACATCCATGTGTATGTACCCTGTAGGGCTGATGCTGCGGAATGGTTTGAGTCTGTTTTCAATTTCAAAATTTCAGAACCCCTTCGTTTCTGGGCAACTGAAAACGGACCCCATGTTATCGAAAACGAATCCGCTACAATTCATCTAGCGCTATTTAAGCAACATGACTTTATCCCTTCTACTGCCATCGCTTTTGGATCAGATGCTAAAAATTTTATTGAATGGAAAAAAATATTAGAGGCAAAGGATATCCCGGTCCGATGCTCGGACCACCAATTGGCCTGGTCGCTGTATTTCCACGATCCATACAAAAACATGTATGAAATCACCACTTATGACCATGCTCAAGTCTCCCAGATTCTTCAGGACAACAAAAAAAAGTAATGCTCGGTGGAATTGCCTCCTATGTGTGCTCCCCTCAAGAATAATCTCGTTTTAATGTGAATTAGTTGTTTAGTATAAAGTCAAAATTTATAAAACAGATATATAGGTTTTATAATCGATAAATAATTGATTAAATTCAACATGGGGAAAATCAATATATATTATATTTTTAAGTAATTGAGTTTTCTCTATCAGAAGGATATTATGAATTTATACCAACATCAAATTTCTAAATGCCGAAGATAGGATTTAATAATTCTTAATATAATTATATCCATATAAAATATCATCCGTCATATTTAATAATTATGCACATTCTATAATCAGGAGGTTTAGTTTTGAAATATTTACTCATTGTTATATCTATTATTATTTGTCCCGGTTTAAGTAGGGACTCTATCGAGATGAAAAATCATGAAGAGTATGTCGGGGTTATTTATGAAATAAATTCGGAATACATAACAATTCAATATTATCCCAGAGGTGGTCTCAATCAGAAAGTTGAAACACGCAAAATACTTGTTAGGGATATATCGCGAGTAGTTTTAGATGATGGTACAGAATACATCCTTGATTATGAGGACCCATTTTTAAATATAAACACGGATGGATTCACGAAATCAGAAATAAATTATATGAGCTTAACTCTTTGAATATTCTTAAATAATAAGCAAAATGCGTATAATTAAAATAATCATAATTGGAAGTTTTATAATTGGAATTGCTTCCTATACTTTCTATAATCTTTTCATGGGTTGTTCTGGGAGTGCTCATCATTCAGCAATGGTTAGTGCATTCATGAGCCGATATTTGAAGGATTTAAATCAATTACCACTGGATGATATTGATTTTAAGAATTTTGTAATTGATATAACCAATGAATCTCCTGAAAATTTTGAATGGTTTGAGTATAGCCTATCCCCCGATTCCACTATTATTATCAACATAAAAGATCAGGGAAGATGCTCACCAGAATATGATATTTTTTACACCGTGTATTATGACGAAGAGCACAAATTAAAATTAAAACACTCCAAAACAATAAAAAAGAAATTGAATATTTTTCAAAGAATTTTCCGATAAAGCAGTTTATCACTTTACAATCAACAGGACGCCGAAATCAGCACCATGAAAAAAAGGGAAACGAGGAACAATAGAATGAAGAATCCTAACCTTTCAACCCAAACAGTTACGACGTAAGTTATTGTCGGTGGTTAGATGTAAATATAAAAAGTAATCATATATAAGGCTGTTACACAGAAGGATTTCGCAAATGAGAATATTAAAATTTGATCAGTTCGTATTTTTATTAATTATTGTATTAATGAGTGGAATTGGGTGTGATAGTGACGAAAAGGATGGTTCCAATAATTTCACCCCTCAATCTGGGACACAAATAGGTGGCGAGATAGAAGGTGTACTTTCATATAATGACTCGCCATTTATCATCATTGATAACCTCACCATTGATACTCTTTCAACCCTGATAATCGAACCGGGAGTAGAATTATACTTCATGGATTCAACGAGATTCATAATTTATGGCGATTTAATTTCGATTGGTCAACAAAGTGATCCTATCATTTACACCAGCGAAAATTCATCATGGCTGGGAATCAAAATCGAGAATTCAGATCTGACTACAGAATTTGAGTTTTGCATTTTCGAAAATGTTCTTATTGATGACCCTTTAGTGGATGAATATGGTAGTTTGATAGTTTCAAACTCTTCCGCAATCTTCCAGAACTGTATTTTCCAAAATAATCGATCACCAAATGGTGGAGCCTTATCCCTGATTAACTCAACTACTGAAGTAAGAAATTGCATCTTTACTAACAATATTTGCGATACTTTTGGAGGAGCAATAATTTCCATTGAGTCAAACTCTGTTTATTACAATAATACATTTTATAACAATCTCACCTACAATTATGGTGGGGGATTAGTCATTGTAGATCCAGTTTCAGAGGATGTGCAAAACAATATTTTTTATTTGAATTCAAGTAATACTGGAGATCCAAGAATTTCAATTCTATCAGGGGATTCAACAAATTGCAATATTCAGTTCAATTTTCTATGGTTAAGTAATATGGATCCACAATTTGTTTCTTACAATGACTTTAATCTAAAATCTTATTCTCCATGTATTGATATTGGCAATCCTGACCCCTCTTTCAACGACGTGGATGGATCCAGAAATGATCAAGGTGCTTATGGTGGTTCTGGAGGTAACTGGTAAGAATAACATTCGTTAATAATTTTAACATGAAATCTCTCAAAAGATTAATCTATTTTATTTCAGAAGGCTTTGAAAAGCCACACTTAAAATTTATTTTGATTTTTCAATTTAGTGAAATACTACCCATATGCCTGCAGCGAGACATAAATTACCTTCGGCGATAATTAATGATATCAATTGAATTATACAACGAATCTCATTCAGAATCTCTGGCAATAATTCTGCAGAATGACATAAAATTGCAAAAATCTTTGGGTTCAAATTTTAACGACAGCACTAAAGATTTTCACAAGAAAACAACCAAATGGATTCACAAAAATAATTCTTTTACCTATTCAGTAGTTTCAGATGATATCCCTATTGGGTTGATGTCATTGTCTAAATACAATCCCAATAATAAAACTGCCAGAATAGGGTATTGGATTTCATCAGAATTTTGGAACCGTAAAGTCACTTCAGAGGCATTTAATTACCTGCTGGAGGTGGCCAAAAGCAAATCCATAAAAACCGTTTCAAGCCATATAGATAATGAAAACATAACATCAATGAAAATATGGGACAGTTATAACTGCACAAAAAGACCTTACAAGAAGGGAATAACTGAATGTGCCATCAACCTCTCCTAATATGCCAATCATCACCGATGCAGGGGCTGGTCAAAAAGTTATGAATTTGAAAGATTATTTACAAATGATACTGCACGTATCCAACAGGATTTATTTATGAGTAAAAAACACATACACGCCGTAACAGGTGCTTTTGGATATTCTGGAAAATATATAGCTCAAAGATTATTGAATAAAGGGCACGAAGTAATAACAATTAC
>Ga0233431_1000966_pt1 | contig 54974 bp, 44 predicted proteins | sample SI_118_April2016_FD_179867 | JGI IMG/M metagenome (GOLD analysis project Ga0233431, IMG submission 179867) | Seawater microbial communities from Saanich Inlet, British Columbia, Canada - SI_118_April2016_200_MG | ecosystem: Environmental > Aquatic > Marine > Inlet | place: Canada: British...
TGATTATTGTTTTCATCCCAACGTCGGATGAGGTCGGTCATTTCCAGGCCATTCATTTCTGGCATCCAGAAATCAGCGACAATGACGTCGGGTCTTTTCCTGTTTATCAGAAGCATCGCTTCATTAGCCGAATTGGCAGTACGGATATCTTTGTATCCTGCCTTTTTTAGCCCTGATTTGATAACTTCACAACTAAATTGAAGGTCATCAACAATGATTATAGATAGGTCTTCTTTGCGTAACATTTAGAAGGCGGTTTGTTTTTATATGTTTCGATTATAGTCCATGTAGTTCAGATTGCTGTTTATTCTCAAAATAATTTTAATATAAATTGATGGTTAAATTTGTGCTGGTGTAAAAGGCATATCGTTAACGATTTTACAAAATAGTTCAGCAGTCATTTCTGCATCATATATCGCGGAATGGGCTTCGTTGTTATCCCAGCCTAAACCAGCTGCCTGAGCGGAGCGAGATAACACAGTTTGACCATAGGCCAACCCGGATAAAGATACCGTGTCAAAAGTGCTGAATAAATGAAACGGATTTCGTTTAATACCACAGCGTTGGGCTGCAGCATTGATGAATTTCAAATCGAAATTCGCATTATGACCGACCAGGATGGCTCGTTTACAATTATTATCTTTCAGGGCCTGACGTATAGGTTTAAAAATTTTAGGAAGAGCCTGTTTTTCATCGAGCGCCATTCGCAGTGGGTGGTCCGGGTCTATACCGTTGACTTCCATAGATTTAGGTTCGAGGTTAGCTCCTTCAAATGGGGTGACATGACAGGTATGAGTCTCGGTAGTGACTATTTTTCCTTCATCATTAATAACCAGCATGACAGCTGCTATTTGTAACAATGCATCGGTTTGTTCGTTAAATCCGCCTGTTTCTACGTCTACTACAACGGGTAAGAAACCTCTAAAGCGTTTTTCCATGGGAGTTATTTCAGTCATTTTTTTATTATTTATCCAGTATCTTTAATCTATTTACCCAGGGTCCAGCTAATCGTCTGTCCAGCTTTAAAAGGTATTAATGTTTGTTCTGCAAAAGTCAGGCTATCGGGCACTGTCCAGCTTTGCTTTGTTAGAGTGATATTTTCTTTGTTAGCGGGTAAACCATAAAATTCAGGTCCGGCCAGACTCATAAATATTTCAAAATTAGAAAAATCTCCAGCCTGTTCAAAAGCTTCAGCATAAAGTTCTATGGCGGCAAAAGCCGAATAGATTCCTGCACAGCCACAGGCTGATTCTTTGGCATTTTGAGCGTGAGGAGCACTGTCAGTACCCGCAAAAAACTTGCCCGGATGCTGGCTCGCTGCCTTTAATAAGGCGACCCTGTGAAGCTCTCTCTTTACCACCGGAAGACAGTAATTATGTGGATTCATACCACCTTTGAATAAATCATTTCTATTGATTAACAGGTGGTGAGCTGTAATTGTCGCCGCTGTTTTTGAATTTTGTGATATCACGTAATCTACAGCGTCAGATGTTGTAATATGCTCGAAAACAATTCGAAGCTCAGGATATTGTTGCCTGATTTTTGTTAATGTTCTGTCGATGAATACCTTTTCACGGTCGAAAATATCGATGTTATCTGCCGTGGCCTCTCCATGAACCAGTAGTGGTAAATCGTATTTTTGCATGGCTTCAAGAACATGCTGAATTTTATCGATGTGTGTCACACCTGCATCAGAATTGGTGGTTGCACCGGCCGGGTAAAGTTTAGCTGCATGAATATATTGTGATTCAGCTGCAGATTTAATTTCATCGATGGACATGCTGTCTGTGAGATATAGAGTCATCAATGGTTCAAAGTCGTGAGATGAATCAATGGCAGACAATATTCTCTGTCGATAGTTTAAAGCCTGCTTGCAACTGGTAATCGGTGGCACCAGGTTTGGCATAATGATGGCACGTGCAAATTGGGCTGCAGTATCGTTTACCACAGCTTTCATTTGATCATGATCACGCAGGTGCAGATGCCAGTCATCTGGCCTGATAAGGGTTATTTCTTGCATGTAAATTATTAATAGTCTTAATTCTAATGATTAAATTATCTCATGAATAGCTGATAAACTCTAAATTTAACGTATAATACACGCCATTTTTATAGTGGTTTGGAATAGGTATTGTTCCAAACCCGGTTTGTAACCCATCTATCTACTAAAAGGATTTCTCTATACAAAAGCTTATTGTAACCGGATAAGCGCAGGAGAAATTCTTAAGGTAAGTGAAATAAGTGAGATAACAAATGACAGATATTACTGATCCAGATCCACAGGAAACTCAGGAATGGGTTGAGGCTCTTGAGTCGGTGCTCGAAAATGAAGGCACTGAAAGAGCTCATTATTTACTGGAAAAATTAATTGATAAAGCCAGACGCTCCGGTGCGCATTTGCCTTACTCTGCAAATACTGCATATTTAAATACCATTCCTGTAGCACATCAGAAGCCATCTCCCGGAAACCTGGCTATTGAGCATCGAATCCGCTCAGTTATTCGCTGGAATGCTGCTGCCATGGTGGTGCAGGCGAACAGAAAAACCAGTGAACTGGGTGGTCATATCGCCAGTTTCTCATCGGCTGCAACTCTTTACGATATTGGCTTTAATCACTTTTTCAGAGCGCCTACTGAAGAAAATAAAGGGGATATGGTATTTTTTCAGGGTCATTCGGCACCCGGAATTTACTCTCGAGCATTTCTTGAAGGTCGTATCTCTGAAGAACAGTTATTAAGTTTTCGTCAGGAAGCGCTTAACGATAATGGTTTATCTTCTTATCCTCACCCCTGGTTAATGCCTGACTTCTGGCAGTTTCCAACGGTCTCCATGGGCCTTGGGCCATTGATGGCCATCTATCAGGCTCGTTTCGAAAAATACCTGGAAAACAGAGGTTTGATTGAACGACAGAATCGTAAGGTCTGGGCTTTTATGGGTGATGGCGAAATGGATGAGCCGGAATCACTGGGTGCTATTTCCCTGGCGTCCCGAGAAAAGCTGGATAATCTGGTTTTCGTGGTGAACTGTAATTTACAAAGGCTGGATGGTCCGGTTCGAGGCAATGGCAAAATTATCCAGGAACTAGAAGCAGTATTTCGTGGCGCCGGGTGGAATGTCATCAAGGTAATCTGGGGCGGATACTGGGATGCTCTGCTGGATCGGGATAAAGATGGATTGCTACAAAAGCGAATGGAAGAAACTGTCGATGGTGAATATCAGGCTTATAAAGCGCATGGTGGATCCTATACTCGTGAACACTTCTTCGGCAAATATCCTGAATTAAAAGCGATGGTTGCAAATATGTCAGATAAAGATATCTGGCGTTTAAATCGTGGTGGTCATGATCCACATAAAGTGTATGCAGCTTATGCTGAAGCGGTTGCGCACAAGGGACAACCTACAGTTGTTCTTGCCAAAACAGTTAAAGGTTATGGCATGGGTGAAGCAGGTGAAGGACAGAACATAACCCATTCGCAAAAGAAAATGGGTGAAGATGCATTAAAGGCATTCAGAGATCGGTTCAATATTCCTGTGTCAGATGATGAAATAGCCGATGCGCCTTTCTATCGTTTTTCTGAAGACAGTGAAGAAATGAAATACATGCGTCAGCAGCGTGAAGCTTTAGGTGGATATATGCCGGTTCGTAAGGATATGGCCGAACCTCTGAAAATTCCTGAACTGGATGTGTTTGATGCTCTGCTTCAGGATAGTGGTGAGAGAGAATTTTCTACCACCATGGCGTTTGTCAGAATGTTATCTACTCTGACCCGTAATAAAGATATTGGTAAAAATATTGTACCCATCGTGCCCGATGAAGCTCGTACATTTGGTATGGAAGGCATGTTTCGTCAGTTGGGAATTTATTCGCACAGCGGACAGTTGTATAAACCGATGGATGCTGATCAGGTGATGTATTATCGCGAAGATAAAAAAGGTCAGATTCTTGAAGAAGGTATCAATGAAGCCGGAGCGATGTCTTCCTGGATAGCAGCGGGTTCATCTTATTACACGCATGGCGTCAATATGATTCCTTTTTATATCTACTACTCCATGTTCGGTTTTCAACGTATTGGTGATCTGGCCTGGGCTGCGGGTGATATGCAGGTTAGAGGCTTTCTGATCGGTGGAACAGCCGGTAGAACGACACTGGCTGGAGAAGGGTTGCAGCATCAGGATGGTCATAGTTTAATCGTTGCTGGCACTATACCTAACTGCGTCTCTTATGATCCTGCCTTTGCTTATGAAATGGCGGTAATCGTACATGACGGTATGAAACGCATGTATCAGCAACAGGATAATGTGTTCTATTACATCACCGCGATGAATGAAAATTATCATCATCCGGCTATGCCCAAAGATGCGGAAGAGGGCATTCTTAAAGGCATGTATTTGCTAAAAGAAAGCAAAGCGAAAGGATTGAAAGTTCAGTTAATGGGCTCTGGTACTATTTTACGTGAAGTGATGGCTGCTGCAGATTTATTGAAGTCAGATTTTGAAATTGAATCTGATATCTGGAGCATGACCAGTATTAATGAACTGGCCAGAGAAGCCACCGATGTCACTCGCTGGAACCAATTGCACCCCACTAAAAGAGCTAAACAAAGCTACATTGGAAGATTGTTAAGTGGGCGTAAAGGACCTGCAATTATTGCGACCGATTACACACAAACCTATTCTGATCAGATAAGAGCTTTTGTTCCGATGCAATATGTGACTTTGGGTACCGATGGTTTTGGTCGAAGTGATACACGAGCGAATCTCAGAACTTTCTTCGAAGTGAATAAATATTATGTCGTGGTTGCTGCTTTAAAAGCGCTAGCAGATGATGGCGAAATAGATAACAAAGTGGTGCAGCAGGCGATCAAGAAATACAATATTGATGCTGAAAAACCTAATCCACTTAAGGTTTAGCTAGAACTGAAAATATTCACCACGAAGAACACGAAGAACACGAAGAAGGTATGTTTTATTTTAACAATATCAAACTTCGTGCTCTTCGTGAGCTTCGTGGTAAAACTTTTTAAAAATCATGAGAATTTAACTGACTTAAACTTAAGGAGTTAAGTTTTGACGGAGAAAAACGTGGCGAATATTGAAAAAATATTATTACCTGATGTCGGTGACTTTGATGAAATCGAAGTCATTGAAGTGATTATTAGTGTCGGTGATGAAGTCGAAAAAGATGACTCGATAATTACACTTGAATCAGATAAAGCAACCATGGAAATACCGACTTCATTCACTGGCAAGATAAAATCTATCAGTGTCAATGTCGGCGATAGAATTTCAGAAGGAACTGTTATTGCGGAAATTGAAGTTTCTGAAACTGTCACTGACGAAAGCGAAGTAACTTCTCAGCCGGACCTTGAACCAGAACCGCCCGTAGTAGAGAAACCAGCTCCTGAAGTTGTTGCAGCCAGTGCGCCTGAAACGGTGAAATCAGCACAGCTTCCGCCTCCTGTGCCTGTATCAGATTCCGATTCAAATAAGGTTGCTGCACATGCTAGTCCTTCAGTCAGGAAGTTTGCCAGAGAATTAGGTGTGGATATAACCCGGGTGACGGGGTCAGCAAGCAAAGGCAGAATATTAAAAGAAGATGTACAAAATTACGTTAAGTCTTCTTTAGCCCGTTCAGCTCCAGCACCTGCTGCATCGGGTATTCAGGTCAGTGATGCGCCAGTGATTGATTTTAGTAAATTTGGTGATGTTGAAACAAAAGCGTTAAGTCGTATTAAAAAGATTTCAGGTGCTCATTTACACCGAAGCTGGGTTTCTGTTCCGCATGTCACTCAATTTGATGAATCAGATATTACTGAACTTGAAGTATTTAGAAAATCTCTTGCCAAAGAAGCGGAGAGAAAGGGCGTCAGGCTGACTCCACTAGTTTTTATCATGAAAGCTGTTGTGGCTGCATTGCAGCAATTTCCTGACTTTAATGCATCACTGGATGCAAGCGGTGATAACCTTATCTTGAAAAAATATTTCCATATAGGTGTTGCAGTTGATACACCTAACGGACTGATGGTACCTGTCATTCGAGATGTCGATAAAAAAGGTATTTATGAGTTATCTGCCGAGCTTGCTGAAACAGCGGGCAAGGCAAGAGAAGGTAAGTTGATGCCTAAAGATTTACAGGGTGGATGTTTTTCTATTTCCAGTCTTGGTGGAATCGGTGGTACACAGTTTACCCCAATTGTTAATGCACCTGAGGTAGCAATTCTGGGTGTCGCACGTGCCAAGATGCAGCCAGTTTATCAGGATGATGGATCATTTAAGCCAGCACTGATGTTACCGCTGGCATTATCTTATGATCATCGTGTGATCGATGGGGCGCAAGGTGCACGTTTTACTAATTATTTAAGTCAGGTTATAGCTGACATGAGAAGAGTATTATTATAGTGAACCACTTAAAATTGTCTTTTTCTGTGATAGCTGCGTATTCACCGTGCTCAGATCCTCATGTAATACTTATACACTGCGGTCTTGCGCGCGGTTCTTTCTTACTCTCACAAAAAAATCCTAATTTTAAGAGGCACACTAATAATGGCTAAATCTGATTTAATAGTCCCGGACATTGGTGGCTTCGATAACGTAGAAGTTATTGAAGTACATGTAAAGAAAGGCGATAAGTTAGAAAAAGAAGATTCAATAATTACCCTGGAGTCTGATAAGGCGACGATGGATATTCCATCTCCTGTGGCAGGCGCGATCTCTGAGTTGAGTATCAAGGTGGGTGATAAAATTTCTGAAGGTAGCAAACTGGGTGTTATTGATGCATCGGATGCTGTATCAGAGCCTGAAGAAATAGTTGCTCCAACAGAATCGTCTACTCCAGATGTGGCATCGGATGCAGATAAACACTGCGAAGTTCTGGTTTTGGGCGCAGGGCCTGGTGGATACACGGCAGCCTTCCGTGCTGCGGATTTAGGTAAAAAGGTTATTCTCGTTGAGCGTTATGATTCATTGGGTGGCGTTTGTCTAAATGTCGGTTGTATTCCATCAAAAGCTCTTTTGCATACTGCTCAAGTTATTAACGAAGCTGAACATATGTCGAAAAACGGTGTCAGTTTCGGGAAACCTGAAATAGATCTGGACGGTATTAATGGTTTTAAATCTAGGGTTGTGACCAAATTAACCGGTGGGCTTAAGCAGTTAGCTAAACAGCGAAAAGTCGAAGTGGTTTATGGACTGGGTGAATTTGTTACGGATCATCAGATAAAAGTCAGTAAAGAAGGTGTTGATACAGTTATCTCCTTTGATAACTGTATTATTGCTGCAGGCTCCCAGGCTACAGAGATTCCTGTCTTTCCAAATGATGATGATCGTTTAATGGACTCTACAGATGCATTAGAGCTTAAAGATGTTCCTAAAAAACTGCTGATCATTGGCGGTGGAATTATTGGCCTGGAAATGGCGACTGTTTATGATGCGCTGGGTTCAGAAGTCACCGTAGTCGAATTTATGGATTCACTAATTCCTGGTTGTGATAAAGATCTGGTTCGTCCATTGATGAAACGCATTAAATCTAAGTACAAGGATATTTTACTAAGTACTAAAGTGACTGAAATAAAGGCTCAGAAAAATGGGCTTAAAGTGGGTTTTGAAGGTAAAAATGCACCGGATGCTGCCCAGTTATTCGATAGAGTGCTTGTGGCTGTGGGTCGTCGACCTAATGGTCTTAAAATTGGTGCTGAAAATGCTGGTGTCAAAGTTGAGGAGTCCGGGTTTATTCCGGTTGATTCGCAAATGCGTACCAATGTTTCTCATATTTTTGCTATTGGCGATATTGTTGGCCAACCCATGCTGGCGCATAAAGCCACACACGAAGCCAAAGTTGCAGCAGAAGTTATCAGTGGCATGAAATCATTCTTTGAACCTATGACAATTCCATCAGTTGCTTACACCGATCCGGAAGTTGCGTGGATGGGTCTCACAGAGACCGATGCCAAAGCGCAAGGTGTTGAGTATATTAAAGGCGCCTTCCCCTGGGCTGCCAGTGGCCGTGCTCTTGGACTTGACCGTGATGACGGCATGACTAAAGTATTATTCGATAAAGATAGCAAGCGTATATTGGGCGCAGGCATTGTGGGTGTTAATGCGGGTGAATTACTGGCTGAAGCAGTATTAGCGCTTGAAATGGGTGCGGATGCAGAAGATATCGGTCTGACTATTCATGCGCATCCAACATTATCGGAAACCTTCAACTTTGCCGCAGAGATGGCAGAAGGAACTATTACGGATCTTTATATTCCCAAGCGAAAATAATTCAATATCGTTATTAAAATTAGTTTGTAACTATTCAGTGTAGTTACAAAGTCAAAAGATATTCACCACGAAGAGCACGAAGGACACGAAGGTAAATATTTATGGGGTATAAATGTTTACCTTATATCAATGATCGGTTTATCAGCTTTATATTTTCAGTTATTTGATTTTCTTTGAGAGCTTCGTGCTCTTCGTGGTGAAAAAATCTTTTTAAGTAATCGAATTTTGAAACTCGCTGAGTTACATTAGTTTTTCATTTGAAAGTTAGTTTTATCACGAAGAACACGAAGAATATCTGTTTATAAAACACTTCGTGATCTTCGTGTGCTTCGTGGTGCAATCCTTTTATAACTAAATATTCCTTCCAATCAGATTGCTTTTTTGGCTTTTCGTACTATATTCATTCTAAATTGAAGCTAATCGATCTGTTTATCAGGCTGTTTTAGAGCTGCATTTTAAGGTGCTCTAATTCGAAAAAAACCTTGTAAGCCAATAATTTATTCTATACTCTTAAGGTGAAATGTTAAATGACTGCTATAATCAGTCGTATTATAAAGATGAGTTACACAGGGAGACTCATGAAAACCACAATATACCCACAATTAAAGCGGTCTTACCTGCTTACACTGTTTATTGCTTTATCAGGTTCGAGTTTACCTGCTTCAGCTGAAATTGATTTAACCGGTCTTTATTCCGGATTACAGTATTCTTCCAGTGAATTCAAATCTACTAATGGTTCGACAGAGACCGCTAGTAATGGTCATATAAAAGCCAAATTGGGTAAAACCATTAACGAAAATTTATCTGCAGAAGGTCAGTTCGGGATGACAACCAACTCGAATGATAAATTAGGTACATTTACCTATGGCGGTTATCTCAGAGGCAGTAAAGACTATGGCCAGTATAAACCTTATGGGCTTATTGGTTTTAGCGGTTACTATTCTTATGCTGATAATTCGGATAGCCAGTCGGAGACTGGTGGATCACTAGGTGTTGGGCTGGAAATATTTGGCTCTAAAGATATTACCATCACTTTCGAATACCTTCGCTTGATGGATAAGACCATTAATGGAGCTGATGTGACCTTTGATACCTTTGGTGTTGGTTTTACCTACTATTTTACCGAAGATACGTCATACTTTAATAAAAACAGAAATAAAATTAATTCAATCAGATATTAGTTAGGATTAGGAATATTCAATGAAAAAGGCAAATGTTTACTTTATTCCCCTGATATTAACCGGCGCTCTGATGAGTGGGTGTAGTGATGATACCAGCACCGCAGCATCAGTAAATGCAGATGGTACTACTAACACAGGGTCATTAGGTCCTTCGACTCAAACGGGCATAGTGACGCACCGGGATTTTCAGATTTTATACGATGATGCTGCACCTGAAATTATCGATGGTGATGGGGCATATACTCAACTACCTATCATATTAACTATTCGTGCTGATGATATTAATGACCTGATTGTGAGTGGACGAACGGTTAATTTTGCAACTGAATGGGGCACATTTATAGGGGATACGAAAGATTCCTGTGTTTTGGAAGATGGTTTTTGTAATGTGACCTGGATTCCAGGTGATAGTGCTTTTGTACCGGCAAATTGTTTTGTTTCCTTTACGGCCTGGACAGTAGGTGAAGAAAAGTTTGCTGATTTTAATGATAATGGTAAATTTGATGTTGGTGAATCTTATACTGATCTGGAAGAACCTTTTCTGGATATTAATGAGAATGGTGTCTATGATAATCCGGGGTGTAATGATGATGAGGTTTGTGAGGCTATCGATATTGTAAATTTTACTCGTGATACACCGGATACTACTAATGGTATGCATGACCCTGCTGATGGATTATATAATGGTACTTTGTGTGCTAATGTTTCTGGGAATGCAGAATGTAACTCGAGTGCGACTTCAACAATGATTCATACTAGAGACTCATTACCTGTTCGAGCGCCAACAGATCATGATGATGATCCTGCTACTCCTGATGTCAGAGATTGTAGTTAGATCGATTTATCTCAAAAAGATATCATTAATTTAATAGCCCTGAACTTTGTTCAGGGCTTTTTTGTTACAATGATAGCTCAACTGCTGCCACTGATTTTTTATCGATATTAGTTGTACTCAAACAGTTCAAAATACGGCCTGACTCCAGCTTTCCCTGTTCAAGGAATACCGCTTTTACTTTAGCTGAGCGACTGTCTGCCAGTTCCCGCATTTTCTGGTGTATTAGCTTAGGATCAATCTCAATCTTATCCACTTCTACTTCTTCAGCTTTCTTTTCTTCAGAATTAGCACTTTTGTTTTCCGCTTTCTTTTCAGTAGATTTTTTGAGTGCTTCAGCTTCTAGACGTACTATTTCAGCTTTAAGCAATATGCTTTTTATTTCGACCTGGTCTTCCAGTGCACTGATGCCACAGGCTTTAATTTTAAGACCTGGACGATCCTGTAAAACCTTAACGACTTTATCCAGTAACTTTTGCTGGTCAGCTTTAAAAACAAGGCTGTTAGGTTTGAATAAAACAGGGGGTAAAGAAATATGGTTAGCAGCTTTTTTAGCCAGTGAAAATAAAGTGACAAAAGAGCCAAAGGGTTGCAAAGCGTATTTCAGGTATGAAAATGTTGCCGATTTCATTGCTTTACCCATGGCCTTATTGATTATATGTTTTAAGTCAAAATCTGGCTTGTCAATGTTGCCCTTAATAGGAAGCTTCAAATCGATAATATTATTTTTGTCTTTTAATGTTGAAATGGCCAGATCAATGGACATGCCCGAGGCACTGGAAATTTGCTCAGCGGTATCTTTACTGGTTTCTACCACTTCAATTGAATCAATGACTAATTTGACTTCAGAATCTATTTCCCGATTATCTAACTTAACCTTGATAGTTGAGTCGATGACACCACTTTTCATACCGTAACCCATGGTGCTACTGGTATATGGCGTGACAGGTGGCAGGTCAAGTTGTTTGATTTGAGCTGCAAAATGAATGTGATCTGCTGGATTAAATATCTGTCCATCACCTTTGATATCAACAGTTGTGTAATCGCCCTGTTTTAATGCGATATCAAAATTTGCATTCTTCTGTGATGAAATATCATTCACATCAAGTCGGTTTAAATGAATTTTTGTTTTGTAATTTGGTGAAACGCTTAAGTCTGAGAAATCGATATATCCAGGGTTAAGCAGTGTTAGTTCAGCTATTTCAATATTAAGCGGTTTAGGCTGTTCCTGGTTAGGTTGAGCTTCAACATCATCTTCGGGGGGAGGTAGCAGGTTATCTATGGTGGTTAATAATGGTAAAAGTTGAGTCAGTTGTTTCTGTTTGGTAATGGATACCTTGATTTGCGGGCTTGCCAGTCCTATTAGTTTTATCTTAAGATCGGAAGTGTCAGGTTGAAACATAAGGTCCTGAACCTTTATTGAGTTTAAATCTATAAAACGATCATTCTGTTGTATGTTTACCAGTTGCATTTTGTCGATGTTTAACTGCTTGAAACTAATGGACTCCAGGCTTTTTTCCAGATCTTTAACCGATAAGTTTTCAAAAGAAGTAATCAGGTAATCCTGTTTTTTATCTTTTGTCAGATTGTTAATTATTTGCAGGTCACCTTTTACCAAAAGCTCTGCTTTTTCTGAAAACAGTGTATTTCCCTTCCAGCTTATTTTATCAACTGATTGAGATAAATCCTGATAATCCAGTTTCAGACCAGCAACTTGAATAGTGTTTGCAAGTCGAGCTGATATTGAATCTGCCAGGCTGACTTCGAATTCAGATTCCAGACTGATATTTCCCTCTAAATGATCGAGAAACTCGGTATAAAATTTTGCATAGGGGGTAAATTCAAGTGAGCTTAGTGACGCTTTGCCTTTAACTGATTTCACATTATTGAAAAGGTTTAATTCGGCGGATAATTTGAAAGGTGCATTGTTAAGAATTGATTCTACTTCAAGCCCGGTAGTCGATGCTTTGTCCCAGGATTTAATATTAGTCAAAATAATCGAATTGATATGGTTTTGCTGTAAAAAATCAGTTTCTTTATAATCAATATCACTATTCACTAATGAAAACTTACCAACTCCAAATGTAACTGGATTAGTATTTGTATCATCTGCATCAGTACTTTCTTCCGCTGCTGTATCATTCGATGGAATGCTTATACCGTTTATGGATATTTGGCCGTCATCTGTACGTAGAATGGCGGTTTTAATTCCATCGATAAACAGTTCATTTAAAACAAACCGATTGCTCAGGGCATTCAGGCTTTTTACATCAGCCTTTATTTGTTTAATCTTTGCAGGCTGATTTTTATCAGAGGATAGTGCTAACTGCTCGAGTTCTACTATACCGGTAAACAGGTTCAGTAAATTTTGCTGCGGGTCGTTTAGGGTGCTTTGCTTATGTTGTTGAAAATTAGCAAAATTTATATTGGTGATTTGTGTTTTACCATTAATGGTCAGCTTTTTCAGGCGCGATTCTATGCCCTGATAGTTGATATCCAGGTCTTCGAATTGAATATTATTATCTAAATTTGCTGAAATTATATCGGATAGACTGATATCAAATTCAGAGTCCAGCTGGATATTACCCTGTAAAGAATCAATAAACTCGCCATGAAATTTTTGGTAGTGAAAAAAGGCTAATGAACCGAGTGAAGCATTGCCTTTAAAGTGTCTTGTTTCATTAAAAAGAGTTAAATCTACATTTAATTTGAAAGCGGCGGCATTGAGTGCTGCATCTACTTTCAGGTTGGCTATTGAAGTCGCATCCCAGGATTTAATATTGGTTAAATTGAGGGAGTTAATGCTGTTTTTATGGGAAAACCCAGATTCCTGATAATTAATCTTACTATTAATAATCGATAGTTTATTGATTCCAAACTCAAAGGTCGAGGATTCGCGCTCATCGCTCTCATCGCTGACATTGGGTTCATCAGGGCTAGACTCGGAATTAAGAAGTGTTAAACCATTTAGAGCAAAGCTTCCATTCTCTAAAAGTTGAAGATCGACGTTTAAACCGTCAATTTGAATCTCATGTAATACAATTTGACTCGAAACCAGGTCAAGCATATTGATATTTGCTTGCAGGTGCTGAAGTTGTGATGGACTGTAATCACCGGTGGTAATATCCAGCTTTTTAAGCTCAAATGTACCAGTAAACAGGTTCAGGTTTATATCTTCAATACTGGCTTCAGTTGCTCCCTGTTTAATTAATAAGTGAGTGATTCCAAACTGGATGATAAACGGAATGGCAACAAGGAAGAGGGTAAAGGTGAAAGCACTGATGATTGACCTTCTTAGCCAGATCATAATCCAGTAAAGCTGAAACTGTTGTTTGAAGTTATCCATAAGAGTCATCAATGATAAATTTTTAAAATATTACATGGCTATGAATGAAAATGATGTAGCATTAGAAATACGGTAATCCAACATACTTTTAGCCAGAACCTACGACCAAATAATGGTTAGAGTAGTTGGTTTGAACGGTTGATCTACATGGGTTTTCTATATAGCCAATGAATATTATAACTTACTAATATATGAATAATCTATCACTTAATTACACCAGTCAAGGTCAGGGAGAAGCCTTGTTGATCATTCATGGACTGTTTGGATCATCTCGCAACTGGAGGAGTTTAGGTAAACAGTTTGCTCAGTATTATCAGGTGATTTTACTGGATTTGAGGAATCATGGTGATTCTCCTTTTGATCCAGCAATGAGTTATGAACTCATGGTTAAAGATGTAATAGCTCTTATGGATGATCTGGGATTCCAGTCAGCTCACATACTGGGACACAGTATGGGGGGCAAAGTGTCCATGAAGTTAAACCAGTTATACCCTGACAGGGTCAAAAAACTGGTTATTGCTGATATTGCGCCCGTTCCATACCCGCATGATTATGATGAAATAATTGATCCGATACTGGAGCTTAACCTTTCGGGCATTAAAAATCGTAAAGAAGCTGATGATCAACTGAAGAAAGTCATGCCTGATCAACGTATACGCTTGTTTATTTTACAGAACCTTTCTTTTTATGAAGGCAAGCCGAGCTGGAATCTTAACTGGACTGCTGTGAAAAAAAGTATGTCACTATTAACCGGTTTTGAAGATATTAAGGACTGGGAAATAAGTAATCCCAGTTTATTTATCCGGGCAGGGCTTTCTGAATATGTCACTCAGCAAAGCTGTGATTTGATTTTGGAGCATTTTACGGATGCACAAATTAGCACAATTGAAAATGCGGGCCACTGGTTACATGCTGAGCAACCAGACGCTTTTTATAATGCTGTAATAAAATTTATTCAATCCTGAGGTTATAAACTTCTAAAGTTTGTCTACATTTGAACGATATAGGGTTAGAGGAACAACCAATCTATCTATCGTGATATGAACAAACTTATTCTAACTCTAGTTTTACTTACTATTAGCCAGAGCCTGTTGGCATCAACAGACCGTGTTTATATGTCTCCGATGGAGAAATCTAAATGGGTACTGACTGAAGACAATGCTCTGCGCTGTGAAATAGAGCATGTTATTCCACGTTTTGGTAAGGCTGTTTTCTATCAGGAAAGTGGCCGGCAGTTGAAACTGAAAGTGCTGTCTGATCATCACTACAAAAAAAATCTGGATATATCATTTCGTTCGGTTACAGCTAACTGGAAAGGGATTCAAACAGAAGCTAATCTGGCCAGTTTAAAATCATCCGGAACTAACCCACTGGTCAGGGTTACCAGTAATGCTGCTCGTCAGGCCTACTTTGAATTGCAACAGGGTTATCAGCCTAGTTTATTTTTTATCGATGATGATGATGGTTTTAATTCTGTGTCGGTAATTTTATCAACTGTAAATTTTCGTGATATTGAAGATGATTTCGGCGGATGTTTAACTCGCTTACACCCTTATCATTTTGATGACGTGAAAGCTGCAAGAGTCCATTTTGATTTTGATGATGAATTTCCAACTCTGGATGAAGAAGATCGAGCATTAGCTAAAATGCTTAACTATTTAAAACTGGATAAAACTATCAAGAATATACTGGTCACAGGGCATACTGATTATAAAGGGTCCGTTTGTTACAACGAAACACTATCGGCAAGACGCGCCTGGTATATCTATGACTATTTAATCCAGAGTGATATTGACCCTAAAATGTTACAGATAGAATTTAAAGGAGAAAGCTCTCCCCGGGCCAAAGGAAAGGACGATCTTGCAAGAGCCAAAAATCGCCGGGTAGAGGTGATCTTGCAGAAATAAGCTGTTTTCCTGAATAGCTGCTTAAATTGGTCTATAAGTTATAGCTATAGCTATAAATAGTGAAGAGGTTGGCATGTCTGGAGAGAAAGAAATAGAAATCCGTAGAATGATGCAGCAATTTGAGCATCAGATTTCTGAGATGAATAGCTCTGAAATAACTCAAAGGGCTGGAGATATCAGTAAATCAGATTTCCTAAACCTGGCCAAAGCAATTTCTATATTACGAGCTAAATACCTTAAGGAAGTCTTGCATATTGCTCGTGTAGATGAAGAAAAACTAACGCTTCAACTTTGTCTGGAAGCCAGAAAATCCCGCATAGCTTATGAAGAAGTGATGGAAAGTTTTGAACAATTAAAACATGCCCTGCAACGGGGATACTTCAACCTGGTAGATGATTAACCTTACTTTTTAACTTATTACTTATCGTTTCAGCTCTGTATACTCAATTCCTTAATTTTAGTTGACCAGAGTTTTTTATGCCAGATTCCAGCACTTATCGTCGTGTCGCTTTAACTAATCAAATTATGGAATTGCTGGATAGTTGGGGCGCGAATGGGCAGCAAAAAATTGCTCTGCTGGGGTTGCCGGAAGATATGCGTGCTCGCAAACTGGAACGTTACCGACAGAATGAAGCTTTCCCTGAAAATGAAACAATCAATGAACATCTGGAGCATCTGGTTGGTATTGCTGATGCTCTTAGAACCAGCTATCCGAGAAATATTGAAATGTGCTCAATCTGGCTTAAAAAACCGCATAGACGATTTTCCGGTCAATCTCCTATGTCCGTGATGATTAATAAGGGACTGGATGGACTTGTTCAGGTGCGTTCACACCTTGATTGCTCTTTTGCCTGGAGTCTGAACAGAAAGTGAAAGAGTATGGGGGGTTGTTGATGAAGAGCAGCATCGTCTTGAAATTATGCAAAAAGATTATGACCGAGAACAGAAGCAAACTCTGACCGCATTTATTGGCTGGATGATGACTTAATACCGTCAGTATCACGATTAATTAGTAAATCTTTATTTACCACGAAGTGCACGAAGAACACGAAGGTTTCAGAGATAAGTCTGTTGTTGGTACAATAGACTTGATATCAGATAAATAATTATCGTAACACTTAAGTAGTGTTAATTTTTTAATTACCATGTGTTTTTAGGTCACAGCAGATTTAATTATTTTTTTCTGTGAATAAGAGTATATGTCCAAACATGCCTTTTCATCGCTTTTCCTTCGTGCTCTTCGTGTGCTTCGTGGTAGAAAATAAAATGGATTTGCTGGCTTAATAAAATGAAGTCAATTGATTTACTAGGAAAAAAACGTTTTCTACCCTTCTTTCTCACCCAGTTTTTCGGGGCGTTAAATGATAATTTATACAAAAATGGTCTAACTGTTTTTATTGCTTTCCAGTCAGCTGCTATCAGTCAGGCCGAAAGTAATGACCTGGTCAATATAGCGGCAGGTTTATTTATTTTACCTTTCTTTCTGTTTTCCACTATTGCCGGTCAACTGGCAGACAAATATGAAAAGTCCTACCTGATATCGCGTATAAAACTGCTGGAAATTATCATCATGTTATTTGCCGGTTTAGCCTTTTATTTAAACAGTATGGCGATGTTAATCGGTTTGCTATTTTTAATGGGCACTCAATCTTCGTTATTTGGGCCTGTGAAATACAGTTTACTGCCCCAGGTTTTGAAAGATGATGAGTTGATTGGTGGTAATGCACTGGTTGAGTTTGGAACCTTTATTGCTATTTTAATAGGTTTAATTGCAGGTGTTTTGATTACCAGTATCGAAAATACAGGAACATACTGGTTGTCTGCAGCAGTGGTGATGATGGCCATTATCGGTTATCAGACCAGTTTGAAAATTCCTCTGGCAAAAGCCAATGCCCCTGAACTTAAAATTGACTTCAGACTGGTTAAGCAGTTTTTACAAAGTTTTCATCATGCCAGAGAAAATCGTAGTGTATTTTTTTCCATCATGGGAATTTCCTGGTTTTGGTTTATTGGAATTACTTATGTTACCCAATTACCTAATTTTGTGCGTTATGAACTGGGCGGTAATGAACAGGTTTATGTTTTACTGCTAGCCATGTTTTCAATTGGTATTGGGGCTGGTTCCTTTTTGTGTGAAAAACTTTCCGGGAGGATCGTTGAAATAGGGCTGGTGCCTATCGGCTCTCTGGGTTTGACTGTGTTTGGCATTGATATTTACTTTACCCAAACAGGTGTGGTCAGTAGCGAGCTGATATCCCCCTGGGTTTTTGCTACGGCAGGAAATAATGTTCGAGTTATGATGGATATATTCTTGCTGGGAGCCTTTGGTGGAATATATATCGTGCCACTTTTTGCACTGGTGCAACAGCGCTCGGAAGCAAGTAAACGAGCTCGAATTATTGCAGCTAATAATGTGTTGAATGCTTTATTCATGGTTGTCGCCACAGGTTTCAGTATTTTTGCTTTATCTTCTGGTTTAAATATTGCTGAGCTTTTCCTGATAATGTCGCTGATGAATGCAGCGGTTGCAATATGGGTTTTCACCTTGATACCTGAATTTATCATGCGCCTGTTAGTGTGGTTGTTAATTCATACCATTTACCGGGTGAAGAAAACAGAACTCGATTTAATTCCTGATAAAGGGGCCTGTGTACTGGTTTGTAATCACGTTAGTTTTGTTGATGCATTGATTCTTGCTGGATGTATTAAACGTCCAATTCGATTCGTCATGTATTATAAAATTTTCAACATTCCTGTTTTGTCTTTTATTTTTAGAACGGCTAATGCCATTCCTATTGCCGGTGCCCGGGAAAACCCGCAACTGATGAATTCAGCATTTGAGCAAATATCAGCAGCACTGGAAGATGATGAAATAGTGTGTATTTTTCCAGAAGGTAAAATCACTCATGACGGGAAACTTAATCCATTCAAATCAGGAGTGATGAAAATTCTGAAAAAAAATCCTGTACCTGTTGTACCTCTGGCTTTACGTGGTTTGTGGGGTAGCTATTTCAGTCGTAAACACGGCAGTGCAATGAGCAAGTTATTCCCTAGAGGATTTTTTAGCCGAATTGAGTTGGTGGCCGGTGAAGCTGTTGCTGCTGATGATGTCATCTTAAAACAATTACAGCAGGTGGTTGAAAATTTATCCTCTTCCAGCAATTTAGAAAAATAGATTACCAGGGATTAGGTATTTACCACTTAATGATTTGATTTTCCTTCGTGTTCTTCGTGCCTTCGTGGTGAAAAACTTATGGCTTATTTTTCAGGTCTAATTCTGGAGTACTCTGACTGCCAGTAAACTTCATCTATATTAGATTCAGCGGCCAGGTACCTTGTGAGAATAAATAATAAATCGGATAAACGATTCAGGTATGTGAATGAGTTAGTGTTTACTTTTTCACTGTCATTCAGGGTGACCAGATTGCGTTCGACCCGCCGGCAAACAGTACGAGCCAGGTGTAAGTTACTGAGTGATAAACTACCTCCGGGCAAAATAAATTCTGTTAGTGGCGGTAGATGCTGGTTTAACTGTTCAGTTTGCTGATCGAGCATCTTGATATGTTCGATCGACAGTAAGTTTTTTGAGGGCTGGCTGAGCTCTGCACCAAGGTCAAACAGGTCGTGTTGAATTTGCAGTAGAATAGTTTGGATATGCTGATGTTCTATTAAGCATGAACATAACCCGATAAGCGCATTCAGTTCATCCACTTCCCCCAGGCAGTGCACTCGAATATCATTTTTATTTCGGCGGCTACCATCGGCCAGACCCGTAGTTCCATCATCACCAGTTTTAGTTACAATTTTTGAAAGTCGATTACCCATTTTATAATATATACTCCACTTTTTAAAAATTATAGAGTCTTTAATCGATGACTTCAATTAGGCCATAACATTGAAATGTGTTGGTTTTAATCTTTTACGCTCATAGAAATTATTGAAACAGGTTACAATCTTCCGTTCTACGGCATAACAGAAAAATGACATGACAAACCTTAGAATCGCAATGGCACAAATGAACCCGGTAGTGGGTGATATTGCCGGTAATGCTGAAAAAATTATTTCCTGGTCAATCAGGGCAAAGCAGGGATTTCAGGCAGATGTGGTTATTTTTCCAGAGCTGGCATTAACCGGTTATCCACCGGAAGACCTGTTGTTTCGTGTTCAGTTTTTGCAACAGCTTGAATCCGCTATCGAAACCATAAAGCTGGAAAATCCCGGTCTGTGTATGATTTTTGGTTCTGTCACCAGAGAAAATGATGTGTTATATAACAGCGCAATCATTTTACAACCAGATCAATCTGTTCAGTATTATGCTAAACACTATTTACCCAATTATGGCGTGTTTGATGAACGTCGTTATTTTCAGCCAGGCAATGAAGCCTGTGTAATTAATGTTAAGGATCTTCAATTAGGAGTCACTGTTTGTGAAGACATCTGGTTTCCAGGGCCAGCTGCCAAATCGGTCGCCTCAGGTGCTCAGGTTATATTAAACCTGAATGCATCTCCTTTTCACGCCAGTAAAACGGTTGATCGTCTCAGTCAGGTTAAACAACGGGTTGCTGAAAATAAGGTACCAGTGTGTTACGTGAATATGGTGGGCGGACAGGATGAACTGGTTTTTGACGGTCATAGTTTTGTTGTGGATACAGATCAAAACCTGCTGCTTGAAGTTGAAGGGTTTGAAGAATGCCTGGCAGTGGTGAATATTGATGGCACAGGATCTGTTCGAGCAGTTACAGAAACAGTGTCTGAGTCTGAAGATTTACAACAATTATATGATGCCCTTGTTCTGGCAACTCATGATTATGTGATAAAAAATGGTTTTAAGAATATTGTGCTGGGTTTATCCGGCGGCATTGATTCGGCATTAGTGTTGGCAATTGCTGTGGATGCCTTAGGGGCTGATGCTGTTCATGCGATCATGATGCCTTATCACTATACTTCTGATATCAGTGTTTTTGATGCGGCAGAGCAGGCGAAGTTATTAAATGTCAGTTATTCAGAAATTGCTATTGGTGAACCTGTTCAGGCATTTATGAATGTATTGCAGGATGAATTTTCGGGTTTAGGTAAAGATGTCACTGAAGAAAACTTGCAGGCTCGTAGCCGTGGCGTGATTCTGATGGCTATTTCCAATAAAAAAGGGGCGATGTTGCTCACCACCGGCAATAAAAGTGAAATGTCTGTGGGATATGCAACATTGTATGGAGATATGGCAGGCGGCTTCGCACCCATCAAAGATGTTTCTAAATTGAATGTGTTTGCACTGGCTAATTTTAGAAATTCTATTAGTCCAGCCATACCCCAGCGAGTGATAGATAGACCGCCTTCAGCAGAACTTGCTCCTGATCAAAAAGATGAAGATTCACTACCACCGTATGAAATTCTCGATCCAATACTGGAAATGTATATTGAACAGGATTTATCGGTAACTGAAATTATCGACAATGGGTTTGATGAAGAAGCGGTTAAACGGGTTACCTGGTTAGTCGATATGAGTGAGTATAAACGACGCCAGTCACCACCCGGTGTCAGGGTGACTCAACGGGCATTTGGAAAAGAGCGAAGATACCCGATTACTTCCGGCTTTAAGCGAAGTTAATTTAAAAGTTATCAGTTATCAGTCGTAAGTCTATAGTTGTACTTGATACTTAAAATCAATTTCAACAAGATTTTTTGCCAACTGCCAACTGCCAACTGCCAACTGCCAACTGCCAACTGCCAACTGCCAACTGCCAACTGCCAACTGCCAACTTTTTAAATCGAAAACTCAGCCGCTTCTTCACCGTAGTTATGAATCAATATTCTTCGAGTGTCTTCAACCAGGTCATCCAGTTCCAGATTCTTGTAAGCGATAATTTGAACCTGTAAAGCGCGTTTAATAGAAGAGCTGCCCTGGTAGATCTCAAGCAGGTTTTTGGTACGGTTTGAAGCAGCTACCCAGGCTTTACGGGTTAAATAAAATTCAGCCATCTTTAATTCAGCACGTGCCATCTGGTTACGCAGGTAAACCATGCGTTTAACGGCATCCTTTGAATATTTACTGTCAGGGAAACGGTTAACCAGTACAGAAAAATCATCATATGACAGTTGCATGATGGAGATATCGTAATCGGCAAGATCGCGGGTATAGAATTTATCGACTATGGATTTTTTTAAACCAAAATTAATACGCCCTTTCATGTAATAGGCATAATCGACTGCTTCGTGTCTGGGGTGTAACTTTATAAAACGATCGGCTGCAGCAGTGGCTGACTCCGGCTCATCATAGAGAAAATAAGCGTAGGTTACATCCAGCTGTGACTGGGTGGCATACTTTCCAAACGGGTAACGAGACTCAAGCGTTTCGTAAAGCTCAATTGCTCGTGTAAAGTTTTGGGATTTCATACTAACTTTTGCTTTAGCATAAAGTTCGGCTGCGGATAAACCCAGTGTAGGATCTATAGTATCAGCTGAGCAGCCAATCATTAATAGTAATGATAGAATAAGTGCTGTGTTTTTCACTCGTTTAGCCATAATGGTTCTTAAAATTTCGGTCACGCAGTATATCACCCTATGAAAATAATTCAGCAGCAGCTTACTATTAATGAACAAACCAGTGGTTTGAGACTGGATCAAGCCCTATGTGCTTTCCTTCCTGAATATTCCCGAAGTAAAATTCAGGACTGGATTAAGCAGGGTTTTATCCAGCTTAACGAAAATATTCCAAAACCCAAGGTCAAAGTTTACGTTGGCGATGTGTTACAGCTAGATATTCCACCGACGACGAAAACATATGACAAGCCGGAGCAGGTGGAGTTCGAAATTTTATTTCAGGATGAACACCTTTTTGTGGTGAATAAACCTGCCGGGCTGGTGGTACATCCAGCTGCCGGTCATGCTTCTGGCACTTTGTTGAATGGTTTGTTATACATCGATCCTGTATTAGAACAACTTCCCCGGGCCGGTATTGTTCATCGACTGGATAAAGATACAACCGGTGTGATGGTCGTTTCGCGGACTCTCGAAGCACATACTGCACTGGTTGATGCGCTACAGCTGAGAGATATTAAAAGGGAGTATGTTGCGATAACTCAAGGTGTCGTCACCGCCGGGCGTACTATCGATGAACCCATAGGGCGTCATCCAGTAGATCGGAAACGTATGTCGGTTCAGGAAAATGGAAAAGATGCGGTGACTCACTTTACGGTTCGTGAAAAATTTAAATCTCATAGCCTGATTGATGTTCGCCTGGAAACGGGGCGCACTCATCAAATTCGAGTTCATATGGCTCATCTACGATATCCCTTGCTGGGTGATCAGGTTTATGGCGGACGCCTGGCAATTCCGAAAGGTATTTCTGCGCAACTTGAACAGTTGATAAGAAACTTTAAACGTCAGGCTCTGCATGCTTTTCGCTTGAGTTTCGCACACCCTATAACCGCAGAGCCGCTATCTTTTGAAGCACAACTGCCAGAGGATATGACTCAGCTCATTGATGCATTAAGAAAAGATGACAGTTGAAACCTTAGAATTTATTCGACCAGACTGGCAAGCTCCTGAGTCGATTAATGCACTTTGCACAACAAGGTTAGGTGGTATCAGTAAAGGTGGATATGCCAGCTTGAACCTGGCTACACATGTTGCCGATGACTCAGAACATATTGTTACAAACCGTCGTCGCCTTACTGAAACTTTACAGTTACCCGCTGAGCCACAGTGGCTGAATCAGACACATAGCACCAATGTGGTGGATCTGGATGAAACAGATAACCGACAGGCCGATGCAGCAATAACCCGGAAACCGGGCAGTATCGCTGTGGTATTAACGGCTGATTGCCTGCCGGTTTTATTTTGCAATCGACAGGGTACAGAAGTAGCCTCTGCGCATGCTGGCTGGAGAGGGTTGCTCAATGGAGTGCTGGAACAGACAGTGTTAAAGATGCAATCTGACGCTGCTGATATCCTGTCCTGGATGGGGCCTGCAATTGGACCTTTAAAATTCGAGGTTGGCGAAGAAGTTCGGCAAGCTTTTATTCTTCAAAATAAATACAATGATGCGTTTTTTAATCAAAATCGGCCGGAGCACTACCTGGCTGACTTGTATTCTATAGCTCGTTTGCGCTTGAAAAATATCGGCTTAGCACATATTTCCGGTGGAGAGTTCTGTACTTACACGGATGATCATTTTTTTTCTTATAGAAAGGAAAAAATGACCGGAAGGCAAGCCAGTTTGATTTATATCAAAAAATAAACATTATCGTTATTGAAAAAAAATAAATTAAACCTATCTATTTGATAGTTTAAATTTATTAGAGGAAAAGCCATGAAAATGGATCGATTAACCAGTAAGTTTCAGGATGCCCTGTCCGATGCGCAATCTTTAGCGGTTGGACGAGATCATCAGTTTATTGAACCCGTGCATGTTCTGGTGGCCATGCTGGATCAACGTGGAGGATCAGTTCGACCATTATTAATGAAAGCGAGTGTCAACGTTAATGTGTTGCGCTCTCAGCTTAGCGAGTTACTGGAAAAGCAATCTCAGGTTGAAGGGGCAGAAGGTGATCTGCATATTTCTAATGCGCTTGGCAAACTCTTTAATAAAACCGACAAACTGGCCCAGGAGCGTGGAGATCAGTTTATCTCGTCAGAATTATTCCTGTTAGCGGCTATTGAGGACAAAGGTGTTCTTGGTGATGTGTTGAAATCATCTGGAGCGAATAAAAAATCCCTGGAAAAAACCATTGAAGAAGTTCGTGGTGGACAGGTAGTGATGGATGCCAATGCTGAAGATCAACGTCAGGCACTGGAAAAATACACGGTCGATTTAACCGAACAGGCCGAGCAGGGCAAACTTGATCCTGTTATCGGTCGTGATGAGGAAATTCGTCGTGCGATCCAGGTTTTACAACGTAGAACTAAAAATAATCCCGTGTTGATTGGAGAACCTGGTGTGGGAAAAACCGCTATCGCAGAAGGTCTGGCGCAACGCATTATTAATGGTGAAGTTCCAGAAGGCATGCGTCACAAGCGTTTATTATCACTGGATATGGGGGCGTTAATTGCCGGAGCTAAATTCCGTGGTGAATTTGAAGAACGCTTAAAAGCTGTATTGAGTGATTTATCCAGGCAGGAAGGGCAGATTATCCTGTTTATCGATGAGTTACATACCATGGTCGGTGCTGGCAAAGCAGAGGGTTCGATGGATGCAGGTAATATGCTCAAGCCTGCTCTGGCTCGTGGAGAACTTCACTGCATCGGCGCTACGACTCTAAATGAATACCGACAATATGTTGAAAAAGATGCCGCGCTGGAACGTCGTTTTCAGAAAGTCATGGTGCTGGAACCTTCGGTTGAAGATACCGTGGCCATCCTGCGTGGTCTTAAAGAACGATATGAAGTGCATCATGGCGTTGATATTACCGATCCTGCCATTGTTGCTGCGGCTACACTGTCTCATCGATATATTACTGACAGGCAGCTACCTGATAAAGCGATTGACCTGATCGATGAAGCGGCCAGTCGTATCCGTATGGAAATTGATTCCAAACCTGAAGATATGGACAGACTTGAGCGCCGCCTTATTCAGCTTAAAATCGAACGTGAAGCGCTGAAAAAAGAAAGTGATGAAGCTTCATTAAAACGACTCAACATACTGGAACAGGAAATTATCAGTCTTGAGCGTGAATTCTCTGATCTGGAAGAAATCTGGGTTTCTGAAAAAGCAGCATTACAAGGCTCTACAAATATTAAAGAAGAGCTTGAAAGGGCTCGTCTCGACCTGGAAACAGCGCAAAGAGCGGGTGATCTAGGGCGTATGTCCGAGTTGCAATATGGTCGCATTCCTGAGCTAGAAAAACAGCTGGATATGGCTGCCAATGTTGAAATGCAGGAAATGAAACTGCTTAAAAATAAAGTGGGTGATGAAGAAGTTGCCGAAGTGGTTTCTCGCTGGACCGGAATTCCTGTGTCAAAAATGCTGGAATCGGAGCGCGAAAAGTTATTGCAAATGGAAGCTGAGCTAGCACAACGAGTCGTGGGGCAAAAAGAAGCGGTGAGTGCTGTGTCCAATGCAATTCGTCGCTCGCGATCTGGTCTTTCTGATCCGAATCGTCCTAATGGCAGTTTTTTGTTTTTAGGACCTACCGGTGTAGGTAAAACAGAATTGACCAAAGCGCTAACCGAGTTTTTGTTTGATACAGAAGATGCGATTGTGCGTATCGATATGTCAGAATTTATGGAAAAACACAGTGTGGCCAGATTGGTTGGAGCACCTCCGGGATATGTAGGGTATGAAGAAGGCGGCTATTTGACCGAGGCTATTCGTCGTCGCCCTTATTCTGTAATCTTGCTGGATGAAGTTGAAAAAGCACATCCTGATGTATTCAATGTTCTGCTTCAAGTTCTGGATGACGGTCGCCTGACCGATGGTCAGGGGCGTACAGTAGATTTTCGTAATACGGTAATCGTGATGACTTCAAACATGGGTTCTGATCAAATCCAGACAATGGCTGGAGAAGAAAATTATGCAGCGATGAAAAAGGCTGTTATGCAAACGGTGGGCAATTATTTTCGTCCAGAATTTATCAACCGTATTGATGAGACAGTAGTATTTCATCCACTCGGTAAAGAAGAAATTCGTGTGATTGCGGGTATTCAGCTTGAACAGCTTGTTTTACGTTTAAATGAACGTGATTTGCAAATGCATATTTCAGAAGCCGCTTTGGATGAACTGGGTCTGGTGGGCTTCGATCCAGTTTATGGTGCCAGACCGTTGAAGCGGGAAATTCAACAATCTATTGAGAACCCTCTGGCTCAATCTATCCTTTCTGGACATTTTGTACCGGGAGATACGATCAAAATTGATGTGAATGATGAGATGGAGTTCATATTTACCAAATAATTAGTAAATATGTAGAGTAAAAATAACTATCGTGACTATAATCCAGTCACGATAGTTTAAATAATGAAACATGTCAGTGTTCGGCAATCTTTTTTTTAATCGCACTTTAAAACAGTTTATAGCTTGCAAGGATCTGGAAAGTTCTTCGGGAAAGGCTTTGATTGAAAAAATACGCTCGTCTGCAAAAGATTCTCTGGAAAAAATACTGGAGATTATTCCGCAAACAAAAAAGCCCCATAGCGATATATTGAAGGAAATTTGCAGGAATGAAATGAACAGTGGAGCAGAAGATCGCTTTCTTGATAACTTGCAAAATGATGAAACCAATATACGTACTGCTACAAAAAATATTCTAGGGCAATCTCAACAACTTAACCCAGGTAAACTGTTCAAACGGTTACACGAATCCGATGATACTTCAACAACTGAAATTATCGATATTCTGGATTTGCAACAACAAAACCTGCAACCTGAATTGTTTGTGAAAAATGCCTTAAAAATGGGAAAAGGGTATTCAGACAGGTTGTTTGCGATAGCTCAGGCAAATGCTGAACGCACTAATATGTCAGCGTTGAGCATCGATATAAAAAGCCTTGAAAACCCCAATATAAAAATAATGTTAATTCGCTTTTTAGGTGCAGTAAACCAGCCTGAAGCTGCCAATATGATATTTCAGTTTCTTAGCGATAAATCTAAAATCATCGTTATTGAAGCGCTCAAAAAATTAAAACATATGAGTGTGGACTATGATCCATCACCTATAGCACGATTTATTCCTGACTTACGTGAAGAGGATGTTGCTACAGCATTTGACATATTGCAGGCTAAATCCACAGCTCAAACATTACCTGCTTTGACTGGTTTAATGACTGGAAAAAATGAAGAATTTCGAAACAAGGCTACTCAGGTAGTGATTCAACATGTCGATGCCCAAAGTCTTGAGCGGTTTCTTTTTTCTCTGGAAAAACATGAGTGGTGGGGAAAGGAACAGGCTATTAATAGTTTGCTGGACCAGGGTGATAAAAATCTGTTTTCTGCTGCAGCTGGTTTAGTTAAACATCCGAATGAATTCATTAGAAATTCGGCTGAACAATTATCAGCAAGTGCAGCAACTTCAAGTGGTGATATATCGGGTTTATCGCATTCACTTTTTCATGATGACTGGCAGGTACGTGAACGAACCATTGAAAAAATAGGGAGTTCAGGTAATAAATCCGCTTTAGAGCTATTGAGTCAAGTTGTTGATAGTAAACCTGAGTCTTCTATCGCGGTATTAAAAGCCGTGAGAAAACTGGGGTTTAGTAAAGGTCTGGAGATTACTTCAAAATGTTTACAAAAAAAAGAGGCTGCTATTCAACGGGAAGCCTTAATGACCACCAGCAAAATTGTGAATCAGCGGCATGCTGATAATATTCGTAATGCTATTGTTAAAATGGTGCCAAATTTACAGGCTACAGTGCGAGATACCGCACTTGAAGCAATAAATGAAATAACAGTGAAATTTAATTTACCCAGGTTAAACCTGGATGAAGATAATTTATTTGAAACCCGGCTTATTAAAATTGAAAAAAATAGAGATAAACTGGTTCAGCAAACTCAACAATCCCCGGCGGTCACTGAAGAAACTCAAGCAATAGAAGTTGAGAAAACAGAGCTTGTAAGTTTTCAACACATTGAAGAATTAAAGCCGGGTGATTATTGGTTGGACCGTTACCGGATTGATAAGGAAATAGGGCGTGGAGCCATGGGCAGAGTCATGCTGGTAGATGATGAAACTGTTGGGGAGAGGCTGATTCTTAAATTTATGCATCCCGAGTTAACAGCTGATGTTAAATCTAGAGAACGTTTCTTACGTGAATTGAAATATGCCCGAAAGATTAGCCATAAAAATGTTATTCGTATTCATGACTTTTTAGTTAAAGATGGCATTTCTGCAATATCTATGGAATATTTTATCAGTGAAGGACTGGATCATCTGATTAAGAAAAGGCTACTGAAAACTCCCGAGCAATCGCTGGACATTTTATATCAGGTGAGTGATGGCATGTGGGCTGCCCACGAGCAGGATGTTATTCATCGAGATTTGAAACCCAGTAATATTCTTGTTGATGAAAATAATTATGCCAAAGTGGTTGATTTTGGTATTGCATCAGCAACGTCAGAAAATGATGTAACGCTGACTAAAACGGGCATGATAATTGGTACGCCCGCGTATCTTTCTCCCGAAAGAGCGAAAGGTCTTGAGGCCGATCACCGGTCTGATATCTATGCACTGGGTATTATTGCTTATAATATGTTCAACGGTGGTCTTCCTTATAAGGGTGAACCCATCTCCCTGTTATTTCAGCATATCGAAGGTAAAGCTACCCCTTTACATCGTCTGGATAAAGGTGTTTCAACCGGTGTTAGCCTACTGGTTCAAAATATGATGGCTGTTGATATTGAAAAACGCTATCAAACCATGAAAGACGTAAGAGACGCTATTAAAGAGTTATTGTAAATATGGGTATGCAACAGATTATCGAGCAAAAACTGGAATCGGCTTTTAGCCCTGAATTCCTTGCAGTAGAAAATGAAACTCATATGCACAATGTGCCGCCTGATGCTGATTCTCATTTTAAAGTCACCGTAGTGACTAACGAGTTTAAAGATTTAATGCTGATTAAACGACATCGGTTGGTCAATAAAGTGCTGGAAGATGAGATTCAGCAAATTCATGCATTGGCTTTACACACGTTTACCAATGATGAATGGTTTGAAAAAGCCGGGAAAGTTGTTGCATCACCACCCTGCGAAGGTGGCGGTAAGTAGGCAATGCCGAGAACTTCAACCCTATATTATTGAAATAATAGTAACTACTCAGCGTATTCAGAAAAGTTAAAATATTCACCACGAAGTCACGAAGTACACGAAGGTACATCGTTATTTAGTAATAAGCATTTTTAAATTTTGATAATGACTGATTTATCCAGTTACTTTTATCATTATTTGTTTTTCTTCGTGAGCTTCGTGTCTTCGTGGTGAAAAAATCTTTAAATGTATAGAAAAATTGAAACTCGCTGAGTTACGATTAAATTATCCCTGAATCTACAGGGTTGATATCATAAATAACAGACAGTATCTGGCTGAAAGGAAGCTGGTATTTATCCTGGGCTTGCTGAGCCTTTTCGAGATTTTGCATCATAGACCTGCTTTCAGGTTCAAAATTTAATGCATACAGCAGCAGGTTTTCATAATCTTCTGTTTCCAGACATAGAGTGTGGCCTGCAAAAGTCTTACGCAACAACTTATAAAATGTGTTGAAACTCTTTTCGCTGTTAATTAGCATATTGTAAGCCACAGCACCCTGAGTACTTAAACAGCATTTTAACTGTTCAGTGAAACTCTTATCCTGAGTCCAGTCAGGTGATTGGCTTCCATTAAAAATATCAACGATTATCAAATCAAATTGCTGCTGGTTTTTTTCTATATATACACGAGCATCCTGAATAACATAACTCAGTCGATCATCTGCTTTTGGTAACAGCATGCGTTGATGAGCAATTTCAAGCAATTCACTATCGTAGTCGATAGCGGTAATGTGGCTATCAGGATGGTGGTGCCTGAAAAACTGAATTAATGAACCTGCACCTACTCCCAGTATCAGAATATTTTTAGGTGGTTGCATAAATAATAATATGCCCATCAGGTATTTCAGGTTTTCCATCAACAATTGCTGTGGTTTTTTCTGGTTAATGGCTGATTGAGTAGCATCAGGTTCGCTAGAGAAAACCATTTTCAGAATGTCGCCCTGCTGCTTTATCAGAACTTCACCCTGCTGTGTGGAGGTTTTAATATCTTTGCTCATCACTATTTCTGCCTTATCGCTTTCCATCACCTGAAACTTTTAGCATGAGTCTGTCTATGGCGCGGCTGGTCAGGATGCGTTTCAGGCAGCCAAACAGATAAGTCGGGAAGGTAACATAATAACGGGCTTTGGGTTTGTTGCTTTCCAGAGCATGGATGACTTTGTCTAATACGGCTTCTGCTGGCAAGGTGAATTTTGTTGCATGACCTTTTTTTTGCAGTCGTTGTTCCATGGCCAGATAGTTTTTTTCGTGTGCACTACCTTCGCGTTTAATATATTTGTGAAATGCTTTTTCAGCATTCTCTCGAAACTGACTTTCTATTGGGCCGGGTTCAATCAGTGATACCTGAATATCCGTATCAGTCAATTCCAGGCGTAATGTATCACTCAATCCTTCAATGGCATATTTGCTGGCAGAATAAGCACCACGATAGGGCAGAGAGACGAAACCCAGAACTGAGCTGTTTTGTATTATGCGTCCAGATCCGCATTTTCGCATGATGGGAATAACGAGGTTAGTGAGTTCCAGCCAGCCGAAGACATTGGTTTCAAACTGGACTCGTATTGCTTCACGTGAAATATCTTCTACTGCTCCGGCCTGGCCATATGCGCCATTGTTAAACAGAGCATCAAGTTTTCCATCGCAATGCTTTAAACATTGTTGAAAAGCAGATTGAATGGAATCAGAGTCGGTTAAATCTAATTGAATACAGGTAAGTCCCTGTTTTTGTAGGCGATCTACATCTTCAGTGCTGCGGCAACTGGCAATCACCTTATGCCCGCGTTGCTGCAGACCGTGCGCAACATTATAACCTATGCCCGTAGAACAGCCGGTAATTAGAATGGATTTTGATTTCATGGTTGGAATAGTCGAAAGAGAACCTATATTATAGCCTGCTGATATGTAAACCTAGATAAATCAGTTGAATTACGAAAGTCTGCGCAAATTCTTGGTTCGTCTAGCTATATGAAAAAAATGCTCACCACCAATAAGGTGGCAACACATTTTTTCATTACGCTAGCCAAACCAATAACTTGCACATCTTTTTCGCACTTAACTAATTTTTCTAGATTAAAGTGAACGAATAACCGGAAGCCATTATGCCCATATACGAGTATATCTGTGAAGCATGCGATGAAACCCATGATGCTTTGCAAAAAATGAGTGATGATCCATTAGTCGATTGCCCCGAGTGTGGGAAATCTGAATTGAAGAAAAAGCTTTCTGCCCCAAGTTTTCGTTTAAGTGGTTCTGGCTGGTATGAAACCGATTTTAAATCGGGTAATAAACGTAATGTTACCGAAAGTGCTTCCAAAGACTCATCCAGTTCTTCTTCCGGTGGATGCACTACTTCAGGTTGTGCCTGTAAGTAGCTATACAAACCTTGAACCTAAATAAATTAGTTGAATCACGAAAGTCTACATAAGTCCTTAATGACCCTGGAAAAATTTAAAACACACTCTTCACCAATTAGGTGATTACGGTGTTTTTAATTTCTCCAAATTCATCAATTTCTCACGCATCTTTTTCGCGCTCAACCAATTTATTTAGGTTTAATAATCAACAGGCTTAGGATACTATTGCCCGTCTTGATTTTTGTGGCACCCTGGCTACAAAAATAAATCTAAAACTCTAAATTTTACAGCAGGTATTTCATGCGTACGCATTATTGTGGTGAACTAAACTCTACTCATATTGATCAGCAAGTGACCGTAACCGGTTGGGTTAATCGTCGCCGGGATCATGGTGGAGTTATCTTTGTCGATTTACGTGATCGTGAAGGTATCTTACAGGTTGTTTTTGACCCCGATGATGCAGAAATGTTTGCTAAGGCTGAACGTGTTAGAAATGAATTTGTTTTAAAAGTAACGGGAAAAGTCAGGTCGCGTCCTGAAGGCACTATCAATAAAGATATGCGTACCGGTGAAGTAGAAATACTGGGTCTGGATCTAGAAATTCTTAATGAGTCTGAAACACCTCCTTTTCAAATAGACGATGCTGATGTACATGATGATATTCGTCTGAGATATCGTTATATCGATCTGCGTAAGCCCGAAATGCAGGAACGCATGCGTTTACGCGCCAAAGTCACTCATTTTATGCGCTCATTCCTGGAAGGTGATGGCTTTCTGGATATCGAGACACCAATGCTGACTCGTGCGACACCCGAAGGTGCACGTGATTACCTGGTACCCAGTCGTACTCATCAGGGACAGTTTTTTGCTTTACCACAATCACCTCAACTCTTTAAGCAGTTGCTGATGATGTCCGGCATGGATCGTTACTATCAAATAGTACGTTGTTTTCGTGATGAAGATTTACGTGCTGATCGGCAGCCTGAATTTACCCAGCTGGATATAGAAACATCTTTCATGAATGAAGATGACATTATGTCTATCATGGAAAAAATGATGCAGGGCATGTTCAAAGATGTGCTGGATGTAGATGTTGAAACTAATTTTCTACGTATGACCTATGCTGAAGCGATGGAACGTTTCGGCTCAGATAAACCTGATCTGCGTATCGATCTGGAGCTGGTTACTATTTCTGATCTACTGGCAGATGTTGAATTCAAAGTATTCTCAAGTCCCGCAAAAGACCCTAAAGGTCGTGTTGCAGCTTTAAGAGTTCCAGGTGGAACATCTCTAAGTCGTAAGCAGATTGATGATTACACTAAATATGTCAGTCGTTATGGTGCGAGAGGTCTTGCTTATATTAAATGTAATGATGTGGCGGCTGGTCGTGAAGGTTTGCAATCGCCAATCTTAAAGTTCCTGCCTGATGAAGCTATTGATGGAATCATGCAACGAACTGGAGCCGAATCCGGCGATTTAATTTTCTTCGGTGCAGATACTGAAAAAGTCGTCAATGAATCGCTAGGCGCTTTACGCGTTAAGGTTGGTAATGACCTGAATCTTGTGGCAGAAGGCTGGTCTTTCTTATGGGTTGTTGATTTCCCTATGTTTGATCACGTGGCAGAAGATAATAGCTGGACGGCTTTACATCATCCGTTTACTGCACCTAGCACAGATGACCTTGCGGAACTGGAAGCTAATCCTGGTGGCATGTTGTCACGAGCTTATGACATGATTTTAAATGGTGTCGAACTCGGTGGTGGTTCTATTCGTATTCACAAAGTCGATATGCAGGAAAAGGTATTGGAACTGCTTGGTATTGATGAGCAGGAAGCTGAAGATAAATTTGGCTTTTTACTGAATGCATTGAAGTTCGGTTGCCCTCCTCATGGTGGAATCGCATTTGGCCTGGATAGATTGATCATGCTGATGACTGGTACAAACTCGATCCGTGATGTGATGGCATTTCCTAAAACCCAGACAGCAGCCTGTTTGCTGACATCGGCACCTTCTGAAGTGAGTGAACGTCAGTTGAAAGAGCTTTCAATACGTTTGAGAAAACCTGTTGTTGAAAGTTAATACACTGATGAGAGTTATCGCGAGCTTTTGCTCGCGATAAAGATTAGGACTATATCCACTTCCAGAAACTAAAAACTTACAGTAATATTGAATTTTAACCCCTAAAAGATAGATCATTATGGCAGCCAATCCACTTGAACTTCAGCCGTACTCTCAATTAGATGATGATGATTGTCGTCAGCGTATCCTGGCAGCCAAAAAAGCGCTGGGTGATCGACTGATTATTCTAGGGCACCACTATCAGCGAGATGAAGTATTTGAGCATGCAGATTTTTCGGGTGACTCATTAAAACTTTCCCGGGAAGCCGCTAATTCAAAAGCTGAATTCATCGTCTTCTGTGGTGTACATTTTATGGCAGAAGTGGCTGATATTCTGTCACGTCCTGACCAGGTGTCTATTTTACCGGATTTATCTGCAGGTTGTTCGATGGCCGATATGGCAGACCTGAATAAAGTACAAGCTGCCTGGCAGGATCTGTCCAGTGTGCTCGATCCTGATGAATGCATTACCCCGATTACTTACATAAACTCTGATGCTAATCTGAAAGCCTTTTGTGGCGACCATCAAGGAGTTGTTTGCACATCAACTAATGCACAAACTATTCTTGAATGGGCTTTTTCAAAACGCGAAAAAGTATTGTTTTTCCCTGACCAGCATCTTGGTAGAAATACTGGTGCTAAAATGGATATACCACTGGATGAAATGGTGGTGTGGGATTTTGATAAACCGATGGGTGGTTTGACCGAAGAAGAAATTCATAATGCTAAAATGATTTTATGGAAAGGTTTCTGTTCGGTGCACCAAATGTTTAAACCGGCTCAGATTGATAATTTCCGACAGCAGTTTCCAGAGGGTAAAGTGATTTCACACCCGGAAAGCAGTTATGAAGTCTGCCAGAATTCTGATTATGTAGGTTCTACCGAATATATTATCAACCAGATTGCAGATTCAGCACCGGGTACAGACTGGCTGGTGGGCACAGAATTGAATCTGGTTAATCGTTTGCATCATCAGATGAAGGATCAGAACAAAAGCGTTAAGTTTATGTCTCCTACCATTTGCATGTGTTCGACGATGTTCCGAATTGATCCACAGCATCTGGCCTGGGTACTGGAAAACTTGCTGGAAAATAATGTGGTGAACCAAATTACTGTACCTCAGCAAGTTGCAAATAGTGCCCGAGTTGCACTGAAGCGGATGCTGGAAATTTCAACCTAAATCAGCGAAGGTATATTATTCACCACGAAGCTCACGAAGGACACGAAGGTTTTTTTATTGATACTAATTTAGAGAAGCTTGGTGAATTACTTGGATTCTTAAGCTAGATAACATACCAAAAAATATATTCTTCGTAACCTTCGTGTTCTTCGTGGTAAAAAAATATATAATTTAAATCATGAACGTTAAACCTTTACATCCTTCTAGAACCCATCGAGGTGTAACCCCTGCGACAAAGTTTGCCACTTTGATAGGTGATTATGGCACCAGTGATTTTGTCTTAAAACGCGGTGGACGTTTACACGAAGTTACTATCGCCTATGAATGCTGGGGCCAGTTATCGCCTAATTATGATAATGCTATCCTGATTTTTACCGGTCTGTCTGCCAGTGCACATGCTGCATCTTCTGAAGCCAACCCAGAACCAGGCTGGTGGGAATTTATGATTGGGCCAGGCAAGGCCATTGATACTAATCGATTTTTTGTTATTTGTGTTAATGCGCTTGGTGGATGTCTGGGGTCTACAGGACCGGAGTCAATTAACCCTGCAACAGAAAAATCTTATTGCTCTGATTTTCCTGATCTGACTATTGAGGATATGGCAAAGGCAGGTCATCATTTATTGAGTGAACTCGATATTGATCATTTACACGCGGTAATTGGCCCATCTATGGGAGGCATGATTGCTCTTGCTTATGCTTTACAGTATCCGGATGAGTGTGATTACCTGGTTTCAATTTCTGCAGCGACAAGAGCTTTGCCATTTACCATTGCGATGCGTTCTCTTCAGCGTGAGATTATTCGCGGTGACCCTAAATGGAATAATGGTTTTTATGAAGCAGATCAGGAGCCGGAAACCGGCATGTTGCTGGCTCGTAAACTAGGACTGGTTTCCTATCGAGCGGCTGAAGAGTGGCATCAGCGTTTTGATCGGGCCCGGGTGAGTAAAGAGCGTCGCAAAGGCAAACCTTTTGAAATTGAATTTGAAGTCGAATCTTACCTTGATTACAACGCTCACAAATTTGTAGGCAACTTCGATGCCAACAGTTATTTGTATTTATCCCGTGCAATGGACTGGTTTGATGTGGCCGATTTTGGTGGCTCTGTGAATGCGGGTTTAGCTAAAATTCATGTTAAAAAAGCACTTATTATCGGTGTGACCACCGATATTCTATTTCCGATAGAACAACAACAGGAAATAGCCGAAGGTTTAATTAAAGCAGGAAGAAATGTTGAGTTTGTTTCTATCGACTCTATTAATGGACACGATGCCTTTCTGGTGGATAGAGATCACTTTGCTCCAGTAATTAGTGACTTCTTTTCACAGAATTAAAAACTAAATAGCGCTAATCGATTTCTGTTTCACTAAATCCTGATATTTGTGAGTGGCATTTCGCCCGTTTTCCTTGCTGAAATACAATGCCCGGTCTGCCTGATCGATTAATTGCCCGACAGTTAATTCACGATTGAAATTTGTATAACCCAGGCTGATGGTCACTTTATCTGGTTTGGGGTAATCGTAATTTTCTACTTTTAGTCTGAATCGATTGAGTACCTGTTTGCATATTTCGTCATCAATATCCATCAGTACAACCGAAAACTCTTCGCCGCCATAACGGAATAACAGGTCGTACTCTCGAAAGGAATCGTTCATCAGCTTGGCGATGATTGTTAGCACTTCATCACCATATAAATGTCCATAAGTGTCGTTTATGTCTTTGAAGTTATCAATATCCAGCATTACAAAGAAAGAGGGATTGCAAGGGTTATTACGCCTGGACATATTATGTTTATGTAGCAGGGAATCCATTCTCAGATCAAATGCCTTGCGGTTATAAAGCCCGGTCTGATTATCCCTGTAAGTACCTTCCAGGCTGCATAGCTGATGACAGTAAAAACCAAAAAGTAACTGTATGTAATCTTCATCGATTATATTGTCAGGTGAATCGATGGAGATAAACATGGCATATTGCCTGCTGCTTAAAGGTTTGTAAGCACAATACCAGCCATTTTGAGAGGGCTGATAAAACCATGTTTTGGTTTTATCAGGATCTATCTTGTGTAGTAATATGAATTGCCTGTCTTCATCAAAATCAGAAGATGAGCAGCCGTTAACAATATTCTTTTGCCATTCAGCCCCTTTCCGTTCAAATATTTCAACCTGGATATTACTGCCGTATTCAGGTATTAACTGAGACAGAAAAACCTCAAGCAATAACTCAGGGTCATTGATTTTAATTAAGGTATTAAATGATTCGTATTTACAGGCTATGGATACTTCAGCACTCATCGGGTTTCCATGAAACAGCTACGGAACTTAAATGCTAATTCTTTAACAGGGTTTTGTCTACTGCATTAACCAGTCGTTCTGGATTAAAAGGTTTCTGAATCCAGCCATTTGCACCGGCAGAGCGGGCCTGATTCTTTTTATCGGTAGCATCTTCGGTTGTTAACATCAAAATAGGGGTGTTTCTATAACCCGGTAATGCTCTTAAAGATTCAACCAGAGAGATACCATCCATGATTGGCATATTAATGTCTGAAATGACAAGATCTACCCGGTTTGATTTTGCAAAATCATAAGCCGTTTGGCCATCATCATGTGTGGTCACTGAGTGCCCACGTTTTTCGAGAACTGATTTAACGAGGTCGCGCATGCTGCGCATATCGTCTACTGCTAGAATATTTGCCATTTATTTTCCCTGTAATCAATTTGAGATAACAGAGTTATAGCAAGGATTTTGAATTATTCAGCAATAAAGGAAAATAATTTCAATTTATTTTTCAAGGTATTGCAGTTTATCCGCAACTCCATCCCATTCTTCGGCATCATCGGGTGGGTTTTTACGCTGGGTGATGACAGGCCACTGCTGAGCTAGCTCTTCATTTAGTTGTAAAAAATGCTCCTGATCCGGCTGTAAATCATCTTCTGAAACGATGGCTTCTGCCGGGCATTCCGGTTCGCACAATGTGCAGTCGATACATTCATCGGGATCTATCACCAGAAAATTAGGGCCTTCGTGGAAACAGTCGACCGGGCAAACGTCTACGCAATCGGTATATTTACAACGAATACAATTTTCAAGAACTACGAATGTCATGGAGTATTTTTTTGTTTTAAAAAGATATAAACATGATCACCATGAAGACACGAAGAACATGATGGTAAATCATTATGGCAATTATTGATTTATCTGATTTTCTTTAATCTTAATAAATCAGCTTTGTTGAGTTTTATATGAATACTTTCATTTTTAGTTGGGTGTGAAAATTCGAGTTCACTGGCTTGCAGTTGCAGGTCACCATCAAAAGGAGGTTTTCCATATTGTCGGTCATTGATGACCGGGTGACCTGTTTCAGCAAGATGAACTCGTATCTGGTGTTTGCGTCCGGTTTCAGGTTTGATCTCAACTAATGATAGTTGACTGGTTTGCTGTAAATCGATGACTTTAACCTGAGTTTTAGCGGTTTTATTATCAATGTCAGAATTCAAAGTTAATGTCTGGTCTTGTATCATCAAACCGGAAACAATGGCTCGATAGGTTTTATTAATTTTCCTGTTTTCAAATAAACGATGAAATTGAGTATTGGTGGTTTTATTGTGAGCCACTACTATCAAGCCTGAAGTGAACCGGTCCAACCTGTGGGTAATGAAAGAATCACGCTCAGGCCAGTAGTTTTGCTTGATCCATCGATACAATGCCCAGTGATCACCCCATTTACTACCCTGACTCAACATGCCGGAAGGCTTGTTCCAGATACTAAAGTCATCAAAGTCAGCAACCAGCTCTGGTTTAAACGGGCAGTCAGCCAGAGTTGTTGAATTGCAGTAACAATGGATTTTATGACCGGGTTTAAGTTTGGTTTCTATATTGTAAATTCGTTGTGGCTTGCCAGCAGTTTCTAGCCATACCGAGCCATTTTCAAAACATAACAGAATCTGTTCAGGCGACAACTCGTCATGATCCTTTAGCAGGTCCAGGGCGGTCTGATTTTTGTAAATAACCTGCCTGTGAATTTCTATAGGGTTTATTTCACTCACAGCTTTTCCTTTAAAGTATATAAAATATCGAGTGCCTGGCGTGCGGATAAATTATCTATATCCAGAATATTCAGCTCATCGATGATCGGGTGTGTCTGGGGTTCAGGTTCAATGGGTTGCGGGGCTGCAAACAGGTCGAATTGCGGGTGTTGCTGCAAATTTTGTTGTTCCAGTTCTTCCAGTTTAAGGCGTGCCTGTTTGATGATTTTGTCAGGTAAGCCTGCCAACCGGGCTACCTGCAAACCATAACTCTGGCTAGCGGCTCCAGGTTTGACCTGATGCATAAAGATAATTTTCTCACCATGTTCTATGGCATCCAGATGCACATTCACCAGGCTGTCATACAGTTCGGAGAGTTGGGTTAACTCAAAATAATGGGTAGCAAATAATGTCATGGCAAAGGTTTCAGCAGCCAGGTGTTGCGCACAGGCCCAGGCCAGTGATAAACCGTCAAAGGTGCTGGTACCACGACCAATCTCATCCATCAATACCAGGCTGTTGGCAGTTGCGTTATTCAAAATATTAGCGGCTTCTGTCATTTCGACCATGAAAGTTGATCGTCCACTGGACAGGTCATCACTGGCTCCGATACGGGTAAATACCTGATCTATCGGTCCGATGGTTGCCTGTTTAGCCGGCACATAACTACCCATGCAGGCGAGAATAACGATTAAGGCAGTCTGGCGCATATAAGTTGATTTACCGCCCATGTTGGGGCCAGTGATCATCAGTACGCGTTTATCCGGATCAAAAAACACATCGTTAGCGATGAATGGATCAGATTGAACCTGTTCAACAACAGGGTGACGGCCGGCTTCGATCTGTAATAGGTTTTGTTCTGTAAGCTCGGGTTGAGTCCAGTTAAATTGCTCGGCACAGGATGCAAAGCTGACCAGCACATCGAGCTGTGCCAGAGATATGGCTATTTGCTGGAGTTGGGCGCAGTGAGTCGACAAAGTTACCAGTAACTCTTCATAGAGTTGCTTTTCTCTGGCCAGTGAACGTTCTCTTGCAGACAGTACTTTGTCTTCGAAGCTTTTAAGTTCGGGCGTTATGTATCGTTCAACAGCTTTTAAAGTCTGGCGTCTAATGTAGTGCTCGGGTACTTTCTCACTGTGCAGTTTACTGACTTCAATGTAATAACCATGCACCCGGTTGTAGGCAACTTTGAGATTAATGCCGGTACTTTCTTTTTCCCGGGTCTCAAGATCAAGCAGAAATTGATCTGCATTTTGACTAAGGCCGCGTAATTCATCCAGTTCTTCATCATAACCCGTTGCAATTACGCCACCATCTCTGATTAATAAAGGTGGCTCTGCAATGATAGATGTCTGTAACAGGGTAACCAATTTTGGCAAAGGAGAGATAGAAGCCGATAGTGTTTCCAGCAAGGCGTCATCTAGAGGACTGAGTAGCTGTTGAAACTGAGGTAAAGATAGCAGGCTGGAAAGTAATGAGGTTAGATCTCTCGGACGAGCCGTTAATAATGCGATGCGACTACTGATTCTTTCAATATCTGAAATGCTTTTAAGCTGCTCAGAGAGTGGGTCATACAGTTGTTGTTCAATGAGTGTTGCAATTGCCTGGTGTCGCTTTCGAATAGTTTGTTGCTGCTTTAACGGCTTTTGCATCCAGCGTTTGAGTTCTCGTGCTCCCATTGAGTTACTGCATAAATTCAGAATACTGTAGAGTGTATTTTGTTGCCCACCCGAAGCTGATAAAGATTCGGTTAACTCAAGGTTTCTTCGGCTTGCACTATCGATTAACAGACTGTCACTAATTTGTTCTGTTTTAATATTCTGTAAATGGGGTAGAGCTGTGCGCAGGGTATCCTGCACATATTGCAGCAGACAGCCAGCAGCGGAAATTGCCAGCGGATAGTCCTGTAAACCAAAGCCGCGTAAATCTTTGGTATGAAATTGATCGTTGAGTAAACGGCTGCAGGTTTCCTGGTCAAAATACCAGGGTGGTTGAGAATGGGCGCATTGCAGATAACGGTTTTCCAGTGGAAGGTTTTGATCTTCACAATAAATAATTTCAGCAGGATCGAGACGAGAAATTTCAGCCTGTAACTGGCTTTCAGAAGAGAGTTCTGAACAGATAAAGCGACCTGAACTGACTTCAACCGTCGCCATTCCCCAATGAGTCTCATGCTGAAATAGACAGCACAATAAGTTTTCCTGACGTTCCTCAAGAAGAGCGTCGTCGGTTAAAGTGCCTGGAGTGACGACCCTGACTACTTTGCGTTCTACCGGGCCTTTACTGGTGGCAGGGTCACCGATTTGTTCACACAAGGCTATTGTTTCACCGGCTTTCACCAGTCTAGCCAGGTAGTTATCGGCTGCATGATAGGGAATCCCGCACATAGGAATGGGTTCGCCACCAGAATGCCCGCGTTTGGTTAAAGTAATATCCAGTAATCGAGAGGCTTTTTTTGCGTCATCAAAAAACATTTCATAAAAATCGCCCATGCGATAAAACAACAGCATGTTTTTATGTTCAGCTTTGATGCGTAGAAATTGCTGCATCATAGGTGTGTGTTGCGGCTTTGATGCATTAGTGCTAGTTGATTTTTTAGTCATTAATCTCGTTTAATATATTGTCTGTAAGTTGCTAGCATTCATGAATCTTAATATTGTTTCTTTTTAGTCAGCTTTTCTTATGATAAGTAGTGAAGTTTTTTATTTGTTGTAGTTAAACAGTAAGCTGAATAAAAACTGGAGTATTGTTATGCAAAACAACAAAAATACCAAGTTAGAAAATCCCTTTAATTTATAATGTCAGAATATTAACCAGAGGATATTAACCATGTATAGTTTTTCAACTACTGTATCAGATGATTTTAATCGAGTGATCGAACGCGTCACAGAAGCGCTTAAAGCAGAAGGTTTTGGCGTGCTCACTACTATTGATGTGAAAGCCACGATGAAAGCCAAGCTCGATATTGATCATAAGCCTTATCATATTCTGGGTGCATGTAATCCTTCACTGGCGCATAAAGCCATAGAAGCGGAACCTGATATCGGCTTGTTACTGCCCTGTAATGTGCTCGTGCGAGAAAATAATGAAGGTAGTATTACCGTTGCTTTTATGGATCCTGCTGCTGTTCTGACTCTGGTTGATCGTGAGGAGATAGCAGCTTTAGCAGAGGATGTTCGTGACCGGTTGCATCGAGTGATGGATAATATCTAGTTTGATTTAACAAAATATGAATCAAGATGTTTACCAGCTGACGCGAATTCTCGCGTCATTATTAATGCAAAAAAGTATCAGGATTTGTACTGCCGAGTCCTGTACAGGTGGATTGATAGCCAAAACCTTTACCGATCTGGCTGGCAGCTCTGAGTGGTTCGACAGAGGTTTTGTCACTTACAGCAATCAGTCAAAAATTGATATGCTGGGTATTCAGTCATCCACACTGAATAAATTTGGTGCAGTGAGTGAAGATATTGCCAGAGAGATGGTGGCAGGTGCATTGAAATTTAGTGAGGCTCAACTGGCTGTATCGGTAACAGGAATAGCAGGTCCGGGTGGCGGAAGTGATGATAAACCGGTTGGAACGGTATGTTTTGGTTTTGCATTAAAAGGTAAAACCGCTAGCGAAAAAATATGGACAGAAAAGAAATGGTTTAACGGAGAAAGGGAGCAGGTTAGAGAAGCCAGCCTATTATTCGTGCTGAACCGGTTAAATGAAGTAATAATCTCAAACTAAATAAATAAAATATTTTAGTAGCTCACCCCATGAGCCACCACGTGTATATAATCTATCTATAAATTTTGAGGCAGTCAGCGTTAGAAAATAAATGTCGCTTTCTTAAAAAGTTCTCTTTATGTTCTCGTTATCCTGTGTGATAATCCGAGACCTTCATTAGCCACTAAACTCATCAGGAGCAACAATGGACGACAATAAGAAAAAAGCACTGTCAGCCGCTTTAGGTCAAATCGAAAAACAATTTGGCAAAGGGTCTGTCATGCGCATGGGCGATGGAAATGTTGACCGCAATATGGAAGCGATATCTACCGGTTCTTTATCACTGGATGTTGCACTTGGAATAGGAGGTTTGCCTAAAGGCAGAATTGTTGAGATCTATGGTCCTGAATCTTCCGGTAAAACAACATTGGCACTACAGGTGGTTGCGCAATGTCATAAAGCCGGTGGAACGGCAGCATTTGTTGATGCTGAACATGCTCTGGATCCTCTCTATGCTGAAAAGCTGGGTGTCAATATTGATGAATTGCTTGTGTCGCAACCCGATACTGGAGAACAGTCTCTGGAAATCACTGACATGCTGGTACGCTCTGGCGCAGTTGATATCATCGTGATTGACTCTGTTGCCGCTTTGACGCCAAAAGCTGAAATTGAAGGTGAAATGGGTGATCATCATGTTGGTTTGCAGGCTCGTTTGATGTCTCAGGCTCTGAGAAAACTAACAGGCAGCATCAAGCGTTCAAATGTGCTGGTTATCTTTATCAACCAGATTCGCATGAAGATTGGTGTGATGTTTGGTAACCCCGAAACAACAACGGGTGGTAATGCTCTTAAGTTCTACTCCTCAGTCAGAATTGATATTCGTCGAATCGGCGCTATCAAAAGAGGCGATGAAGTTATTGGAAATGAAACACGAGTTAAGGTTGTTAAAAACAAGGTAGCACCACCGTTTAAACAGTGTGAATTTGAAATTTTATATGGTGAAGGCACTTCACGTGAAGGTGAGTTGATAGACTTAGGCGTGAAACAGGGCATAGTCGATAAAGCCGGCGCCTGGTACAGCTATAACGAAGAACGCATTGGTCAGGGAAAAGATAATGTACGTAAGTACCTGAAAGAACACACAGAAATGGCTGATGAAATTGATCGCCGGTTGCGTGAAATGTTACTGGCCAAAGATGAGCCTAAAGCTGAAGATAAAAAAGCTGAAACGGCAAAAGTTGCAAAAGCATCAACACAAAAAACTAAAGCCTGATTTTCTGATTTTCTGATTTGAATGATATAAATTTCGGTGGTACTGCCTAGCGCAAGAAATAAGGCAATGGATTTGCTGTCAAGGCGTGAGCATAGTTATAAAGAATTGTTTGATAAACTCAGGTTGCGCAATTTTGAAGCTGATGACATCAGTAGTGCACTGGATAAATTACTATCTGAAAACTTGTTAAATGATGAACGGTTTACAGAAAGTTATGTTCATTATCGGGTGCAAAAAGGCTTTGGTCCATTGCGCATTAAAAATGAGTTATCAGAAAAAGGCATTGATGGTGAACTGGTTCAGAGCCAGATGGAGATTTATGATTCCATCTGGTCTGAATTGATGCAGAAGCAACGAATTAAGAAATTTGGCGCTGAAATACCAGAAGATTACAAAGAAAAGATGAAACAAGCCCGTTTTTTGCAAAATAGGGGTTTCTCCCCCGAGTCAGTCATGCGATTATTCCGCTAATTTTTGTATTCACTCAATTGATCAAATTTAAAAGCTTTTTCACCACGAAGAGCACGAAGTACACGAAGGTATATTTTTAAGATGTCATTGTCTTAAGATGACTTGATACATGCTTTGTGTCTCAGGAATTTTTTCTTCGTGTTCTCTGTGAGCTTCGTGGTGCATATTTACTGTTATGTTTAATTGATACATTTTTTTAATCTGAATATTGATAGATCCGTTAATGACTTCCAGCGCCGAATTACGTGAAATATTCCTGACCTTTTTTGCAAACAAAGGTCATGAGATAGTGCCTTCCAGTCCACTGGTTCCCGGCAATGATCCTACATTGTTATTTACCAATGCAGGCATGGTTCAATTTAAAGAGTTGTTTCAGGGCATTGAAACACGTTCATATTCCAGAGCTACTAGTTCGCAACGCTGTGTACGTGCAGGTGGTAAACATAATGACCTTGAGAATGTAGGTTATACCGCACGTCATCATACTTTTTTCGAGATGCTGGGTAACTTCAGTTTTGGAGATTATTTCAAACATGACGCAATTAAGTATGCCTGGGAATTTTTAACCGAAGAGATAGGGCTTCCTGCCGATAAGCTCTGGGTTACGGTATTTAATGAAGATCAGGAAGCCGAAGATATCTGGTTGAAAGAAATGAAAGTAGACCCAGCCCGGTTTAGTCGTATTGGTGCTAAGGATAATTTCTGGCAGATGGGTGACACAGGACCCTGTGGCCCCTGCAGTGAGATATTCTATGATCACGGTGAAGAGGTTGCAGGAGGCCCTCCTGGTACACCGGAAGAAGACGGTGATCGTTACATCGAAATCTGGAATTTAGTATTCATGCAATATGATCGAAGTGTAGACGGCACAATGACTCCACTACCTAAACCTTCTGTCGATACCGGTCTTGGACTGGAACGATTAGCGGCTATCCTGCAAGGTGTTCATAATAACTATGATATAGACCTGTTCAAAACTCTTATCAGTAAGGCTTCGAGCCTGACCGGGGTCACGGATCTGGAGAATAAATCTTTACGGGTTATTGCAGATCATATCCGCTCCTGTGCATTCATGATCGTTGATGGTGTGTTGCCTTCAAATGAAGGTAGAGGTTATGTGCTAAGAAGAATTATCCGCCGCGCATCCCGACACGGTCACCAACTAGGTTGTGATGAGCCATTCTTTTATCAACTTGTCGATACATTATCTGACCTCATGGGAGACGCTTATCCTGAACTGGTTAAAGCTAACGATCATGTTGCAAAAGTTTTATTGAAAGAAGAGCAACGTTTTGCCGAAACACTTGAGCATGGCATGAAGATACTGCAGGAAGCTATCCAGTCAATGCAGGGTAAAGTGATTGATGGTGATACAGTTTTCAAACTTTACGATACTTATGGTTTTCCATTTGACCTGACTGCCGATGTAGCTAGAGAGCAGAACATTGAAGTTGATCTTGAAGGTTTTGAAAAAGCGATGTCGGAGCAAAAAAACCGTGCTCGTGCATCCAGTCAATTTGCAGTGAGTGGTGACAGTTTACAGCTTGAAGATATTAAGGAGACAGCATTTCAGGGTTATGAGGATACTGTTTATAAGGCAAATATTTCTGGAATTTTGATAGATGGAACTTCTGTAGATGAAATAAAAGTAGGTGATGAAGGTGTAATTATTCTCGATAACACTCCTTTTTATGGTGAGTCGGGTGGACAGGTTGGAGACACCGGAGAGCTTACAACTGATGATGCTTTTTTTGAAGTTTCTGATACTCAAAAGCAAAAGGGTGTGTTTTTACATGTTGGACAACTGAAAAGCGGTAGTCTTAAACTGGGTTCCAGTGTCAATGCTCAAATTGATGAGCAACGCAGACAGGCTATTAAGCTAAATCATTCTGCAACTCATTTAATGCATGAAGAGTTGCGTGTTATTTTGGGTGATCACGTTCAACAAAAAGGTTCGTTGGTCGATCCTGAAAAACTGCGTTTTGATTTTTCTCACTTTCAGCCGTTATCAGGTGATGAAATTCGCCAGATAGAAGATCGGGTGAATGCCCAGATTCGTCTAAATAGAGCAACATCTGCTGAGGTTATGTCAATTGAAGATGCTAAACAAACCGGTGCCATGATGTTGTTTGGTGAAAAATATGGAGAAACAGTTCGAGTGCTGAGTATAGGTTCAGAATCAGTTGAACTTTGTGGTGGTATTCATGTAGATCGGGCTGGCGATATTGGCCTTTTTAAAATTGTCATGGAAACGGGCGTTGCTTCTGGAGTTAGACGGATTGAAGCGGTGACCGGTGAGCTGGCTCTGGATCGTTTTTATCAAGATGAGCAGCAACTGGATGCATTATCTAAAATAGTAAAATCTTCAAGAGAAGCTGTTTTACAAAAAGTAGAGAGTTTGCAGCAAAACCAGCGCAAACTGGAAAAGGAGCTTGAGCAATTAAAAGCTAAACTAGCATCCCAGGCAGGTGGTGATCTGGCTTCTGAAGCAGTTGAAATTAACGGTATTAAAGTACTCGCTGCAAAGATTGACGGGGCTGATGTGAAAACTCTGCGTGATACAGTCGATCAACTTAAGAATAAACTGGGGCAGGCTGCTATTGTTCTGGCTAGTACTCAGGGTGAAAAAATTACCATGATTGCCGGTGTTACCAAACAGGAAACTAGTCGCATTCGAGCAGGTGACCTGGTGAATGTTGTTGCTCAACAGTGTGGTGGTAAAGGTGGTGGACGTCCGGATATGGCTCAGGCGGGTGGAAATCAGCCTGATAATTTGCCTGCAGCACTAAAATCGGTCGCTGAATGGGTAGAAAATCACTTATCTTGATAATTGAGCCTGTATAAGTAGTGACTTATACAGGCTTTATCTCCTATAATCTCAACATTTATAATACATCAGTCTTTTAGAAAGACTTCTTTCCTTTTTTCACGTTGTCATGGCACTTTTAGTTCAAAAATACGGCGGTACATCTGTCGGCACTATCGATCGAATCAAGGCTGTTGCTGAAAAAATAGCCGGTTATAAAGATCAGGGAAATGACATGGTTATTGTTGTTTCCGCGATGAGTGGAGAAACCAACCGACTAACTGATCTGGCAAAACAAATTGACCCGTCAATACGCGGCCGTGAACTGGATGTTTTACTAACAACTGGTGAGCAGGTGACAATAGCGTTATTAACCACTGCACTCCATAAACTGGGTTATGCCGCGGTTTCCTATACCGGTGGTCAGGTTAAGATATTAACAGATAATTCACATAACAAAGCTCGTATACTTTCCATTGATTCTGTAAATATCAAGAAAGACCTATCTGAAGGCAATATTGTCGTAGTTGCCGGGTTTCAGGGTGTTGATGAAAATGGAAATATTACTACGCTCGGTCGTGGTGGTTCGGATACAACAGGTGTAGCTCTGGCAGCGGCTTTGAAAGCTGATGAATGTCAGATTTTTACCGATGTTGATGGTGTTTATACGACTGATCCGCGTGTTGTAGCAGAAGCTCGACGACTGGAGAGAATAACATTTGAAGAAATGCTGGAAATGGCAAGCCTGGGTTCAAAAGTACTGCAAATTAGAGCGGTAGAGTTTGCCGGTAAATATGAAGTGCCATTACGTGTTCTATCTTCCTTTGAAGAAGGGGAAGGTACTTTAATAACATCTGATATAAATGAGGACGATAGCGTGGAGCAAGCAGTAATTTCTGGTATTGCATTCAATCGTGACGAAGCACAATTAACCATCAATGGAGTGCCGGATACACCGGGTATCGCATTTCAGATATTAGGGCCGATCTCGGAGTCTAATATTGAAGTTGATATGATCCTGCAGAATGTTGGCGCTGACGGAACCACCGATTTTACTTTTACCGTGCATCGTAATGATTATGACGTTGCACTTTCAGTATTGCAGCAGACCGCCGAAAAACTGGGTGCAAGAGAAGCATCAGGTAATAGCAAAATAAATAAACTTTCGATAGTGGGTGTAGGGATGCGCTCTCATGCAGGAATTGCCAGTAGAATGTTTGAAATTCTAGCGCAGGAAGGCATTAATATTCTGATGATCTCCACATCGGAAATTAAAATATCTGTAGTGGTTGAAGAAAAGTACCTTGAATTAGGTGTTAGAGCTTTGCATGATGGTTTTGACCTGGCCGAAAATAGTGATGATTAAGGAAAAAAGCTCCACAGTAATAAAATATAAAGAAATATGCTTTTATACTACTTAACAGGTCACATATTTAAGTCATTCGGGCTAGCTCTGTGAATCAATGTCGGGTAAAATCGCGTCATTCGACATCGGATATGCCGAATAGTAGTTTAAAGCGGGTATAAATTTGGAAAACCTGCTTTTTGATTGACTTAATTGGAGAAGTAATATGCTTATATTAACAAGGCGAGTAGGTGAGACGCTAATGATCGGTGATGAAGTCACTGTGACTGTTTTAGGTGTTAAGGGTAACCAGGTAAGAATTGGTGTGAATGCCCCGCGCGAAATAGCAGTACATCGTGAAGAGATTTATGACCGAATCAAAGCTGAGCAAAATCAGCAAGGTCAGGGAGACGAGGAAAATCTCGGTAATAGTTACTAGGAAGTAAATAAAAAAATCTGGAGAGATGGCCGAGTGGCTGAAGGCGCTCCCCTGCTAAGGGAGTATACGTTAATAGCGTATCGAGGGTTCGAATCCCTCTCTCTCCGCCATGATTAAACCCTAAGTAGTTGATACTTAGGGTTTTTTTATGTCTGGGTGAAAATATATCCCCCAATCCATCCCCCAGAGTTATTTTTAATTTCTTATTTAATAATTTCGATCAGCTGGGATCAATTGTAATCGTGTGACTGTTCTATTAACGATACCAGCCGTTACTATGGGTCATAGTGAATAGGAGCTAAGTGCCATAACCGGTCATACCCTATAGACTGTAGGGAACTGGAGGTTTATGGACAGAGCGGTCATAGAGGTCCGATCAGATAAATTGCTGGTAATACAAAAAAACTGTGTATTTCCAGCTACAAGGTTCCAACGCACCATAGCCCCGAATCAACAAGAGCTGGCCAATCTGGTTCACACGATCAGTCACCTTGTAGCACGGTTTGTTGAACGCCAGGGTGTACTCGAACGCGACGAAGAAAACAGCTACCTGCAACTGGATGGTATCGATGAAGATCCCATGCAACAGCTTATTGGATGCTCGGTCAGCTATCGGATTGCAGTGGGGCAGCAGCAAGGACGCAAGGTGTTCACTCTACAAACTTTGCCAGCGGTTGAAAAGGATGATCGATTTGCACAGGTGGTGAAAGAGGCAGGTTTTAGCCTTCATGCCGGGGTAGCTGCACAGGCCTGGGAGCGTGACAAGTTGGAAAGGTTGTGCCGTTACATATCAAGACCGGCCCTATCGGAAAAACGCCTTTCAGTGACATCGGCTGGCTATATCCGCTACAAGCTCAAAACACCCTACAGCGATGGTACGACCCATGTGATATTTGAACCGCTGGATTTTATATCGAAACTGGCCTCACTGGTACCAAAACCGCGAGTCAATCTGACACGATTCCACGGTGTATTTGCTCCAAACAGTAAACATAGAACCCTGGTCACACCTGCCCGGCGAGGGAAAAGCCTGCAAGAAGAAAACAAAACGCCAGAAGAAAAGCACAGGGCCATGACCTGGGCTCAAAGGTTGAAAAGGGTGTTCAACATTGATGTAGAAACCTGTGTGCAATGTGGAGGGTCTGTCAAGGTGATTGCCTGTATTGAGGATCAACCAGTCATTGATAAAATTTTGGCCCACCTTGAGATAAAAGGCTGTCTGCCATCACTTCCTAATGTTCTGCCAGAAACCAGAGCACCTCCACAAACAAGCTTATTCAGTTGACAATATCAGAATAGTTTACCATTTTTGACTGCTGCCAATAGGCAGCGGCTGGTGAGCTTTTGGCTTATGATGTTCTTTACCTGAAACTAAACGTGTGAATTCGTGATAAGCGGGTGGAGTCAGGTGGAGTTGTTGGGAATTACAGTTGTTAATAGGAAAAGAGGAGGGCGTTGAAGGGGACTTTGAGTATTGATATCTGTGGATAGGGTCTTTATATTTCCTATACTTCCCGCAGTATTTGATCCGTTGCATAAAATTGATAAACCGAAAACTTTCGATCTGCAATTTAATGCAATAAATTTTTGCTATAAATCCTCAGAGCCTGCGGTGTTAACGGATTTTAGTTTACAGCTGAAAAGTGGAAAGAAAGTCGCCGTGATTGGCCCCACAGGTTCCGGTATAAGTAGTTTAATCCAGTTAATGTTGCGCTATCGTCAGCCTGAATCAGGAACTATTACACTGAGTGGTCAGGACCTCTCCCGTTATAGAAGTGAGCAATGTCATGACATGATTGCTGTCGTGCCACAACATACTTATTTATTTAATAGTAGTATTCGTGAAAACCTGTTAATTGCTAATCCGTCTGCCACTCAACAGCAACTTGAACAGGCCTGTAAAAAGGCACAAATACATGATTTCATCCTCAGTCAACCTGAAGGTTATGACACCTGGGTAGGTGAAACTGGTGTGAAAATATCCGGCGGTCAGGCGAGAAGGCTATCTGTCGCCCGAGCCTTACTAAGAGATTTTGAACTACTCATACTGGATGAACCGGGTGAAGGACTGGATGCAAAAACAGAACAGGAATTGATCCAAACTCTGGTAGAAAATATTGGCACTAAAGCCCTGTTATTAATTACTCATAGCCAGACAGGTTTAGCCCTGATGGATGAAGTTATTATACTGGAGCAGGGTATCTGTACAGCCAGGGGAAAGTATCAGTCGTTGATAGCGGATCATGGATATTTTAAGCAATTATTTAGTTGCGATAACGTTCAGTAGATTTAGCCCGAACTCTTGCAGAGTTAGCGTTTTCCTGTTCAGGCTGAGTTCAATGCAGTATCAGGTAATACGCTAAATACATCGACAAAGCTGCTAATTTCTGACCATTGTAGAGGCTTACTGAAAAAGTAATCCTGAAATGAGTCGACTCCTGTCTGTTTAAGAAATTTATAATTAGAAGCAATCTCAACTCCTTCGGTAATAATATCCACTGAAAGGTTTGATCTCAGTGTGATAATGGCATTTATAATTGCTATGTCCCTTGTACTTTCAGGGATCCCATGGATATATGATTTATCAATTTTGAATGCAGAAATGGGAAAATTCTTTAAATGAGATAAGGATGAATACCCGGTACCAAAATCATCTATTAACAGCTTAATCCCCTGGCTTCTTGTTTTATTCAGAATATCTTTTAGCTCATCACCCAGACCAAGCGCCCCTTCTGAGATCACGATTTCAGTAACATTTGGGTCTATCTTATATTTAGACAATAGAGGTTACGCAAAACAATCCAGCAAGAACATATTGATATAGGTTAGGAAGTTGTCTAACTGACCGTCACTATCATGTGAGTAAGGTTGTCATGTGAGTAAGGTTGTAGTGATATACTAGCAGCTGAACCCTATTTCTTTCATTCTTTCAATTCGGCAGGTTTACCAAATAAATAGCCCTGGTAGAAATCACAATTAACTGAGTTTAGAAAATCAACTTCCTGCGGTTGTTCAACCCCTTCGGCGATAACTTCAAGATCTAAATTATGAGCCATAGACACTATCGCACGAATTATGGCCTGATTTTGTGTATTCTTATGACAGTCTGATACAAACGAACGATCTATTTTTAAAACATCAAAGGGTAAATTTTTAAGGTAGGACAGAGAGGAAAACCCTGTTCCAAAATCATCCATGGCCCAACCAACCTGTAATGATTTTATGGTATTCATCTTTTCAACAGCATCCATATTATTCAACATCGCCAGGCTTTCAGTAATCTCAAGTTTTAACCAGGCTGGATCGATCCCCGACTTGTGAATAATGGATTGAACTGTCTCAATAAAATTATCCTGGCTGAATTGCAATGAACTTACGTTGACTGCCAGAGTTATTGGTGGAGTCATAGTTTGCTGCAGTGATTTAATTTTCTCACATGCCGTTTTGAGTACCCAGTTGCCTATTTCTATAATCTGTCCGGTTGCCTCTGCCACCTCAATAAAAGCACCGGGAGGAAGCAGTCCATGTTGGGGGTGATTCCATCTAATAAGTGCTTCATAACCCATTATGCAGTGTTCTTTATTAACCTGAGGCTGGTAATACAGGACAAATTGATTTTCCTTTATAGCCTGATTTAACTCTGATTGTAATGTAATTTCATGTTTGCTCTTCTGCAGCATATCATTATGATAAAAAACGATATCGTGAGTCGGTGATCTTTTAGCGAATTGTGCTGCTATTTCTGATCGTTGATAAACATCATTCACAGTTTCATTTTTGTCTTGAGGATATAAGTATATACCAGCGCTGGATGTTAGATTTATGACTTCTCCATTTACCAGTAATGGGGCTTTTATAGCATCCAGTAGCCGATTTGAGAAATCAATAATATTTTGCTTGAGATCATCTTTAGCGATAGTACTGGTGGAAATCATAATGCCAAATTTACTACCTGAAGAGCGGGATAATATAGCTTCTGAATGGAGTAGATTCTGTATTCGTTTAGCCGACTCCAGGATTAATTCATTACCAAATAAATGTCCAAAAGACTGATTGAACATTTTAAAATTATTGATACTAACCACAATCAATGCACCGCATCTATTGCTTGAATATAAAGCTTTAAGGCTTTCCTTTAGATTTTCGAGCAACAGATTTTTATTGGGCAATTGGGTTAATGGGTCATAAAAAGAAAGTGAATATGCCTTTTGCTCAGCCTGTTTTTGACGTGTGATATCAGAGAAAGAGGCAACATAATTGACAACCTGACCCAAACCATCGAGAACAGCATGTATTCGACAGAACTCTGGATAGATATGCCCGTTTTTCCTGCGATTCCAGAGTTCACCTTCCCATCCTCCCTTTTCTGCAATGTTTTTCCACATCTCTCGGTAAAAATCGGCATCATGACGACCTGATTGTAAAATTCTTGGATTCTTACCAACAACTTCTTGCAGGGTATAACCGGTTATTTCGGTAAAGGCACTGTTTACCCTCTGAATATTACCTTTTGCATCAGTAATGGTAATGGCATCTGCTGCCTGAAATGCCGATGCAGCCAGATTAAGTTCACGTTGAATTTGTTTAAAATCTGTAATATTGGTATGAGAGATAAGTGCACCGCCTCCTTTTATTTTTAGCGGTACGGCCCTGAGCATGAACCAGCGTTCTTCGGTTTGGGAATGACAGGGATATTCATACTCAAAAATATTACTTTCGTCACTTAAAACCGATACCAGACCATTGTAAGCTTCCATTGCACCTTCATTTGAGGGAGGTTTAGCGGTGGAACAAATAGATAGATAATCCATTCCAATCCAGTCTTCCATTTCTAAAACAGAGTTATTTTCAAAGGCAAAATTGATCCATGCGTTATTGATCATTAAAATAGTGCCCTGCTGATCGATTAATGCAATTTGATCTGAAGTCGATTCTAATAGCGCATAAAGTAACTCTGTAGTATTGGAAGAGTTACTTTTTATCGGTACAATTTCCTTAACATTCATTAAATTAAATACACAGAGAACAACAAAATGACAAACAAGTCATTATTGATCCTAAGCAGGTTCAAGGTTGAGTTGGTGATTTTTTTTTACAACTAGTCTTGTTATAGCCTAAAATCTGATAAAAGCTTAATTTATTTCAGCATCAGTAAAAAGCGTTTATCTTTACCCTCCGTGTCTATTTCCAGTATTGATTGAAGTTCTGATTGTTAGAATATCCCTGAATGCATCGCAAGTATTAAAATAATACCTGACCTTTTCAGGGGGAGTTTTCAAGCTATAATTCGGGGTTTAATCGAACGGCTGCAATCGCCACTTTGTACGCATTCACCTTTGGTCAGACAAATGGCCGGTGTTTCGAATAAAGCTGGTTGATGCTGTAAATAAATATGAGCAAATAAATCTTTTAAAAAAATAACCTGGGAGTGTCAGGTTTAAACTTTCTGATTTCCACATACCGGACATTGATGTCTGTTGATCCTTCGGATTAAAGTTCAACTAGCGACAAAGACAATAATAACCATCAGGCTTAATCATGGACTTACCGGCCATTCGATTACTCGAAGTTTATGAGGACAAATTAGCAATCTGAAAGATTATAATGGGTAATTACGACATGTGTCTGCCTGGATCCATATGCTGATGCAATACTCGTAAAATTAGAATTTAGTTTTTTTCCTGAAGATAGTAAATTGCGTGACTCTCATAATTACTGCGAAATATATTTTCTTTAACAAAGCTAAAATTGCTACCCGTATCCGGGTTAAGTAGAAATTCGCGCAGTTTAAGGGCCAGGTCAATAAAGTGAGGCAAAAAGATGATAACAATCAACGTGATAAAAAACAGTATGAATGATCAGTTACCCCCTGTGTCAGGATACCTTTCGCCTCTAAAATTATTTATTAATCGTAAAGCGGGCGCCTAAAGGTGAAGAAATGCAACACAGATATTCAACAGAATTTAAAGAATCTATCATCAAAAAGATGA
>Ga0233431_1000969_pt1 | contig 54665 bp, 51 predicted proteins | sample SI_118_April2016_FD_179867 | JGI IMG/M metagenome (GOLD analysis project Ga0233431, IMG submission 179867) | Seawater microbial communities from Saanich Inlet, British Columbia, Canada - SI_118_April2016_200_MG | ecosystem: Environmental > Aquatic > Marine > Inlet | place: Canada: British...
CTTCGTTTCTCTTCTGGTATCTCATCTTTACCAGAACAAAAACCAAGCAGGACATCAAGAAACTATGGGGCGTGTGGAAAAGCCGGAAAAAGAACAATCTAGCAACTGTTTATTACCCTTAAACTTACTATGGTAATGGAAAATAAAGGTGATAAGGAAGAGATTGTTGAAGTGAAAGCAGAGGGGTTGGATGAGCTTACTGGGTCTTCTGAAAATAATGATGGTAATAAGGTAAGAGAAGAATTATCGGAAGAGATGAATGATAGTGAGACAAAAGAAACTAGTAGTTCTGGTGAAAAGATAGAGAAGATAGATGAGATATTTTCTGAATTATTGGATGCGGTTAAAGATAGTCCTGAAGCGAAAAGAGAGGTCTTGGAGACTTTGATAAAGCAGACGCAGCAGATTGCTGAACAGATAAAGCAGGTTAGAGATATTAACCATTTGCAGGAGATCAAAGTAGACATGTTAAAAAACTGGAATGAGTTGTTTGAGTTGACCAAAGATAATCCAGAACTTTTAGGGAAGATTCAAGGTTGGGGTAAGAAGTTTTCAGAAAGTAAGATTTTGTATTATGAAAAAATTGATGGTGTTAAAGATCAGTTGGTTGACCAGTCAGAGAAAATTAGATTGTCATGGAATAATATGCAGGTTGATATGGGGAAAATAAAAGGGTTGGTTGATGATGATTCACTAAATAGAGAAATTGAAAAGATGTTGAATCCAAGATCCTTTGATGTAAATACTGCTGAAAGTGATCCGTTAAGGGCATTTACAAATAAATCTCCTATTGAAGAATTTGTTAATTCTATTAATTCGATAGTAACTGGTTATTCAGAAAAAGATATTGATTTAGTGAAATCGGGTGAATTTGTTGGATCTTTAACAAAGGTAATTAGATTATTATCTGAGCATGCACATAAAAAGTTTGGTGGTGATCTACCTATTGATAAGCATCCAGAACTTAAAGAGTTGCTTGATCAATTGCAAGAGAAAAGTGCTGAATTACAGAAGAATATGAATGAAGCAAGTAGAATTATTAAAATGACTAAGAAAATTAGAGATACTCATTTTCTTCCTGAATATAATGAAGTTTCGGAAAATGTGTAGTAGACTTGCTATGCTGGTTAAAGATTGTTAATTAATAGATTAGATTTATGACTATAAAGAATAATGAAACAAAAAGTGAGAAAACCGAGAGGAAGATAAATAGTGAGACAAAGGATGAATTGCGAGATGGTTTGTTGAAGCGATTGAGTGAGAAGTTTGAGGAAATGAATTTGGGGACTCCGGATGAGGAGATTATGAAAAATTTTAACGAACTATTATCGATTTTACCGGAAGGGAAAATAAAGGAGATGATGGGTTCGCTAGAATCAACGGTAGCTCTATCTGGGAAAATTGGAGGTTTTAAAGGTAAAGCACAGGATGTTTTGTGGAAGTTTTTGAAACCAATGTTGGTTTTGGAAGCGCCTTGGATAGCAGCGATTCCAGGTGATATTAATAGTAAGTTTCAATCAGGTTTAATTAGAGTAATTGGTAGAGTAGAGACTGGTGGACTGAAAGGATTGATTTCAATTGGGGAGAAGTTGAGAAAAATGAAAGAAAAAGGAAAGAGTGGTGAAGAAATGGCTGAAATGGTTATAGAAGAAGGTAATCCAGAAAAAGCTATTGGAGAGATACTTGATTAACATTCTTGGATATTAATTAGAAGGGAGATATGGCAACAGAAATTAAGTTACATAAGTTGAGTGGACCAGAGAAGCAGGTGGTGGATGTGATTAATCCAAAAAGCAATTTGGAATTTCAAGAGGCAAATAGAATTATGGATGAGGCGGTAAATAAAATGGATAGTAAAGCCGTAGACTTGGGAAGTAAAGAAGGTTTTATGCATTGGAAAAATCTTCTGAGTAAGGTTTTGAAAGATGGTAAATACAATATGGCACAGAAATTGATTTTAGCTAGTGGTTTTTGGGCGGCTTATGCATTTGAAGTAATGTTTCAATCTTCACAAAAGGCGCATGAAAAAACTAGTGAACGATCAACTCCAAAAGGGGTGGTGGAAAGATATAAAGCTGAGAATAAAGACTGGTTTATTTAGTTTTTTATGCCATGGGTTTAGGGTATAGTTGAGTATATGGAAAGTTTTGACGGTTTGATAAATAAAGGAATGTGGACAGTGATTTGGGCTTTTGGTGTGGTAGTTGGTTTGGTCTTGGTGTGGTGGCTGGGTGTTCAGATATATAAATTTTGGATGAGGTCGAGAGTGATTTTAAACCATAAGAAGGGAATGTTGCTGAAGGTTGTTTTACCTAAACATAGGCATTTGAGCGATACTCCTAATGAAAAAACAGCTCAAACTAAAACAAAGACGAATGTAGCTGAACAGATGTTTGCTGAGTTACATGGGATTATTCCTTCGGGGTGGAAAAAACACTTAGTATTTAGAGAGACTTTGAGTTTTGAAATAGTGGCCACTGCGACTGAAATAAACTTCTACGTATTTATGTCTAGAAGATTGGCTAGTTTTGTAAAAAGTGCAATTTTTGCAGCTTATCCTGAAGCAGAGATAATTGAAGTAGAAGATTATGTTGATGCATTGATTAAAAAACGACATAAAGGTAGTTATGTGAGATTGATTGGTCCTCAGTATGCTCCGATTAGAACTTATGAAAATATGGTGAACGATTCATTAAATTCTCTATTGAATAAAATGGTAAATTTGCGAGGTGAGGAAGTGGTGGCAGTACAGTATTACTTGACTCCAGTTACTGGAAGTTGGAGAAAAAAAGCTTATTCTTATTTGAATCACTTGAGGAATAAGCAAGACATTGAAGCGCAAAAAAAAGGAGTAGCTGGAAATGAGACAGCTACGGCTTGGGTGGGTGATACACCTAAATTAGCTATAGATAGAGATTTGTATTCAGGTGTGGAGAAGAAAATGAGTAAACAAGGTTTTTTGGTGGGTATTAGGGTGTTGTCCTCTGGATCTGATGAAAAAACGATAGAAACAAATCTTAATTCAGTAACTAGAGCTTATTCTCAATTTGATAGCCCACCTTTGACCGTGTTTCAACAAAGTCGTTTTGGATTGGCACTATGGAGGTTTAATGATTATTACAAACAAAGGATTCAGCCATTATTTGATTGGTTATTTTTTAGACAACAGTTTATTGCTAATACAGAAGAGCTGGCAACGTTGTTTCATTTTCCAGGAGAAGAAGTGAATTCACCTAAGATATCTTGGCAAAGATATAAGACGGCTTTACTTAATGATGTTACTCCAGATAAAGGCTTGTTTTTGGGATATAACAGCTATAGGGGAGAAAGAAAAAAGGTATTTATGGATAAGAAGGATAGGAGAAGGCACTTTTATATTGTAGGACAAACAGGTGTAGGTAAGTCTGTTTATATGGAAAACATGTTTTTACAGGATGTAAAAAATGGAGAAGGGGCATGTTTTATTGACCCGCATGGTGATGTGGCTGAGAGTATTTTAGAGAAGATTCCAAAAGAAAGAGTGAAGGATGTAATTTATTGGAATCCTGGGGATACTGAGTATCCGATGGGAATGAATATTATGGATGTGGAGACAGAAGAAGAAAAGAATATCATTATTAACTCTTTTATTGCCTTGCTGTATAAGCTTTACGATCCTAATAGAACAGGGATGATGGGGCCGATGCTGGAGAGGACAATTAGAAATATAATGCTGACGGCCATGTCTGAGAAAGGAAATACGTTGATAGAGGCATTGAGGTTATTAACAAGTCCGGAATTTGCAAAAAGTAAAATTGAAACAATAAAAGACCCAATGTTGAAGACTTATTGGACTGAAGAGATGGCTAGGACCACTGATTTTCACAAATCAGAAACGTTGGGATATTATGTGTCTAAATTTGATCGATTTGTGAGTGATGTGACGATTAGAAATATTATTGGACAGTCTAGATCTTCGGTTGATTTTGCTAAGATTATGAATGAGGGTAAGATTTTGATTGTAAATTTATCTAAGGGGTTGTTGGGTGAAGAGAATGCTTCTTTTTTAGGGACTTTAATCATTCCTAAATTTTTGGTAGCGGCGATGAGTAGATCAAAAATAGCTGAGGATAAGCGTAGGGATTTTTATTTGTATGTGGATGAGTTTCAAAACTTTGCAACTCCTGATTTTGTTGGTATTTTGTCGGAAGCTAGGAAGTATAGATTAAACTTGGTGGTGGGGAATCAGTATATTTCTCAGATCAGAGAAGATGTTAGGGATGCGGTGTTTGGTAACGTTGGTTCGGTTGGTGCATTTAGGGTGGGAGTGGATGATGCTAAGTATTTAGTGAATCATTATGCACCGGTTTTAAGTGAGTTTGATCTTATTAATAATGGGATAGGAAATATGTATTTGAAAATGTTGGTAGATGGTAAACCAACTAATCCGTTTTCTATTGCTTTTGATTGGAATGAGATACAAGCTGTGTCCAAAGATGTCAAGATGGCTACGTTAATAAAACAGGTTTCTAGGGTGAAGTATGCTAAACCTAAGTCGATAGTTGAATTCGAGATTATTAACAGAGCTAAGTTGGTAGCATGATATGAAAATGTTAGATGGAAAAGTAAATGTGGTATGGGTAAGAAGTGTGGTTCGTGGTCATTTAGAAGACTTGGTCTTGGGAGATAAAATGAGTTTGGATAAAGCTAAAGAGATAGCGAGAATGGCAAACAAACTATTAATAACTGGTATTGAATCATGGCAAGAGTTGTTGGAAAGAATTAAGAAGTTAGAGAGGGAATATCCAGATTTAAAAAGATTGTGGGAAATGTTGATATTTGAAGTTAAGTTAGAAAATCAAAAAAGACTAGTTGATGAACAGGTGCTACCTAAGATAGAACAAGGAGATTTGAATGGAGCACTTGTTTTAATTAATGAATTGATTGGTTGATGAGGAGTTAGTTTTGAATTAAGTGGTCAATAATTTCTGGAATGTTTAGACGGGTTTTGATATTTTTTTGACCGTATTTGGCTAGGCCAGAGATGAGAGAAAGGAAGCGATAGAATCTGGATTTATTTTTATTTTTCTTTAGGTCAAGAATTCTTATTTCACTTAAAAAATCTAGAGTGTCTGCGTCTTGAACTATTTGAGCATAGAGAGAGTACTTTTTATTTAAGAGCCTGAAAGGGAAAGAAAAAGTGTGCTTATAGACGGCTTCGGATAGGATATAGCGATCGGATTCGTTTAGGTTAAATTGTTCGAGTACGGGAGGGAGAACTTGATGAAGTAGTTTACTTTCTCTGAGCCAGTTTAGGAAGGAAGGTTTGTATTTGATGTGGTGGATGTCGTGTAAGAGACAAGCAGCTTGCAGAAGATTAATGTCTATTTTAGAGTTTAGTTTTAATAGGTTGACGATTTGGGTGGCAGTGTTTTTGGTTCTTAATAGGTGGGGGTAGCCGTGCTGGGAGTCGACGTTTATAGTGGCTTTTTTTACGTAGTTTTCTATTTTTGTAAGTTGCTTGGTAGTCATAGTGGAGATTATATTAGAATAAAGGTATGAATAGGGTGATTACCATAGGTTCTGCTGTAGTTGATGTTTTGGTCAGGTCTAGTAGTTTTAGGGTAATGAAGAGTCATTTGGTGGAAGGAGGCCTGGCTTTGTGTGAGGTTTATGGTGGGAAATTGGGAGCTGAGGAGATAGTGACGGAGATTGGTGGAGGAGGAACAAATGTGGCTTTGGGGTTAAAACGTTTGGGTATTTTGGCTAGACCTTTTTCGGTGGTTGGAAATGATGACTGGGGGGAGTGGGTGAGGAAGAATTTAAAAAAAATGGGTCTTGAGACAGAAGGAATTGAAACAAAGATGGGTAGCACGGCGGTTTCGGTGATCTTGGTAGCAGGAGATGGGGGCAGATCAATTATTACTCAACGAGGAGTGGGATCAAAAATGAGTGGAAAAGATTTGAACTGGAAGATGATTTCAAAGGCAGATTGGATACAGGTTTCGAGTTTAGCAGGGAATGTAAATCTGCTAGAAGACATTGTCCGTTACGCAGTAAGTAAGAAAATAAAGGTGGGGGTGAATCCTGGGAAAAAAGAATTGGAAGAGAAAAAAACACTACTTTCTTTGTTGCCGAAGATAGAGTATTTGAACTTGAATCACATGGAGGCGGTTAAGTTTTTTAAAGGAAGGTATGGGGAAGATAAGAAGATGGTAAAACGATTTTTAGATGAAGGAGTAAAGCAGGTAACTATTACTAATGGAACTAATGGGGCTGGAATGGGAAAAGGAGACGTTTGGATAAAAGCAGAGGCTTTTAAGACTAAATCAATTGATGATACTGGAGCAGGGGATGCTTTTACTTCTGGGGTGGTGGCGGGACTTCTGGCTGGAAGACCAATGGAGGAAGTCTTAAAAATGGGTCTTAGTAATGGAGCTAGTGTAGTAACGGGGCTTGGAGCTAAGAAAACATTGCTTCGAAAAGAAGAAATGGCCAAATGGTTAAGGAATAGGAAGGTGAAGATTGTAGAAGAGGGTATTTAGTCATTGGTTTTGTGGTTAAATGAAGGATATGAAGAGAAAGATATTTGTAACTCATAAACTACCAGGCAAGGATTTAGAAAAATTAAAAAAGAATTTTGAGGTGGAGGTGTGGCCGGGAAAAGATATATCAAGAAAAGATTTGATAAAAAAGGTAAAAGGGGTGAGTGGGATTATTAGTTTGTTGACCGAGAAAATTGATAAGGAAGTAATGGATTCTGCAGGAGACAAGTTAAGGGTGATCGCTAATTACGCGGTGGGTTTTGACAATGTGGATTGTGAGGAGGCTGATAAACGAAAGATAGTGGTAACTAATACACCAGGAGTTTTGACCGAGTCGGTGGCTGAACATGTGATGGCGTTGATGTTTGCAGTGATGAAAAGAGTGGTGGAAGGAGATAGGTTTATTAGAGAAGGAAGGTTTGATGGTTGGGAACCAGATTTGTTGGTGGGGGCTGGGGTAAGAGAGAAGACTTTAGGAGTGGTAGGATTGGGTAGGATTGGTAGATGGACGGTGAAACTGGCTAAAGGTTTGAGAATGAAAGTTATTTATAATTCTAGAACGAGAGACGAGGAGTATGAAGAGATGGAAGGAGTTGTTTATCATTCTTTGGGGCAACTATTGGAAATGTCTGATGTGGTGAGTTTGAGTGTGCCTTTGTGTAAAGATACAGAAGGCATGATAGGTAAAAAGGAACTAAAGATGATGAAGAGATCTGGAGTTCTGATAAATACGGCTAGAGGGCCGGTGGTTAATGAAGATGCTTTGATAGGTGCATTAAATAAAGGAGTGATTGCTGGAGCGGGTTTGGATGTTTTTTGGGATGAAACAAAGATTCCTACTAGATTAACTAAGTTGTCAAACGTGGTTTTAACACCTCATATTGCTTCTGCCACAATTGAGGCAAGAGGGGCCATGGCGAAAATTGCGGTGGATTCATTGAGATCTGTATTGTTGGGAAGGACGCCGGAGACGGTGGTAAACATGAAGAAATGAAAGAAGAAGAAAAAGGCAGGCAGATGAAACTTAAGGAGATAGACCAAGAAGGAAAGGTAGTTAAGAAGAAAAGTAAAAAAAAGAGAAATAAGCCGAGAGATAGGTGGGTTGTGTTGGCGGTTTTGTTTGTTACGGTATTGGTGAGTTTGGGATTTTATTTTGTTTCTGGGGGGGCTAAGGTTGAGAAAGGAATAAACATGAAAGAGACAAAGAAAGCAGACAAAGTTAAGGATGGTGCAGATTTCTTTGGTTCGGCAGTGTATGAGTTTTGAAGTAATTCATTAAGTCAAAGGTCGGTATTTTCTCAAGAAAGGGTTTAACCCTGAACGAAGGGTTAAACCCTAAAAACTCTAAATCTTTATTTCTAGGGTCGGGCCCCCAGGAGGTAGTTGATGGTTTTGTTCCAAATGGGGGAGGCACCTGTGACACCTGAGGCGACTCTGCTCATGGAAGAGTTGTTGTTGTTGCCTACCCAAACTCCAACTAAAAAATTGGGAGTATAACCTATGGTCCAGTTGTCTCTAAGGTCATTTGAGGTACCGGTTTTAACAGCTACCTTAGCCCCTTTGATATATAGGTAAGAGTTGGTGCCAAAAGCTGGAGCCCTAGCGTTGTTGTCTGAAAGAATATCGGTTATTTGGTAAGCAGTCTTTGATTTTATGACTTGTTTGGGTTGACATTTATTTGTTTGGAAAGATGAGCAAGGTTGAAAAGACAGATATTTGTTTTTGGAGTTTTCGATGGAAATAATGGGTGATAGTGGAGTGGCAACACCTGAGTTAGCGAAAGCTGAATAAGATTCGCTTAGGTCAGTCATTTTTACTTCTAAACTACCTAGAGCGGCTGAAGGAGTGTGGCGGCTGGTGTCATTCCAGGTAGTAATGCCCATTTTTTGAGCTAGAGAAATATAGTTATTTACTCCATTTTTGGTGGCTAGAAGAACTGATGGGATGTTGTAAGAGCTGGCTAAAGCCTGTTTTAGAGTAATGGAACCATGGTATTTACCATCGTAGTTTTTGGGTGAGTAAGGTGGGGAGCCAGGTAAATGGATTGTAATAGGTGAGTCGTTAATTCTGGCTGAGGGAGTAGCTCCTAACTCGAAAGCTAAGGCGTAGTTGATAGGTTTGATGGCTGAACCTGGTTGCCGGGAAGCAGTAGTTAGATTGACATTGCCGTCTATAGAACTGTCAAAGTAATCTTTAGATCCAACCATGGCTAAGATCTCGCCAGTTTGGGGGGCAGTGATGAGGCCGGCACCATTGGTGATGTTGAGGTGTGAAAGATTCTTAATTTCGGTGGTGATAAGTGACTGAAATTGTTTTTGAATATTCAGATCTAAGCTGGTGGTAACAATTAAGCCGCCATGATTAACTAAGTTTTCACCAAACTGATCTACTAAAATGTCTTTGACGTACATGACAAAGTGAGGAGCTTGGATCTCGATTTTTAAAGGTGCAAATTCTAGTTTTGTTTCTAAGGCTTTTTGATATTCTTCTGGAGATATGGATTCCAATAGAAGCATTTGATTGAGAACAAAGTGTTGGCGATCGGTAGCTAGTTCGGGATGGGCCCCAAAGGGTGAGTATTTGCTGGGTGCTTTGGTTAGGCCGGCAAGATAACTTGCTTGAGCTAGGTTTAGGTCTGAGGCGTTAATTGAAAAATATTGTTGAGAGGCCTCTTGAATACCGTAGGCTGTTCCACCAAAACCAATTTGATTAAGGTACATTTGAAAGATAGTGTCTTTGCTATAGAGTCTCTCTGTGTAAACTGATAAAACGAGTTCTTTGACCTTTCTGGTTAGACTTCTTTGTGAAGTAAGTAAGGTGTTTTTAATTAATTGTTGGGTAATGGTTGAACCGCCTTCCCAGTGGCAGTTCGTGGTTGATAGATTACAGTTTAGAAAGAAGTTGTTTATGTTTTTGGTAAAGGCCCGAAATATACTAGTAGGTGAGAAACCGTGATGGGAGTAAAAATCTTTGTCTTCTGCGGCCAGAAAAGAGCTTTTGACGTAGTTGGGAAGTGTGTCTAAACTAACCAAGGTTCTGTTTTCTTGTTTGTATATTTTGAAAAGTAACTGTCCATTACGATCGAGAATTTGGGTTGTGAGTTTGGGTGGATAGTTGGTAAGATCACCCGGATGGGGTAGTAAATAGAATATTTTGAAGTAAATTAAGATTGAGAGAGGAAGAAGGATTAAGATAGTGAGAGAAAATCTTTTTTTTGTCAATCGGATTCTAATAGGGTACGACCCTTTCTTGGTCCAGTGACCAAGAGGCCCGCGGCCGAAGCCGCTCCTTTTAGGGTCGGACCCTTTTTGGAATGAGAGGTGTTTTGGTGATGGAGATTTTTTTGGCTTAGACTTTAGCCGGAGTGACAGAGAAGAAACTGTTTTGACTAGGAGATGGTAAGTTTTAATTAAGATGTTGACAAGATAAAGAAGAAGAAGAAGAAGACGATGAAATGGGAGTCCGATTAAACTTAGTATAGATACCGAAACTACCCCCGACTTTGAGTCGAGGGCCCTTGACCTTTTTGGCTTATTCATTATGATATGAGTTTGGTTTGGTAGGGTTCAGTTGGAACAGATCGTAGTTTATGGTGGTAGATGGCCAGGTTATTTTGCCTTCTTCATTTTGGGGGTAGGTGCAGTCGATACAGAAGTCTTTTACGAACGGGTCCGAGAGAACTAGGTGTTCTTCTAAATCTCTATCTACAGTATCGTCACCTTCTAAAATTGGATACTTGTCGCTTCTTCTGACCCAGACCTGTTTCTTGGTGGCTATTTGCCCTCTTGGCAAAAAGTTATCTATGAAGAACTCCGAACGGGATTCACACTGATTGGCTTGTTGGGCTAGTAAGCCGGTTAGGTTGCAGACTTGATATTGTTTAACTCCACTAGGTTTAGTTGGAGGGTGGTCTTTTTGGTCTTTTAATAAGTGGCGCATGGTTTTGTTCCAAATAGTTGAAGCACCGGTGGTGCCAGAGACGACATAGCTCATGGGGGTATTATCATTGTTGCCAACCCAGCTGACCACTAAAAAGTCTGGAGTGTAGCCTACTGTCCAGTTGTCTTTTAAGTCATTGGTAGTGCCGGTTTTAACAGAAACAGTTTTGCCAGGGATGACTAGTTGGCTAAATGAACCAAAGGCAGCTGAGCGAGCACCGTTGTCTGAGAGGATGTTAGAGATTATGAAAGCAACTTCTTCTGGAAGAGTGGTGTGGGGACAGTTGTTCTGGGGGCATGAAAAGGTTTTTTCTTCCTCTGGTTTTGACCAAAAGTCATTCCAAGAAAAAGCTAAGGCAGAAACTACATCTTTCGTTTCTTGAGGATTATGTTGATAGAGAGTGTCACCGGTATGGGTTTCTACTTTGAGGATAGGGTTTAGGGGTACGGTAACGCCGGAGTTGGCGAAGGTGCCGAAGGCTGTAGCCATTTCCATCATGGTGACTTCACCTCCACCTAAAGTTAGAGATAAGCCGTAATTGCTAGAGTCTTGCCAGCCTTTTATTCCCATGGCAGAAGCAGTGGCTATCATTGACTCTATTCCATTCAGCGAAAGCATTTTAACTGCAGGAATATTGTAAGAGTTGGCTAGTGAATGTCTTAGTTGGACGGGACCATGAAATGAGTTGTCGTAGTTTTTTGGGCAGTATATTTTTTGTCCGGCTACAGAGTAGCAAGTAGGCATGTCTAAAAACATAGTAGAGGCAGTCCAGCCCTTGAGTAGTCCAACAGCGTAATTAATAGGTTTTATGGATGAACCTGGTTGTCTTAAGGCAGTGGTTAAATTTACTTGCCCATCTTGATCAATGTTGAAGTAGTCTTTGGAGCCGATCATGGCCAGAACTTCTCCAGTATTAGGAGTGGTGACTAAAGTGGCTCCATTGCCAACCTTGAGTCTCTCAAGTTTTTCTATTTCGGCTGAAAGTGAAGCTTGGACGTAGTTTTGAAGTTCAAGATCTAAAGTAGTAGTAACTCTTAATCCGCCTAGATTAACCTGATCTTCGCCAAACTGGTTAACCAATATTTCTTTGACCAAAAAGACAAAATGTGGAGCTTTTATGGAGGTAGCGGGTGAGGAAAGCTCAAGCTTTTGTGTTTTTACATCTTCTGCTTCTTCTTTAGAAATATAATCATTGTCTACCATGGCATTTAAGACCTGAGACTGTCTTTGAAAGGCAAGTTCTGGGTGGGCACCAAAAGGTGAGAGTCTGGTAGGGGCTTGGGGTAGACCAGCTAAAAGACTGGCTTCGGACAAGGTTAGATCTTGAGCATCTTTATTAAAATAGGTGAGAGCAGCAGATTGAATACCGTAAGTAGTGCCACCGTAGGGAGCATGGTTGAGGTAGAGTTCTAGAATTTCATCTTTGTCATAAACTATTTCTGTAGCAATGGCTAAGATGGCTTCGCGTAGTTTGCGGGTTAAGGTTCGGCTAGAGTCTTGTAGAAGTCCAATCTTAACTAGCTGTTGGGTAATGGTGGAGCCACCTTCTAGTCTTTGACCGGTAACTGTTTTAAAGAAAGCTCTGGCGATACCAAAAAAATCTAGTCCATGGTGGGAGTAGAAGTTTTTGTCTTCTATTGAGATGGTGGAATTTTTAACATGGTCGGGTAGACTATCTAGCTTGATTGGTGTTCTATTTTGGTCTAGAAATATTTCGTAAAGAATCTGGCCATTTCTATCTAAGATCTGAGTACTAACTGGTGCTGGTGACTTGGTGAGCTTTTTAGGATTAGGAATGTCTTTGAAAAACAGAAAAGAAAATAGAAACAGAAGAATGGCAATGATAGATATAGTGGTAATCTTTTTTTTAGGGTGTTTCTTTAAGAACTTTGAGAACTTTGAGAACTTTTTGTTCCGACCAAAAGTCGAGAAGCTGCGATAGTTTTTTAGGATTTTTTTAAGATTATCTTTTCTGGTTGGTTTTTTCTTGGGAGACATATTGGGTATTATAGTAGAATTGAAGAGTATGAGAGATACTAACAAAAAAAATCTAGTAAGATTAGGAGTGTATTATATTTATTTACTGTTAGTGTGGGGTAGTTTTAGGTATTGGGTAAGGTTGCCAGAAGTAATAGAGGAGTTGTGGTTTAAACCAATTATTTGGCTATTGCCTTTGTTTTGGTGGCGAATGAGTTTGAAAGGTAAACCAGAACTGTTCAATAATAAGTGGTGGTTGAGTGGTGGGTTAGGAGCACTAGTTGGCCTTGGCTATTTTGTTTTGGTGAGAGTCTTAAATATGAGTGAGCCAATGCTATTGAATTGGAATATGGTTGGAGTGTTGTTAGCGACAGCGGTGATTGAAGAGTTAACTTTTTCCGGATTGGTGTTGGGCATTATGGATTGGATGAATGGAAAAAAAGTAATTAATATAGTGATAGTGGCCTTAATGGTTGTGGGGGTACATTTGCCAATAAATGTTTTTGTAAATGGTTTAGTTGGTAAGGAGTTGTTGGGAGTAGTGTTGTGGCTTTTTAGTATGGCATCTATTAATGGATGGTTGAGACAAAGAACAGGGAGTGTAGTTGGATCGATGGTAGCAAGATTGGGATTAATGATGGCGGTTTTGGGGTAGTTTTAGCCTTGAAAACTTGCTTAAAACGGCTTGGGGGTGTAGGATGTGCTTAAGATATGGCAAAAGAGATAAGTTTAAGTGATTTAAAGAAAGTTGAAAGCCAAGTAGCTAAGAATTTTGATTCTCAGGTTGAGTTCTTGGGTTCGTTGGTGAAACAGAAGAGTGTGAATCCTAGTAGTCCGGGATATGAAGGTGTGACTGAAGAAGGAGTGGCTAGAATTATTAGAGGAGAGTTAAGAGATATGGGGGTGGTATCTAGATATCTTCGTAGTAAAAAAAAGAGACCAAATTTAGTTGTTTCTTGGGGACCAACAAGATCTAGGAAATCATTGGCTTTGGTTGGACATATGGATACAGATGAGCCACTTAGTGAGAATAAGAAAGAGTGGTTTTCAGGAGATATTAAGGGAGAAAAAATGTATGGAGTAGGTGTGTTGGATATGAAGGCATCTTTGTCGGCATATGTTTATGCTTTGAAGGCCTTGAAGGATTTGGGATTTGAGTTGGATGGCAAGTTGAAGTTGGCCTTTACTGTAGATGGAAAGAGTCAATGTTTTTCAAAGTTGGGATTGCAATATATAGTAAACAAAGGCTTTAAAGCAAAAGTTGCTTTACTAGCAAAACCTGGTACGGACAAAATAGCGGTGGGCCATAGAGGTGGATACAGATTTAAAATTAATGTAAAAGGTGAAGAAGTAGACACTGGAAGGAAGGCGTGGGAAAACGGGAAGAAAGGAAAGAATGCAATTCATGATATGAGTAGGATTATATCTAGTTTGTCTGGTTTTGATTTGCCATATAAACAGGCCAGGGCCTTTCCTGGTAGAGTTCCGGTGTTTACTTTTCCTACAAAAATAAAAGGAGGTAGGGTGGTTAACGTAGTGCCTGGTAAGTGTGAAGCTTGGGGTGATGTGAAGTTGTTGCCTGGCAATACTGATAGTCAAGTAAGATGGTGGTTAGAGGGAAGACTAGAAAAACTAACGGATATAAACTGGAGTCTGGAAGATTTGCTATATGTTCCGGCTATGGAGGTGGATAAAACAGATAGGTGGGTTAAGTTATTGCATGAACAAGCAAGTGTAGTATTGAAGAAATCTCCGAAGTTAGAAGGTTGTGGTCCTTGGAATGATGCTTGGATGTTGACTCAAACAGATACTCCTTGTTTGGCTGGTTTTGGACCCGATGGACAGATTGAGGAGAGTACGGGAGAGTGGGTGGATCTACCCAGTTTGAAACAAGTGACGCAAATAATTACTCGATGGATTCTTGTTTATTTGGGTAAGAAATAAAATTTATAACATTGGGAGAAGATTCTGCGGTAATTAGCCTTAATGATACTTTTTGATTGATTAAGAGAGGGTTGTAATACTAGGAGTAGTGTTTTAATGTATTGGTTAGCACTAAATGTAGTAATATGAACTGTCCTTACTGTAACAACAACGATACTCAAGTTTTAGAAAGCAGACTTCTGTCTGAAGGATTGGGTGTTCGAAGAAGAAGAGAGTGTAAAAAGTGTGTGAAAAGATTTACCACTCATGAGTTGGTGGCGAACTTAGATCTTAAGGTAATTAAGAAAGATGGTCGTGTAGAGGGTTATGCGAGAGAGAAAATGGCTAAGGGAGTAAGGAAGGCTTGTTGGAAAAGAGATGTATTGGGTGAGAAAATAGAGGAGTTGTTAGACGATATTGAACTTAAGCTTTTAAATAGAAAAACTACTCAAATTAAATCTACTGATATAGGAAAGTTGGTACTAACAAGATTAAAAAAAATAGATGATGTGGCTTACTTAAGATTTGCTAGTGTGTATATGGATTTTGAAAAGGCTAGCGATTTTGGTAAGGTGTTGACTGAACTGAAGAAAAATACTAATTAATTTTATTAAATGAAAAATAATATATATAAGAAACCTAGTAAAAGAGTTGTAAAAGATAAGGGTTGGAGAAGTGAGTTTAGTGAAAGAATGAGTAAAGTTTCTAGAGTGGTTGGAGAAAGGCCAGAGTTGCCAGATTATTTACCATCTGGGTCTTGGTCTGATCAAGCATTAAGAGTGTTGAAGGAGAGGTACTTAGATAAAGATGATTCTGGTAAGATAATTGAAACTGCCGATGAGATGGTTTGGAGAGTTGCTTTTGCAGTGGCAAGTGCGGAAGCATTGTGGGGAGAAAGCAAAGAAAGAGTACTTGAGCAAGCAACGAAGTTTTATCGTTTAATGGTTGGAGGGAAGTTTTTACCTAACTCTCCAACCTTGATGAATGCAGGTAAAGGGAACGGCTTGCAGTATTCTGCCTGTTTTGTACTGCCGGTAGGTGATTCCTTGGAAGGAATTTTTGATGCAATTAAGTATCAAGCCATTATTCATCAGTCTGGTGGTGGAACTGGGTTTTCTTTTTCAGACTTAAGACAAAGGGGGGCCATAGTAAAAAGAAGTAAAGGTGTGGCATCTGGCCCGGTAAGTTTTATGAGAGTTTTTAATGAGGCGACCCAACAGATAAAACAGGGTGGAACGAGAAGAGGAGCAAATATGGGTATTTTACAAGTAGATCATCCAGATGTTAGAGAGTTCATAACCTCTAAAGTTGATGGAGGAATTACTAATTTTAATATCTCTGTAGCAGTAACAGATGAGTTTATGGAGGCAGTAAAAGAAGGCAAAGAGTATAGTTTGAAGGCTCCACACAATGATGAAGTGGTAGGGACTGAAAATGCCAAAGAGATATTTGATTTAATTGCTAATACAGCCTGGGAGACTGGTGATCCGGGAATAATTTTTATTGATAAGGTTAATAGTAGTACTGCTAATCCGATACCAAGCAAAGGACCAATTCAAAGTACTAATCCTTGTGGAGAGCAACCACTTTATCCGTTTGATGCGTGTAATTTGGGTAGTATATTTTTAGATAAGTTTGTTTTACGAGAAAAAGGTCAAAAGCCAAAGGTTGATTGGAATGAGCTTAAAAAGACGGCTAGACAAGGTGTTCAATTTTTGGATGATGTAATTGAGATTAATCCGTACCCTTTACAACAAATTGAAGAAACGGTGCGATCGGTAAGACGAATTGGTTTGGGGATTGGCGGATGGGGAGACATGCTTTATTTATTGGAGATTGCTTATAATTCTGAAGAGGCCCTTTTATTGGCTAAAAAGATTATGAGAGTAATTAATAGTGAGGGGCATAAAGCCAGTAGAAATTTAGCTAAAATAAGAGGCTCGTTTGATTTGTGGAATGAGAGTATTTTTTCAAAAGGAGAGCCAATGAGGAATGCAACCGTAACAACAATTGCCCCAACCGGAAGTATTGGCATATTGGCTTCAACTAGCGGAGGTTGTGAGCCAGTATTTGCTCTGGCTTACAAGCATACTGTGAAGGATGAAAGTTTGAATAGAGAGATGTTTTTTGTTGACCCAGCTTTTGAGAAAGTAGCTCGTGATGAAGGGTTTTGGAATGAACAGTTAGCAAAAAAGGTGGCAGAGACAGGTAGTGTTGAAGGTTTGCCAGAAGTACCGGAAAGATGGCAGAAGATACTGACAACTTCTCATCAGATTAGCCCAGAATGGCATGTAAGAATGCAAGCGGCCTGGCAAAAACATACAGATAATGCTGTTAGTAAAACGGTGAACTTGCCTAATAGTGCTAGTGTGGATGATGTGGCGAATGTGTATAGACAGAGCTATGATCTTGGTTGTATGGGGGTAACTGTTTATAGAGATGGCAGTAAAGACTGGCAGGTTTTGAATGTGGGGAAGAAAGAGGAGAAAAAGGAAATAGATTCTGGGCAAGCCAGAATGACGGAAGAAGGGGGTGTGGCAGAGTTGCAGTTGAGACCTGAAAAACTAACTGGAACTACTTACAAAATAAAGACACCAATTGGGACGGCCTTTGTGGTGATTAACTCTGATGAGTTAGGAAATCCATTTGAGATCTTTATAAATGTTGGAAAAGCTGGAACTCATGTAATGGCCGATGCAGAGGCCATAGGGCGATTATTATCTATGGCTTTTAGAATTCCATCTGTGTTGCCAGCTAGAGCAGTAGCGGAAGCAGTTGTTGAACAGTTGGCAGGAATAGGCGGATCGGAAAGTGTTGGTTTTGGTAATGGGAAAGTTAGAAGCTTGGCTGATGGCGTAGCTAAGGTTTTAAGACAATACCTTGAAGCACAAGATGTTAAATCTTTAAGTAATGGTCATTCTACTAATACAGAAATTAAGGAAATGTTGACGGAGGAGAAGGAGTCATCTGTTCAACAGATGCCATTAGTTGTTGGGCTTTCAAAAAAGGCGGATTTGTGTCCTGACTGTGGTCAGGCAAGTTTGGTTTTGGAGGAAGGCTGTGCTAAATGCTATTCTTGTGGTGCAAGTAAGTGCTAATTTTTGGCGGTTGGCCAGTGTTTGTGCTAGTTGGGGCTATGTAAGTAAAATATCTTGATGTATGGGTTTAAACATGGATTTTGATGGATTTTATTTGAGGTGTTTGTTGAGGAGAGGGTGTTCAATGGATGGTATTGACGGTTAAGAACATAAATATTTGATATAGTTTAGGTATGGCTAATGTTAGTGAGGTTGAACCAAAATCAAGGTCGGTAGACGTGGAAGCAGTAAGGGAAGTTGAGAACTACGTAGAGAGAGTTGAGAAACAAATGGAGACTAAGAAGCCAGCAAGTTTGCTGAAGCCTTCTTCTACGCAAACTGTTGCACCACAAGTTCAAGATGATACAGGGAACTTAATTATGCAGGCGGCCCAACAACAGGCAAAGGCTAACATTGTGTTGCCGTTGGATGAAGCGGAAGTTAGAGAAGGACTACATCATAAGATTTGGGATGCAGTTAGGTGGTTATCGGAGTGGTGTGTAATGATGATTAAAAAATATCCGGGTAGGGTGTTTTATTCCGATCAAAAGTCGAGAATTAACAACAAACAATGATAGATTTAGCCAGTATGGTGCAATATGTTTTTGGAGTAGTTTTAGGGCTATCTGTGTTTTTAATGGTGTTTATGGGATTGGGAATAGTGTTGTTGCAGTGGCTTAGGTTCAAGAACAGAGAAGAAGTGAGTTTAAATTTTGTGTTGTTGGAACTGTCGGTTCCAAGAGACAATGAGGTAAAGATAGACGCAGCTGAACAAATGTTTGCTGCATTGTCTTCTATTAAAATGGGTGGTTTTTGGCAGAAATTTAAGGCTCAGCAACATTTATCATTTGAGATTGTGGGTAAGAAAGAGGACATTAGGTTTTATGTTTCGTGTCATAGAGATAATATGGAGTTGATTGAGAAACAGTTGGCTGGAGCTTATGCAGGGATCCAGGTGAAGGAAGTAGAAGAGTACAACATTTTTGATGATAAAGGTAAGGTGGCTTTTACGGAGTTAGTGTTGAAGAATGAGTCGTATAAACCGATTAAGAGTTATAAAGATTTATCGGTGGATTCTTTGTCTCAAATTACTTCTGCTTTGGCTAAATTTGGGGAAGGTGAGGGAGCGGTGATTCAGGTAATTATTAGCCCTTCAGATTCTGCTTGGAGTAAGTCTGGTGGAGGTTATTTATCAAAAACAAAAAAGGATGAGGCCGATCCCGAAAAAGCTAGTTTTAAGACTAGTCCGCAAGATATGGAAGCCATTGATCAGAAGATAGGTAAGCCAGGGTTCTTGACTAGTGTGAGAGTGGTTTGTGTAGCACCGAGTGAAGGTCAGGCTAAGAGTAATTTAAGTAACCTGAAAGGAGCCTTTGCTCAGTACTCAAATGATTTAAATAGCTTTTCTGGTAAGAAGATTAGATTTAAAAAAGGCTTTATGGTGGACTTTGTTTATAGATATCAATCTATGTTTGGCAATAACTCTGTACTGTCTAGTGATGAACTGGCAACCATATGGCATATGCCAAACAATACGATTCAGACACCACATATTTATTGGCTGAATGCCAAGAGTGCACCGGCCTCTGGTGGATTTCCAAGCTCTGGATTGTGGTTGGGCAGATCTATCTATAGGGGTCAGACAAGAAATATATTCATGAGTGAGGCAGATAGGATGAGACACATGTACATTATTGGGCGAACTGGTACTGGAAAAACAGAGCTTTTGAAACAGATGATTATTCAAGATATGAGAGCGGGTAATGGGTTGTGCTTCTTAGAACCTCATGGTGATGGAATAGAGGAGCTTTTAGAGATGGTTCCACCAGAACGGGCTGAAGACGTGGTTGTATTTGATCCAGCAGATCAAGAGAGGCCAATTGGATTTAACCCAATGTCGGTTAAGAATGTTGATGAAATCTATCAGGTAGCTAGCTCCATAATTAACTTGATGTACAAGTTGTTTGACCCTAATAAGACAGGTATGGTGGGGGCCAGATTTGAGCATGCGGTTAGAAACATAATGTTGACGGTGGTAGTGGAGAAAGGAGCTGGATTTATAGAGATTGTGAGAGCTTTAACAGATAGTAAGTATGTACAGGAGTTGTTGCCTAGGGTGAAGGATCCTGTGGTGAAAAGGTATTGGACAGACCAGATAGCCCAGACGAGTGATTTTCATAAGAGTGAGGTTTTGGACTACATTACCTCTAAGTTTGGTAGGTTTGTAACTAATAGAATGATAAGAAATATTATTGGACAGAGTGAGACAACCTTAGACTTTAGAGCCGCCATGGATGAAGGCAAGATTGTCTTTTTGAAATTGGCTAAAGGGTTGATAGGTGAAGAGGACTCTAACTTCTTGGGATTGGTATTGGCACCTAAGATTCTGCAAGCAGCTTTGTCTAGGCAAGATGTGCCAAGAGCTGAGAGAAGGCCGTTTTATTTCTATGTTGACGAGTTTCAGAACTTTGCTACACCAGACTTTGCCCAGATGTTGTCTGAAGCAAGAAAGTATAACCTGGGGCTGATATTGGCCAACCAGTTTGTGAGCCAGGTAGATGAGCAGGTAAGAGACGCTATCTTTGGAAATGTGGGTACCTTGATGAGTTACCGGGTTGGGGTGCAAGACGCTAGTATTCTGGCTAAGTCTTTTGCACCTACTTTTAATGAAGCAGACTTGACTAATATAGGATCTCAGAATATTTATGTGAAATCGATTGTTAATGGTACCCCAGTGCCGCCATTTAGCATGAGTGTCTGGCGTGATCTAGAAAAAGAGAAGGCTCATGGTAGTAGTGAGGTGGCTAGATTGGTAAAGGAGTTGTCTGCTTTGAAGTATGGTAGAGATAGGGCAGAGGTAGAGGAAGAGATTATGAGGAGATCTAAGATGTAAGATTGTTTGGTTCGTTATTTTTTTCTTGAGTTGAACCATAGTCGCTCATTCCAGCGAATAAGCGCTATATGCAGGCTCGGCTAATAACCCTGACTGGTGACGGCAGGGGAGTATTGGAACTAGTCGGAATGTGAGGATAGGTTTGAGGGTTTAACCCTCCGAAGGGTTAAACCCTCTTTTGGAGCCTGACGTGTTCCTGTGATTGGGTTATAATACATAGACAGTTGGGGCCGGTAGCTCAGTTGGTCAGAGCGCGAAGCTTATACCTTCGTGGTCGCTGGTTCGAGTCCAGCTCGGCCCACCATGAAAAAAGTAAAGATAAGTAGGGATAGGTTGCTTTTGGGGTTTGACTCTCCGCTATTGGATGAGATGAATGTTGGTAAAGAAGAGGAGTCTAAAGATATTGTTATTTCTGGGAACTTAGGAATAGGAGAAAGAGGGAATCCAGTTACTATTTTAGTAGAGGATGAGATAACTGGAGAGAGTTTGGAGATAAACCATGTAGATTCTGCCTTTGTAGTAGTAGAAGATAAAAGAAGGAGTTCTACAGGCTGGCTGGCGATTGCGGTAGGTGAGGTTAAAAAACTTAATCAGGTACTAGGATTTCTGGCCAATACTACCTTAAGCGGGTTGAAAAAGATGGTAAAAAGGAGTTAAAAAGGGTTTTTAGAGCTCGGAAAGTCTAGGTTTGTCTTTTGAGGGTTTGTTGGGGATGAACTCTAGGTATTTTTCGGTGGTAGATAGGCGTTTGTGGCCAACTAGTTTGGAGATGTATACCAAAGGGCTACCGGCTGAGAGCTGGTGGGCGATAAAGGTGTGACGGAGGTCATTTACCTTAACATTATCTATGCCGGCTAGTTTGAAGTATCTATCTAGACTAGAACGGATATTCCTAATTAAGAAGGCTTTGCCTGTTTTGGTAATAAAGATGATTTGGGTCTCTGATTTTGGACGGTCCTTTAAATATTTCTCTAGGGCTTCTTTTGAGACCTGGTTAAAAGGAATAGTGCGTTCTGGATGAGACTCGTGAGCTACAATAATAGCCTTGTGTTCTGTGAGGTCTATATCGTTTATCTTTAGGTTGGCTAGTTCCGAAATTCTGATACCGGTTTGAAGAAGGATTTCTACTATGGCAGAGATCCTAGAGTCGTCTTTGCAAGCGTCTCTTAGGGCTCTGTATTCTAGTTTTGAAAGAATTCTTGGAGGTTTAACTTCATATTTGGGGTGGGTAACTGATTGGGCTGGGTTGGTTTTAATGTCGCCTTGGGCCTGAATGAAGCTAAAAAATGACTTTATAGAGTTAATTTTTCTGGAAATTGACTTAGCAGTGTAGTCTTTCTTGTCTAGGTGGTCCTTGAAGGCATTAATGTCTTCGGCTAGGATTTCAGCTGTAGATGTTTTGCTTAAGTTGTCCTTAAGGAAGTTGCCTAGCTGTTCAATGTCTTTGGTATAAGCTAAAATAGTAGCATTAGCCCTACCCAAAGTAGTGAGGTGGGTTTTAAAATTAGTGATAGATGTTGCGAAAGTATTATTTGACTCCATATTTTACTATTATGTTTAATGATTTGTAATGATAAAAGATTACTACAGGCTGTATTTTACTAGGGTTTATTGCATATGTCAAGCCTGAAAAAAAACCAGTTTTTAAGTAAGTTTATGTTGGTAATTGGTTGTTTATTATTGTGGTCTTTGATAAGGGGTTTCTGGGGTTTTAGGAAGGCTTATAAGCGGGTTGATGAGGCTAAGGAGATACTTAAGGCAGAAGAGGTTAAAAACCTGAGGCTAGAAAATAAGCTGGAAGAGGTTCAAAAGGAAGACTATCTTGAGAGGGTGATTAGGAATGAATTGAATATGCAAAAAGAAGGTGAAACGGTAGTTGTTTTGCCGAATAATGGAAGTTTAAAGATTTTGGATATTAGTTTGCCAATAGAGCAAGAAAAGGAACCAAGAGAGAAATGGCTTGACTTAATTCGTTAATTTGGTTGCGGGCCCGTGGTTACGCTCCGCGGTTAAGTGAGATTATGCTTGTCAGGTTAGCTCCGATTACTTGGAGTGTCGGACTATGTCATCATCCTGATAATTTCAGGAGCCCGGCGTGTAGTCTCTACGGGGTTAATTACAACTTCCCTCGGCATTGCCCTTAATTAAAGTAGGGTTTCACCGATATAGCCAGATTTTCGGATACAGTTGCCTGTATAAGGGCCCATTTTGAGCCTCACGAGATACTTACCTCCCGCCCGCATGTTAAGGTGGTATTTTACCATTAATTGTTTAAATTGACAATTCGGGTAATATATGAATAAATGAAATCAATGATAGTGGGTGGTAATGTTGATGATTTCGATAACATTTTTATTTTTGTGTTTGAAAAATAAAGCTCTTGTTTTCCTATCTACTCTAAAGCTGTAAATACCCATTTTTTTGGGGTGTAGGAGCTCTACATTTAAGCTAGGATGGTTTGGATTGTTTGAAAATAATTTTATGGATTTGTTGAGCTTGTTGAGTACATTGAGTTTTTTGGCTTTTTTAAGAATTTTTACGTTAGGTGGAAGAATTGTGGCCATTATTGGAAATAGGCATTGTTTTCAAGGCCATCCTTAAGGTCTTTTAAAAATTCTTTGGAATATTTACCGGTTTTTTTGAATTCAGAGGTAATTTTTTGAGAGTTTCTTGTGGCAGGAGATACAAAAGGCCAAGACTTGATTTCTTCAAGAGTGATGGGGCTGGAGAAGGTTTTTCTTAAAAGTGCACGAAAAAATTCACTTCTGTTGGCAAAGCCAAGCGTGGTGGTGGCTTGATTTACTTGCTTGGCTTGATTCTTGGTTAGAGAGATGTTCATAGTGTTCATGATTATCATTATAGCATAGTTTGTCAAACCTTGCTAAGAGTGTATAAATTTGTGCCTGGAGAGAGATTGGTTGGTGGGTATGATTGAGTGGTAGAATAAGAGGGTACCTGGCAGGGTAGCTCAGTTGGTTAGAGCAATCGGATCATAACCGATAGGCCGAGGGTTCGAGTCCCTCCCCTGCTACAATTGAATTTTAATGATATATAGTAAACTCTAGTTTATGAAAGACAAGCAGATGGATGATTATATTAATAAATTGGGAGAATTAGGGATTGAGTGTGAATTGTTGGACCACCCTGAACTTCGTGAAGTGCGGAATGTAATGGAGTATTTAGGACGACCTTTATCTGATGGGTTTTCTACTTTAATAATGAAGGCTGATGGTGAGTATGTGGCAATTATTAGAAGAGATGATTGCCAGTTGAGTTTAAAAAAAGCGAAGTCAGTTTTGAAGGTGAAAGATCTTAAGATGGCAACTGAAAAAGAGTTTACTAAATTAACAGGCTTGTTGTCTGGTGCTGCCCATGTTTTGCCACCAGTGAAAAAGGTTTTATTGGACGAAATGTTATTTGAGAAAAAATACTTGCTTGGCGGCACAGGGAGCTTGAGTTATTCTGGGAAATATTTAGCTGAACAACTTAAGAAGATACCTGGGTCGATAGTGGTAGATATTGTGGTTGAGCAAAAAGGTGAGGTGAAAATAAAAAGAGTCTTGTCTGGGATAACACCAAGTGGGAATCAGTTGCATATTGGTAACTATATTGGGGCGGTGAAGCCTCAATTTGATTTACAAGGTGAGGTAGAGGAATCCTTTTATTTTGTGGCTGATCTGCATGCTTTGACGACTGTTCAAGACAGACAAAAGTTGGAAGATAATATTGTAGGTAATGTTTTAGATTATATTGCTTTGGGATTGGATCTTGAAAAAAGCGCCTATTTTAGACAATCTGATGTTCCGGAGCATTCTCAGTTGGCAGTAGTTCTGGCAAATTACGTTCCGTTTGGATTGGCTAACAGGATGCATGCTTTTAAGGATAAGTTAGCTAAAGGAGCATCTAAAGAGTCGATTAACATGGGGCTTTTTAACTACCCTATTTTGATGGCGGCTGACATTCTTCTATATAAACCTGATGGGGTGCCTGTAGGCGAGGATCAGAGGCAACATATAGAATTCACACGTAATGTTGCTAAATCTTTTAACAGAACTCATGGAAAGATGTTTTCTTTGCCTGAGCCGTTGATTGGTGGTGGTGATAGAGGAAAAGTAGTGGGTACTGATGGAGAAAGGAAAATGAGTAAGAGTTTGGGTAACACAATTGATATTTTTTCTGAAGAGGCCGTAATTAGAAAGCAGATAATGGGTTGCTTCACTGACCCTAACAGAAAAAAAGCGACTGATCCAGGTAATGTAGAGGGAAATCCAGTGTTTGTTTACCATGATCTCTTAAATGACGACAAGCAAGAGGTGGAGGATCTGAAAAAGAGGTATAGAGAAGGAAAGGTGGGGGACGTGGAGGTGAAAGAAAAGTTGTTTGAGGCACATATGAGGCTTTTTAGGCCGGCCAGGAAAAGAAGAAAAGAATTAGAGGGTAATTTAGAGCTAGTGAAAAAGATCTTGGAGGCAGGGGCAAAGAAAGCAAGTTTGGTGGCTGAAAAAACAATGAAAGAAGTGTATGAAACAATTGGGATTAGGAACAAACTGAGTTAGTGCGGTATAATTTGAACTCATGGCAACGAAGAAAAAGAATAAAAATGGATCCCGGACTAAATCCGGGATGACGGGAAGAAAACAAGTAAAGAAGCTTGAGTTGAGATTAAAGTTTAATCCTAGGCGTTTGTTGGTGTGGTTTCTGATTATTTTCTTGTTTTTACCATCTTTATTGGGGTTTATAGGAGAAAGTTCTGGTTTGGTGGATGAACTGGCTTTGTCGGAGGCAATTGAGGAGATAAAAAACCAAAAAGTAGACAAGGTAGAGATTAGAGGTGATGACTTGGTACTTTATTACCCTGAAGTAGACGGTGTTCCAAACCTGAAGTTAGCTAGAAAAGAAGAAGGAACAAGTTTTGTGGAGTTATTACAGGGGGCCGGAATTGATGAGAGTGATGTGAAGGTAGAAGTGGCATCACAAACTTTATCTAAGGCTTTCTGGGGAATGATTTCTTTGGTAGCACCTATTTTAGGATTTGGACTATTGTTGTACTTTATGTCTAAAAGGCAGATGGGTGGTGGTGGGTCTGGTGGAATGTTTGGTATGGGTAAGAGTAGAGCTAAGCTGTTTGTAAAAGGAAAGCAGTCTGAGAGATTTGAGAACGTAGCTGGAGTTGATGAAGCTAAGAAGGAGTTAGAAGAAGTAGTAGACTTTTTGAAGAACCCTAAAAAGTACAAAGCAGTTGGGGCTAGAACGCCTAAGGGGGTTTTGCTAATTGGACCAAGTGGAGTTGGAAAGACTTTGTTGGCTAGAGCTGTAGCCGGAGAGGCAGGAGTACCGTTTTTATCTATGGCGGGGTCTGAGTTTATGGAGATGTTGGTGGGTGTAGGTGCCAGTAGGGTCCGTGATCTGTTTGCAACAGCCAAAAAGATGGCTCCGGCAATTATCTTTATAGATGAAATTGATGCTATTGGAAGAGCTAGGGGAGTTGGAACAATGGGAGGTCATGATGAAAGAGAACAGACTTTGAACCAGATATTAGTAGAGATGGATGGGTTTACTTCAAATGATAATGTAATTGTGGTGGCGGCTACTAACAGGCCAGATGTTTTAGACTCTGCTTTGGTGAGGCCAGGTAGGTTTGATAGAAGAGTAAGTTTGGACTTGCCTGATATTGCTGATAGAAAAGAAATAATTAAGATTCACGCCAGAGGTAAGCCGTTTGTGAAGGCACTTAAATGGGATATGGTGGCGGAGATGACGGTTGGATTTTCTGGAGCCGATTTGGAAAACATGCTTAATGAAGCAGCTATTTTGGCGGCTAGAGAAGAAAGAAAAGAAATAATAATGAAGGACATAAGAGAAGCAGCTACTAAGGTAAAGCTAGGGCCGGAGAAGAAGCGTTTGCAAAGTAAACGAGAAAGGGAAATGACGGCTTATCATGAAGCAGGCCACGCGGTGGTGGGCCATATGTTGCCGGGAGCCGATCCAATTCATACTGTGAGTATTGTTTCTAGGGAGCTGTCTTTAGGGCATACCGAAAGTAGGCCAAGTAGAGATAGATATCAGTACACCATGTCTGAATTAAAGGATAGATTAGCGGTAATGATGGGTGGAAGAGCAGCCGAGAAAATTATTTACAATGAGTTGTCTGGTGGAGCTGCTAGTGATATTAGTGGGGCCACTAATTTGGCTAGGAAAATGGTGGTAGATTTGGGAATGAGTAAGTTGGGTCCATTGGCTCTGGGGTCTAGCTGGGAGGCAGGTGGGGCTATGGAAAGAGGTTTCATGAGGCAGGTGGAGGTGTCTGACAGGATGCAGTCTAAGGTAGATGATGAAATAAAGTTGTTTATTGATGAGGCGTATAGCAGAGCAGAGACTGTTTTAAAGAAGAATAAAACTATGATGGATAAGTTGGTAAAGAAGTTATTAAAGGTAGAGACTATTGAAACTGGTGAGTTTTTGAAAATAGTGGGGTTAAAAAAAGTAACTTATGATAAAAAAGTTAGTATTAGTTGACGGTAATTCGTTAATTCATAGAGCGTATCACGGATACCCTGGTTTAAGAACTGGTGAGGGAGAGTTGGTGAATGCAGTGTTTGGGTTTTCAGCCATGCTACTAAAGGTGTTGGAACAGTTGCAACCAACTCATGTAGCGGTGGCGTGGGATGTAAAAGGTAAAACCTTTAGACATAAAATATTTAAAGAGTATAAAGCGGGTAGAGCTAAAACAGACCAAGAATTAATTGACCAAATGGACAGAACTAAGGAAGTAGTAATGTGTTTGAATATTCCCCAGTTTGGAGTAACTGGATTTGAGGCAGATGACATTATTGGAACCTTGGCAACGCAAGCGGTGGAAGAAAATAAAGAACAGAAAAAGGAAGTGATTATTTTAACGGGAGATAGAGATGCTTTGCAGTTGGTTAGAGGTGGTGAAATAAAGGTATATATGCCAACTAGAAGCAAGAAAAGTGGCAATGGATCGGCTATGTTTGATGAAAAGGCGGTAGAGATTAAGTACGGACTGTCTCCCAAACAGTTGGTTGATTTGAAAGGTTTGATGGGAGATGCCTCTGACAATATTAAAGGTGTGAGGGGAATAGGTCAGGTAACTGGGACAAAGCTGCTTCAGGAAGCTGGTGATTTGGATAAGGTGTATGAGAACCTGGAAAAACTTGAAGCTACCGATAGAGTTAAAAGTTTATTGAGAAAAGAGAAAGAAGAAGCCTTCAGAAGTAGGGAGCTGGGTGAAATTGAGTGTGGAATGCCAATTGATTTAGATTGGGATAGATGTGAGTTGACTGATTATGATAGAAAAAAGGTAGAAAAGTTGTTTGAAAAGTTAGGGTTTAAAAGTTTGCTGGCTAAGTTACCCCAAGATAAGTGGGAAAAAGAGGCCGAAGAAGTATTTGTATGAAGATAGCTTTAGTACATGACTATATAAAGGAGTTTGGAGGAGCTGAGAGGGTGTTACGAACTTTGTCTGACATGTATCCTAAGGCTCCAATTTATACGGCCTTTAGAGTTAAAGGTTCAGAGTGTGACAAGGCTTTTAAAGATAGAGAGATAAGAGAAAGTTTTTTGGCACCTTTGCTGAAGATCTGGAAGCTATATAGCCCTCTGAGATTTTTGGCCCCTTTGGTGTGGAGAAGTATGGATCTGTCTGAGTATGATTTGGTAATTACTAGTGCTAGTTGGTATATTACCCGGGGATTTAAGGTGGGTAAAAATACAAAAGTGATTTGTTATTGCCATACACCACCAAGATATTTGTATGGATATGAGACAAGTGTTAATTTACAAAAGTACTGGCCGGTGAAGGTTTATGCTTGGGTGGTGAATCACTTTTTGCGATTGTATGACGCTTGGTCAGTGGGAATGGTGGATAAGTGGTTGGTTAATTCTGTAAATGTACAAAGAAGAGTGAAGAAGTTTTATAGAAAAGACTCTGCGGTTGTTTATCCACCAGTAGAGGTGGAAAGGTTTATTGAAGAAAGTAAGAGAGTAAAAAAGAAAGGTTACTTTTTAATTGTGTCTAGATTAGTGGGAAGCAAAGGGTTGGAAGAGGCGGCCAAGGCGGCTAAAAAAGAAGGTTTTAGGTTGAAGATATCTGGTAGTAAGGCTGGACTGTCTGGAATAACCGAGAAGCTTGAAAAGTTGGGTGGAGGAAGGGTAGAGCTATTAGGGCGAGTAAGTGACGGGAAGCTAGCTAAACTTTATGCAGAAGCGGTTGGTTTTATAGCTTTGGCTAAAAATGAAGATTTTGGGATAACTCCGGTGGAGGCAATGGCTTCTGGAACGCCGGTGATAGCTTTTAATGGTGGTGGGTTCAAGGAGTCGGTGGTAGATGGTGTAACGGGCGTGTTGATAGATGATACCAGTGAGAAAACAATTGGTAAGGCGGTGAAGAAAGTGATAAAGACAAATTGGGATAAAGATAAGTTGCAGAAACAAGCCAGGAAATTTTCTAGAGAGAAGTTCGAGAAAGAGATAAGACAAGTGGTGGAAAGATAAGAAGATGCCGGAGTTGCCTGAAGTTGAAACAATTGCCAGAGGACTTAATGAAGCTGTAGTTGGTAAGGTTATTGATTCAGTTGAGGTGTTAAGAGAGAGATGTTTTGAGGGAAGATCTGATGAGTTGGTTGGTAAAAGTTTTAAAAAGGTTGGTAGAGTATCTAAGTTGTTGGTGTTTGAGGTGAAAGGAATTGAGAAGGTGATATTGGTTCATCTTAAAATGACAGGCCAGTTGGTATATTTAGGTAAAAAGGGGCGAGTAGCAGGAGGGCATCCAAGTAAAGATTGGGTAGGGAATTTGCCAAGTTCTCATACTAGAGTGATAATAAGTTTTAAGGATGGTTCAAAATTATTTTTTAATGATATGCGTTCATTTGGTTGGATGAAATTGATTAGTGTTGATAGTTGGAAAGCTCTAAAGAAAACAATGCCACCAGATGTAGTTGATAAGGAGTTTACACTTTGTTTATTTAAAGAGGCAATTTCTAGTTCTAAAAGAGCGGTAAAGCTAATATTGCTGGACCAGAAAAAAATGGGAGGAGTGGGAAATATATATGCCAATGATGCTTTGTTTTTGGCAAAAGTTGATCCAAGGAAAAGTGGGATGGAGATTAGTGTTGAAGAGTCTGGTCGACTGTTTAAAGCGGTGGTGCAGGTAGTGAAGGAAGGTATTAAGTACGGAGGAACCACACTGGGTGACGGGATTTATGTTGATGCTTCTGGAATTGATGGTAATTATCAAGAGCGCTTTTTGGTTTATAGCAGAGATGGAGAAAAGTGTAAGAACTGTGAGAAGAAAATAGAGAAGTATAAGTTGGGTGGAAGAGGAACTTTTTGGTGCCCGAACTGTCAAATGAGGTAAAATGCAAGGTAAATGAATTTAAAACAGCTAAAGCTGATTAATTTTCGAAGTTATGAACTTAAGGAGTTTGAGTTCTCTGGTGGAGTAAACGTGATATGGGGTGAGAATGCTGTGGGTAAGACTAATTTATTGGAGGCTGTTTACTTGTTGAGTTTGGGTGAGAGTTTTAGAGCTAGAAAAATAGACGAGATGGTTAGGTTTGGCAATGAGTGGGGAAGAATAAGTGGCTTGGCTGAGGATGGAAACGGAGACAGGAAACTTGAGGTTATGATAACTAAAGGAGAGGTGAATGGAAAAAGAGTTGCTAAGAGAAAGTATGTAGTGGATGAAGCTTCTAAAAGAAGAAAGGACTATGTTGGTAACTTGCCGGTGGTGTTGTTTAGGCCCGAGGACTTGGAGATACTGTCTGGATCACCAGATGGGAGAAGAAGTTTTTTGGATCAAGTTTTATCTCAGGTGGACACAGAGTATGTGACAAGTTTCGTGACATATAATCAGGCCTTGCGAAGAAGGAACAAGCTACTAGATGCTGTTAGGGAAGGAGTGGCAAATGCCCACTCGTTGATGTTTTGGAATAATCTATTGGTGAAACATGGACAGGTGTTGACAGAAAAAAGAAGTGAATTAGTAGGGTTTATTAATCATTTATGGAGTAGAAGTGATTTGTTTAATGATTTGAGTATTGAGTATGACAAAAGCGTAATTAGCGAAAAGCGATTGGAGCAGTACAAAAGAGAGGAGTTGGCGGCAGGATATACTTTGGTTGGTCCTCATAAAGATGACATAACGGTTGAGTTAAGAATGAGCCAAAATGGAGAAGGTGAAAAGAAAAGAGATATAGGTAAATATGGATCTAGAGGAGAACAAAGAATGGCGGTACTGGCTTTGAAGATGGGAGAGATATATTATTTAGAAGAATATCTGGTTGAAAAACCAATATTACTGCTTGATGATATATTTTCTGAGTTAGATGGAGAGCATGAGGAAGAGGTGTTAAGAGTGATGGAAGGTAGGCAGGTAATGGTGACTACAGCGGATGAAAAGGACTTGGAGTTGTTTGGTAAGGTTAAGAAGATTGAACTAAAGTAAGTTAAGAAATAGTGACTATGCAAGTAGAAAAATTTGATAAATCTTGGTTTGGAAACTTGTGGAGACCAGATATTACAATGGAGAAGTTTGGAGGTAGTGAGTTGATGAAGGGTTAGTTTGCGGTTGTGAATTAACGCAAAAATTGCGATAATAAATGCATAGATGAGATATAAATTTACGGTAACAAATAAAATTCTGGTGTCTGTGGGTGAGGTAGAGGTAGCTAGAGAAATAATTGATGGAGCAGCCTTGGTACCTGAGTGGGAAATGAAGTTTAGAGAAGATGCCTTGGTAAGAACGGTTCATTTTGGCACCCATGTTGAAGGGAATGACTTAAGTAGAGAGCAGGCACAAAAAATTGTTAGAGATGATCCGGCTAGAGACGAAAAAGCCGAAGAGGTAGCCAAGAGAGTGGGGGTGGTGGCCAGAGAAAGAGATGTGCAAGAGGTAATTAATTACAGAAACGTGATTAGGTTTGTGGATCAGCTGGTGAGGCTGGGAGATAAGCGAAGAGGTTTTCAATATGGTGAAAAGGAACTAATGCAGCTACATAGTTTGGCTATGGAGAAGATTTTGCCTGCAAATGAGTTGGGGGTGTATAGAAGTTTGCCGGTTTCAATTAGAGGGCCAAAGAAAGGTGAGGTAGTGGGGCGACCACCCTTACCAATAGAGGTTCCGTACCAGATGGATGATTTCTGGACTTGGCTTGAGGGGGTGGGTAAGAACGAGGTCCACCCTGTGCTTTTGTCAGGAATTGTGCATTTTGAGCTGGTGAGAATTCACCCCTTTATTGAGGGGAATGGTAGGGTGGCTAGGGCATTTGCTACTTTATTATTGTCTTCAGCGGGGTATGATGTAAAAAGATTTTTCAGTGTGGATGAGTATTTTGATAAGAATGTAGTTAAGTACTATGAAAAGATTGCTAGTGTGAAGAAGACAAACGATGACTTGACTGAGTGGCTGGAGTACTATGTGGGTGCTTTGGCTAATGAAATGAGCAAGATAAAAGAGCGGGTTAAAAGACTGTCGATGGATGCAAGATATAAGAGCACAAGCGGTAAGCAGATATCTTTGTCTGAGAGACAGATTGCTTTGATGGAGGTATTGCAAGTAAGAGAGAAGATAACCATGAAAGAGGTGAGAGATGTTTTACCTATGGTAAGTGATGATACAATTTTGAGAGATCTGAATGGGTTAATTAAGAAAAAATTAGTGAAGAAGAAAGGTAAAACTAAAGGAGTTAAATATATGTTAAAGTGATGAAGTTTAAAGAGTTTGCAAAAATTTTAGAAGAGTTGGAAGATACAGCTGGGAGGCTTGAGATGACCGATATATTGGTTTCATTGTTGAAGAAACTAGACATAGAAGATGTAGAGGTTGGAGTTTATTTAATGATGGGTGGTATAGCCCCAAGATTTTTAAAAATACAGTTTAATCTGGCGGATAAGATGGTTTTGAGAGCAGTAGCTGAAGTAGTAGGTAAAAAATTGGAGGATGTGACGAGAGAGTACAAAAAGGTGGGAGATTTAGGAGAGGTTGTTAAAGATTACAAACTGAAGAATAAGAAAGGGAATGACAAGGATTTGAGCTTAGTTGAGGTGCATAAAGATTTGGTAAAAATAGCTGAGGATGGAGGATTAGGAAGCCAAGATAGGAAGGTAAGTAATCTGGCTAGCTTATTGGGTGGACTTGATCCGGTAGGAGCAAAGTTTGTGGTGAGAATAGTGTTGGATAAGTTGAGGTTGGGTTTTTCCACCAAGACGGTTTTAGATGCCTTGAGCATGATTGAGGTGGGAGATAAGTCTTTAAGGAAAAGACTGGATAGCTTAGATCAGATTCATCCTGATTTAGGATTATTGGTAAAGAAAATTAAGCAAGGTGGAATGGAAAAGGCTGAAAAAGAGATTGAGGTAGAGGTAGGGGTGCCGGTGGAATCGGCTTTATGCCAGCGACTGAATTCGGCCGAGGAAATTATTGCCAAGATGGGTAGGGTTGGGGTTGAGAAAAAGTTTGATGGATCTAGAGCCCAGATACACTTTTTGAAAGGAAAGGATGGATTGGTGAGAGTTTTTACCAGAAACTTGGAAGAGTCTAGCCATCAGTTTCCAGAACTTTTTAAAATGGCTAAGTGGGTGAAAGCTAGGAGTTTGATTTTAGATGCAGAGGCGGTAGGGGTTGACCCAGTGACAGGAAAAATGATGCCGTTTCAAGAGACGATTACTAGAAAACGAAAACACGGAGTGGCTGAAGCAGCTGGTAAGGTGCCGTTGCGGTTTTTTGTATTTGATGTGCTGTACAAAGATGGAGTTTCTTTGTTGAGTAAGAGTTATGAAGAGAGAAGAAAAATTTTAGGTGAAGTAATTTTGAAAAATGAGACGTTGGTAGTGGATGAAGTAGTGGTAACAGAAAAAGCTGATGAGGTGCATAGACTACATGAAGATTTTTTGAAAAAAGGACTGGAAGGAGCAGTGATAAAAAAGATGGATGGAAAGTACTTACCCGGTAGACAAGGATGGGGTTGGGTGAAGATTAAAGAAAGTGAAGGCTCAACGGGAAAACTATCTGATACTCTAGATTTGGTGGTGATGGGTTTTAATAGAGGTAAGGGGAAAAGAGCCGGGTTTGGTGTAGGAGCTTTTTTAGGGGGAGTAAAACAAGGTGAAAAGATGCTGACTTTGGCCAAAGTAGGAACAGGCTTGACGGATGAACAGTTTATTGAACTAAAAAAGAGATTAGATAAATTAGTGGTGGTGAAGAAACCGGTAGGTTATGAAGTAGAAAAAATATTAGAGCCGGATGTGTGGGTTGAGCCGGGTTTGGTGGTAGAGGTGGCGGCAGACGAGATTACTAAGTCACCCTCTCATACGGCGGGAGTGGCCCTTAGGTTTCCTAGGCTAGTTAAGTTTAGAGATGACAAGCGAGTGGATCAAGCAACGAGTGTAGAAGAACTTAAAGGAATAAGAGTGGCTTAAGTGTGATAGAATTTTGTTGATATGGAAGTTGTAAAGTTTTTGATAGATTTTATTATTCATTTGGATGTTCACTTAGGTGAGATTATTTCTACTTATGGAACACTAACTTATGGAATCTTATTTTTAATTATTTTTGCTGAGACTGGTTTTGTAGTAACTCCTTTTTTACCGGGGGATTCTTTGTTGTTTGCAGCTGGAGCATTTGCAGCAATTGGGTCGTTAAATATTTGGTTAATGATAGTTTTGTTGATAATTGCGGCGATTTTAGGAGATACGATTAATTATTGGATAGGTCACTTTTTTGGACAAAAAATAGTGGACAACCCTAAGATTAAGTTTGTCAATCAAGATCATATTGATAAAACAGAAAAATTTTACAAGAAACATGGAGGGAAAACAATAATATTGGCGAGGTTTGTACCAATTGTTAGAACTTTTGCCCCGTTTGTGGCAGGGGTGGGTAAGATGAATTATTCACATTTTATTTGGTATAACGTGACTGGAGGAATAATTTGGGTAATGTTGTTTTCTTGGACAGGATATTTCTTTGGAAATATGCCAGCGGTGAAACATAACTTTACCTTGGTAATTTTTGCCATTATTGGTATTTCGATTTTACCTATGTTGTTTGAGGCGTGGAAGGCAAAAAGAAAGTAATTGTTTTTTGTCTAACAGTCCGACATCCGATGTCGGACAATTTGGTTTATTCTAGAAGTAGGTTTTGTATTTGTTTAAGGCTTTTCTGATGGTCAGAATGGTCTAAGATAAATTTTTTGTATTTTTCTGGATTATTTTGAAAATAAGACATGGTGTCTGACTTATCTATTACTGATTGTAGAAGTGTTGTTTTCTTAGAAAGATAGTGAGGTAACGACGACCACGGATAAGATAATAATTTTTGTTTTGATTTGACTATATTTGAAGAGAATGGGTTTAAGTGAATATATCGAGAGACATGAAGAAATTGATTTTCTGTTTCTATTTTGACAGCTTTGAATTGGGTTAAGAATAATGGTCCAGATCTCTTTTGTTTGATATTTAAGAAGCGGGTGTAGCTATTTTGGAATTCTTTGAGATGATAGGAGATTCCTCCTTTAATTATTTGTTTTAGTAATATGTGAAAGTGATTGGGCATTAGGCAAAAGGCGATGACGGAGCTTACTGTACTTGAATGATGATTGTTTATAAATTCAATTTGAGATTTAGAAGTCAATCGCATGAATTTTGATAGATCATGATTGTTTTGTTTGAATGAGTAGAAGAGAAGAGCAGTGACAGCTCTTTGATAGTCTTGTCTTGAGACAAAAGATTTTTTTTGATCTATGGTTTTATTGAATACGTGGTAGTATTTTCCGTTTACTAAGGATGTTTTCCTAATGGGCACATATTAATATTAGCAGATTGTCCGACATCCGATGTCGGACAATCTGTGATGGAGTGTTCTGGTAGGATTAAGTAATGGATTTAATACGAGTAGGTTTAAGCAAGGAAGAAGCTAGAAAAAAAAGAGCTGTTGTTGGTAAAAATGAGATATCAAAAAAAGCAAGTGTAACTTGGTGGCAGGTACTCTTGAATCAAATTAAATCACCCTTGATTTATGTTTTACTTTTGGCGGCAATAGTAACCTTTGTTTTAGGAGAGTATATTGATTCTTCGGTAATTATGATGGCAGTGCTTCTTAATACGGTTTTGGGTTTTATACAAGAGTTTAAAGCGGAAAAGTCTTTGGAGAGTTTGTCTAAACTTTTGACTACTAAGGCATTGGTTAGGAGAGAAGGTAAGTGGATAAAAATAGAAGCTTCTTTGTTAGTACCAGGAGATGTGATTAGATTAGAGATAGGTAGAACGGTTCCGGCTGATGGGGTGTTGGTAAAGGAAGATGGAGCGTTTGTGAGTGAGGCAATATTAACTGGTGAAAGTGTGCCGGTTGAGAAGAAGACTTTTAGTCTTAAAGGTAGTTATAATAGTGGAGATTTTTCTTGGTATGGCAAGGTAAAAAGTATTTATAAGGGTTTTATGGGAACCATGGTTGAAAAAGGGATTGGGGAATTGTTGGTGGTTAGAACCGGAGATAAAACAAAGATGGGTGGAATTGCTAAAGGAGTGGTAAGAAAAGAGATACAAGAGACACCCTTACAAAAACGATTAAGAGTTTTAAGTAAACAACTAGCTATTTTGGTAGGGATAATTTCTATTGCGGTGTTTGTGATTGGGGTGCTTTCTGGTAGAAGTGTATTGGAAGTTTTTGAAATGGCGGTGGCTTTGGCGGTAGCAGCAATTCCTGAAGGATTGGTAATTAGTTTAACGGTGATTTTAACGGTGGGAATGGGGAGAATATTAAAGAGAAAGGCCTTGGTAAGAAAGCTTTTGGCAGCTGAGACCTTGGGTGGAGTAAATGTAGCCTGTTTAGATAAAACGGGAACAATTACAGAAGGAGAGATGGAGGCAATTGGTGGGGTGGTAGAACCTGATGCTGAGGTGTTGGAAAGATTGGAATGTGGAAAAACAGTAACCTGTGACTGGTTGGTTAAAGGAGCTGTTCTTTGTAATGACTTAAGAGATCCGTTGGAAACAGCTATGGAAAAATGGGCTGAGGAAGGTTTGAGAAAGAGTTTTAATAAGCAGCATCCAAGAATTGATGGTCTGCCGTTTGACCATAAATATAGATATATTGTTACCTTGCATGATTTTATAGACGAGAAGGGTCAGGTTGAGTTTATTAGTGGAGCACCAGAGGTGGTGTTGGGTAAGTGTAAGACAAAAAAAGGTGAGGTAAAGAAGTGGGAGAAAGCTTTTGGAAATTTGGGTAGTAAGGGATATCGCTTGGTTGGTTTTGGGTACAAGAATACTAGCGGTAAGAAGAAGCTGGATAGAAGTCAAGTTAAAGATTATATATGGGTGGGAGTAGTGGTTTATGAAGATCCGGTAAGAGGAGGTGTAAAGGAGTCTTTGGAGGGAGCAAAGAAAGCAGGAATTGATATTAAGGTTATTACTGGGGATTATAAAGAAACTGCCTGGGCAGTAATTAAACAAGCAGGGTTGGTTAAAGGAATTCCAGATAAGAAAAGAGTAATAGTTGGAAAAGATCTTAAGGGTTTGACGGAAGATAAGATATCTGATAAGTTAGCTAAAAGAATAGAAGGAGCTGTTTTGTTTGCTAGAATTACGCCGAAGCAAAAACTTTTGATTGTGAAAACGTTGCAGGATATGGGGCACACGGTGGCAATGACGGGTGATGGAGTAAATGATGCACCGGCTTTGAAACAGGCTGATATTGGTATTGTGGTGAGTGGGGCAAGTGATGTAGCTAGAGAGACGGCTGACATGGTGCTTTTAGATAATAATTTTGATACGATTTTGGCAGCGGTTGAGGAAGGTAGAGGGATATTTGATAATTTGAGAAAGGTTTTGGTATACCTTTTGGCCGATGCTTTTGCTGAGATTTTATTGATAGTGGTGGGTTTAGTTTTGGGTTGGCCATTACCTTTATTGGCGGTGCAGATTTTGTGGATTAATTTAGTTAGTGATGGCTTTCCTTATTTGGCGTTAACGGTTGAGCCGAAAGAAGAGGGGTTGCTTGATAGGAAACCTATTGGTAAGAATGTGAAGATATTAAACAAGGAAATGCTTTGGTTGATTGTGACAATATCAACAGTGGCAGGAGTAATGACTTTGGGTGTGTTTGGTTGGTACTATTTTATTTTAGAGAAGTCTTTAGAGCTGTCTAGGACACTAGCCTTTACCATGTTGGGGGTTAATTCTTTGTTTTATGTTTTTTCATCAAGGTCGTTGAGCAAGCCGATTTGGAAGGTTAATTTTTTCCAAAACAAATGGTTGATCTTAGGGGTGATGGCAGGGATGGTAATGCAACTTCTAGCTGTTTATACTCCATTTTTGCAAAAGGTGTTTAGAACAGTACCTTTAGGAATTAATGAAATAGGTTTGGTGGTGGCTGGATCCTTGTTATTAATGGTGATGGTGGAGATGGTTAAGGGTGTGTTTTTACATAAAGAGATAGGCAAAAGATAGGCAGACTGTGGTTTAATGAATATATGGCTTTTGATATTTTAGGAATTATTGTTTCCAGTATTTTTTTGATACTGTCTACCAGGGTAACTATTAATGCTTTTGAGAAGTTGGTGGTGAAGCTTAAGGTAGATGGTTTGGTGCTGGCAGCTATTATGGTGGCGTTGTCTACTAGTTTGCCAGAATTGTTTGTGGGAATTGCGGCTGCCTTGGAAGGAACACCGGAGATTTCGTTGGGTAATGTACTGGGGAGTAATGTGGCTAATGTGTCCTTGGTAATTGGTGGGGCCTCCTTGATTGCTGGATCGGTGTCGGTGGTGGGTGATTTTATGAAGAGAGAGTTTCTGGCAGCTTTTTTGGCGGGGATGATGCCTCTCTTTTTGTTGCTTGATGGTAGTTTGTCTCGCTTAGATGGAGTTATTTTGTTAATAGCCTATGCTTTTTACATTAGAGATGTGGTGATTGCTGGTAAACATAAAAGTTTGGCTGAAAAGGGTGGTAGGAGAAGAGGGCTTCTTACAAGATTGAAGTGGATACATGGTAATCATGTAGATAGGTGGTCTTTAAAATTAATGTTGGGTATAGCTGGGGTAATTGTGGGTGCAGATTTGTTGGTTAGGTTTGCAAGTGGTTTGGCAGGTACTTTGGGTGTACCTGCGTTTTTGATTGGAATTTTGGTGGTGTCTGTAGGAACTAGTTTACCGGAGTTGTTTTTAGAGACTCAGGCTATAAGGAAGAAGGATGTAGCCTTGGTGTTTGGAGATTTATTGGGGAGTACGGTGGCGAATTCTACTTTGATTATTGGGGTAACTACCTTAATACACCCCATTGAGATTTCTAACATCTCTAAGTACTTTGTGGCGGGAGTGACGTTTATAGTGGTTTTTAGCTTGTTTTGGGCGTTTTCTATGACTAAGAAGAAGTTAGACAGGTGGGAGGCCTTGGTCTTACTAGGGCTTTATGTAATGTTTGTTGGGCTAGAGTTGGTGATAGGTTGAGGAATTATAGAATTAGAAACCGTTGTCTTCAAAAATATGGATAAGAGATCTTAACCTCTTTTTTAGCTGTGGTTTTTCTTTCACGACCTTTAGGGTGGTTTGAATTTTGTTAAAAAATGTTTGGAGGCCTGGGTTGTCTTTAAAGGCTTGTCCGCCCATGGGATATTCTTGGCGACTAATGTTTTTTTGAGTGATGATTTTTAGATGCAGCTTAGCGTATTGTTGAAGCGCTTTTAATCTGCCTTCTTTTCTGAAACGTCTGAGTGAAACTACAAATTTTGGACTTCTATAGATAGTGAACTTTAACTTTTTTCTGTAAGCTCTTCTAACGAACTCCCCATCTTCTGCAAAAGGGAGTTTTGGATCGAACCCTCCTACCTTAGAGAACTTATTGGTTTTGCAGCCGATTAAGGCACCGAGAGCTCCTGGATAATCTATTAGCTCAGCAGTTTCTATAGCCATATTTAGTATTGTGGCTATGGTTTTGTCGGCTGTTTTACTGGTGTCAGCCGCGCACCAGCAAGTAAAGACGTCACTTGGTTTCCGTGATAGATTATATTTTATTCCTTCTAAAAAAAATTCTGGTAGTCTGTTGTCAGCATCATTAAAAAGTAGATACTTGCCCTTTGCGGTCTTGGCTCCTAAATTCCTTTGAGTAGAAACATTTCTTTTTGGAGAGTTGATGATGGTTAATGAGGGTAGTTCTTTAGCAAATTCTTCTGCCTTTTTTATGGTTTTGTCTTCTGAATGTCCGTCTACTAATATAACCTCGAAGCTTTTGAAGGATTGGTTGGCTAGGTCTTGAAGAAGGAGAGGTAGGTCAAGTTCTTCGTTTAGTGCTGGGATAATAATGGAGAAGAACGGTTTTTGTTTCATGGTCTGTAGTAGAATTATCTCATGAAACTGATTGTAGGGTTGGGCAATAAAGGTGAAAGATATGAAAAGACAAGGCATAATGTGGGTTTTATGGTTCTGGATGGGTTGGTTAGGAGGGAAGATTGGAAGGAAAGCAAGAAGTTGAAGGGAGTTTATGAGAAAGAAAAAGGACTGATTTATATGAAACCAACAACTTTCATGAATGAGAGTGGTAGAGCGGTGGCTAGTTTCAGGAATTTTTTTAAGGTTGGATTGGATGATGTTTTTGTGGTTCATGATGATTTGGATATTGCATTGGGAGAGTACAAAATTCAAAAAGGAGTAGGCCCTAAGATTCATAATGGGGTATCTTCTGTAGAAGAGCAGTTGGGAAGTAAGGAGTTTTGGAGAGTGAGAGTTGGGGTAGATAGTAGAAATGGAAACAGGAAAGTGTCTGGTGAGGATTATGTGTTGGGGAGACTTATGAAAGATGAAAGAGAGATATTATTGGATGTTTTGAAAAATATTGTAAAAGAAATTAAGGAGGAGATATGCATTTAGGTGATAAATTGGGTTTTCGTGCTGGGAGAGTGGATTCTTTAGTTTCGATGTATTGGAATATTTTTTTAAGAGGAATGGGAACGGCAATGATGGGTTTGTTTGTGCCTATATACATATATCTGATTGGTAATGAGCTGGGAGGTTTGATCTTTGGATTAAGATTGGTGGTAGTTTATGTAGTAGTCCAGAGATTTCTTTTATTCTTAATGACCATTCCTATGGCCAGGGTGGTGGAAAGACTGGGGTTTAGACTGTCGGTTCTGTTGGGTAATTTTTTATTGGTGGTTTATTACCTGATGCCAATATTTGGTGGAGAGAAGATTTGGGTAGTGGTGGTGATGGCCTTGATATCGGTGGTGTCGATACCTTTGTATTGGTTGTCTAGACATTCTGTGTTGGCTGTAGATGGAAGAGATGATAAGTTTGGGAAGGAAGTAGGAATGGTAACTCTCTTAGACAGAGGGGCAGGGGTTTTGGCGCCGGTTGTTGGAGGTGTGGTGGCGACAGTATTTGGGTTTCATGCTTTGTTTGCTATGGGTGCGGTGGTGGTAATGGTTTCATGCGTGCCGCTTTTTTACATGAAGCATCATGATAAAGATGGAAAGATTTCTTGGAAGAGTTTTGGTAAATGGTTGCGTGATAAAAATAAGCGACATTTATGGAAAGGTTTTTTGGGAGAAGGAATGGATGGATTAGTAACAAGCTTTTATTGGCCAATATATGTGTTTGTAGTACTTGGTAGTATGGAGATTTTAGGTGGAATAACATCGATTTCATATTTTGCGGCAATGGTGACTACTTATTTGGCTGGTAGACTGTTTGACAAAAAAAGAGCCTTGGGTGGATTGGAAGATGAGAAGGCATACTGGATAGCTGGTAGTTGGTTTTCAATTTTGAGATTCTTAAGAGCAGCTGTTTCTGGTCTGGGAGGGTTGTTTGGGGTGGATATTGTAAGCAGGGTGTTGTCGGGATATTACTGGGTGCCTTATGGTGGTTATTTGTACTCAGCTGGTAAGAAAGATGGAGGGTTAAAGCTTTATGCATATAGAGAAATGGTTTATTCTTTGGCGATAGTGATGGCAGGGGTTTTGATTTGGATAGTGTTGATGTATTGGTGGAGGTGGTGGGGAATCTTTGGAATATCGGCAGTAGGTGTGATGCTGACATTAGGAATGGCGAAAGAAAGTTAACTATGCAGAAAAAAGTATTTAACTCTATGCAGCAGGTTTTGGATAAGTATGCAGATGAGATGGATCAAGAGGGTGGTAAGCAAAGGCGAATTAGTAGGGAGTGGCAGGATTATGCGTATAGGTTGGCCTTGGAGCTTAATGACACGGCACACACAAGTTTGTATATGAGGCTGGTTAAAAACACCCCAAGATACTTGGTTGAGGATGCTAAAAACTTTGTGAAGGATGCAAACGATGTTAAAAGTAAAGGTAAGTTGTTTATGTGGAGGTTAAAACAACTGAAAGAGGAGAAGAAGAAAAAGGCTTAAGTTTTTGATACAAGCCTCGAGGATCTTTGGTTTTTCTGTTAAAGTTAAGGTATGGGAAACAGAAAGATTATTTGGCATCAGGTGGTACTTTTTTCTTTAATGCTTTTGTTGACTGGGTGGCGATTAATTACTGGAAGGTGGTTGGTGGGAGTAGGGGTACTTTGGTGGTGGTTGGGTGGAGTATTGGGGTTTGTATTTGTGTTTTTTGACTGGTTGATTCAGTTGGCCGTAATGGAGCCTGGTAGAGTGTTTGACGTAAAACTTAAAAATGTTTTTAAAAAAGATAATATTAAGACTGGGTTGGCATCTGCCTTAGAAGAAAGAGAAAAGAAATTAAGATTGGTAATGAAAAGTGCCTTGTTTTTATTGGTGTGGCTGGTAATGGGTTTTTTTGTGTTGAGTAGTGTGGCTAGCCCTTTTGGGCGTGGTTTTATGTTGGGGTTGGGAACGCATTTAATGTTTGATTTAGCGTGGGATTTTTTCAAAACACCAGAAAAACTTGAAAATTGGTTTTGGATGATTAAGAGGGATATATTAAAGGAAGAGAAGAAGTGGTTTGTGATAATTGTGTTGTTGTTGTATTTAATGATTGTTAGAGGGTTGTAGAATCAGATTGAATTTGTTTACCCTATTTTCTGCAGAACCGTTTGATTTTGGCCAGCGCCAAAATCTCTCTGCACACGTTAACTGAGCGCCCCCGTTGACGGGGACCAGCTCGCTCTAGTTGCCGTGACCTTCTGCTGAAAACAGGGCAAACCTCACTTGATTTTCGGTTTCTGACTGTTGACAAAGCTTGGTTTTGTGTATACCATGGGGGGTATATGGTAGAGATAAAGAAATTGACAACAAACTTAAAAAGAATTCAGGGGCAGGTGGGTGGAATTACTAGAATGATTGAGTCTGGTAAGAGTTGTGAAGCCACCTTGACCCAGATTTCGGCCGCTATCAGTTCTCTTAAAGGAGTGGGTAAGAGTTTGTTGGTGGATGAGGCTGAGAAGTGTGGTTCATCTAGTAAGTCTAAGGAGAATTATGCTAAGCTTTTGAAGAGATATTTATGAACTATATAATTTCAAGACCATCAAATGCCGATCCTCACATCGCAGGCTGGCTGCGGGTCAGATTTGAGATCTTGAAATTAAAATTTGATAAGAATTTCTTATAGATTATAAAATTAATAATATTTATTTAATTTAATTATGAATGCAGTACATTTTAGTGATAAAGATTTTGAAGAGAAGGTTATAAAGAGCAAGATGCCAGTATTGGTAGACTTTTTTGCTGAGTGGTGTGGACCGTGCAAGATGGCTGCTCCGGTGATTGAGGAATTGGCAGAAGAGTACAAAGGTAAGATTGTTATTGGTAAGGTAGATGTTGATAAGAATCAGGAAACTGCTAGTAAGTTTGGGGTAATGAGTATTCCAACTATCATTATGTTTAAGGATGGGAAAGAGAGGGATAGAAAAGCAGGGTTTGCAGGTAAAGCGGGGTATGAAGAGATGATTAAAAAAGTTATATAGCTTTTTAAGTCAAAGCTATTAAATGCTAGTCCTCACATCGCAGGCTGGCTGCGGGCTAGATTTAACAACCTTGACTTTGAGTTAAAATATATTTATGAATAATATAATTATTATTGGAGCAGGACCTTCTGGATACACTGCTGGGGTCTACTTGGCTAGAGCTGGTTTGAAGCCTTTAATTTTGGCTGGTGAGAAGGCGGGTGGGCAGTTAATGTTAACTACAGAGGTTGAGAATTATCCAGGGTTTTCTAAAGGAATAATGGGTCCAAAGTTAATGGAGGAAATGAGAGAGCAAGCTAAAAAATTTGGAGCAGAGATAGAGAATAAAGACGTTACCAAGGTTGACCTTGAAGGTGAGATAAAGAAGGTTTGGGTGGGAGACAAAGAATACCAGACAAAAGCCGTGATTGTATCTACAGGAGCTAAGGCCAGGATGCTTAAGGTGGGAGAGGAGAAGCTTTTAGGGAAAGGGGTAAGCACTTGCGCGGTGTGTGATGCAGCTTTTTTCAAAGATAAGATTACTTATGTAGTTGGTGGTGGAGATGCAGCTATGGAAGAGGTAATGGCTTTGAAAAGACAAGCAAAAAAAGTCAGTCTGATTTATAGGGGTGATAAGTTAAGGGCGAGTAAGGCCATGCAGGAAAAAGTGTTGGGAGATAAGCAAGTGGAGGTGATATGGAATAGTGAGGTGGTTGGAGTAGTAGGAGAACAAAAACTAGAGAAGATAAAGGTAAAGAATTCTAAAACAGAAGAAGAGAAGGAGTTATTGGCAGGTGGTTTGTTTTTGGCAATTGGACATTTACCAGTGACCGAAGTGTTTAAGGACAAGTTGTTGATTGATAAAAAGGGGTACTTGAAAACATATATGACAGGAAAAACCGAAGGAGTTGATCAGCAAAAGATATGGATGGAAGGGTTTCCAACCCAGACAAGTGTTAAGGGTGTGTTTGGAGCAGGAGATGTAGTGGACTTTAGATATAGACAGGCTATTACAGCAGCTGGAATGGGGTGTATGGCGGCTTTGGATGCTGAGAAGTACATAACAGAGTCAGTGAGTGGGTATTAGTTTTGATTCTTGACAAAGATATGACAATCTGATTTAATGACCTGTAATGTTAAGAGTTCGTTTTGGTTATCATCGTAGTTGGTATATAAACCTGTAAAGGGTTTTGATGGTTAAAAAGAAACGAAACTTAATAAAGAAACTTTCCCAAAATAATCATCAAGATTAATTTGGGAGAGTTTTTTTATTATTTAAAAAATTAAAAATGAATGAAAAAGTATTTTTGAAACAATTAGAGGAGCTGGTGGCACTGCAGACAGTAACTTCTGATCAGAAAACTAATGCTAAGGCCTTGGATTTAGTTGAGAGCTGGAAGCCGTCTGGCACAAAAGTCAAAAAGATAAAAAATGGTAATGCAGAAATACTGATTATTGGAAATAAGAATTTAATGAGTCCTGATGTGGCGTATTTAGTGCATATTGATGTGGTTCCTGGAGATGAAAAGATGTTCAAAATGTCTAAAAAGGGTGACAATTTGTTTGGTAGAGGAGTATCTGATATGAAGTTTTCTGTGCCAATGGGTTTAGGTTTGCTTGATGAGGTGATCACAAAGAAGCTTCCGATATCGTTTGGATTAGTAATAACTACAGATGAGGAAACTGGAGGGTTTGATGGTGGTGAGTATTTAGCTACTAAGCTTGGTTTTAAACCTAAGTTGTTAATTGTGCCTGATGGAGGGGACAATGGTATTTTTGTAGAAAAAGCTAAAGGTGTTTGTATGGTGCGAGTAAGTTCAAAAGGTAAAGCCACTCACTCTTCTAGAATCTGGGAGGGGAAAAATGCCATAGAGTCTTTGGTCAAGTTGTCGAACACGTTGCTTGAGAAGTACGGAGATAATAATCAGAATGAAACCTGGAAGACAACCATGAATATAGGAAGATTCCATGGAGGAGAGGCTGATAATCAGGTGTGTCCGGAGGCGTTTGTGGTATTTGACTTTAGATTCCCTGAGGATAGGTCTTGGAGAGAAATTGAAAAAGAGGTTCAAAAAGATGCTTCTATGATTGATAAATCACTAAAGGCTGAGTGTTTTGATAAGGGAGACCCGACATTTACAAGTGCAAAGTTACCAGTGGTTAAGAAGTATTTATCTGCTATGGAAAAGGAAATAGGAGTAAAGATTAAAGTTGGTAGGACATATGGTGCTTCTGATGCACGCCACTTCAGTTTTTTGAAGGTACCAGTATTGATGTCCAAACCTATGGGTGGAGAAATTCATGCTGATGGAGAGTGGATAAGTCTTGATTCTTGCATGAAGTTTTATAAAGGATTAAGTTTGTTTATAAAAAAGCTTGTTTAAGTGATAAAATTCAACTATGAATGATAAAAATATAATTAACGACTTAATTAAGAGGTGTGTTGAAAATGTGATTCCCTCCAATGAGAAATTAGAGAAGTTGCTTCTATCTGGTAAAAAGTTAAATATATATTTAGGGATTGACCCTACAAGTACTAAGATTCATTTAGGTCATGCTGTACCTTTGAGGAAGATGCAGTTGTTATCTGATTTGGGTCATAAAGTAACTTTTTTAATTGGTGACTTTACGGCTATGGTTGGAGATACGTCTGATAAGGAGAGTGAGCGGCCAATATTAACCAGAGAAGATATTGAGAGGAATTTTGCTACCTATAAAAAGCAGGCTGAGAAGGTGTTGGATTTTACAAAGATTGAGGTACGGTTTAATAGTGAATGGTTAAGCAAGCTTACTTTTGGAGATGTATTGTTTCTAGCTGGGCATTTCTCGGTAAATGATTTTACAAGTAGGGAGCTAGTAAGAAAGAGACTAGATGAAGGTAAGAGAGTGAGTTTGCCTGAAACCTTGTACCCATTAATGCAAGGGTATGACAGTTATCATCTGGATACAGATATCCAGTTGGGCGGAACAGACCAGACATTTAATATGCAGGCTGGCAGGAAGTTAAACAAGGTATTGGGTAAGAAAGAGTCTTTCATTATTGCTAACGGGTTCTTGCCAGGAACGGATGGTAGGAAAATGAGCAAGACATGGGGTAATGCTGTTTGGTTGGATGACGCACCTGAAGAAATTTATGGCAAGGTGATGTCTATTAAAGATGAGTTGATAGCCGAGTATTTTGAGTTTGGAACTAATATGCCATTAGATCAAATTAACAAAGTAAAAAAAGAGTTGAAGAAGAGTGATAATCCAATGGAGATTAAGAAGCAGTTGGCTGCACGAATAGTGGGGGAGTTGTATGGTGAGGAGCAGGCTAGTCCCTCTGCTGAGTATTTTGAAAAAACAGTAGTGAATAAGGAGGCTCCAAAGAATGTGGCAATAGTAGAGATTAAAAAGGATAGCTTCAGTGTTAACGATTTAATGAAAATAGTAGTTGATAATGGATTGGTAGAAAGTAAGTCCCAATTTAGGCGCTTGGTTTCTCAAGGTGCATGTAGCGTGGATGATAAGAGATTAGTGGCTGGAACTAATGAAATTAAGTTGTCTGACAAGAGTATGATGGTAAGAGTTGGAAAGAGAAGATATTTGAAACTTAGCCCAACTAAGTAGTATAATATTTGCTATGAGTCAAAGAAAGCTTAGAATTGGGGTTGGTGGTTCAGCTGCGAATCCGCCGCATTGGGGTCATATTGAATTATTGAAGAAGCTTTTAGATAGTGGAAAGTTTGATAAGTTGATCTGGATTCCTTCTGGAATTAGACCAGACAAACCAGGGGCGATTGAGGCTGAACATAGAAAAAAGATGACTGAGTTGATGTTGGAATATGTTGGTAAAGGTGATAGTATAACATAAACTATTTGGTTACTTGCAAGTAGATATAAATTGTTCGAGTTTTTTTTGGCTGATTGAGTACTGGAATGGTTTTAGGTTTATTTCATTGCTTTTCTTTTGTCCTTCTTTTATTGCAGTTCCAATAATGATACCGTTGGCATATTGAAGTAGTTGCTTAGAATTGTTTTTAGTGGCACCACTACCAATGAGAATAGGGAATTTAGTGCCGGCTGAATTTCTGGCTATTTCCAGGTCATCTAGTTTGGGGGAGTCGCCTGTCCATTTTCCAGTGATGATTATAGCGTCGGCGTGAGCCTTAATAGCTTCTTTTACAGATAGGGATAAGGATTTGTTTTTATTGATCATTTGGCTGTGTTTTACCTGTACGTCTGCGAGTATGGCAACATGTTGGAGGTTAAGTTTGTCTCTAAGTTGAATGACTTGTTTAGATCTTTTTTTCATTAAACCATAGTCGGTATCAACTGTATCGACAAAGGCAGGAATACGAATGAAGTTGGCTCTGGTTGTGGCACAGATCGCGAGTGAGGTTTTATAGTCATTCCAAAGAGTGCTGACCCCAACAGGTAATCTGGTGTTATTGCAGACTTGGTCTGTAAGATAGGTCATCATGGCGGTTGCTTCTGGAGTTACAAATTCTTTGTGGGGTGTGTCGTAGTTGTTTTCCACCATAATGGCATCTACATTTCCATTTGAGAGAATCTTTGTTTCTTTGATGGCTTTTTTTAGTATGTAGTCTAGACCAGGAAAGTTAGGGTAGCCTATTAATGGAGGGAAGTGAATCATGCCTATAATAGGTTGTTTGGCATTGAAGGTTTGTTTTAGCGTTGGGGACATGTTTTGATTATATCTATTGTTGAGTGGCTTTTACATAATCATCTAGCTTGGTCTTCATATTACCATTGGTGATTGAGTCAAGGGCTCTAATGAAAGCTTCTTGGAGCATTTGTGAGTTTACTCGTCTATTCTTTTTGTTGAGTGCTTCTGGTAGATGAGAGTATTCCTTGGTGAAGATTCCTAAAGCAACAGTCATAGCCACATAGATACATTTTGGCAGGTCAAGACCGTTGATTACAGATTGATTAGCAGACAAGATAGATTCTGAAGTATTGGGAATAAAAAGGGTGGAAAAATCTACTTGATCTAGGAACTCTGAATTAAGAAAATCTTCTGATTGAATGATAAATGTACCAGCATTTTCTCCGTTGACTAAGAAAGATGCCATGGTGGGGTAGGGTGGAGGGGCTACTTCATCAATAGCTATTTGTTGTTTTAACTCAAGCTGTTTGTAGTATCTATCTGGATCAAGAATGTCAGGGTTTATTTTTTGGGTATTTAGCCCACAGAAGGCCACGCTGTTTCTATATTGTTGTATACCATGATCTTGCATAATTTTTAAAGCCATAATGACGTCTTCAGGATGAACATTATCGTTTACTCCAACAAAAGCGTGAACTGGAGTTTCGGCGGAAACAGGAATGGACAGAGGCCCCACAATATGGTTGATAGTTTCACCTTTGAGTTTATGGGAAAGGGTGTGTACAAGACGGGTGGTATGGCAGCTGGACATAAGTAGGTGTGTGTCTTCTTGAATACTACGAAAATCTTCTGGTGTATCTTGATCTGATCGGGCTCCAAAGGCTTCAATTGCACTTTGTCCGGCCACCTTCGATGTGTTGGGATATGAGTGATGTTTGTGTACGAAGCTGAAGTTTGATAGGCCAATGGCTCCTAGAGTCGATAAACTAAATAGTTTGGATCTTTCTCCGTTGGTTGGATAACCTCTATCACCACCCATACCACCGATACCGATGACTGGTTCTGAAGCAGGAACTCTGGTAATAGTGTCGATTTTTAGGGTGGCTGCGGTTAATCCGGCGATCTCTTCGGGAGTTAGTCCCACAAAACCTTCCTTGGCTGATATGGCCGATAGAAGGGCAATTGATTGATGAAAGATTGTTTCGGGGTCGGTGGCACCTATTTGGATACGGTCAGAAAGGTTTTTATAAACGGCTTTGTTTACACCCATGGAAACAAAAGTCATAAGACTAAATGCTTCACTAAAACTGAGGCTAAAACCTTTTTTAAGTTTAGCGTCAATACCATAATAACCTCCTTCAAATAGGGGGGTTAGTAGATACTCTGATTCTTGAATATTCAATATAAGTTGTTCTGCATATCTAGCGTTGAAGGCAAGCTTTTCAAGTGTATTAGTACAGTCTGTTTCTTTAGTTTGGTATGGTTCACCTTGTAATTTAATTACGGTGATTTCGTCTGTTGGGTGAATGTCTAATTCTTTTAAGTTGGTCATGATTTTTTTGGTTAATAAATAATAAAAAACTCGCCATTGAACGCCATTAATGACGTACAAGGGCGAGGTCTTCGCGTGCCACCTTGTGTTTATCAGACTATTACTAGTCTGAACTTAATAACCGACTCGGTTGACTTTCATTTAAGAAGCGACATCGGTGTGAAGCATGATAACGGTCCTCTTCCGGATCTAGCTATTTTCTGTTAAGAGTTCACTAGTCAGCTTGCTAGGCCCATTCTCCTAGCTCAAACGCTTTTATTGTTAAGTTAGATGGTACGTTATCACTGTTTGTAGACACTTGTCAAGTTGGGGTTTGTATGTTAGATTAAGTTGATCCTTAAGTAAATTAAAGAGGATAACTGTCCATAGTACATTGACATATGAATATTTTGTTAATGTACATTTTTTCTTTTTTCATATAGGAGGTGCGCTGATGTTTGCGGTAAATAGAGTGTTAACAGGAATGCGAGTTACAGGCCCGCTTCATTTGGGTCATTATGTAGGGGCGCTTAAACTTTGGCTTGAGTCTCAAAATGATCAAGTTCTTAAACAAGAGTGTTTCTTTCTTTTGGCTGATGTTCAAGCTTTGACAACCCATGCTGATCGCCCGGAGATGATTCGTGAGTCTATCAGAGAAGTGGTTTTAGATTGGTTGTCGGTTGGATTGAATCCGACTTTAGACAATGTAAATTTTGTTTTGCAGTCTCAAGTGCCGGCTCGATTTCAGATTAGCCAGTACTTAATGATGATGGCTTCAATGGGAGAGATTCAGCGAAATCCAACTATTAAGGCGGAACTTAAAAATGTTAAAAAGCCCTCAATGGGTTTTATGGCCTATCCAGTTGATCAGGTAGCGGACATTTTGATGGTGTCTCCGGTGAGTTTGCCAAATAATCATTTGTATGTACCGGTTGGTGAGGATCAAGTACCTCATTTGGAATACGCAAGAGTGTTGGCTAAACGTTTTAATAAAAGTTATGCTACTGATGTATTTTTACCTTGTACTCCTTTGGTGGGTGAGGTAGGTAGATTGGTTGGTATTGATGGTCGAGAGAAAATGGGAAAGAGTCTGGGGAATGCTATTGGTTTGGCCGATTCCCCTGAGATGGTGACTAAGAAAGTGATGAAGATGTTTACTGACCCAACAAGGATATATGCAACTGATCCTGGTACTGTTGAGGGTAATCCGTTGTTTATTTACCATAATGCATTTAACTCAGATAAAGAAGAGGTGCAAGAATTTGAAAGTCTATATAGACTGGGGAAGGTTGGAGATGTTGTGGTGAAGCGACGTTTAGCCGAGGTTTTAAATGTAATGTTGGAGCCGATGCGCGAACGGCGTGTAAAGATGGAAAAAGAGCCTATTGGTGATTTTGTTCGAGAAGGTACTTTAAGAGCAAGTGAAATTGCGAGTGAGGTTCTAGGTCGAACAGAGCAGGCAATGTTTTTAGGATTTCCTGATTAAGGAAAAAGGAGTTTTATCATGAAAGAGAGTATGGGAATGAGTAAACCTGGTTGGTGGGGACGTTTTCAAGCGAAGAATCCAATTTGGTTACTGGTAGTGGCAGCTATTCTAACTGCTATATATACCACTAATGATGGCCACATCTTGCATAACATTATAGTGTCCTCGGATCCTTTTACCGCAGTAATGGCATATTTGACGTTAGGTGGCTGGGTTGGTTTGGGAATAAATTGGCTATTATGTCAAACACCGGCTGGTAAGTTGATTGACCCTTCTTTTGAGCAAATTAAAGGCATTGACAAGAAAGCACAAATGTCGGCGATCTTGGCTGGAGTTATTGGAGCAGCCTCTACCTTATTTATGCTTTGGGGTAGTCAAATATATGATCCTTCGGTGGTTTTACCACTTTCGAATGCTGCAATTTTATTTGTAGTCAGTTGGGAGGTAGTTACAGGCAAGGAACGATTCTCTGATGTAATCTGGCCGGCTTTGCTGGTTGTGATTGGCGCCTTTTTGGCTTCGGTTGATGTCGAGTCTGGATTTTATATTTCTATGGCTGGATTGATTATCTTACTGTTCTTTAAAAATATAATTAGTGCGGCAGGCGAGATTTTGGAACAGAAAGGGGTGTTAGCTAGTAATGCGACCAGTTTTAACTTTTGGCGCTTCTTGTGGTTGACGGTAGCCGGGACGATAATTGCATTGGTAGTGTCGGCGATGAGAGGTACTTTGGGCTTGTATTTTGCTACATTAGCACTGACCCCAAAAGCTATACCATGGATTCTCTTGACAATGGTATTGGTATTTTTTGGTATGGGGCTAAAAAGTGCCGCTAAGAAGTATACAACTGTTTCTCGGGTGTCGATGGTGATGACCATACCGATTATTTTAGGTGCACCGTTGACGTGGTTGGTTAACAATACGTGGCCTGGGACATTTATCGAGGCACCAATGACCCCTATTCATTGGTTTGTACGTATTGCTGGTGCAGTTTTGATATTTTGGGGAATTGCAAAACTGAATCGGTGATAATTATGTGTTTTTAGATATCCGTCTTGAGGAATACTCCTTAAGACGGTTTTTTATTGTCTAAAATGATTTAGGTGGCTTATAATTGTGGCTTTTTGGATATTGGAGCTGTAGAATGAGTCAATGCGTGAGATAAGAAGTTTGAGACCAGAGATGAGTTATATAGATAGGGTAGAAGATTTTTTGCCTAGGAGAGAGAAAATTAGATTGGCCTTAGAGAAGGCAGTTAAAGCCCATGAAGGTCAGTTTAGAAGGTCTGGTGAGGCGTATGTAAATCACTGTGTAGCAGTAGCCGGCATTTTGGAAAGTTGGGGTTTAAGTCAGGTGAGACATGAGGATTTGTTTTGTGCAGCATTGCTTCATGATGCAGATGAAGATACATATTATGGTGTGAAAGATATAGAAAGTGACTTTGGAAAGAAGGTAGCGGAGTTGGTGGATGGAGTAAGTAAGTTCAGATCTGAAGAGGGTGATGATAGCGAGATAGATAGAGAGACATTGAGGAAGGTGGTAATGAAGACTTTTATTGAGCCTAAAGTGGGTCTTTTAAAATTGGCGGATAGGTTGCATAACATGAGAACCTTGGTGGCAATGCCGCAAGAGAAGCAAGCAGCAAAAGCGTGGGAAACCTTAATGGTTTATGTACCGTTGGCTGAGTCCTTGGGAATGTGGGTGGTAAAAACAGAATTAGAGGATTTGGCTTTTTCTTATATTGATTCTTATAAATATGAAGCAATAAAATTGGAATTAGATAAAGATAAGAGATTGGAACAAAATTTTGTAGAAGGAGCGGTAGAGAGGATTGAAGGACTTTTGGAACTAGCTAACCTAGAGGGTGAGATGGGTGTAAGAGTTGGAGGGTATTGGAAGAGTTGTAAGAAAAGAGAAAAAGCTGGGATGAAAGGTTTAAGCGGATTAGGAAGTTTTTCTGAGATTAATGATGTTTTGAGTTTGCGGGTAAGATTTGAAAATGTAGATGATTGCTATAGATTTTTGGGTACGTTGAGACAGTATTTTGGAGTAATGGTCAAGACCTGATCACTTTTTAAGCTTTTTTGAGTATTGAAATTGTAGAATGAATTAATGTATGAGACAAAAAGCTTGAGATTATAGATGATGTTTAAATGGTTTTAAGTTTCAGTTCTTTGAGTTGGTTTGCGGTGGTTTTTGATGGAGCGTTTAAGACAGCAGTTTGACCGGAGGAGCTGGTAGGGAAGGCCATGACTTCGCGAACGGATGGCTCACCTAAAGCGGCCATTAAGAATCTATCTAAGCCTGGTGCAATGCCACCATGAGGAGGAACGCCATACTTGAAGGCTGTGAGCAGGTGTTCAAATTCTTGCTTTTGCTCTTTGGTGAAGCCAATAAGGTTAAAAACTTTCTCTTGAATTTCTGGTTGGTGAATTCTAATGCTACCACCGCCAACTTCTAGTCCGTTCAAGACTAGGTCGTGTTGAAGGCCTCTAACCTTGGTTGGGTTTTGGTCCAGTAGTTTGATGTCATCTGGATGAGGAGCGGTAAACATATGGTGGCTAGGGGCAAATTGTGCCCGACCTGAGCCATGGAAAAAGTCAGCCTCTTTTTGGGCTGTGAATAGGGGAAAGTCTAGTATCCAAGCAAAGGCAAGTTCATCTTTGTCTTTTTTATTGTCTCTTAAGTCTGGCTTGTCTGTACCATATCTTTTTGTAGCTTCTTGGTGGGGGATTCTGGGCCATGGAGATGATTTAATTTTTTTGTTGGGGAAAATTTCTTTAACTAACCTGGTAAACATTTCCTCGGCCAGTTGAAGGATATCTTCTTGGGTAACAAAAGACATTTCTAGGTCTAGCTGAGTGAATTCACCGTAGGCTCTGTCTGCTCTGGGGTCTTCATCTCTAAAACATTTGGCAAATTGGAAGTATTTTTCCAGACCAGCAACCATTAGTAGTTGCTTGTATTGTTGGGGAGACTGGGGGAGAGCATAGAAGTTACCAGGTTGTAGTCGACTGGGAACGATGAAGTCGCGAGCTCCTTCAGGAGTGGTTTTGGTTAGAATAGGGGTTTCTATTTCTACAAAGTCTTGTTGGCTAAGGAAGTTTCTGATGAATTGGGTGACTTGGGACCTGGTTTTCAAGTTTTGAGTCATTCGAGGCCTGCGAAGATCTAGGTATCTGTATTTGTTGCGGTGGATTTCGTCTATTTCGTAGCCATCTGTGTTTAGGGGAATAGGGAGTTCTTGTGATTTGCTTATAACGGTGATCTTTTCTATTTCTATTTCAACGGAGCCTGTGGCTATTTTGGAGTTGATCAACTTGTCTGGCCTGGCCTTGACTAGGCCGATTATTTCAACTACATCTTCTTGGTTGAGTTTAGGTATGCTTTGACCTACTACTTGAATCTTGCCCGTTCTGTCTCTTAGGTCCAGAAAGGTGATTTTGCCATGATCTCTGATGCTGTCTATCCAGCCAGCAAGTGTTACTTTTTTCCCTGATAGTTTAGGTGTTTGGTTTATGAGCGTTCTTTGCATGGTATGTATTGTAAAGGATTTTAGATAGAAACGTTAAAGAGGGTGTCTGATAGTTCTTTGTGTGGATAACTTGTTTGTTAAGCAGTAAAAAGAGTTGGTGTGTTATACTGTGATGTAGATGGACCAAAGCAGGACAGCTGGTTTTATTGGGGGTATGTTTACCTCTGAAAAAAGAAGTTTAAGGGTAATAAACAGTTGCTAGATTGTTCTTTTTCCGGCTTTTCCACACGCCCCATAGTTTCTTGATGTCCTGCTTGGTTTTTGTTCTGGTAAAGATGAGATACCAGAAGAGAAACGAAG
>Ga0233431_1000974_pt1 | contig 54448 bp, 48 predicted proteins | sample SI_118_April2016_FD_179867 | JGI IMG/M metagenome (GOLD analysis project Ga0233431, IMG submission 179867) | Seawater microbial communities from Saanich Inlet, British Columbia, Canada - SI_118_April2016_200_MG | ecosystem: Environmental > Aquatic > Marine > Inlet | place: Canada: British...
CCCTCCGGATCGAATCCCTTCGGGCGCTGGATGAATAGGCATAGTGAACATATGATCCAAAAACAAATGTGCAGTAGTAGCTTAGTCGAGGAAGCGAAAATTCGCATTGACAGTGAACCAAAACAGAACGTCCCCGTCCGGGTGATCGCCGTCACCTGTCCCCCTGGCGTAACGGCCACCCGCACCGGGAAGAATCCCCCCTGCGGTAAGGGGATGCTCACAGAGAAGCGAATCACCGCATCTCCCATGACCGATTCCATCACCACGGGGATCTGGACTTCATTGAGGATATCCAGGATCTGCTGGACTTCCTCGTCTCGCTTTTTCAACTCTGCTTTCAATACTGCTACGCCATCACAGGGCACATCGGCCTCCTTTCTTTGAACGTGTTTTCCTTGTCATGCGCCACCGGCTTCGGCCATCACCCGGCGTCTCCGCACCGGAACAGGCAGGACATCAACACCCGGCGTGGTCGACTCGAAGCGAGGACGCACCACCCTCCGGAAGGCATCGTCCGTCTCCACGCCCTCGGGTACGACCAGGTCGCGGATACCCCGTTTTCTGGGCAACGTCCTCAGTTCCCGACGGGTATTGGTCTCCACCTGAGCCAGGAGTTCTCTCAACTCATCCAGCGCCTGGGTCTTCCCTTCCCCTTTGGCGTTGAGACGTATTTCCAGTTTCTCCCCCAGCGCCTCGATATCCTCGTCCAGCTGCCGATTGCCGAAAACATTGAGACTGCGCACCCGCCGGGCCAGGTTGCGCAACTGCACAGCGGAACGCCCCCCCAGCCGGTTGTTTCGGACAATGGCCTGCTGGATATCCCGGACGGCGGAAGAGATACTCTGATAAAAGGCCATCTCCGCCTGGGCAAAGGAGCGCTCCAATCTTTCCACGCGGGAAGCCGCCTGCGCTTCGACATCGCGTTCCATCTGCTCCAGGATGCGCTGGCGCTCTCCCTCCAGATTTTCCCTGGACAGCACCATCCGGTCGCGGGTCTGCTGAGCTTGCTCCTCCCGCCGAGCCAGTTCGTCGACCATGGGTGCTTCGGACAGCCAGGTTTCAAACTGGTACTTACCGCGCACGGTATCCGCATCCGGCACGTGCGAAACCACGAAGTCGATGCCATCTTCGACAAACTGCCGTTCTGACCGGTCCGGCTCGACACCGGCCCGGCAGAGCCGCTGGTAGCTATCGGCGAAGAGCACCCGGTATTCGCCGATCATCTTTGCCACCAGGTCATCCCCTTGCCAGAGGTTGTCGGCAATGTAGTCGGCTGTTTTCACAAACTCCTCGTAGAGGATCTGATGATTTTCCTTCCAGTCGGCGTAGGCTTCGGCGTGTACCACGTAGCCGAACAGCACCCGATGGGCATACGACCGCAGCAGCGACCGAGCCTGCTGTTCGATGCGAGTTATTCGGCGAATCACATCGCGCGGGATCAGATCCATCTGCCCCAGGCGCACCGTCTTCCTGAGAGCGACCTGCGCCTGGGGATCGGCGATCTCCACTCCCAGACAGCGCAGGGAGTCGATGTCCAGGCTGAACGACGGGTGCCACTTGGAGATGTTGATCTCCACCAGCACGCTCTGCTGCAAGATCTTCTCCCACTGCACGAGCACGGGTCGCACCCGCTGGCGGTCGGCTTCATCCAGGAAAGCCAGGCTGTCGCCGGTGCCCGGCTTTTTCAGGTCGATCGTTTCTCCATTCATGACCTTCTCCTCTTCATTGAGATTTTCCGAAATTCCGAAAATTTGTTTTTTGAATTCATCCCACCTGCCGCACTCTTCTACCCTTTGGTTTATCCACAGTCCCTCCCTCCTTCTGCACCAGCCCCACCTGCTCCCGCAGGCTGTCCGGCACAAACCGTCGGTTGGAGCAGAACTCCAGCGCCTCCTCGACCATGGGCTGCGTCGACCGGAGGGTGGGCACGACGTACTCCAGCGCCTGGAGCAGGTCCTCTTTTTCTATCCGCTCGCGCCCCTGCTCCGTAGCCTCTCGGTCGGCTTCGATAAGCAGTTTCTCCATATCCGCCCCGGTATAGTCGCTGGCCTTCTGGCCTACCTCATCGAAGTCGGCTCCACGCAGCGAGGAAGCGAACGGGACTCCCATGCGATCCCCAATTCTTTGCAGCACCTCTCCCCGTCGTCCGTCCAGATGCTGGGGCAACAGCGGGATACACTGCTCGAATCGGCCCGGCCGGAGCAGGGCTCTGGGGATAATACCGGGATAGTTGGTCGTGCCGATGAAAAAGGCCTTCCCCCTGGGGATCTCCGCCATAAACGTCTGCAACTGCCCCAAGATCTCCTGGGACACCCCGGTGCTGTCGTCGCCAGAGGGCATGACTTTATCTATTTCGTCGATGAGCACGATGGCGGGCGCCAGCGTGACGATTCCCTCACACAGCCGAGCCATGTTCTTGTTGGACTCGCCGACGAACTTGTTCTTGATCCGATCGGTGCGGACGACTACCAGAGGCAGTTTCAGCGCATGGGCCAGTCCCATGGCGAACACGCTCTTTCCTACTCCCGGTGGACCCGATAGGATACAGCCCTTGGGACAGCGCCGATCCGCCGTGATGAGCTTGCGGTACACGTAGCCGGTCATGTACGCCTTGAGCGCCTCAAAGCCCACGATATCATCGAAACCCATCTCCGGATACTGGATCTCGATGATGCCGGCATAGGCCTGACTCACCAACGCATCCTTGCGCGCCTGGGCGATGCCCCGTGTAATCACGCCCCCTTCCAGCTCGGCCCGATAAATCACATCCTCCACGTGGACCAGATTCAACGCACCGGTGATGTGGGCCAGCTGTGTCCTGGTCAGGCCCTCTTCCAGCTGCAAATCCGACCGCTCCGGATCCTCGGCGGCATTGTCCAGCACCAGGTCGATAAAGCCTTTCCGGCTCTCTTCATCGGGCAGCGGAATCTTCACCGAGGCCACGCGGCCCTGCCGCAGCGCCGAACGGATCCCCTGCTCAAACGGAGTCACCAGGAACACCCGGTGGAGACCCGACCCTGCTACCAGAGGTGTATTGGCCCATGATCGGATATAAGAGATCAGGATGCGTTCCGGCTCGACCAGCGGTCCATCCCCATCGAACAGCAGATCCGCATCCTCGAGCACCAGCGTCAGGGGCACAGCGTCCGGATTGCGGAAGTAGGTGTGCAGTCGGGCAAACCAATCGAGAAGACCGTTCCCCGGTGCGGCAAACGGGTTGGATTCAGGAGAAGGGGCATACCGGTCGAACACTTCCTGCTGCGCCCCGTTGGCAAAAGTCAACCCGGAAGCCGGCGACAGGGAGAAAAACAGACCCTTCTCTGCCAGCTGGCGATCCTGCTGCTCCTGAGGCAGATCGATCCACACTTCTCCTTCAGGTAACTCATCTTCCAGCTGTTTGCGGATGGGCGCCCATGTCATGCGACGAAGAAAGTCGCCCAGCATTTCCCCCGGGAACTCCGGGTATCCGTGGACATCCCCATGCAGGATGAACACCTCGGCTTGCTGAATGCTCAGAATGTCGATGACCTCTTTATACCAGTTTGTGCTCATTGATTTATACCTCTTTTTTGATTGGGAAGGAGGAAAGAAGGGATGCCCCACAGAGGGGACATCCCATGAAACCAGGAAGGCATCGTGCCCGAGTCAGTGATGAAGTTTTTCCTCCTTACATCCCCCCCTGTTCCTTCATACTCATGAAATCGGTCGCGCCAATAATGATGTGATCGAGCACCTCAATTCCCATGATCTCTCCGGCTTTGACGATCCGCCGGGTCAGCTCAATATCGTCTCGACTCGCTGAGACATCGCCCGACGGATGGTTATGGGCCAAAATGATACTCGCTGCCGCGTGGTGGATGGCCACCCGGAACACCTCGCGCGGATGCACAATAGAAGCCGACAGACTGCCGATCGAGATTACCTCCTTGTGGATCAGTTGGTTGCGGGCGTTGAGAAACAGAGTGAGGAAGTGTTCTTTGGGCTGGTCCTTGATCTCGACCAGCATCGGCACGACCTCAACCGGACAGGAGATAACGGGCATCACACCCAGCCCCTGCTGCAAAACCCGCCTGGAGAGTTCCAGGGAAGCCACCAGCCGGCCGGCCTGTCGGGGCGTGAGGCGCTGGGCCAGCTCTGGAAACGGTAGCGTGGCCAACTGAGACACCTCCTGGGCATCCAGTAACTCAGCCGCCCATTGCGTCTTTGCGCCCAGGATCACCGCCAGCAGTTCGCAATTACGCAAGCCCTCTGCTCCCCATTGGGCCAGCCGCTGCTGCGGGTCTTCGTTCGCCAGAAATGCAGGCATCTCCTCCTGCACATAAAGGGGGGCCTTCACAGATAGATTTTCACTCATAGATCATTTCCTTCCTTATGCAAAAAAGCCCCGCGACCTTTCTCGGTCGCAGGGCTCCATGTTCAGGCTAAACTTCTTTCTATGAAGTTATACCCTTTTGTTGCCAGAAACGCGGACTTCCCCTTTGGTCATACGGAAGAATATGGCAAAACCCACTTCGGGTATTCACAGCTCGTTGCGTGATATAGATGGTGGCCTCCAAGATGAACCAACGGCGTCTTCCCAAGCAACATTTCAAAGCGGGATACCCAAATCACGGCTCCAGAATGAAAAAAAATGTGGAACTGCGCTTCCACATCGGCTCAAACCCCTAGCCGCCTTATATCTTGGCGCTTCCATCCTTCAGAAGCCGTTGGGTTAAAACGAATATCAGGAAAATCGAGCGTTTTGGAGAGCGGTTTTCTCTACCCGAATGCCTGGTAACTCAACGGGCTCTGATTCAATGACCCCGCTTGCTCATTCTACTCGCAGCACCACACTACTTTCCCCCCCTCCCCCCCTGAGCACCAACCCACCGACCTCACTAATGGAGACGGTGAGACCGGCCTTGCTCTGGCCGTCGTACAAACCCACACAAGGCCGGTCCCCTTCCATGCCCAATACGATGCACTCCGTGCCACGACTATTAAAAAAAGCCAGTCTATTTTCTATCTCTCCGGATCCCAATTCCGCAAGAGGACGTTCTTTCTCGTCGATGATAACCAGTTTCTCTGCTTTGATGGTTCGCTTATGGAGCGTCTCGCCCATAACGATCAACTTCAGTTCCATCTGGTCTCGCTCCAGTTGTGCCAGCTTTTCTAATACTTCCTGCCAATCGGGCGTTTCTGAGATCATGGGACCTCCTTTTTTGATTGATTCGATATCGCCTGAAAACTTTCTACCCCTTTTCGTCAAAGAGAGTGTATTCGGCACCAAAACACTCCCATCCTTGCCGTTGTTGCCGGGAAAACATCTCTGCCTTGCGTCCTGGACAAAGCGCCTCGACCATTTTGAAAAACTCCTCGGGTTTGCGAGAATGTTGGCGCACCTTTCCCTCGGTCAAAGTGGACTGATGGGTCAACTGGACGGCAGGCTGTCCTTTGATCGCCATCAGGCAATGCTCTGTTTTACCTCTCAGCCAATCTCCCATTCCCAGTTTGTTCTTCGCCCAGGTAAGAGTCGTTTTATAGTCAAACCCCCATGCTTCCAGCAGGTGAAATGCCTGATGTAGGAATGCGTTCGTCGTCCACAGCCACAGTGTGCAATCCACAGCAGCCGGAATTCCCAACCTCATCAGCTCCTCCATTTCCATACTGGGATAGGGATTGGCCACTCGATGAGTTCGATCATTCTTGCGAGCCTCGTATGGCCAGGGGGGATCCACCACTACTACGTTGAATTCCCCTTCTACGAGGGGGGAAGATTCGATCTTTTTTATCTGACGCTCAAGACGGATCTTACGCACGGCCGCAAAGACATCCGCAGCGCCTTCCTGGATGCAATCGACTATTTCCTTCTGTTCTTCCGGAGCCATTCTTGCCAATTTCAGCAGATCTTTCTTGCTATCTGCCAGGGTCGTCTCTCGAAGAGTCTCTTTCGCATGCGCGCTGAGATGAGAAGCGATCTGTACATCTTCAGCAATGGTGCGTCGAGCACGGCCTGTCTTCTCTGCGGTATCCTGAACAAATGCATTGTCCGCACTTGTTCGTTTTTCTCCCCGCCGGCTGGCCCCACTGGCCTTGCCGCCTGCTACTCCTCTCCTGGTTTCCGGATGTAACTCCTCGTAGAGTTCCTTCCTGCGTTTCAACTGTTCGGCCCGATCGAGAATCGTCAACTCGTTTCGGATCAGATTCTCATCGATCTCAACAAGCTGCTCTTCAATGTCATCCACCCTGAGTATATGGACGGGAATATCGGCCCAACCCAGTGATCTGCAGGCTTCCAGCCGATGATAACCTGCCAGGAGGCGATTATTTTCATTGATGATAATGGGATGCAATAAACCCACCTGTTCGATAGATTCCGCCAGCTCTTCGAGATTTCGTAAGGGTCGCCTGTTGGGGGGAATGATGATCCCGTTAATGGGACATTCCATTGCTCTCTCCTGAAAATTGAATTTTGCCGTTCTCTTTTATCGATGGATCAATTTCAGTAACACTTCGAGTAACACTTTTAAATCGACTTCCTATCCCAGAGAGGCCCTTTAACTCTCTGCAAGCATTGGTCTTGGATCCAGGTAACCCCAGTAACACCAGGATAGAGGATGAGGATGGTCGAACCGTTGTGACAGGTTTTGTGCTCTGCCACTGCTTTCTCGACAACCTCTCTGGTCTCTTGAGTGTTACTGGGGTTACCATCTTTCAATCCATTGTTTTTAATATGCTTATGAGATGCATCGATTCGAGTATTGGGGTTACCCCGATGCTACCGTAAGTGTTACTTCATTTCCCTCTTCCCGATCGGCTTCGAGCGATTGAAGGGGGATCTGAAGCACTCTCTGGTTTTTTCCTCTAATTTTGATCTGCCGGGTGCTCTTCCCATCCTTCCCCCTTACCAAAATACCTCGAGCATCTAAGGCTTTATAAAGGGCTTGAGGGGAATACGGGAAATGCCCTCCACCTTGCCGTAGATAATGCCCAATGGCATTGTGCGCCGCTTTGGGGATGAGATAGGCATATTCCTCGTCGTTCCAGCCCACGATATTGGAAAGATCCGTCGCAATATCCCGATGGGATAGGATGGCCGTTCCCTGGGCCAGCATAGCCGACAGGGTAGATAGAAATATGTCTGCAGGATCTTCCTCTATCACCCGCCGTGCGTGGGCCTCCCCAAGGCGTATCAACGCTGTATAAGTGCGGTCGGATAACTCCCTGACCCCAGTCTCGGATAGGGCTCCTATATCCAGAGCGCAGGCTGCAAATAGATCCATTCCCAAAGTTAGATAGGCCAAGATTTCCGGAATGCGAAGATGGCCGCCATTCGAAGTAAATCGAGTGCGATTTTCACGCCACTGAGCAGATAAATATTCGGGCAGTCGATCCATCTGAGGTGTAAGCCAGTCGATATATCCAGCCATGGCATGCGGTAATCGATCGGCCTTCTGCTGGGCTTCCGTTATCAGTTCCATATTCAGCTTTTCCCGCTCCACTTCTACGGATAGAAGCCGTGCGAGAATAGACTGTCCCGAAGGAAGGTCCTCACCCGTAGAAACGAGCAGGCCACGGGGCGGATACGTGGATCTGGCCGAAAGATCCGCATTCAAGCGCGATCGCCCTGAGATATTTCCCACTCCTCGGATAATTCGATGTAGGCGCTGTTCCAACTTTCGCTGACCATACGAATCGGCCTGGGGAGCATAATCGTCTATTGGACAGAGAACATCCTTCAAGGCGAAGAGCCTGAGTTCAAGGGCATTATCCGTAGATTCCCAAGATCCTGGAAGATTGGTGCGCCCAAAAGAACCGTAATGGCTGAGAAAAAGCGCCAGAAGCGTGCTTTTCAAACTCCCGGTTTTGCCTACCAGAAAAACCGCAAAATCCGGGTGCAGCAACTCGCATACAGGCGCCAGATAGACTGCCCCCAGCAATGGGATTGCTATCTCATCAGGAGCAATATCAAGCAATGACAGCGAGTGGCGAAATGCGCCTGGAATATCATCGGGACTTTCCGGTAAAGCGTACTGATCCAGAGGAGGATCCAGCGCAACCTGAATATCACTCAGGCCGGCATGCAGGTATCGCCACCGCCCCTTGATCTTCCGCCATCCAGTATGTGCAAAGGTGTGCCGAATTTCGGCATCTGCACTGTTGAGCTGGATGCCTTCACGCAGCCGGTCCTTGGCAGATACCCCGGCCGCAATACAGGCTTGTACCCCCCAGTGCTGCGTTACCCAGCCCATGGAGTTGAATTGCGCAGCCGTAACCTCTATGCTGGGCAACTGGCACCCATTGGCAAGACGCCCTTCGAGGACAAAGCCACGCGAAACCTCTACTCCATTATCAATGGCACGTTCTGCTACTATCTTTGCATCAAAGTTGCTCAGAGGCACAAAGACTTTGACGGCTGATCCACCTCGCCCCTCGACCCTGGTGTAGCCCATTCTTCCCTTCTCAATGCAGTAAGGTCCGGAGATCGGGATATACCCATTGGGTGGCGCTGGCACTGTGGCCTGATCCAATAATTTCTGAAACGCCTTCTTTCCGTAAGCACTGAGGAAGTCATCCAGGCCCATTTTTTTTTCATCGTCATTCCCCGGGATACGGACGACTTTCACGTCGGCCCCTCGCTGGACGAGAAGTTCGGCAAGACGCCATTCGGCCCACTGGACGCTCTCGTTGTCTGCTAAATCCGAATCGTAGACAATGAAAACGGATCGTCCTTCCCACTTTATCCGATCGAGTTCCGGGATGGGAACGCTCTTCCCGTCCTTCTTCTGAACAAATCCCCATACACCGGGCAGGGCCACACAGTCGAATCCCTCCTGCACGCTCTTCAGCGCCTTTTTCTCCCCTTCTGTGATGAGCAGCATGCGGGAAGGATCGTCCAGCACCTGAGCGTCTAATGTGGGGGGGAAATACGGATGGTTTCCGGCCTTCTTGGGAGTCAAATACTTGGCCGGCTTCCCGTTGAAGAGGGGAGGATTATCGGGCTTCACCCGTGCAAGTGGAGGCCCCTGCGGAGTGTCCCAGCAGCACTCTTTGGCTTTCTTTCCGCTGCCGCAGGGACAGGCGTCATTCCGGCCGATCCTCGCACTTCCCGTTGAAATGCGAGTCGCTGGAGCAGTGGGAATACCGCCGTACGGAATAACCAATCCCGGACCTACATCCATACCGGTGATGTGGTGGACCTCTGTCGCTGAAGCCGAGTAACACCGAGAGGCTTTTATCGTTTCATCTGACAATCCCGAAGACCGGAGGTCTTCCAGGTGACGGTCATTCAGGAGAGGGGAATTACCATTTTTTATGCTCATTGATCCCCTCCTCCATTATCCTATTTATAAGATCATCACCGTATTGCCAGGCCTTGCGCTCAATGCAGCGCCGTTCCGAGTTATCTTTAGGCGCACGACGAAAACCCAGATCCCGAAAAGAGAACTGGAGAACGCCCGTCAAAAGCCAAAATCCGTCTCCCTGGCCCAGGACGGTACACAGTGCCCAGCCCCCTCCAGCGTCCTTGAGGGCTCTGCGGCTCGATGCGAACTTCAGGACTACACGTCCGATTTTTAGAACAAGTTGATTCTGGGGGTGAAAACTGTTATTATTTAGAGACATACGTATACCTTTCTATTGGGCTCGTTGCTCCTCGGCAAAGGTCTGCGACGCCCATGGGAAGGGGTTGGTTCGCCCTGGTGAGCTTTCACCGGGGCGAACTCGTTTGTGGCCCATCTTTCGGAATCTACTTCCTGCAGCGTGAGCCAGTTCTGCAGATCAACGAGGCGATACCGAATCCGACTGCCCGGTCCTGCCATCGTCAACATATCCTGCTCTCTGTATTTGGACGATTCACAGCTTTCCTCTACTATCAACGAACATTGCTGTCAGCAAAGGCTGTGAGGTCTGCCAAGCGAAACCGAACACCCGAATTCAGACCCGTTCCGAGTTTCACCACGCGAATCTTCCCCTGAGATATCAGATCGTAGATCTTGGAACGCGACATGCTGAGCATCTCACAAGCCTCCTCGATGTTGTATAGGACCCTGGGGTTTCCAGCTCCGTCGGTGTCCCGGGTTGTCCTTTTGACTGTGTTCATATCCACCTCCTTTCTGAGGAATGGGTGTGTGCTTGAATTCGTCCATCTCTTACGCAATTTGGATGCCAAAGAAGAAGGGCCATCTGTATGTTCATTAGGAACAAGCAGATAGCCCTTTATTTCTCTTCGTGGTTCTTTTTTATTTATTTACCCGGCAATAGTCAAAACTCCTATCGTAATGGGAATTTTGTCCATTAAGTTGGGAGAAATTCCCATCTCTCGCAATTTGTAATCATCAACGCCCGGATTCTACCCAATGTCGGGTTAGGTATAATTCAGCTTTCCGCTTAACTTTGGTCATTCTCGGTTTCCAGCTATTTACCCTATTGAAATAATCAGTACGAACCAAGAGATGATGGAAAGAGGTTTAACCCCGGCAATACGCTATTCGGTCGATGAAAGATCTGGATCTACCCAGTTCAACCATTTGTTGAAAGTTTTATATGAAGTACCAGCAGCCTCATGGGCGCTCTTGATAGTGTCGTGTTTCTCTAGTAGCCGTCTGCTGTACTTTCTCCTTAGCGCCTTGTATTTGAGCTTCAGGAGTTCATCCCACACTTCTTCTTTCGCTTGGGCCAAGAGCTCTGAGGCTCGATACTCCTCATTTTTCTGCGAAGAGGGTTCATTACCGAATTCCCGCGTATCTTCTTGGGGATCCCCAAACCGCCTTAGAATTACCCCTTCAAACGAAAAGGGTTCATAGTCATCTGGAGATATGTCCATTTCTCTTCGTTCCTCGGCTATCATCCTCAACCTTTCCTCAAATTTCCAGAAGTCAGGTGCAGCGCGAGCGTGTTTACCCCTGTCTTCCATTATGCCTGACAAGTCGACTTTGCACAGATCCTCAATGGGAATTACAGGGATATACTTTTCTATACTCTTAGAGATTGTTTCTACACCATCTAAGCCGAAGTCCAGCATAAAAAAGCAGTCTGAGTTTTCTGCCTTCATTACATTCCCGAGTCTTTCAATAGAATTTTTGAGTTCTCTGGCATTCCCCTTCCATCTATGTTCTAATAATTGGGTTAGAAATTTAATAGTCACAGCCTTTATCTGATCGTTATTTTTGGCGTTGAATTCCTGGATGAAGAAGTACGTCAGGATAAGCAAATCTCCTGGTCGTAGACATAACGGCCATATGTCAATCTGCATCGTGTTAATTCGGCAGTAGAGGTCCTCTTTGAAATTCCCGTTCTTAATCTCATTTTCTATATCTCTATTTGTCGCAGAAATTATCCTCGTTTCCACAGATCGTTCTTTACGTTCGCCGACCCGATAAAACGTACCATCATTTAGGAATCGTAGCATTTTTCCCTGCATGGCGGGGGACATCTCACCAATCTCATCAAGAAACAAAATCCCACCGTCTGCCTCTTCCACAAAGCCCGGCCTGTCATCAGTAATACCCGTTGCCGCGCCCTTCGCTATTCCGAATATCTCGCTTTCCAGCAACTCAGAAGGAATAGCTCCACAATTCACCGCAACAAATTTTTTATCTTTGTATTTACCCATTTGGTGTATGCACTTAGCGACCGCCTCTTTCCCTGTGCCTGTCTCTCCTGAAATCAGAACTGGAGATGAGTTATTACAGCAATCCTTGACTGCCGATAGGATGCTAGATCGAAAGAAATGCGATGCTCCTATCAGTCCCTTTCGACAACATTCCATAGCAAATTCATCTGCGGGGCATTTGTCGCCGTACCTGATGGCATAGTACCTCCTAAGTTTCGACATCCTGTACAAACTGGATATCGGGGGCTCAAATTCCGACACCCTTCGCTCTGGTTTTGCTTCAAGCGACTCGTCATAGGCAAAAAAACCTTCTTCGAGCAACTCGGCATTAGCGACAAAATTTTGGTAGTCTTCAACCGAGAGTCCCACTAACGGTCGCGTTTTTGCGGGAGCTTTAGAACTTGCCCCCCCTTGAGCGCATTTACCCATCCACATACCTACCTTCATCTAATCCCATTGTCGGGAGTGTGTACCCTCTATGACACCTATCGTCAGCAGATCGCCCAATACGATGTCCAGACCGAAGAATATCTGTCCAGCCTGGAGGATCGCGTCGATGTTGAGGCGCCCCGTTAGCCGACAAGAAAAACGGGCGGAAGAAGCCCCAAGGCAACCAGCCAGCCTTTGACCTGCGCACCTATCTGTATCGGATCAGTGGCGTCGATTTCACCCAAATCGAAGGACTGGAGGTGCTCAACCGGAGACTCCGCCTCCCAGATGCGCAACGTGTCCCGCAGTGCCGCCAGCCCGGTGAACATGTCCGCCCTGGCATCCGCCGACCACAGCGTCCTATCCAGACCAGCCCCAGCAGGGACCGCCGCACAGATAGATTCATATCAACTCCCCCTCGCACTATGTCTCCCCTATCGGAATTCCTCTGGTAAAGATCGAGTTCTACCCGACCGGATAGAATACGTCCTCCCCCCAAAGGAACCTATTTTCCGCGTGGGACCCAACACCTTTTTGCCTGTTCTTCTGAAGCATATGTCGGTGCTTTCGATGATCTGTTCAGATACCGCGTCAGCGCAATCAATTTCGCCAATGTCTGGAAGAACTGCTGCTCCTCTCTGAACCGCGACGGTTTCCGTGGAATCCCTTTGGCACAAAATTGGCACAAACGATCATTTCAGGCACAAAAAAAGGACCCACGTCGACTCTTCTGAATCGGCATAAGTCCTTGTCCTGCAATTGGTGCCGGGGACGGGGCTCGAACCCGTACGACCTTGCGGCCAAGGGATTTTAAGTCCCTCGCGTATACCAATTTCGCCACCCCGGCCCCTAAAAAAATGGAGGCGGCGCCCGGACTCGAACCGGGGAATAAGGGCTTTGCAGGCCCCCGCCTTACCACTTGGCTACGCCGCCTCTCACATACTACCTGCTTTTTTTGGCAGTGCAAGAAAATACAGATTCACCCCGATCCTGTCAACCTCGTCCCCCTCAGCTTTCCCCCGCTTTTTCTTTTACTATATTAAAGAAATCCCTTCCACATACCAGCACGAGGAAAGTCCGCATGAAGCAGTATCTGGACCTGGTCCGCCATGTCCTGGACACGGGCGTGCCCAAGAATGACCGCACCGGCGTCGGCACTCTGGCCGTGTTCGGTTATCAAATGCATTTCGACCTGGGAGAAACCTTCCCCTGCCTGACCACAAAGAGGCTGCATCTGAAATCGATCATCCGCGAGCTTCTCTGGTTTCTCAAAGGGGAGACCAACATCGCCTACCTGCGCAAACACGCCATCAGCATCTGGGACGAATGGGCCGACGATGAGGGCAACCTCGGGCCGGTCTACGGCAAACAGTGGCGCTCGTGGGAGGGATCCGACGGCCGCACCGTCGACCAGATCCAGCGGGCGGTCGATCTGATTCAGAACGATCCGGACAGCCGCCGCATTATCGTCAACGCCTGGAACGTGGGGGAACTCGACCAGATGGCCCTCACTCCCTGCCACTGCCTGTTCCAGTTCTTCGTAGGGGACGGCAAGCTCTCCTGCCAGCTCTACCAGCGCTCCTGCGACGTCGGCCTCGGCCTCCCTTTCAACATCGCCAGCTACGGCTTGCTCACCCTGATGATGGCCCAGGTCTGCGGTCTGAAGCCCGGGGAGTTCGTCTGGACCGGCGGCGACGTGCATATCTACACCAACCACGTCGAGCCGCTCAAAGAGCAACTCACCCGCCAGCCCAGAGCACTGCCCACGATGGATGTAAAAGACCGGGACCAGGACATCTTCCACTTCCGCTACGACGACTTCAAACTGCAGGGATACGACCCGCATTCCACCATCCGCATGGAGATTGCGGTTTGAGCCAGCCCCCCATCACCGTCGCCGTGCAGGGAGAGCCCGGCTCGAACAGCGCCCTGGCCGCAGCGCAGCAGTTCGGGGAGGTGGATATCCTCCCCTGCCACTCCTTTGCAGACCTGTTCAAAGCGGTGAAGAGCGGCAAGGCGCCCTACGGCATGGCGCCGGTGGAAAATTCGCTGGGTGGCAGCGTGTATCTGGTCTGGGAACAGTTGGAGAGAAACCCGCTGCCGATCGCCGGAGAGCTCTACTTCCACGTCCGCCACTGCCTGATCGCCCACCCGGGGGTGCGCCTGGAAGAGATCCGCTACGTCTACTCCCACGAACAGGCGTTGGCCCAGTGCCAGCGCTACCTCAACAAACTGGTGTGGATCGACCCGGAGAATATCACCCCCGCGTACGACACTGCCGGAGCGGTAAAGAGGGTCAAGGCCAGGGGCAAAAGGGAAGAGGCGGCCATCGCCTCCCCCCAGGCCGCCGAGATCTACCACATGGCGGTGCTCGCCGAAGACATCCAGACCGACCCGCGCAACCACACCCGCTTCCTGGTACTCGCCCACGACACCTGCGTCGCCGGAGACGAACCGGGCAAGACCACGCTGATCCTCACCCTGGACGACTGCGCCCACACCCTGCCCTGTCTTCTCGCCAATCTGACCGATCGCGGCATCGAACTCTTCAAGATCGAGACCCGCAAAAAATTGAGCCACCCCTGGGAGTACTGGGTCTATCTGGAATGCGCCGGATACGCCGCAGCAACCCCTCTGTCCGAAGCGCTGAAGGAGATCGAGAAACAGGTCGTCGAGATGCGCGTGGTCGGCTCGTATCCGCGGGCAACGGGACCGGGAACGATGTGAATTCAGCTATAAATTTCTGTTTATTATAATTTTAATTCGTTTAAGTTTCAAAAATAAAGATTACATAATTATGATTAATAAATAATGCAGTCGGCCGCACTTCCCAATCGCCATTGGCCTCCATACCCGGGATAATTCCCCGCTTTCGCTTTCGATCCTCAGTCTTGCATCAGTCGCTGCACCTGGGGACCGCGGTCGTCCACCCCCCAGACTCCGAACTGCCCGTCGCCGTTGAGGTCGGCTCGCACCACCAGCCAGAACCGCTCGCCGCTGGTGCGGAAATCCCAGTCGTAGCTCTCCATCCACTGCCACTCCAACCCCTCCTGCGGATCGGTCGGGTCGAAGTATCGCCCGTGCTGCTCGAAGTGGACCTTTTCCATCAGATACAGCTGCTCCAGGCCCGCTTCCAGCTCTATCTCCTGCTGCTGCTCGAGCGTAACCTGGGAAAAGTGAAACGCCCCCAGAAAGACCAGGGCCAGCACCAGGGCGGCCAGTTCCAGATAGGGATGCATGCGATTCATATCATCTGCACTCCAGATCGATATCTTCGACCACTTGCCCTTTGGCCAGTTCCACCAACGCAGGTCGCCGCCCGTACGGCTCGGCCGGAGCATACGGCTCCCGCTGCCCCTTGCCGTGAATGCCGTCCCCGTCCACATCCGCGAAAGCGTGGACCGCATATTCTCCCGGCGGCAGTGCCTCGAACAGATACGCCCCAACGCTGTCCGCCCGGGTCAGATACCTCCCCTTTTCACTGCGGGCGGTCACCCATATCGCCCCCGGGGCCACTACCCTACCACCGAACGCGGCCAGCTCGTCCGGGGCCATCACCTCAAAAGAAAGATCCACCAGACTGTCGCCCAGCGCCAGACCGGCCCGGTCGGCCAACAGCCAACCGCGCCCTCGCAGCCGATACTCCCCCGGACTCAGCGACGCCTCGGGGCGGAAAACCAGGCGCGTCGGCGACGGCCAGTGCCATTCCCCCACCAGTGCCTGCGTCGAATCGGTCCCCACCCAAAAACCAACCGGAATCACCCGCTCCATGCCCTCGCCGAAAAGCAGCTCCAGGCTATCGCCCGGGGCGATCGTCCCACCCTCGGGAAAGCGCCCGACCAGCATCGGCGGACTCCGGTCCTGACGGTTCGAGCCGCGCACCGGCTCCTGCCACTTCAGCAGCCGACCGCCTACCCGCACCGCCGCAATCGAGTACTCCCGACCCGGCTCCTGCACCTCCGTGCGCGCGTACACCTTCTTCCGATCCTGCGGCGAACCGTACAGCCCCTCGACCACCAGCCCCTTCAGCTCGAGCTCCACCTCCGCCGGGTCCACCTCCGCGCCGAACTGCAGCAGCAGCCGGCGATCGTCGACCGCCTGCACCCGCACCAACTTTATATCGGGCGGATCGTGCGCCACCAGCAGTAGGTCGCCGGAGCGAGCAGTGTCCGCCTCGCTCACCTCCAAATCGGACGCCGGCAAACCCAGCCACTCCCCCGCATCATAGCTCTGGTCGCGATCCTCGTCGGCGAACGCCAGCAGGCGGTAACGACCGGCAGCCAGCCGCGCAAAGGCGAAGGAACCGTCCCGACCGCTCTGCGTGCGGTAGTGCGGTGGGTCGTTACCCACCCGACCGCGGAAACGGGCCAGATCGTAGGCCCAGATATGGGCACCGGACGCCGGCTCGTGGTCCCGATAGACAAAACCGGTGATCTGACCCCGGTTGAGGCGATCCCCGGTGGCGAAGGCGAAGGTGAACGATTTCTCCAGCGCATTGCCGCGCAGATCTTTGGCTCCCGTGCCCACGGTGATCACATAGGTCCGGTCCGGCTGCAGATCGATCGGCAGTTGCAAACGCCGTCCCCGCCAGCGCGGCTGCAGCCGCTCCTCCGGGGCGACGAAGAGCGCCTCCTCGGTCCGCTCCCGCTCCATCGGCTCGTCAAAGAGAATCTCCACGGTCGCGTCCAGGGGCACGGAGGTAGCGTCGGACGCCGGAAAATGGGTGACGATCTGCGGTGCAGTGCGATCGACCGGACCGCCGGAGGGAGGGCCAACTTTGGCACAGGCGGCCAGCAGCAGGAGAAGGAGCAGCAGCGGATACACGACGCCTCAGAGGATGTACCGGCTCAGGTCCTCGTCTTCGAGGATGCACTGGAGTTTGTCACGCACAAATCCGCGGGTGATGCGCAGCCGCTTCTCCTTTGCCTGGGGGGCGTCGAACAGCGGCTCGTCGAGCAGGGTGGACATCACCGTGTGCAGACGGCGGGCGCCGATATTCTCAGTGCGCATATTCACCTCGTAGGCGATGCGGGCGATCTCGCGAATCCCCTCCCGGGCGAAGGAGAGCTTCACCCCTTCGGTGGCCAGCAGCGCCGTGTACTGCTTGATCAGGGAGTTCTCGGGCTGGATCAGTATACAGGCCAGGTCTTCCTCTTCCAGGCTGCCCAACTCCACGCGGATCGGAAAGCGCCCCTGCAGCTCCGGGATCAGATCCGAGGGCCTGGCCGCGTGGAAGGCGCCGGCCGCGATGAACAGAATGTGGTCGGTGTGCACCAGACCGTAGCGCGTGGCCACCGTAGATCCCTCGATAACCGGCAGCAGGTCGCTCTGCACCCCCTCGCGCGATACCTCGGAATTCCCTTTGCCCGGGTCGCCGATGATCTTATCCACCTCGTCCAGGAAGACGATGCCCCCATTTTCCACTCGCTCGATCGACTCGGTGACCACCTTGTCCATATCGATCAACTTGTGTAGCTCTTCGTTGACCAGCAGGCGGCGCGCCTCGCCCACCGACAGCTGCCGCTGCTGGCGGGAGGTGGCCATCATCCCGGAGACCAGCTCCTGAATATTCAGGCTCATCTCCTCGACATTGCCCACCGGCGAAAAGACTTCCACCATCGGCGACCGTTCCCCCGCACTCTCCACCTCGACCGTTTCCTCTTCCAGCTTGCCGGCGCGCAGCTGTCTTCTGAGCTTCTCCCGCCTGCGGGCGGCACCTTTCTCCGTTTCCCCCTCGACTGGAGCGCCTCCCAGCATATCGAGAAGCCGCTCCTCGGCCAGATCCTCCGCCCGCTCTTCCATGGCCGCACCGTGCTCCGCCCGCACCATGTCGACCCCCAGATCGACCAGATCGCGGATGATCGACTCCACATCGCGGCCGACATACCCCACCTCGGTGAACTTCGACGCCTCCACCTTGATAAACGGAGAACGGGCCAGGGCGGCCAGGCGGCGGGCGATCTCGGTCTTGCCCACCCCGGTCGGACCGATCATGATGATGTTGTTGGGAATGATCTCGCCGCGCAGTTCCTCGGCTACCTGCTGGCGTCGCCAGCGGTTGCGCAGGGCGATCGCCACCGAGCGCTTCGCCAACTCCTGGCCGACGATGTAGCGGTCGAGCTCGACGACGATCTCTCTGGGCGTCAATTCCTCCAAACCACACCTCCCTTCAAAGCGCCAGAACGCTGATCTCACGGTTGGTGAAAATACACAGATCGGCGGTGATCTCCAGGGAGCGCTCGACGATCTCGACCGCCCCCAAACGCGAACCGTCCACGTACGCCCGGGCCGCCGCCAGAGCGAATGGCGCGCCCGAGCCGATGGCCAGCACGTCGTCGTCCGGAGCCAGCAGATCCCCCTCCCCCGAAATCAGCAGGGAGCGCCGGGCGTCCATGGCGATGATCATCGCCTCAAGGCGACGCAGATAGCGGTCCGTCCGCCAGTCGCGGGCCAGCTCGCTGGCGGCTCGCTCCAGATTGCCGTTGAACTCCTCCAGGCGACTTTCGAGCTGGTCGAGCAGGGCCAGCGCGTCGGAGGTGCCCCCGGCGAAACCGACCAGGACCGAATCGCTGTAGAGCTTGCGAATCTTGCACGTCTTCTGCTTGAGCACTACATCGCCCAGGGTTACCTGGCCATCGCCGCCCATCACTACTTTACCCTTGTGGCGCAGCCCCAACACCGTGGTGCTGCGCAGTCTACCTTTCACTGGTTCTCTCCCGTGGATGGTGTCGCATCGCTATCGTCGTCGGCATCCGCTTCCTTCCCCCCCTCCGCGCCGCGGGACCGGGGATGGGCCTGCGCGTACACCTCCTGCATCCGCTCCAAAGTGATCTCGGTGTAGATCTGCGTGCTGGTCAACGTGGCGTGTCCCAGCAGCTCTTTCACCGACTGCAGATCGGCACCGGCGTCCAGCAGGTGGGTGGCAAAGGTGTGGCGCAGCAGGTGCGGGCTCATTCCCGGTTTGTGCTCCACTTCCTCTCCCTCTGCCCCTTCGGTCTCGGTCGCCCGATCCAGATAGCGCTGAACGACCCGCTGGACCGTGCGCCGACTCAGCCGCCGCCCGCGTCCGTTGAGGAACAGGGCACCCACCTCGACCTGGGTAATATCCAGCTCGAGCAACAGCTCCGCCCGGTGTCTCATATAATCCTTGAGCGTCGCCAGCGCCATACGACCGATCGGCACGATCCGCTCCTTGCGCCCCTTGCCCATCACCCGCACCGTCCCCGCATCCAGGTCCAGGGAGGTGAGATTGAGCCCCACCAGCTCGGAAAGACGGATCCCTCCTCCGTAGAACACCTCCAGTATCGCCCGATCGCGCGCCCCGGAAGCCTTCTCTGCCTCGGGCAGCTCGAGCGCCTGCTCCACCTGCTTGAGTTCCAGGGAGGGGGGGGAACGCCGCTCCGGCCGGGGGGAACCGATGCCGCTGGCCGGATTGCCCGCCAGCACTCGCTCGCGGCACAGGTAGCGGAAGAACGAGCGCACCGCCGCCAGCTTGCGAGCGATGCTGCTGCGCTGCAGACCGCGATCCTCCAGTTCCTCGATGAAAGCGGCGACCAGCTCGCGCTGCACCAGCTTCAGCGGCAGACGCACATCGACCACCCTCGGGTAGAGAAAACGGGCGAACTGCTGCAAATCGCTCCGATACGAACCGAGCGTGTGCGCGGCGTAGTTCCGCTCTTTTTCCAGGTATTCGAGAAAGCTCTCGATCCCCTCTTCCACCGTGGAACTGGCGCTCAGTGCAGCCATACTCCTCATCTCCGCAAGCACAAGGGGGAAAGGGGGCACGTGGGGGGAAGCGCGACCGTCCGCGTCAGGCAGCGAACTGCCTTCAGGCAGCGAACTGCCTTCAGGCAGCGGCGTCCTCTTCGGCCGGAGAGGACGCTTCGATCTGGTGATTGCACACCCGACAGATTAGCGAGACCGAACCGCCACGGCTGCTGCGCTCGTACATCAGCGCCGCCTCGCAATGGGGACAGGCTCGGTTCACTGGCTTATCCCAGCTGGCGAATTTGCACTTGGGGTACTGGTCACAGCCGAAAAAGACCTTCCCCTTGCGCGACTGCTTCTCCACCAGTTGGCCTTCACAGTCATCCTCCGGACAGGGGATGCCCAGAAAGAACGGCTTGACATTTTTGCACTCCGGATACGCGCTACAGGCCAGAAAGCGGCCGTAGCGGCCGGTCTTGACCACCATCGGCGACTGGCACTGGTCGCAGACCTCGTCGGTCTCCACCTGCTCCTGGTCCTCCGGCAGCGGCTTGGTGTTTTTGCAGGCCGGATAACCCGGACAGGCCAGAAAGCGACCGTTGCGGCCCCATTTGATCACCATGTTGCGGCCGCACTCCTCGCAGATGATGTCGCTTTCCTCCTGCAGTGCCTGCTTCAACTCGCGCCGTCGCTCGTTCGCCTGCTTCAGGTCGTCGCGCCAGGAGTTGTAGAACTCGCCCACTGTCTTCACCCAGGTATCCTGCCCCTCCGCGATCCGATCGACAGCTTCCTCCATCTTGGCCGTGAACGCCACGTTGAAGATGTGGGGAAAGGTCTCCACCAGCAGCTTGTTGACCGTATGGCCGCGCTCGGTCGCCACAAAGTAGCGATTGTCGACCTTCTCGACATACTCCCGATCCTGAATGGTGGTGATGATCTGGGCGTAAGTGCTGGGCCGACCGATGCCGTCCGCCTCCAGCTCTTTGACCAGTGAAGCTTCCGTGTAGCGGGGCGGGGGTTTGGTGAAATGCTGCTCGGGGATCAACTCCTTTTGCTCCAGTGTCGTGCCCTCTATCATATTGGCCGGCACGCCGCTGGCCACCTCCTCATCCTCATCCTCCTTGCTCTCGGTATAGAGCAGCGTAAAGCCCGGGAATTTGACCGAACTGCCGGTGGCGCGCAGCAGATAGTCGCCCGCCTCGACATTGACCGTGGTGATACTGAGCACCTGCGGCTTCATCTGCGAGGCGACGAACCGCTTCCAAATCAGCTCATAGACCTTGCCCTGCTCCGGCGACAACAACTCTTTGATATCCTCCGGACGCAATTCGACCGATGTCGGCCGAATCGCCTCGTGGGCATCCTGTGCGCTCTTCTTGGTCTTGTAGGTATTCGGCTTCTCCGGCACGTAGTCGTCACCGTAGAGTCGACCGATCTGGCCGCGCACTTCCTGGACCGCCTCGTCGGCTACGCGCACTGAGTCGGTGCGCATGTAGGTGATCAGACCGTGCACCTCGCCATCTATCTCCATCCCCTCGTAGAGTTGCTGAGCCACGGCCATGGTCCGTTTGACCGAATAGCGCAGCCGCCGGGCGCACTCCTGCTGCAGGGTGCTGGTGGTGAACGGCGGCGCCGGACGCCGCAGTTGATCGCGCGTCTTGACCTCGCGGATCTGGCACTGCTGCTGTTTCAACTCGGCGAGAATGCGCTCTGCCTCCTCCTGGCAGGTGATCTCGACCTTCACCCCCTGGCGCTGAAGCAACTTGGCCCTGAACTGCTCTCCTCCCTCGGCGCAGAGCAGCGCTTCGATCGACCAGTATTCATCCGGCTCGAACACGTCGATCTCCCTGTCTCGCTCGCAGATCAGCCGCAGCGCCACCGACTGCACGCGACCGGCCGATAGACCGGAGTGAATCACCTTCCACAGCAGCGGGCTGATCTCGTAACCGACCAGCCGATCGAGAACCCGTCGCGCCTGCTGAGCGTTGATCTTATCCAGATCCAACTCGCCCGAGTGGTTCACCGCCTCGCGCACCGCTCGCGGCGTGATCTCGTTGAACAGAATCCGCTTGACTACAGCGTCTTTGCGGGCGATAGCCTGCTGTACGTGCCAGGCGATCGCCTCCCCTTCGCGGTCCGGGTCAGTGGCCAGATAGATCGTCTCGGCTCCCTGAGCCGCTTTGCGCAGTTCGGCCAGCACCTTCCCCTTGCCGCGAATGGTCACGTAGTGCGGCTTGAATTCGTTGTCGATGTCGATGCCCAGTTCCTTGGGTGGCAGATCGCGTACATGCCCCATGCACGATTTTACCACGAAATCTTTCCCCAGAATCTTATTGATCGTCTTGGCCTTGGCCGGAGATTCGACGACCACCAGCGATTTTCCCATATTTCTCACTTCCTCAAGCAGTGAACAGAACTAGCAGTTTTTAAACTATTTATATATAGGCAGCAATCGATTTTGCCGCAATCGTACCAATATATGCAAGACCCTGGAGTATTGCAAATGCCTCCACCACCGCCTACTTTCTTATAATACTATAATAGGTTAATAATTCAGCGTTTCGGTTCCGCTGAGCGCAGAGGGGTGGCAGGCCGGCGCGGAACCTGTAAAGGGAGATCAGAGTGGTGATCCGCAGGAAAAGTTCCGAGGAGATCGAGCGCATTCGCGCCAGTTGCCAGATCGTCTATCACGTGCAAAAAGCCCTGGCCGAACAACTCCAGCCGGGCGTGACTACGCTCCAATTGGACAAATTGGCCGAACAGGTTGTCCGCGACCACGGCGCCGTTCCCGCTTTCAAGGGATATCGCGACTTCCCAGCCACCATCTGCGCCTCCCCCAACGCCCAGGTCGTCCACGGCATCCCCGACGATACGCCACTGCGGGAAGGGGATATCATCAGCATCGACGTCGGCGCGCATCTCGACGGGTATTTTGGAGACGGTGCCTTCACCGCTGGCGTCGGCGAGATCGATCCCGGGACACAGCACTTGATCGACGTCACCCGTACCTGCCTGGAGTTGGCCATCGATCAGGCCCGCCCCGACCGCCACCTCACCGATATCTCCCACGCCGTTCAGGCACACGCCGAAAAGTGGAAAATGTCGATCATCCGCCAGTTCGGCGGACACGGTATCGGCCGTTCCCTTCACGAAGAGCCCCACATCAACAACTACGGCCCTCCCGGACAGGGTCCGCGCCTGCGGACCGGTTTTGTCTTCGCCATCGAGCCGATCCTCAGCCTGGGCAGCCCCGACCTCGAGATCGGCGACGATGGCTGGACCACCACAACCACCGATGGTCTTCCCGCCGCCCACTGCGAACACACCGTGGCCATTACCGAAAACGGTCCCGACATCCTGACCTTACCACCCGGAGCCGAACTTCCCTAGCGTATGAAGATCCTCTTTTTCGGCATCGGGACCGGTGTGGGAACACCCACGCCGGCCAGAACAACCCCACCTGACGACGCACTCTCCAATACCTCATGAAGATCACCTTCCTCGGCACCGGCACCTCCGTGGGCGTGCCCCGCATCGCTTGCGACTGCGCCGTCTGTCGCTCCGATGATCCCAGGAACAAACGCCTGCGCTGCTCCCTGCTGATCGAAGACAGGGGCAACAATATCCTCGTCGACACCACCCCGGACCTGCGCACTCAGGCGCTGCGCCACGACATCTGCAGAGTCGACGCCGTCCTCTTCACCCACGGCCACGCCGACCATTTGCACGGCCTCGACGACGTCCGCATCTACTGCTTCGACCGCGACACTCCTTTGCCCTGCTACGCCGACCCGAAAACCCTCACCCGCATCGCCCACGTCTTCGACTACGCCTTCAAAACCGACAACCCCAGCGCAGTCCCGCAGCTCAGTCTGCATCCAATCGACGGCCCCTTCTCCCTGAGCGACCTGCAGATCGAGCCGGTGACCGTGTACCACGGTCGCCTCCCCGTCCTCGGCTTCCGCCTGGGCGACTTCGCCTACGTCACCGACTGCAACCGCATCCCCGACGACTCGATGGCCCGTCTCCGCAACCTCGACACCCTGGTCCTCGACGCCCTGCGCTACCGCGAGCACCCCACCCACTTCAGCGTCGCCCAGGCCCTGGACGTCGTCGACGAACTCCGCCCTCGCCGCGCCCTCTTCACTCACCTCACCCACGACCTCGATCACCCGATCGCCTGCGCCGAACTCCCCGCCCACGTAGATCTGGCCTACGACGGTCAGATCCTCGAATTCGACTGAATTCCGCCAGAAAACAATGATCCACCTGCGCACCTGTGGGAGTTGCCAGAGGGCAGTTACTTCTGTCTGAGGCCGCTCCGACCATTCGCCCATATAATTGCGTATCCAACCATTCCCATCCAGATCTTCCACTGAGAAACTGGAGATACCAAAGGTGTGCCATAATACGGTAGAGTTCCCATCTCTCTCAACCTGCCCCCAAGCAAACGCTTCTCCCCGATTGGCACGCTCAGCACATCGAGGTCCAAGGCCGAGTTAAGTAACTGCCCGGCGGCGGCTTCCGCAGGCGCGCATTCGTGACTTCACCAAAAAAAGGCGCGCTCCCGCAGGAACGCGCCCTATACTCTCCAGCTTTCCAGCTCAGCTCAGCACTTCGACCAACCGCAGTGCTTGCACGCCAGGCAGCCGCTCTCGTGCACCACCGTCGATCCGCATTCCGGGCAGGTGGCCATCGTCTTCGGCCGCTCACTCGACAGCGTGGCCGGCGGAGCGACCGCCACCTCCGCTGCCGCCTCTACCTCCTCGGACGGGTCCAGGTTTCTCCCCTTGTGACGCTGCACATACCGTTCCATCGCCTTGCCGATGGCATCCGGCGTCGACAGAATCAGTTCGCCGTCCTCCCACACCGGATTCGGCCCCGAGATCCCCTTGAGCTCGCGGATCACCTCGTGCGTATCGATCCCCGAACGCAGCGCCAGCGAGATCAGGCGGCTGATCGCTTCGGACTGGGCCGCGGCATTGCCCCCTGCCTTGCCGATCGTCGAGAACACTTCGCACAAACCCTCCTCGTCCTCGTTGATCGTCACATAAATATTCCCCTCCCCGGTGCGCACCCGCTCGGTCACCCCGCGTGTGACCGCCGGCCGCCGCCGCGGATGGTATCCGTTCGGGCGCCCGGTTTCCGGCGTCGGCGTCGGCTCTTCCGCCTTCTCCTCCTCCTTCTTCTCCTGGCTTTCGGTCTGCAGGATCCCCTGCCGACTGCCCTCGCGATAGACCGTTACCCCCTTCAACCCTTCCTCATAGGCGGTGATGTAGATATCGGCCACCGTCTCGACCGTGGTTTCCTCGGACAGATTAATCGTCGACGAGATGCTGCTGTCGGTATAGCGCTGCAGCACCCCTTGCATCTTGACCCTGGAGAACGGATCGATGTCGTGCGCCGTCACCACGTAGTCCGGCAGATTCTCGTCGTCGCCGAACATCTGCTGAATCAGCGGATGGTAGACCTTGTAGTCGACAAAACTCTCGCCGTCCGCCTGCTTGACCCGGCGCTTGTAGCTGGTGCAGAAGATCGGCTCGATACCCGACGAAGTCTCCGCCACGATCGACCCGGTGCCGACCGGCGGCATGGTGATCAGCGTCGAGTTGCGCAGTCCGAATTCGGCGATCTTGTCCTGGAGAGCCAGCGGTAGATTCTGGACGAACTTGCTCTGCGACATCCCCTCCCAGTCGAACAGCGGAAAAGACCCCTTCTCCTGAGCCAGATCGATCGACGTCTCGTACGCGCTGTAGCAGATCGCCTGCATGATCTGTTCCACCGCATCGAGCGCCTCCGGACTGTCGTATTTGAGCCCCATCATCACCAGCGCATCGGCCAATCCGGTGACCCCCAATCCCACCCGCCGGTCGGAGGCGACCGATTCCCGGATCTTTTCTAGGGCGTGGTTGGCCATGTTGTATTCGATCACATCGTCCAGGAAGCGGGTCGCTACCTGAGTGCACTCGCTCAGCCCCTCGAAGTCGAAGCTGCCGTCCTCGTGCACGAACTTCAAAAGGTTCAGGTTGCCCAGATTACAGGCGGTGTACGCCGCCAGCGGCTGCTCGCCGCACGGGTTGGTGCTGACCAGCGGATTGGCGTATTCGACGTTGTGGTACTCCTTCATCGTGTCCCAGAAGATGATCCCCGGCTCGGCCGAGGCGTGGGCGTTGGTGATGATCTTGTTCCACAACTCCTGGGCGCGTACCGTGCGGAAGACCTGGCCGCCAAAGCGCAGATCGAAATCGGTATCCCCCTGCACCGCCTGCATGAACTCGTGGGTGACCAGCACCGAGATATTGGCGTACTGTACCTTGGTCCGATTGGCGTCGTTCTTGATCGATATGAAGTATTCGATATCGGGGTGATCGACTCGCAGAGTGAGCATCAGGGCGCCGCGACGACCCGCCTGCGACACCGCGTTGGTGCTCTCACTCAGCAGATTCATGAAAGCGGTGCAGCCGGGCGAGGCGTCGACCGTGGCGTTGACCGGGGCCCCTTTCGGCCGCAGAACGGACAGATCGGTGCCCACTCCCCCACCGGTGCGATAGACCATGGCCGATTCGCTCAGACAGCGGTAGATCCCCTCCAGGCTGTCCTCCTCGATCGGCACGACATAGCAGTTGGAGAGGGTTGGCTTGCGCCGCGCCTCGTCCCGCCCCGCTCCGTGCATCACCCGGCCACCGGGAATGAATTTGAAATCCAGCAGCAGAGAGAGGAAGCGATCATACCACAGTTCCCGATCCTTTTCCACCGCCGAAATCGCCCGGGCGATGCGATCCCACATCTGCAGCGGGCCAGTCTCGTTGGGCGCCAGATACTTGTTGCGCAGCACGTCGATAGCCAGTTCGTTGTCCCCGTAGTAAGTCTCGGCATCGGCCGCTCTGGTCAGCAGTTCGTCGTGGCCGTTCCGTTTGAGGCCGCGATCCTCCAGCTGGGCCAACAATTCTTCCAGGCGATGCACGCGAGCCGGAGCATTTGTGGCTCCAGTAGCCCGCTCGAGTCGATCAGACGCCATTCTACCCTCCCCTTTGAGGAAAACAAGACCCATTCCGCGAGGGGGAACTCCCGTCGGGGCTTGTCGAAATAAAGGTTTTTTTAAGGACTTAAGACGATGGGGAGAAAACAGGGAGGCGGAGCACCGAACCACATCATGCTAGGCACTCCGCGCTTGTGCACCACAAGATCTTGTGGACTTTTCAAAGATAGGTAGAAAGGCGGACTTGTCAAGAAGTTTTTTGGACTTTGTTGCGGGGGTAGAACAATGCGCTCAAATAGGGAAGAAAAAGGGGGCATACACCCCCTTTTTCGAAGAGTTCGGTGCTTCAGTTCAGAAAGTGGATTTCCCCTTCAGGGAGTGAGTTGCTCCAATTCGCGCACGAAGTCGTTCCTGTCCTTGAACTGGCGATAAACCGAGGCAAAACGCACATACGCCACTTCGTTGAGGAGCTTGAGCTGCGCTATGACCAGCTCGCCGACCTGCTTGCTGCTCACCTCTTTTTCAGTCAGGTTGCCCAGCTCGGTTTCGATCCTGTCGACCAGCTGCTCGATCTCCTCCGCCGATACCGTGGTTTTGTAGCAGGACAGTTCCACCTTGTCGAGTAGCTTGCCCCGATCGAACGGCTCGCGCCGGCCGTCCGCCTTGATGACGGTGAGCGGCACGTTTTCGATGTATTCGTAGGTCGTGAACCGCTTGCTGCAGTCCAGACATTCCCGTCGACGGCGAATCGCCATTCCCTCCCGACAGGCACGAGAATCCACCACTTTGTCCTCGAGATGACTGCAGTAAGGACAGCGCATCAGGTACACCTCCGGATCGTTTTCGCGCAGGAAGGGAAGAAATTGCGCACTACGTAAAGAACGGGGAAAGAACGGGGGGAGGGAATCAACTACAGTTTAGGATAATAAAAACAGGGGGATATGGCAAGCAGAAGATAACCGTGACACGAAGAATCACCGTGGTGCAGAAAGGGTCGAAAGGTCCTTTCTGCATCCTCTCAGCCGCGACCGCCCCGTGGTCGCGGCTGAGAGACACTCAGTCCAGCTGGAAGGTGAAGGGCAAACTGACCTGCACCTTGACTGGCTTGTCGTTCTGGATGGCCGGTTCGAACTCCCACTGCATGGCCGCCTCCTTGGCCGCCTCGTGGAAGACCTCTGGCCCCTTGACCATGATGACTCTCTCGACCTTCCCCTGCTTATCGATAACGGCGATGACGTAGACTCGACCGGTAATGTTCGCCTTGCGCGCGATATCCGGGTATTCGGGCACCACCTTCTTGGTCGGCGTCGGCTGCTTTTCCACCTTCCACAACTCGACGATCTCGTCCTCTTCCTCCTCCAGACCGATCTCTTCGACCGCCTCCTCGACCAGCGGCGGGGGCGGCAGCAGGTCGTCGAGAGCGCTCAGATCGAGGTCCGTATCCTCAATGGTGACGTCGTCGGGCACGTCAGGGTTGTCCGTGGCGATCGGCACTACCGGCCGCACCGGCGGCGGTGGCTTGCGCTCCTGCTTGGTCTCGGGGATCTCCTCCAGCTGGAGCACGATCGGCGCCTCCGCCTTGGCGTACGCCTTGGCCCTGAATTCGGGAAAGATGGCGAAGATCGCAATATGGAACACTATCGAAACCCCGAAACAGCTCCACAGGATCTTGCGATAGGTGAGCCGCAGATTCGCCTCGGCTTGCTTGCCGCGGATCATGGCCGGCCCTCCCGTCTGGTCGAGAAGTTGACGCGCAGCGCCTCGACCTTGCGCAACTCCTGCAGCAGGTCCGACATCAGGCCGTAGTTGGACTGCTCGTCACCGCGGATCGAGATTACCGCCCGGGGATTGGCCGTAATCTTAGCGTGGACCACCCGACCGACCTGATCCAGCGGCGTGGTCTGATCGTCGATATTGATGACCCCTGCGCCGTTGATCCAGATGCTGATGACGTTGCGGCGACTCTCCAGCTTCTCGATCTTTTCCGCCTGCGGCAGCGTCACCGGCAGACCGCGATAGCGGACGAAGACCGTCGACACCATGAAGAAGACCAGCAGCAGGAACGAGATATCCGCCATCGACGCCGTCGGGATGACGCTCTGTACCTTGGATTTGCGGTTGAACTTCATACACTCACTCTTCTGGATTGGCGATCGAAATCTTCCGGGCCCCGGCCAGCTTCAGTTCGTCCAGCACGTCGACGAACGTCCGATAGGTGGCCCCGCGCTGGGCCAGCACCGAGACGACCAGCTTGTCGTTGGCCGCCAGCCGGCGCGCAATTTCCGCCTGCAGCCCTTCGAAGGGCACCGGCGTCAGGTTATCGTTCTCGAAAATGGCGATGACATCTTCCTGGGTGATCCAGAGATTGCAGATATTCTTGCTCTGCATCTCCTGTCCCTCGCCCATGGCCGGCAGGTGCAGGGAGAGTCCCTTGTCCTGATTCATCGTCGTCGAGACCAGGAAAAAGACGATCAGCAGGAAGGCGATGTCCGCCATCGACGCCGTCGGAATTTCGGGGGCTACGCGTGCCCCTCTGCCCCATTTCACGCTCAGGCCCCCCCTGCGGCTTCGTCCTGGTGCTGCATCTCGGACAGCAGATCGATAAAGGCGGCCGTGTGCTCCTGCATGTCGGCGATGATGCGATCGATGCGCGAGGCGAAGAAGTTGTAGCAGAACTGAATGAGGATACCGACGACCAGACCGGAAGCCGTGGTGATCAGCGCCTCGGAGATGCCGCCGGCTACCTGCGAGGGCACCACGTCACCCATCTCCTTGATCGTCTGGAAGGCGCCGATCATACCGCTCACCGTCCCCAGGAAGCCGACCATCGGCGCCAGATTGGCCACCGTCGATAGCCAGACCATTCCGCGCTCCAGAAAGGCCATCTCCACGGCCCCCGAATTCTCGATCGACTTCTCCACGTGGTCGATGCCGCGATGCATCCGCAGCAGACCGGCGTGGATCACCGAAGCCACCGGGCCGCGCGTTTCGGAACAGAGCTGGGCGGCCTTATCCGGCCCGCCGCTTTTGAGCGCCTCTTCGAGCTGCTGGAAAAAATCCTCGGCATTGATCGCCGCGCGCGACAAGTTTATCAACCGCTCGATGGCGAAGCCGATGCCTATCACCAGCAGGAAGAGCAGGGGCCACATGGCCCACCCACCGTCTACGAAAAGCTTGACCATTTTTCCTCCTGTAGATCTTCGAATAATTGCGTCTGAGTGGCCTATCTACAAAAATGCTTATCTTCGGAAATCACGTAACGATATAAAATTTCTGGAAGATCTTGATGGCAATTTTGTCAAGGTTTTTTTCTTGACAAAACACTGACTATGTCTCACTTCTAGGCGTTTTTCTCAATGGCACCCCCAATCCACTCAGGGACGCCAAAAGATCCATTCGGTAATCCACCGCACTCCTCCGCATCGAGGAGCCAGTCTCAATTTTCTTCTTGTTCCTGTTTTTCACCTTTGCCGAAAAACTCTCTTTTCAGCTTTTCCTCTGTAGTCTCCGGGGGGCGAATTTGCCAGATCCGCTGCTGGGCGATCGTCTCCCAGCGGGAATCCGCCTTCGCCTTCTCAAACGCCTCGAGCGCCCCCTCCTCATCTCCCTGCAGCACCAGGATATCCCCCTTCAGCAGCAGCAGATGGGCGTCGTCCGGCTGGGTGCGCAGACCGCGGTCCAACCACTTCTGGGCGCGGTCGACTTTGTCGTCGTTGAGATACCACTCGACCAGGGTGGCAAACGTCTCCAGATCGCGCGGATTGGCCTGCGCCATCCCCTCCCATCCCTTGAGCCGCATCTCCGCGTTGTTGTGCTGTTCGGCCAGGGAGGCGATTCGACTGAAGTAGGAATACCGATTGGCCGAATCGAGCTGAGCCAGCTGCTGCAGACTCTCGAAGGCGCTCTTGATATCATCGGTCTCCAACTGCAGTCGCAGCATCGTTTCCAGCGCATCCAGCTGCTTGTTCAAATCCGCCCCGCCGTTGCCGCTGGCCATCAGCCGCTGACGCCATTCCAGAGCCCGATCCGTCTCTCCCAGATCTTCGTAGAGCAGGGCCAGCAGTTCGACCAGTTCGTCCGCCTCGGCGAGGGCGTTCACCAACTGCTCGTAATGGGCGATCGCCTCCCGCACCTTTCCCTCGCGCCGGTACAGATCGGCCAGATTGCGCCGTTTTTCCACATCGCCCGGTTTCACCTTCAGCAGTCGCTCCAGGCAGACGGCGGCGGAATCGGGATGCCCGTCTTCCCGCATGTACAGATTGTAGAGCAGGATGTTGGAATTGACGTGCAGCGAATCGAAACCCACCACGTCGTTCAGGGCCTGCCTCGCCCCGGCGTAATCCTTGGTCTTGTAGCACAACTCCCCGACGCGGTAGTGGACCTTCAGGTCGTCTGCTCGATACTCGAGCAGCGCCTGGTAGTATTTGATTGCGTCGGCGTATTCCTTCTTGTCGCGCGCGGTCTTGGCCAGAAAGCGGTATTTGCGGACCGAATCGGCCACGCTCACTTCGGCGGCATCGGCCCGGACGGTCTGACCGATGAACAATACGGTGACGATGGCGAGAAAGGCTCTCATAGTCGATTTATCGCAGATAAAGGGAAATACCACAAAGTTCTAAATAAGTAAATAAAAACGTGCTATGTCAATGTGCCAGTGGGCAGAGCCCACTCCTGAAGGCTATAGGGAATTCACCATATTTCTGCACGCATATATATAGAAATCCCTGAGACCGCTGTTACCCTGACAGAGTCTTCGAAAAAACTCAACCGGCGAAGATGGGAAAAAATTATCGGCGCTGCATTACGGCCGCGTGGCAATAATATAACAATCGGATTGCGATCGGTTCCGGTGGAACCGTCCGCAGCAGATGGCAGGTCCACCCCCCTCTGCCCTTTCCCGGAAGAACGCTTTTCGCCGAACCGGGTTCCCCGGCGGCTCCGGCTCGGAAATCGACGTTTTGCTTGACATTTTTCCTTCCGTAGCGAGATTTTTTTAGCATCATCAGACGATTGACCACGCCACAGGCGCGAACAGGTGCGCCGATCTGGTGTCTGTATATCCGCATTCACAGCGCCGACGCGCAGAGATGGTCCCAGATCCATGCGAAACCCGGCCAAGCGACAGATACAGGTGCACGCCTCCCGAGAAAGCGAGCGCATTCGCCTCATCCTCAAGGGTGATGCCGAGGCATTTCGTTCTCTGGTGCGCGAATACTACCCTCTGACCTTCGATCTGGCCTTTAAGATGCTGGGAGACCCCCAGGATGCCGAAGAGGTGGTCCAGGATGCCTTCATCAAGATACACCAGGCCCTGGGCAGCTTCAGGGGGGAGGCTTCTCTCAAGACCTGGATCCTGCGCATCGTCATGCGCCTCAGTCTGAATCGGCGCCGCGATCGGGCGCGCAGCGCCTGGCATCGGCTCGGTCTGAACCGCGGGGAAGGGAATGTGCACCAGGACGATTCACCGGTGCCGTCGCCAACCGGGGGCCGGAATCCCGAGGAGCAGTACATCTCTGGGGAAACCCGGCGCCAGGTGCTCGATCTGGTCGACCAGTTACCCGACCCGCTGCGCCAGGTGCTAATCCTCAACAGCTTTGAAGACCTCTCCTACGAGGAGATCGCACGCATCCTGGATATCCCCCTGGGCACGGTCAGTTCGCGAATCTACAGCGCCCGCAAGAAGCTCCTGCGCGCGCTCGAACAACGAGACCTCTTTTGAAGACCTCATCCTTGTGCGGACAGACCGTCCGCACAAGCCATACAAATCCGCTCGCTCCACGCCGGAGGGCACTGAGATGAACGCGCATCCCTGGAAGAGAATTCGCTTCGAACGCCAGCTGTCCGCCTACCTGGACGGTGAACTCGCCGCAGATGAAACCGATGCCGTCGGTGAGCGCCTGGTTTTCGACGCCGATGCCCGCCAGCAACTGCGCGCCTACGAGCAGCTCGACGCGCTGACCCACAGCGCCCTGATTCCCGCACACCGACCCGACCCCGAGGTGGCAGCCGAACACCTGCTGCAGGCGATCGTCGCGGATGAAGTGGACCGCACGGCAGCGGCGGAAGATCCTCCCCGGCGCCATCTGCATCCCGCGCTGCTCGCTTCCATCGGCCTTCTGGTAACCGCCGGCGTCGCCCTCGCAGGTCTGCGGCGACGCGGCCTGGTATGAGCAATGCGACCGGCGTCTCCGACGCCTACCCTTCCAAGAGGAGCACCACCTGATGAACTGGTTTGACAGAATGAAATCCGGGCTCAAAACCCGCATCAAACGCGAGGTGCCCGAAGGTATCTGGACCAAGTGCCCGCGCTGCAAGCGCCCCACCTACGAAATCGCCCTGCGGCGCAGCCACTGGATCTGCCCCGAGTGCTCTCACCACCTCCCCATCAGCGCCCAGCAGTACGTCGAAGCGCTCATCGACCCGGACAGCTTCACCGAACTCGACGCAAACCTGACCAGTACCGATCCGCTCAAGTTCCGCGACACCAAGCGCTACTCCGACCGCATCAAATCCGCCCGCAAAGATACCGGTCTCAACGAAGCCATCCACACCGGAGTCGGCCGCATCGGTGGCCATCCGGTCGCTCTAGGCATCATGGATACCCGCTTCGTCATGGGCTCTCTCGGACCGGCCACCGGCGAAAAGATAACCCGGCTGATCGATCGAGCCATCGCCGACCGGCGCACCCTCATCCTCATCTGCAAATCCGGGGGGGCGCGCATGCAGGAAGGCGCTTTCTCGCTGATGCAGATGGCCAAAATCAGCGCCAAACTGAATCAACTGGCACAAGCGGATCTCCTCTACCTAACACTCCTCACCGATCCGACCTACGGTGGCGTAACGGCCAGCTTTGCCATGCTCGGCGACGTCACCCTGGCCGAGCCCGGGGCCCGCATCGGCTTTGCCGGCCAGGCGGTCATCAAGCAGTTTCTGGGGATCGACAGCCTGCCCAAGGGCTTTCAGGTCGCCGAGACCGTGCTCGAACACGGTTTTATCGACCGCATCGTCAGGCGCGACGAATTGGCCGCTGAACTGGCCCTTTTGATCGGCCTGCTGGCCCCGGAGGAAAGCTACCAGGAAGCACTCAACCTCTCTTGACGCCGTCTCTCCCGCCGCGCGCCCTGGCGGCGGTGGCGCTCATGGCTTCTCTTACCGCCGCGGGCGCCTTTATCAAGATCCCCCTTCCCTACGTGCCGATCACCCTGCAGGTGACCTTTGTCTGCCTGGCGGGGATCTGGCTCGGGCCGACCCGGGGTGCCCTCAGCCAGCTGGTCTATCTAACCACCGGCCTGATCGGCTTTCCCATCTTCGCCCGGGGCGGCGGCCCCCATTATCTGCTCGAACCCTCCTTCGGCTACCTTCTCGGCTTCCCCCTCGCCGCTTTGACCATAGGTCTGCTCACTCGCCATTCCCCCTCCTACAACCGCTGCCTGCTGGCCATCGGCGCCGGGCTGGGGCTGATCTATCTCCTCGGCGTCACCTATCTCTACCTGAACCTGCGCCACGTGGTCGGCCAGGAGATCTCCCTGACAAACGCCTGCCGCCTCGGCCTGACCCCCCTGCCCAAAGATCTGGCCCTGAGCCCCCTGATCGCCCTCATCGCTCGCCGAGTGCGAAGTCGGCGCACCGACTTCAGAACAGATTCCGATACTTGATCGGCGTGTAGGTCTGTTCAGGGGAAAAACCGATACCCAGACGGATGACGAAGTCGGCGCACCGACTTCAGAACAGATTCCGATACTTGATCGGCGTGTAGGTCTGTTCAGGGGAAAAACCGATACCCAGACGGATGACGAAGTCGGCGTTCCAATAAATCCGCAGGCCGGTCCCGGCGGTGAAGCGAAAATCGTTCAGGGTCAGGGCATCCATACCGCTCCAGACCCGCCCCGTGTCGACGAACAGGACTCCGTGCAGCTCCAGATACTGGCGGTAGAACCGCATGCTGCGGAAATGATAGCGCAGTTCGGTGTTGGTGAAAAATCGCACATTGTCGGTGAAGCGCTGGGTGTCGTAGCCGCGCAGACTATCTCCTCCTCCCAACCCCTTGATCCGCTTTTGCCCCCCGATTTCGCCGTACGCGTATAAAGGCACCGAACCGCTCAACACCTCGAAAACCATGCGGTGGGCCAGATTCAATCGCTCGTTCAGCGGCCAGTACCGGGCGTCGGTGAAGGTATAGCGGCGGAAGTCGATCTCCTCGAAGAAGAGACCGATCACCGAATTGCGCGATGTCTCGTAGGACCATTCGTGCAAGATGCCCCGACGGGGAATCGCCTCATCGTCGCGACTGTCCCAACTCAACGTGGCCCCGACAAAACCGGTGACCCCATCCTTGACTCCGTCTGGCGTCCCTTCGTAGAGATAGTGCGAAGTTTCTCCCCGCGGACTGATGTCGGTGCTCTCCAGCCCGAGAACGATCGAGGCATTAAAAGGACCCCACAGGTGGCGCAGCAGGCTGAAGATGAAGCGCGGCTCCCTGAGGATGTAGTAGTAATAGTTTTCATCTCGGAACCGCGGGCTCTGCGGGTCGGTGAACTCCTTTTCGTAGCGGCTGTCGTTGCCTCTGCCGTAGTAGCGCGCGCGAATGTCCCGCTTGTCGCTGAGGAGCATGACCAGACCGAATCCGGTGTCGGAGATATGCGGCACTTTGAAGCGGAAGTAGGTATCGGAACGACCCTGGGTCGAGTCGAGGGTGTGAAACGTCAGCTTGTAGCGGTAGGGAAGCCGTCGATAGTCGGCCAGCTGCAGTCGAGCGCCGTAGTTCCAGCCGGTGTTGGGGCTGTAGTAGAAAATGGGCAGGCCGGTAAAGCCATAGGGGATTCCCGCGAGCGTAAACTGCTTCCGCTTGGCGATCCAGCGCACCGCCTCCACAGTCTGCTCGGTAGCCCCCCCAGTCGCCTTTGCCAGCGTCTTCTGCCCCTCCTCAATCAGCGTCTTCGACCCCTTTTTCAGCGTCGACTGGAACCCCTTTCCGGCCTCTCCAACGGAATCTTTCCGGGTCGCTTCCCCCGTCTCCCCCGGTTCCTCTGCCGCTCCCATCGAAGAGCAGACACAGAGGGCGGCCGCAACCCATATCCATCCGCATCTACCCTGGTACAGCGATGGCGACAAAGTGAATCCCCCTCTCTGTGGGAAGACCGATCTAGGCTATATCCCCCGCTCGAAGCGCTGGCAATCCTCCGCCGTAGGCGGCACTTCGAAGGCGAAGCGAAGCGGAGTGATGGCCACCTCGCCGCGCTCGAGGGCGGCGATATCCCCCCGGGCATTCTCCTCCCTGACCTGCAGACCCGAAAATCGGTACCGATACGCCCCCTCCCCATCTGTGGTGAAGTAGGAACCGTATCCCGTGGCCGTCACTCCGGTCAGCCGCCGAGGGGTCTCCGGTCTGGTCGACGGCGGCATGTTGACGGTCAACAGCGAAGCCTGGTGCGGCAGGCCACCGGCCAACAACTCCGCCACCACTTCGCGGGTCACCACGGCCGTGTTGTCGAGCAGTTCGGCCACCGCTGGCGTCAGCTCCCGGTGTCGGCGCCAGCGGGCGTAGTCCTCCCCCTCCAATTGCACCGAAAACGCCGCCGCCGGCAGACCGCCGAGCATCCCTTCGATCGCCGCCCCCACCGTTCCCGAACTCAGCAGGAAAGCCAGCCCCGCGTTGGTACCCATATTGACGCCCGATACGACCAGGACGGGCGGTTCGGCAAACAGCGTGTGCATCCCGAGATTGGCGCAGTCCGCCGGGTAGCCGCTCACCGCCCAGACAGCGAACCCCTCCCTGTCCACCTCCTCTACCTCCAGACGCTCGAAACGGCTCATGATCTTGGCGGTCCAACTACACTCGGTCGCCGGCACCACCGCTCTCACCGCGACGATGGCGGACAGCTCCCGTAACAGGGGAACCAGTGCGGGAGAATCCACGCCGTCGTCGTTGGTGAGCAGTACCCAGGGGCCGGACACCTCTTTTCCCTTCACGAAAACCTTCCTTCCTCGACCATTGGCGTCCGGCGCAACTCCGGAATACGTGGCGGACAAACCCGTTTTTTCAGGATCTCTTCATTTGCTAGCTGCGTCAATATAACAATTAACTTGTTCATCGACAGCCGATTTGATTATTTTTGCACGACATAGCACCCCGTGTTTCCAGTCCTGCTCCTCTCCTTCCAACCACTGCGATCATGGACGAAACCATCATCCTACAGGAACTCGAAAATCTGGCGGAAGAGCTGTCCATAGAGCTTCGCTACGACGACTTCGAAGGCAGGGGAGGATTGTGCCGCTACCGGGATAGGACCTGTCTGATCGTCAACAGCACCCTCGCGTTGGGCGAGCGCATCCAGCTGATCGGCAGCGCTCTGGGGCGCCTGCCTCTCGACGACGTATTCATTCGCCCGCAGGTGCGCGAGTTGCTCGAAAAATGCGTCATCGAAACTGCCGTTGACTCACCATAACTTCTTGACATTACATAACTTCTTGACATTATTCACCTTTGGTAATTACTTAGATGGAAATATCTCTCCCACTCCCTCCCTTATATCCGCCGTTCCGTCCACGCCAACAAGGGATCTCATCCATGCCATTTCGCCCTTTGCTTTCCCTGGCCATCCTCCTTCTCATCAGTGCGCTACCGGTCCAGGCCCTCAACTTCTACGTGGACGGCACTCCGGGAGGTAAGGGAGACAACCGTCGAAGCGTTCAGAGCGCCCAGAACCCCAACACCCCTTTCCTCACCCTCACTCACGCCCTGCGCATCGCCCACCTAGTCCCCGAAGGACGTCCTCACGTCATCCAGCTGGTCGCGGGAACCTATGCGCCCAGCACAGGCGAGACCTTTCCCCTGGCCATATCCCAGCCAGGCATCTACCTGCAGCCTTCGGGGCTGACCGTCTTCGATGCGGAAGGCCTTTCCGGCATCCTCCAACTCTCCAATACCGCCGGCGATTTCAGCCTCACCGACATCGATTTCTACAACGGCCGCGCAGACCTGGGAGGAGCCATCCACTGCGCGCCCTGTTCCCTCAGGGTCGTCCGCAGCCGCTTCTTCGAAAACAGCGCCACCGAGGGGGGACAGCTGCTCTACGCCCGGGATAGCTGGGTCGAGTTCCTCGGCAATGTGATCTTCAAAAACGGCAGCACCGGCAGCACCGTGCCGATCCTCGAGCTCCACGATACCACCCCTGCGGGGGGGCGGAACGACGTGATCCGCAACAACACCTTCTACCGCAATCCCGCCCCCAACATCCTCACCTCCGGCAACCGCACCGATATCGACAGCAACATCTTTTTCGATCCGGAAGGGGCGGCTATTATCGATGCCGCTCCCGCCGCCAATCCTCTGGTGCGCTACAATTTATTTTGGGGGACTGATACCTTTCTCGTCGGTGAGGAACTAGACCCCATCGGCCTTGTGCGCACCGATCGCGACACCCTCAATCTGGTCGATCAGGGCGTGTTTATCCCCTACTTCGTGACTGCTCCTCCCGACACCATCGGCAAAGTGGGCGAACTCTACCAGTTCGAAATCCCCGTGGATGGCAATCGCCCCTTCTACAAATTCAACCCCGTCACGCTGCCCACCGGCATGTCCGCGGAACTGATCACCCAACAGGGATTGATCAGCTGGACGCCGGCCGACGCCGATACCGGCCGCCAGATAGTGGACGTCGAAATCGTCGATCCATCCGGAAACCCCGGTTCTCTCCACTTCCACATCCACGTCTTCACCGCAGAGGACTATCCCGCAGTGCCCGGGCCGGTCGTCATCGTCACCTCCCATTCCGATACCACCGGCGGTCTCAACGCGCTCAATAAGAGGTTGCCGGTCTTCTCATCCGCAGCCAGCGCCGGAGGCAATCTCTACGGAGATCCGCTGTTCATAAGTCCCGAATTCAACCGCTTCGAACTGCTGCTCCACTCCCCCGCGTACGACGCCGGCAACCCGATCGTCGCCCTGCAGGATCCCAAGGGTGGACGCCTGTCGGATTCGGACGGGGACCGCAACAACATCGGCAGCAAAGGGGGACCGTTCCTGCCCAGTTCCCCCACCGCCAATACCTCTTACTCCGAGTTGGTCGTCACCAATCTGCCCGACAGCGTCATCGTCGAAGGCCAGGAGTTCATCTACGACCCGATCCTCGAACCGGCGGTCAGGGCCACTACCGTCGACTATATTTCCTTTCCCGATTTCAAAACGCCGAGCATGGAGCGCTACTACCCGTTTGGGGACCGCCCCCCGATCCGCTGGACGCCGACCATCGCCGACACCGGCTCGCACCTGATCGGCATCATCGTCTGGACCCAGGTCGGATTCAGCCGCCACTATTTCCCCCTGCGCGTCAGACCGCTCAATGAATCCCCCGTGGTCACCAGCCAGCCGGAAACAGTGGCGCGCGAAGACGAACCGTACGCCTACGCTCTGAAAGCGACCGATCTCAATGGCGACGCCCTCACCTTCCTCCTCGTCAGCGGTCCTGAAGGGATGACCATCGACCCACAAACCGGCCTGCTCACGTGGGCTCCCACCCAGGAGGATCTCGGTACCGTCCAGGTCGAAATTCGCGTCGATGACGCCGGCGGCGCTTCGGGAGGGCAGTCGTTCGTCCTGACCGTGCTCAATACCAACGATCCGCCCGTCATCACCAGCCTCCCCGACACCACGGCAGTGGAGGACAGCCTCTATACCTATACTCCGCTAGCCACCGATCCCGATCCGGTGGACAGTATCACCTTCTCTCTGGCCGCTGCTCCCGAGGGCATGACTATCGACCCACAGACCGCTCTGATCTCGTGGATCCCCGCGCAGAAAGATGTCGGCACCTTCCCGGTCTCCATCCACGCCACCGATGCAAACGGCGGTGTTGCCGAACAGCTCTTCACCCTGCTCGTGGCCGCAGTCGACGATCCGCCGCAGATTTCCACTCTGCCGGATACCACGACTCTCGAGGACCAGCTCTTCAGCTATGCGGTACAGGCTATCGACGAAGAAGGGCAAAAGCTCACCTATGCGCTGATGACCGGGCCCGAAGGGGCGCAGATCGACACCGCCGGTCTGTTGACCTGGACGCCCGTTCAGGAGGATGTCGGCGTCCACCCGATCACCGTTCAGGTCGCCGATCCGTCCGGACAAACCGCCGCTCAGACCCTTCAACTCACCATCCTCCAGGTCAACGATCCACCGCAGATCACCCCCATCTCTCCCGTAGAGAACCAGGTCCAGACAGAGCCGGGTGAGTCCCTCCTTTTCGCGGTGGCAGTCAGCGACGAAGAAGAAAACGAACTGACCCTATCCTGGCTGATCAACGGAACTCCCCGTCAGGATGTCGCCGGCGCCAGCCTGGAATACGTCCCCAGCCTGACGCAAATCGACACCCTGACCGCGCAGGTTTCCGACGGCGAATTGAGCGCTTCCTTCACCTGGATCGTCGATGGCCGACAGATTCCTCGGCTGGTGCTGGGGACCGATCCGGTGGACTTCGGCCCGGTCCCCTTTGGCAGCACCGGCCGCACCACCCTCGAAGTGACCAACGAAGGGAACGGTCCTCTCGCCATCAGCGCCGTCCAGGTCGACGACCTCCACTTTGCCGCCAATTTCTCCAGCATCCTCATTCCCGTAGAAGGCACCGCCAGCCTCGAGCTGCGCTTCACCCCGACCGACCGCCAGTCGATCACCGGTGCCGTCACCTTCGCCACCGACGACCCGGACCACCCCCTCGTCAGCATCTCCGTATCCGGCCAGGGCGCGGTGGCCACCCGTTTCGCTCTCGACCTCGACCCGGCCGCCGAATCCCAAAATCTGCTTGCAACTGAAATCGCCTCCGGTCGCCAGTTTACCCTCGCCCTCTACGCCGAGGAGACAGTCGATCTGGTGAACTGCGAAGCGATCGTCTCCTTCGATCCAACCGCCCTCTCCTTTGACGCGTTGACCCTTCGCGGCGCAAACGAGGCCAACCTGCTCGACGGCGAGTCCGGCGACGCTCTGGGAACCGCACAGCCGGCCGATTCTCTTCTACAGGTGACGATCAGCGCACCTGCCGGCGCCCAGGGGAATTCCGGCGCAGGTCTGCTCGCCCTGCTCTCCTTTACCACCGCCGCCGATTTCGCCATCCGCGAACCGACCGCCGTTCGCCTGCGTCAGGTCCACTTGCGCAGCTTTGGCGTCGAGCAGTCGGATGACTTCATGCCGGAACTCGAGATCATCCTGACGCCCCGGCGCCTGCTGGCCGATTTCAACTATGACGGCATCGTCGATTTCGAGGACTTCTTCCTCTTTGCCGACCATTTCGGCTCCGATCCCGAATCGCCGAACTGGGACCCGCTGTACGACATAAGTACAGACGGTATCATCGATTTTGAAGACTTCTTTACCTTCGCCGACAGCTTCGGCACGACCGCTTCTGAAAACAGCTCGCTGACCGGAGATTTCGGCGCCAGCGCCGCCAAATTTTCGGCCGACTTTCCGACTCCGATCGGCCTGAAGGTCGGTGCCCATATCGACAATCAAGTGGAAATCGACCTCTACTGGTCGGGAAAAAACCGTCTGCAAGGGTACGCCATCACCCTGGATTTCGATCCGGAAATCCTCCGCTTCGAAACATTCGCACCGGCGGGAGAGCAGTCGGCCCTGCCCTGGACCTTGGAACCCCGCCCCGGGCGCCTGACCGTCGCCGTTGGCCTGGCAGCCGGTCAGGATCGGTTCGGCGATGATCTGGGGACGCTGCGTTTTACCCGCCTGTCCCCTCTGGGCGGATCGATCGCGCCGATCGGTGCTCTCGGCTATGCCGAAAGCCAGACCGCGGTGCTGGTCACGCCCCTCCCGGTGTCGCTGGCGCCTCTGCCCCGCACCGCGGCGCTCTATCCGCCCTATCCCAACCCGTTCAATCCGGAGACCACCCTCTCCTTCTACCTTCCGCTCGAAGGAGAGGTCGAGCTACGCATCTACGACCTGCTGGGTCGCCCGGTTCGCACCCTCGTCGAAACCCGCATGGTCCAGGGCTACCACACCCTCTCCTGGGATGGGCGAGACGGGATGGAACGGCCGGCCGCCGCCGGTCTCTATCTGGCAGAACTGCGGATCGATGACTTTCGCCAGGTACGCAAACTTCTGCTGCTAAAATGAATTACAGAATCCAGGGGAATCATATCTGGAGAAAACCCTCAATGGAGCAATAGGTCACTCTAGCGAAAACGCTGGATTCGCATAGTCCGCGCTCTCGCCTGCATCCTCCCGGGGGAACCTGTAGCCGTTCCCTCGGGATATTTCCTCCCACTCCGCTCTCGCCTCCCGCTTCCTTGACAGTCCATATTCCATAGTATATATTTAGCCATTTCTACTGATAAAATGTCTGCATCCCGGATCCGGCCTTTTTTGTATCGAGATCCGGCGACGAGAATTTTCAGTTCTTCAATCCAAAAGAGGTCGAGTCACCATGCCCAAAATCAGAACGCATAAATCTTCTGCCAAGCGGTATAAGAAACGGAAATCGGGCAGCCTGAAGCGCCGCGCCGCCTACTCCACCCACCTGCTGGGCCATCGCTCCACCAAACGCAAGCGGGGATACCGCGCCAACCGGGCAATCGATCCTGCCAATGCGGATAATGTGAAGCGCGCGCTGAACATGAAGTAGAGGGGCCGTTTTTTCGCTGCGCCCGACAATACGGCACAGCCCCCCTTCCCCATTCGCACTACTTGCTAGATCATTTAGGGAGAAACATCCATGCCAAGGGTCAAACACAGCGTCGCAACTAAAAAGCGCAAAAAGAAGGTCCTCAAGCAGACCAAAGGATACTGGGGCGCACGCAGTCGCCTCTTCCGCACTGCCCAGGAAGCCCTCAACAGAGCCCAGGTCTATGCCTACCGGGACCGCCGCAACCGCAAGCGAGACTTCCGCCGGCTGTGGATCGCCCGCATCAACGCCGCCGCCCGTCTCAACGGTCTCTCCTACAGCCAGCTGATTCACGGTCTGAATCAGGCCGGCGTCGAGGTCAACCGGAAGCTCCTGGCCGATATCGCCGTTCGCGATCCCCAGGCTTTTACCGCGGTGACTGAGCAGGCAAAAGCGCACCTGTAAATCTCTCCCTCGCCCGACGGAATTGCCACGGAGTTGACCGCCGCCATGCGCGGGGGTAGATTACCCAACAATTCCGTCTTTTTTTTGAGCGCAATATAGATCTCCAAAAGAGTGCCTGAACGCCGGATCTATGTGGATCTCCGCATGACACCTGGAGATCCGTTTTTTGGCCGAGAAGATCTATCGGATCCGAGCGACTATGTTCTGTCAAAAAAATTAATTTTGACAGAACTGCGATTGCGCTCAAGATCTTACAGCAAATTCAGATATTTACGCAAATCTCAATACCCAAAATTAGTCCTGATAGACTACTATGCTGGAAGAAGTAGAACGCCTCCGCGAGGCGGCAGTAGCGGAAATCGAAGCGGCGGCCGGAGAGCAGGAACTGGACGATCTGCGAGTTCGCCACCTGGGGCGCAAGAGCCCGTTGCGAACCGTTATGAGCAGCATAGGCAGTCTGCCCCCCGCCGAAAGACCGGCTCTGGGCCAGATCGCCGGCGACGCACAGAAGGCCATACAACAAGCCCTGGAGCAGCGGCAGCTCGCCCTCCAGGATGATTCCGGGACCGACGCTATCGACGTCACTCTGCCGGGGCGCCTGCCGCGCATGGGCGTGCTCCATCCCCTGACGCGGTTGATCGAAGAGTTGACCGACGTCTTTCGGGGCATGGGTTTCTCCCAGGCCGAAGGGCCTGATATCGAAGATGAATACCACAACTTCGATGCCTTGAACACCCCGGCCGACCATCCGGCTCGCGACCTGCACGACACCTTCTACCTGAAAAACGGCCTGTTGCTGCGCACCCACACCTCCACGGTGCAAATCCGCGTTATGGAGCAGACTCGCCCCCCCGTACGCATCATCTCTCTGGGGCGCTGCTACCGCAAGGAATCGGTGGATGCCACCCATCATTTCGCCTTTCATCAGATCGAAGGACTCTACGTCGACCGCGACGTATCCTTCGCCGATCTCAAGGGCACCATCGAGATGATGGGCCGGCAGCTGCTGGGTGAACAGACCCGCGTCCGCTTCCGCCCTCACTTCTTCCCCTTTACCGAACCCAGCGTCGAGTACGATTTCTCCTGTTCCCTCTGCGACGGCCCCGACCCCACCTGCAGAATCTGCAAGGGAACCGGATGGATCGAAATCGCTGGCGCCGGTATGGTCGATCCGACCGTTTTCGAAGCCGTGGGCTACGATCCCGAAATCTACACCGGCTTCGCCTTCGGCATGGGCCTGGATCGCATCGCCATGATCCGGCACGGCATCGACGATGTCCGCCTGTTTCTGGAAAACGATCTGCGCTTCACCCGGCAGTTCTGAAGAAGCTCCTTCTCCTAATGGGAGAAACTCCTTCTCCTGCGGGAGAAACTCCTCCTTTGCGGGCAGTGATCACTGGGGCGGTATCCCGACAGGAGAGCTACTCGCTCTCTGCGGCAAGCCCTTTTTTCGTCCCAGTTCTACAGATAGATATGGCAAACCCATGAAAATCACCTATAACTGGCTCAAAGAATACGTCGATTTCCCCTGGGATTGGCCCGAATTGGTCGAACGCCTGACCATGTCCGGCCTGGAAATCGAAGGCGTCGAAGATTTGGCGGCGCAGTTCGACGGCGTGGTCGTCGGCCACGTGCTCGAACGCCAGCCCCATCCCGATGCCGACCGGCTTTCCGTCTGTCGGGTCGACATTGGCGATGTCATCCATACCATCGTCTGCGGGGCTCCCAACGTAGCCGCCGGGCAGAAGGTAGCGGTCGCCCTTCCAGGCTCCACGCTGCCCAACGGCATGGAGATCAAAAAGGCCAAAATCCGCGGCGTCGAATCCTCCGGCATGATCTGCGCCGAAGATGAACTCGGCCTGGGTGACGATCACGCTGGCACCATGGTCCTCGACGAATCGCTCACACCTGGAACTCCGTTTGCAGTCAGCGCTGGTCTCGACGAGGTCATGCTCGACTTCGAGGTGACCCCCAACCGCCCCGATTGCCTCAGTCTCTGGGGCATCGCCCGGGAGGTGAGAGGACTCACCGGCGCCGAACTCCGCATGCCCTCGTGTGCGGTGACAGAATCCGGGGAACCCACGGCCGCATCCGTATCCATCGCTATCGAGGATGCACAGGGCTGTCCGCGCTACGTCGGCCGCGTCGTCCGCAACGTCAGCGTCGGTCCCTCTCCCGAGTGGCTGCAGCGCCGTCTGCAGGCGGTCGGACAGCGGCCGATCAACAACGTCGTCGACGTCACCAACTACGTGCTCCAGGAGCTTGGTCAGCCCCTCCACGCCTTCGACCTTGCCAAGCTGGCCGACGACCGCATCGTCGTTCGCCGCGCCCGGCCCGGCGAAAAGATGGAGAGTCTGGATGAGATTCAACGCGAGCTGACCGAGGAGATTCTGGTCATCGCCGACGGCCGGAAAGCGGTCGCTCTGGCCGGCATCATGGGCGGCGCCGACTCCGAGGTATCCGCGACGACCACCGACATCCTGCTGGAAAGCGCCTACTTCGATCCCACCCGGGTGCGCCGAGGAAAATCCCTCCTCGAGATGCAGACCGAAGCGGCCATGCGCTTTGAGCGGGGTGCCGACTTGGAGATGGCTCCAGTGGCGATCGACCGGGCCGCCCGGCTGATCGCCGAAATGGCCGGCGGCGAAATCGCCCCGGAGCGGCTCGACGTCTTCCCCAACCGACCGCAGCAATCCCGCACCTCCGCGCGCATTTCGCGCGTCAACCAGCTGCTGGCCACCGATCTGGACGGGGCCGAGATCTGCCGCACCCTGGAACTTCTCGGCTGTCAGGTGGAACAGGAGGACGATCTCATCCAGGCCGTTCCCCCCTCGTACCGCCCCGATCTGCGGCGGGAAGCCGACCTCATCGAGGAAGTGGGACGCATTTATGGCTACGACCGCATAGAGGGCAGTCAGCAGGCCAGTCCCGCCTGGCTCAAGCCGCTGGAGCCGCACCTGGCGCTACAGCGGGAGATGCGCCACCGCCTGAGCGGGCTCGGATTCGACGAAGTGGCCAGCAATACCATAGTCGAACAGAAATGGCTGGAGTTGGCTGGCGAAAAAGGAGCGGTGGAACTGGCCAATCCCCCGGCCGAAAATCAGGCCGTGCTGCGCACCACGCTGATCCCCAGCCTCCTCGACATCGCCCGCCGCAATTTCAACCAGCGAGCTGCGTCGGTGGCCGTCTTCGAGCTCGGCCGCTGCTTCCAGCAACTGCCCGATGCGCCAGAACATCGAGAATACACCTGTCTGAGCGGGCTCTGGTCCGGCCAATACGCCGTCTCTCCGTGGCAGGCCGACAGACGCGAGGTCGACTTTTTCGACCTCAAAGGCAGTCTCGAAGCGCTGCTGGTCGATGTGGAGCTTCGCTTTGAATCGGCCACCTTTTCCAGCCTTCGCTCCGGTCGCAGCGCCCGCGTTTGGGTGGACGGCAGACCGTGCGGCTATTTGGGGGAAGTAAAACCGTCGCTCTGTTCCAGCTTTGCGATCGAGCGGCCTGTGTATATCTTTGAATTGAACTTCCAGACGCTGGTCGACTCCCGTGCTGACCAGACTCCCGACTTTGTGCCGCTGGCCAAATTTCCGCCGATCGAACGCGATCTGGCCGTGCTCCTGCGCGAGGAGGTGAGCAGTGCAGAGGTAGTCGAGGAGATTGGGGCCACCGCCCCCCGGCTCATCGAATCGGTCGCTCTGTTCGATCACTATCAGGGCGATCAGATTCCCGCCGGTCAGAAGAGCCTGGCCTTTTCCATTCGCCTGCGGGCGCCGGACAAGACCCTGAAGGACAAACAAGCGGATGCGCTCATCGACCGGATTTTGAAGCGTCTGGGGGAGCGCTTTGGAGCCCAGCTGCGCTGAGTGCAGCGCTCTGGAGCTTCCGCCCTATCCACCAAAACAGGAGCCCTAGCCATCATGGCCGTAGACAGCAATTTCGAACGCCTGGAACAGGAAGTCAATCGTCTGGTCGAGGTTTTGGGACAGCTGCGCCAGGAAAATGCGGAACTGCGGGAGCGCAGCGCTGCTCTCGCCAGCGAAAACGAACAGCTCAGGGGCAACGTTGCCCGCCTACAGCAAGTCGAAACCGAGTATCAGGAGGCAAACCAGAGCCGGGAGGCGATCAAAGGCCGCATCGAGGATATCCTCACCAAACTGGACGCCGTCGAACTCTAAAAAAACCACCTTGGAGGCCGGGATTCCGCGCTCTCGACCTCGCTATCGCGCTCCGAATTCGTGCAGTCCTCATGTCCGCACTTCGGGCGGGTAGACTTTTGGGTCCCCCCGCCGCAGCCGGACGTTTAGGAGTAGCGCCATGCCAGAAGCCGATAATAAAAGTGTCGCCGTCAATATCTACGGGAAAACCTACACATTCGCCCTCGATTCGGGTAAAACGGCAGAACAGGTTCAGCAAATCGCCCAGGTCGTCGATGAGAGCATGAACCAGATAAAGCAGGCCCATCATCCGCCGACCCCCGTTCGGACCGCCGTCCTGGCGGCTCTCAACCTGGTAGACGAGCTGTTCCAACTGCAAACCTCCTATCGAGCGGCGGAATCCGATATCGCCCAGCGGACTTCCCGGCTGACCGATTCTCTAGGCCGCATCTTCGAGCAGGTCCAGGTGAACGCGCTCGGCGCTGACGATAGCTGAGCAGGGGAACGCACTTCCTCCGCCACACATCAGCGCTGCGCTCTTCGCCCATCCGGAAGTCCGCCGTCTTCGCGCGGCGTGGTCGCTCCGTCACAACAGGTCCGAGAGAGCTGCAGGTCGGGTCATCCGATTTCGGCCCGCAACTCTCCTTCTCTTCGCACTCTGTGCCCTTTCGGCATTCGGGGTGCGCGCCGATTCGTAGAATAAATTCCACTCCGCATCTCTTCCCGACAACCCGGAGATGCGGAGGCCAATACAGGAGAAGAGGTATGGCCCCGGTAGGGGAAATAGTCCTCATTTTTGCCTTCTTCATCTTCGGCCTTCTTTTTGGCTGGCTGGCCTGCGACAAGATACGCAGGGGCAAGATCAGCAATGCCCAGGAAGCTGGCCGGCAGATCATCGCCGACGCCCAGCAGGAAGCCGAAGCACTGAAAAAGACCGCGATTCTGGAAGCCAGGGATGCGTGGCACCAGGAACGCCTCCCCCTGGAAAAGGAGTTGGAGAACAGCCGTCGCTCCCAGCGCTCCCTGGAAACCAAGCTGCAGGAACGCGAGCAACAGCTCGATCGCAAGGTCGACATCCTCGAGAGCAAGGAGCGCAGCCTGATCAAAGGGGAGCAGGAGATGGAGCGCCGCGAAATCACCATCGGCACCGAGGAGAAACAGCTGTCGGAGATGGTACAGCGCCAGAGCCAGCGGTTGGAGCATCTGGCCGGCCTCAGTCAGGCGGAGGCGCGCCAGATGCTCATCGGCCAATTGGAAGAGAGCGCTCGCCAGTTCGCCGGCCGCAAGGTCAGAGAGATCAAGGACGACGCCATAGCCAATGCCAACCGCCTGGCCAAGGAGATCATCACCGCTTCGATCCAGCGCTTTGCCGGCGAGCTCGCGGTGGAGAGCACCATCTCGGTGGTGAGCATTCCATCCGATGATATGAAAGGCCGCATCATCGGCCGCGACGGCCGTAACATCCGCTCCTTTGAGATGATCACCGGTGTCGAAGTGATCGTCGACGACACTCCGGGCATGGTCATGCTCTCCGGCTTCGATCCGCTGCGGCGCGAGGTGGCCAAAAACAGTCTGGAGCGACTGATCCAGGATGGACGCATCCACCCCGGACGGATCGAGGAAGTCTACGAAAAAGCGAGCGAGGATGTCGAGGACCTGATACGCGAATCCGGCTCCAAAGCCTCCTTCGACCTGGGAATCCACGACCTCGCCGAACCTCTGCTCGAGGCGTTGGGACAGCTCCGCTTCCGCACCAGCTACGGCCAGAACTTGCTCGAGCACAGTAAAGAGGTCGGCATCCTGGCCGGTATGATGGCCGAAAACCTGGGCCTGGACGTATCTCTTGCCCGCCGCGCCGGTCTGCTCCACGACATCGCCAAGGCTTCCGACTACGACCTCGGCAGCGATCCGGCCCAGGCGTCTGCCGCCCTGGCGCGCAAGTGCGGCGAGACACCCGAAGTCATCCAGGTGATCGAGACCCATAATCAGAACCTCCCCTCCAGGTCTATCGTCGCCGTGCTGGTCGAGGCGGCCAACGAACTCTCCCTCAGTCGCCCCGGTGCGCGCAAGGAAAAGGTCGAGGAGTATATCCGCCGGCTGCGCCAGATCGAGGAGATCGCCCGCGGGCACATGGGCGTGAGCCAGGCATTCGCCCTGCAAAACGGCAAGGAAATCCGCGTCATGGTCGACAGCGAGTTGGTCGACGACACCTACGCCGACCAACTCGCCGACGAGATCGCCGAAAAACTGGAGAAACAGCTCGAACATCCGGGCCAGATCCGCGTCTGCATCATCCGCGAAGTGCGCGCCGTGCACTACGCCCGCTAGTGCTCCTCCAAATAAATTTGAAGGAGTTTAAATCTGCGTTATTCCAGAATTTCTGGCAGTTATAGAGCATCCACATCCTCACAATCAATGTGGTCTACTACTAGTCACCCAGACCCACCTACAGGGGAATTGCCAGCACCTTGAAAATCCTCTTCGTCGCCGACATCTTCGCCCGCCCCGGACGGCGGGCGGCCGCCGAGCAGATCCCCCTTCTGATCCGCGATCGCCAGGTCGATCTGGTAATTGCCAATGCCGAGAACGCCGCCGGAGGCTTCGGACTCACGCAGAACATCGTCGGCAAGCTACACAGCTACGGCGCAGATGTGATTACCAGCGGCAATCACATCTGGGATCGCAGGGAATTCGTCGGCTATCTGCAGCAAACCGATCGCGTTCTGCGCCCGCTCAACTATCCGGCGGAAGTGGCCGGCATCGGCTCCACGATCGCGTCGTCCCGCTCCGGTGTGCAGGTCGGTGTCATCAACCTCCAGGGCCGCACCTCCATGACCAGCATCGACTGCCCATTCCGCGCCGGTCGCGCCGAAATCGAGCGACTCAAACAACAGACGCCGATCCTTTTCGTCGACTTCCACGCCGAGGCGACCGCCGAAAAGATGGCGCTGGCCTGGTATCTCGACGGCCTGGCCACGGCGGTGATCGGCACCCACACTCACGTGCAGACCGCCGACGAGCGCATCCTGCCGCAGGGCACCGCCTATCTGACCGATGCCGGCATGACTGGCCCGCACGATTCGGTGATCGGAGTGCGCCAGGATATCGCCATCGAGCGCTTTCTGACCCAGGTGCCGATCCGCTTCAAGCCGGCTGAAGAAAACGTCAAATTCTGCGGCGTTCTGATCGACGTAGATCCTGCCAGCGGCAGATCGCTAGCGATCGAACGCCTGCAGATCGACCTGCAGTTTTCCGGCGGCGGCAGCAACGACAGCGACGACTGAAACGGACATCCCGCAGAGCGGAGACGATTGCCATGTCAGCGAATGCACCGCAGATCGGCACCGACGAGACCGGCCCTGGCCGGCCCTACACCGTCTCCGAGGTGACCGCCCATATCAAGGCGCTCCTCGAAGAGTCGCTGCCCATGTGCTGGGTCCTGGGCGAAGTCTCCAACTTCACGCACCACAGTTCCGGGCATCGCTACTTCACCCTCAAAGACGAGGCCAGCCAGCTCAGCGCCGTCATGTTCAAATGGCAGGCTCGCACGCTCTCCTTTACCCCCGAGCCGGGCATGCAGGTCATGGCCTACGGCCACATCTCGGTCTACGAGCGCGGGGGCCGCTATCAGTTCTACGCTGCCCAGCTACAGCCGGCCGGAGTGGGAGAACTGGCCCTCGCCTTCGAGCAGTTGAAAAACCGCCTGGAATCCGAAGGACTGTTCGCCCCGGAGCGCAAACGGCCCCTGCCCCCCTATCCCCGGACAATCGGCGTGGTTACCTCCCCCACCGGAGCCGCCATTCGCGACATCATCGACGTGCTCCAGCGGCGCGCCCCCGGACTGCAGATCATCCTCTGCCCCGCCCGCGTCCAGGGACCGGGTGCCGCCGATGAGATCGCCCGCGCCATCGCCGACTTGAACCGTTCTCCCGGCGTCGATATATTGATCGTCGGACGCGGCGGCGGCTCCCAGGAGGATTTGTGGCCCTTCAACGAGGAAATCGTCGCCCGGGCCATCTATCGTTCGGAAAAACCGGTCATCTCCGCGGTCGGCCACGAGATCGACTACACCATCGCCGACTACGTCGCCGACTACCGGGCGCCGACCCCTTCGGCCGCAGCCGAGATCGTCGCCCAGGAGCACTCCGCGCTGCTCCGCCAGGTCGTCGAACAACGCCGCCGACTCGTCGGCGCCATGGACGGCCTGCTCAACCATTACGAGCAGCGCCTGCAGCACATGGATCCGCAGCGCCTCTTCCGCCGCCTGCAGGATCGCCTGGACCAGACCAGCCAGTTCGTCGATGAGCGGCGGCGCGACCTGGCCACCGCCTTCGACTGGTATATGCGCACCCGAATAGAGGCGCTCCGCACCGCCGGTGTCCATCTGGAGGCGCTGAGTCCATTGGGCAATCTGGATCGCGGTTTTTCCCTGTGCGAACGGAGAGAAAACGGTCGTCTGGTGCGCGCCAGCGCCGATCTCCAGCCCGGAGATCGCGTCAAACTGCGCTTCCATAGGGGAAGCGCCGATGCCACTATCGAGGAGATAAGCGATGAGTGAACCCACCTCCTTTGAAGAGGCCCTGCAGAGCCTGGAGGAAAGCGTCGGCCGCCTGGAGGCCGGCGACCTGAAACTGGAGGAAGCCCTCCAGGTCTTCGAGCAGGGCGTTGCCGCTTCGCGCGCCTGCACCGGCTGGCTCGACCAGACCCGCAAGAGGGTGCAGCTGCTGACCGGCGATGACAACGGCGATTTTCACCTGGCCTTTTTGGACGACGAAGAGGAGACGCCAGCAGAGGAGGACTGATCTGGCCCGGATGCCATGTTAGCACGCCTCTACATCAAAAATTTCGCCCTCATCCAGGAAGTCGAAATTGAATTCGGCCCCGGCCTCAACGTCATCACCGGCGAGACCGGGGCGGGCAAGTCGATCCTGATGGGAGCGCTCTATTCCATCCTGGGAGGCCCGGCTAGCGCCGATCTGGTGCGCACCGGCGCCGATCGCTGTCAGGTGGAGGGAGTCTTCGAGTTCGCCGATGGCGATCCCACTATCGACCGCCTGGATGCCCTCGATATCCAGCCCGAAGAAGGCGCTCTTATCCTGAGGCGTGAAATCCGCGGCAGCGGCCGATCCCGCGCCTTTGTCAACGATCTGTCCGTTCCCCTGAAAAGACTGCGGCAAATCGGCGGACTTCTGGTCGATCTCCACGGCCAGCACGAACATCAAACCCTTCTCGATCCCGGTCTGCACGCCGGCTTTCTCGACGCCTTCGGCGGACTCTTCGAACAGGTCGAGGAACTCGCCTCGAACTACCGTTCCTTTCGCCAGCGGGAGCGGCGGCTGGAGAAGATCGGCAGCGAGCGCCAGGCGCTGGTCGAAGAGGAGGAGCTCCGCCAGTTCCAGCTGCGGGAAATCCGCGATCTGGACCCCGAACCAGGGGAAGAGGAGCGTCTGGAGCAGGAGCTGCAAATCCAGGAGAACGCCGAGCATCTGCTGCAGACCAGCACCGAACTGAACGACCTGCTCTATCAGGCGGACGGTTCGATCGTCGAGCAGCTCGGAGGAGCGCGACGCCGGCTCGACCGCCTCCTGGAAATCGACCTATCTCTCGGGGAGCAGGCCGCCCAGCTCGAGGAGCTGATCTTCGGCATCGAAGATCTGGCCTCTGTTATGCGCGACTACGCTCAGAAGCTGGAAATCAATCCCGGCTCCGCCGACCGGCTGCGCGAACGCCTGGACGGTCTGCGCCGTCTAAAGCAAAAATACGGAGGGTCTCTCGAAGCGGTGCTGGAGCTGGGCGAACGGCTGGAACTGCAGGAAAATCGCTCCGGCGAGCTCGACGCGGAAATCGAGCGCGAAGAGAGAGAAGTCGACCAACTGCGCCAACTCTTCACCCGGAACTGCCTGGAACTGTCGGAAGCGCGTCAGAAAGCGGGCGCCGAACTCGCCGGATCGGTGGAGAAGGGCCTCCGCGCTCTGGGCATGCCCAAGGTATCCTTCCGCGTCGAACTGGAAGGCGTGGAGGATTCCGAGGGACTGATCGAGCGCGACGGTCGGCGCTGGCACGCCGACGCGGGCGGACTCGAAGCCGTCGAGTTCTACATCTCCCCCAATCGGGGCGAAAAACCGCGGCCTCTGGCGCGCATCGCCTCTGGGGGTGAAATCTCGCGCATCATGCTGGCCCTCAAGGAAGTTATCGCCGAAAAAGACACCGTCTCCACCCTGGTCTTCGATGAGATAGACGTCGGCATCTCGGGCCGCGTTGCCGCCGCCGTCGGCAAGAAGCTGCGCGCCCTCTCCACCTCTCACCAGACCATCGCCATCACCCATCTACCGCAGATAGCCGGCGTCGCCGAGCAGCATTTCTCGGTGCGCAAACGCCAGCGCCAGGGCCGCACCGTCACCGAGGTGCATCTTCTCGACGCGGAGAATCGCGCCGAGGAGATCGCGCTTCTGCTGGCTGGAGAGACAGTCTCCGAAACCGCCCGCCAGCACGCTCAGGAAATGCTCAAGTAAGAGAGTCTGTTTGGAGGGAGTCCGACCCGGTAATCGGATCGGATGGACCTGCAGCTATTCGAGCGCCGGGGGGGCGGCTGAAGAGGCCAGCTGATCGAACCGGGTGCGCACATCCAGGCTGTACTCGCTCGTAGAGCCGAACTGTTCCAGATACGCCTGCAGCACTTCTCGCTCCTGAGTCAGCTGCTCCTGCAGCTGGTAGAGCTTCGCCAGGTTGACATACGCCTCGGCGAAATCGGGACTCAACGCTATCGCCCTGCGGTACAGCTCCTGAGCCGCATCAAACCGTTCCTGCTGCTTGTAAATCTGTCCCAGATTATTGTACGCCTGAAAAAATTTGGGATCCTGTTCAATCGCCTGTCGATAAAACTCCTCGGCCGACTCCATCTCCCCGAGTTTCTTGTAGATGAATCCCAGATTGTTGAGCGCGTGGACGTGGTCCGGACGCAGGCTCACCGTCTGCCGATAGGCCGCCAGCGACTCCTGGACGCGCCCTTCGTCGTAGTAGAGCTGAGCCAGCTGAAAATGCGCATCTGCGAATCCGGGGAGCAGCGCTACGCTCCGCTCAAAGGCGACCCTGGCCGAATCCTTGAGCCCGTGTTTCAAGAAAACCTGCCCCAGCTGGAAGTGCAGCCCAGGTGCCTCGGGTTGCTCCTCGAGCGCCTGGCGCAAAGGCTCTGCCTCCTCCCGCAGACGCTCCAGTGCCGGATCCCGATCGACCTCCTCGCCGCATCCGACCAGTGCCGCCAGACCCAACCCGCTCCAGATGCAAATCCCACGCCAAAAACGACTCAAGATCCCTCCTCTGCGCTCGGACGCCAGAACACCCGCACCGAATAGCGCCAACCGTAGGTGACAAAGCCGTCCCGCCGCATGCGGAGCCGTTCCAGCGGTCGGGTGGTGATCAGCGTCTTCCAACTGGTCACCTTCTTGAACGGAACCGACTCCTCTTTCGGCATGACGATGCCGAACATATATCTGAAACCGACGGGGATCGGTTCGCGCAAGATAAAGCG
>Ga0233431_1000978_pt1 | contig 54318 bp, 45 predicted proteins | sample SI_118_April2016_FD_179867 | JGI IMG/M metagenome (GOLD analysis project Ga0233431, IMG submission 179867) | Seawater microbial communities from Saanich Inlet, British Columbia, Canada - SI_118_April2016_200_MG | ecosystem: Environmental > Aquatic > Marine > Inlet | place: Canada: British...
ACAATAGTTCAACGGCGTCGATCTTAAACTCTTTCGGGTATTTGCGTCTCTTCTGTGTCATAAATCCTCCTCTGTAAGGTTAATTTATGACTTCTTTCACTGTCCTGCAAAGTTAGGGAAGTCCACGGGTTTACTAACGGAGCTTCCCATTCTCCGAAATAGATAACAGCCTTATAATTAGTTTTGCATAATCCATCCAACAATTATAACTATATCCAATACATCTACCTGCCCATTTCCGTCGGCGTCACCTGAGCAAATCTGTGAGTCCGATAAATCAGTATCCTCTAAAATCCAATCGACAATATTTACTATATCAAGAACATCAATATTATCATCTTCATTTACATTACCCGGTTCACATTCTTCATTCTGTAATAATTGTTGTACTATCAATTCCATAGTAGCGCCATCATATTCATTATTTGCATATTGAATGATTCCATTTTGATCAATTATAAAATCTCTTGGATACGGCGATTGGCCACCAGGGATATAGTATTGACTATACACCGACCAGGTATCTCTCAATAGCGGAAAAGTGATGCCATTTTCCTGTCCAAATTGCTGAATTACTTCTGCAGGTAAATTTGATATCCCCACAACCATTACATTTTCATTCTGATATTCTGTCCAAATTGACGATTCTATGTCCGATAACTCCGGAGCACAGACTGGTCACCATGTGGCAAAAAATGCCATAACAACAATACTGCCAAGGTAATCGCTCAACTGAAAACTCTCATTGCCGTTATACACGATTGGTAATGTATAATCTGGTGCAGGTTCTCCCACATTCACCCCCACATGATTTCCATTCAGCTGCACAGATATTTCCGGTTCATCCTGATCATTAGATTGCAATCCAAATATCCCGGCGGCATTATTTGCATCCGCCGTATAAGTGATCTGGAATTCCACCTGACTGCCAGGCTCAAGACTATTTATAGAATGATCTAGATCAAAATCCTCATGTGTGACAAATACAAAACTAAAATCTGCTTCTTCATTTCCATTATTTTCCAGCATAACGGATTCAACATAGGAATCACCTTGTTCGACAAAGGGGTAACTGATTTCCCGTCTTGATAAGTCCAAATCAGCACCATCAATCTCACCATATTCAAATACCTGTAGATATCTCCATTCTGCCGAATATATAACTTCACCGATTGCACCGATTGCCATAGTTCTCCCACCAGTATTTTTGTATCCGACAATTTCTAAATCGGTACCATTCCATTGAAGTATTTCGACATCATCCCAATCAGAAACAGCCACTTTATTGTGCAATGTGGCTATTCGGGTTGCAAAATTTGAAGTATTATAATTGGAGAGGAAAACGGGCTCAGCAGGATCATTCATATTAAATAGATCCACTCCTTCATTTCCCACGGCAAGATATACAGAATTCCCTACCCTCCGTACATCTTTTGAGGACCCACTTGCAAGTATTGTACTTACCTGGAATGGATTATCCGGGTCTGAAATATCAATGGTTGTTAACCCAGCTTCGCCATCAGCAACGTATACCAATGGACCATTCGTATTAACCGACCAAGCGTTTTCAGTGGTGATTTGTGAGATTAACTGTATAGCATGAGGATTTGTCACATCATAAAGTACAATGCCATCTCCATGGACAGCTGCTACCAGGATAAAACCTATAACCTCAACATCTTCATACGAAAGGCCGCTATTTGCTCCTAGGAGCTGAATCTGCTGTGGGTTTTCCGGATCACTAAAATCGACAACAACAATGCCGCAATCCCTGGCTGCACCATAGGCAAAGTCACCATCAATCTCCCAATTATATGATCTTGAATATTGACATCCGCCGGCAAATATTGTTGAAATCTGGATCGGATTTACCGGATCTGATACATCAAAAACCGAAGCCCCACCTAAACCGCCAGGTATTATCATATAATTCCCAGATATTTCCACATCCAGTAATTCATGATTTGAAGGGTCTATTGTTTCTAGAATGGCTAGATTTTTCCCAATGAGCATTACTGACCCAGCCACAATCAGAAAAAAAGTGAGAAAGGTGAATCTTATTTTTTTCATCTATTATTTCCTTTCATTTTGTTTAAATAAATTCAATGGAGCTGCAATGCCAATTTCCCAGGTCGGAAATTCTGAAAACCCAGCTGGCAAACGATTATTTGCCCATCGTAACCAGGGGTATTCAGCTTTAACTGTCATTACATATTTATTACTTTTGGGATTTATATCAAGCTTTATAACAGACGATATAAATCCATAATTGACCGGCTCGAATGAAGTCTGGTAAACACCTGACTGCAAGCCTTTTAATTTCCCGGTATTCATATTAATACCTCCATTTAAAGTGAGCAATTTATTTTTAAATAAATCAAATGTCATCCGCGAATAAAATTGATCCACAACCTGAAACAATCCGTTTTCCTTTAATAGTTTAAAATATGTAAATGTAATAAAGGAATTACGGTTGATACGAGATGGAAACAGCGGCAGGACTGCGCCCAGTTCAATAGAAGATTCATTAAACTGCTCAAATGGAAAGTTTACATTAGACTCTTCTGTCATAAGGGGTAAACCTGCATTGACCCATAACGCTGATTTTCCTGAAATCGACATATAGTATAATGAGGCGGCCAATCGCACTGTCAGAAGGTGTGTGGAATAACTATCCAGAGAAATTAGTTCTTTAATTTTACTAACTTGACTATTTATTGATATTTTCTGAAGGAATCTAATGGATGATAAATGATATAGCTGGAATTGAAATTGGGTTCTAAATTGTTGCTGGATATATGGATTTTTAACAATTTCACCAGACGTAATAAAATCGATTTTTGTTGCCCATGGATTTGATAATGTCACATTTACCCTACCTGATTCATTTCCGGGCACATATGATCCTGGAACGTACCCCTGTAATGTACAGCAGACCTGTGCCTGAAGCGGTAAAATTGCAAGTGCTATGACGAGTATCCACCCTTTTTTTATATGTTTCCTCATGGAAGAACCATTACCTCTATTTCGGGATAAAATGCTGCAACAGAAAACCAGAATGCAATCATACTGTTAGCCTTCTCTAGAGATTGACCTGATAGAATGCCAGCAGTTGACTCACCAAAAATATTCCATTCACTACCGGTCTCGATATCTTCAAATACTAGAATTCCAGATGAGATTTCTCCAGATTTTAGTTGAAATTGTTTATCGGTTTTGTATGCCATTGCAAAATTGTGTACAGATGATCCAAAAATGACAAAGGGCGTTTCTCCAACATTTGTGTGATGGATGCTAAAAGTTACAAAATTGGAAATGGCAAAAGCTTTTGAAGCATTTTCTTCAATGATAGCTAGTACTCGGGATTTTGCTGGTAAGGTATTGAGAGAATTTTCTATTGGAAAAAATATGGCATTATTGGTTTTGTAATTTCCATAAGGATATTCATAATAATTTCGATCAAAACCTGTATTGCTTGATACAGCAAGAGTTTGCGGATGCAACTGCCGCCATGTTCCCCATGTAGTTTCCATCATTTTAATGGTTGGCAGATTTTCACCACGGCGGCTACCGGCAGCGCAAACCAAAGACATCTGCGGCCAGTAACTATCTGTTCGTTTATCATACATAATTAAATTGCTATTGTAAAGTAATCCTGATACACCAAATCCATTATCATCTGCGATATTAAATGCACTCCCTGTCAGTGGGCAATAACTGATAGAATATCCCGATCCGTTAATAACTTCATGCCAGTCCAATATGGGATGTGGAAAGGCTCTGTAAACATCACCGTCTTTCATTCCAATAACCAGATCGTTATCGTCTAGATATGACAAATATGGTGAATCTGCTGAAACAAATAAAGGGGATGTTAAAGAGGGGATGCAATCCTTTTGTGAACAACCCCATTGGATGTAGGATTCGTTTACCAACCATGTTCCTGCTCCAGGATATGCTTCTGGTGATAGATCCAGAAAATACGGATTATCTTTACACGATGGTATTAAGGTCAGAATTATTATGATAAAAAAGGCATGTTTTGCATTATAATTATATTTGTTTTTTGTTGATGAAAGTTCTGTATCCAAAATTGGTTACCCTTATATTGAATTGAAATATGCAATACAAACTTGACTATTTTAATTGATAGCAAACTGTCAACTTGAAGACAGTCGAATTAATAATTGAATTGAAATCACAACCTAAATCATAAAAACAAAAATATCACCAATGAATTTGGTAAGTATATAGTAATAAAAAATATTATAAATTATTTATTTCACTTCCCGAATTATAAATTATGATTCTTAATATCAATTAAATTTTTCTATTTCAAACATCAATTAGTCAAATTAACAAATAATAAAGAAAAATAAATGAGATTACTAACATTCCAATATAAAAAAATGATTCGCATTGGCCATCTGACCGATCACAATAAAATAATCGATCTTGCTAGTGCATCACACGGTCTACTTCCCTCAGACATGATGTCGTTTATTGAAAAAGGAGAGTATAATCGGCTTCTTGCCAAGAAAATTGCCGCAAATGATGATCTGGCATTTCTCACTCCCTCCAAGGTCAAAATTCTAGCCCCAATTCCAAATCCTCAATCTTTATTAGATGGATATGCCTTTAAAGAACATGTCAAGGCTGGTAGGAAAGCCCGTGGACTAGATATGATTAAAGAATACGATGATTTCCCCGTTTTTTATTTCCAGAATAATCGGGCAGTTACTGGTCCCGGTGATGTTCTTGTGATGGAGGAACATCTTGAAAAATTAGATTTCGAACTGGAATGTGCCGTTGTAATCGGAACCAAATGCAGAAATGTAAAAGCATCTGAAGCAGATGAATGTATTGCCGGATATATGATTATGAACGACTGGAGTGCCAGAGCCATTCAGCAGAAAGAGATGAAACTGAATCTTGGACCCGTAAAGGGAAAAGATTTTGCCACTTCTTTCGGTCCATTTATTACAACAAGAGATGAATTAGAAATGTACAGGATTCCCGGTCCATATGGTGAAAGATATGATTTGAAAATGACATGTGAAGTAAATGGTAAAAAAGTATCCGAGGACAATTTAAAGAATATGACCTGGACATTTGCCCAGATCATTGAACGGGCATCACATGGTACGGACCTTTTCCCTGGAGATATCATTGGTTCAGGCACATGCGGAACAGGCTGTTTCCTCGAATTGAATTCGTACCCTAATAATGATGAAACATGGCTCAAATCTGGAGATGTTGTGGAACTATCCATTGATATGCTGGGATCATTAAGAAATAACATTGTAAAAATAGAAAACTGATTATGTCTGAAAAGAATACAATTTTGAATGGATCTGAAAATGTGCTTTGGAATTTAACTGAATTATTTTCATCTCATGATGACCCATTAATCCCTCAGCAGCTTGAAAAATGTAAAAATGACTCTAAATTATTTCAGAAAAAATATAAAAGCAGGGTGGTTGATTTAATTGATTCAGAACTGAAAATGGCCTATAGCGAAATGATCAATTTCTTTTCCAAGATAGTACAGATTTCTCAGTATGCAAATCTTTTGCTCAGCTCAAATACTTCTGATAACAATGCAAAACAATTGGTAGGCAGAGTAGAGGAAGCATTTTCAGAAGTCAGTAATAATACGGTTTTCTTTGACCTGGAGCTTGCAAAATTATCCAATGAAAAGTTTGAATTATTTCAAGTAAGCTCTACTTTGCAAGATCATATATACCGTATATCACGCACCAGAGATATGGAAAAGTATCAGCTTTCTGAAGATGAGGAAAAAACACTCAATCTGAAAAATATGACGGGCAAATCCGCTTTCAAAAAGCTCTTTAGTGAATTATCTTCATCATTTGAATTTGATTTTGCTGAAAATGGTGAAGTAAAGCAATACAATGGTGCCCAACTTCGTTCATTAAGATATCACCACAATAAGGATATTCGCGCCAGGGCAATGAAAACATTCTTTGCTAAATACGAAGAAAACAAGATTGTATTTACCAGTATTTTCAATTCAATCCTCAAGGATTATAATATTTCAAAAAAACTACGAAGCTATAAGACGCCCATAAGCATCCGAAATATGGTGAATGACTTAAGTGATGATGTAATATCTATGGTAGTGGATGTAACCACAGCTTCATATCCCCTGGTTCACCGTTATTATAAATTGAAAAAGAAATTACTGGGTTTAGATACATTGAAACTTGCCGATATCTATGCCCCACTACCAGAAACAAATGAAAAATTTTCCTGGAATGAATCAAAAGAATTGGTCCTTGATGCATTTGAATCATTTGACAAGGAATTCTATCAATATGCAAAACTTATGTTTGATCAAAATAGGATTGATGCCCCAAGCAGAAAAAATAAAAGAGGTGGTGCTTTTTGTTCAAGCTCAACTCCGGAGCTAAATCCTTATATCTTGCTAAACTTTAACGGTAAAATAAGAGATGTGGCGACGATGGCTCATGAATTAGGGCATGCAATCCATGCCATGTATTCAAACAAACAACATATCCTTAATTATCATCCAATATTGCCTTTAGCAGAAACTGCTTCGGTATTCTCTGAGATGATTCTCACTGATCAATTATTGAACAAATATGATGACGATAATCATTTTAAAATATCACTGATTTCATCCAAATTAGAAGATATTTTCTCCACCAGTCATCGTCAGAATATGTTTACGCGATTTGAGATTGAAGCACATAATCGAATCGAAAAAAACCTTCTGTCATCTGAAGAATTTTGCGAAATTTATCAAAATGAACTGGAGAATATGTTTGGTGATTCAGTCGAGTATCAACCTGAATATAGATGGGAATGGTCGGCTATCCCTCATATGATAAATGTCCCTTTTTATGTGTATTCTTATAATTTTGCTAATTTAATAGTGATGGCTTTATATCAACAATTTCTTGAAGAAAAGGATATCTTTATACCAAAATTTAAACAGTTTCTATCCATGGGTGGTTCAGCAAAACCAACAACAATTATTGGAATAATGGGACAGGATATAAATGAACGAGAATTTTGGCAAAAGGGCGTTGTCTATATTGAATCACTCATTGATAAGTTGGAAGTTCTGGTTGACAATTCTGGAAATGAATAAATTCATCTCTTCTTTATTGTTGGCAATTTTGTTTGTTGGATGTATCCATCTTAAGAATGGCAATATGGTAGAGGTTAATTTTTATGTTTCTTCAACCAAACCTGTTGCAGATGACGAATATATTTATATTTCTGGAAACCATGAGAATCTTGGAAATTGGCAGGGAGATGGGATAGAGTTAAATCGAATTGATGACGACAATTGGAATGCTACTGTTCTACTTCCAAGCTCATATGAAACTGAATATAAATTCACCCGTGGATCATGGGATAAAGAAGCAACCTCCATTGATTGTATTACTCCATCCAATCATATAATAGCAGCTTCGAGGAATGATGTAATCAGAATCATGATTGAAAACTGGAAAGATGATTGTGCGTCCGAAAGTGCAGAAGTCACTGGAATGGTACAATATCATCGGTCTGTAAAGTCACAATACCTTCAAAATAATCGTGATGTTATCGTCTGGTTGCCACCAGATTATTCTGATGAATCATCAAAATATCCTGTTTTGTATATGCACGATGGTCAGAATATAGTCGATCAATCCACATCATTTCTTGGAGCAGATTGGATGGTTGATGAGGTTGCAACGGAGCTCATTGAAGATAATAAAATGTCTAAGATTATTGTTGTTGGTGTTTACAATACTAATTCAAGAACAGCCGAATATTCACCAAATCATTTAGGACGGGCATATACCCAATTTCTCATTGATGAACTAAAACCATTTATTGATAAAAACTATCGTACCCTGACTGGACCAGAAAATACAGCTGTTGCCGGCTCTTCAATGGGAGGAATTATTTCTTTTCATATCGCCTGGGAATATCCAGACGTATTTGGTATGGCTGCCTGCATGTCTCCCGCTTTTATGATTGACGATAATGAAATTGTAAAAAGAGTGAAGTCTTATTCAGGTATAAAAAAACCTGTGAAATTTTATATTGACAACGGGACTATTGGTTTGGAAAAAAAATTTGATGCATCAATGAATGAAATTGTCAGTCTTCTAAAAAAAATGGGCTATAAAGATAACATGGATCTTATGGTTTATATTGATGAAGGAGCAGAACATAATGAAATTTCCTGGTCAAAAAGAATTCATATTCCATTAATGTATTTCTTTGGACTTGATTAAATAAACTCTTTTCCAAGCTACTCAGTTTAAATATTGAGTGAGACACCCCAAATTATTTCATTTCCTACTATCAATCTGAAAGATATCATCAGAATAATATATCGTTGTATTCCATGAAAATAGCAAGTGAACTTTGATTCAAAGATCCTGACTAAAGTATTATAAATTTTTGCATCAATTAATCATATTTTTATATGATATTGAAAACTTTATAAAACTACTGAAGCATCTCACTCAAAATATTCTAATCTAACAGTTCGTCAAATACAAATATCATTATACCGGAACTGTATTCCTCAAAATCCAATTTATAGCTTCCTGACACACAGTTGATGAAATATGCAAGATCTGGGTTTTCGATAATTACTTTATGATTATATGGTGGTTCAGGGTGATATACAAGTATAGCATTGTCCCCATTATATCCAAGGATTCGGTTATCCAATGTGTCATTTAACCATGTAGCATCATTTGGCACTGAAGACATTTCATCAAATTGAGCATTTGATATAGACACTTGGGTATTATTTTCCATATTAAGAATAATTGATGGCATATACATGAAACCCATTCCTGGAGCATATTCTGGAACGATAGTAAAGGCCAAATCCCAATTTCCAGGGACGATTGCCGTACTGGTTGAAAAATCAAAGTAAACAGGCTCAGTGGCTGAATAACTCACAGATTGAATTTCCGTTGGTTGATATGTCCCATCTAAATTCTGAACAGCGAATATAATTTCAAAAAAAGTTGGGCTTGCCTGAATAATTTCCAACTTCACCCATTCTGCAGATGCAGATCTGACAAAATAAATACTGCCATTTCCCTGAATACTGTGATCAGAGGGATTATAGGTGCTGATGTCCATCCAAGATTCACCGATCTCATCACCTGAATAAGAATCTATTGGCATTTCTGCAGTATCAAAATCAGTATCAATCGATTGGGCAAATAGAACGCCGGCAGAGGCATTTAGTCCAACCATGTAAGACATGCCAGGTGAATAAAATTTGATATCATAGGTTTCAACAAATTCTACATTTTCAAAATTAAAAAATTGAGGATCTGTGTTTAAATCTTGAGTCGAGATTTCTGTGCCACTTAATACGGTATTATTATCATCAGAATTTTCACATCCTGTAAAAATCAACACTGAAGCCAGCAATAAAGGAACAACGAGTTTTCTCATTTTTCTTCTCCATTTAGTTTGTAATTGAATTGGGTGAAATACGTTCTGCCAATAAAGGGGCCGTACTTCTCATTGGTTACATTATTTATATTCTTAATCCCGACATCGAGACTAAAATTGTTGAACAATTTCACATTGGCGGTATAATCAATAAGGTATTGTGAATCTCTATACTTATCTGATTTGATATATTCTCCATCAACAGGATCATACTCAGTTGGGCGATAAGGACCAATCCATTTTATTAATAGTGTATAGTTAAATACGTGTCCGACATGTTTATGTTTAATCTTTAAATTCCCTGAGAATGGATTTGTATTGGGTAATTGCTCATTTGACTTTAAATCAATATTATTGACATAATTGAATCCCCAGCCGGCAACCCATTGAGGGGAGATATTCCATGATCCCTGCAATTCTGCACTTGTAAATTCTACTTTAGATATATTTCTATAACTGAGCAAACCAATTGAATCCGGCAAGGTATAGTCATCAATCATATTTTTAAAATATGTTCTATAAACCATGCAACTTACACGATACACTTTTGAGTGATAATATTCTACTCCTGCTGAGTACCCATTTGAGGTTTCAGGTTTTAAATTAGGATTTCCCACAACACTGTAGCCAATTGCATAATGATTCCACTCGATATACCGCTCCATAAAGGATGGCATTCTAAAGCCCTTCCCCCACATCGCTCTAAATTTCCATCTTGTGCCGATGGGTACCATCATGGCAACTCGCGGACTTACCACTGGGTCAATTTCGGAGTTATCATCAAGCCGTACTCCATATACCATATTTATAGATTTAAATGGTGTATAGTCATATTGGCTATAAATGGATTTTGCAAAAAGCTCTTGTTTACCAGATGAGATTCTATCACTTTTGTATGTTGATGATGTGAATTCAGCACCAATATTTATAGTTGATTTTGTAGATGCATAAACAGCCGATATTTCATACTCACTCTCATCTTCACCTGTCAGATTAATCTGTTTAATTTCATCCCAGGGATAAAATTCAGTGTATGTTCTCTCATATTCACCCAACATTAATACTTGTTTCATTTCCCAAACATTATTTACAGACCATGAGTGCAGAAGACTTATGGCATTACGCGTAATATTTGTCTCAGTGGATTCAGTTGAAGAATGAGAATACTCATTATTTAAAAAATTTGTCACAACAGTATTTAACGAATGGGCATTTGACAACTGATATTTAAATTTACTGGTGAGAGAGAATTTTTCTGCATCGTCCAAATCAATATACTGATTTGTTTGATTGACATTGATTAAATCACCATCTCCGACAAATGACAATTGTAGTTTCTTACGATTCATAGATAGTTGAACCATTGCCGATCGATTACCAAATGCTAAGTCTTGAGGTTTGAAATATCCATCACCACTATTATAGCGTATAGATCCTGAGAACCATAATCCAGCTGGAGGGGTATGAGTAATAATATTAATTACTCCTCCCATCGCTTCGCTGCCATATAAAGATGAATTAGGACCTTTGATAATTTCTACTTTTTTTACCATACTGATGGGTATTTGGTCAAGAGATGCCCTGCTGTCAAATTTTCCCACAGTTGGTTGTCCATCAACTAAAATGAGGATATATTTACTATCCACGCCCATAATATTTATAACACTCCCACCAGCAACTGAACTTGAGACTGATACGCCTGAACGGAGTGAAAGCAATTCCCCCATGTCCCTTGCCCCTGATCCCAGAATATCCTGTTGGGTTATCACTTCTGTGGCAACTGGCACATTTTGTAAAATTTTGGGGGTCCGTGTAGCCGTAACAACCAAATCATCCATTTCAAAAAATGATTCTTTAATTGGTATCGTTATATTGGTAATCCCTGGGACTTTTGCAGTGACTATCTTGTTTTCATATCCTATATGGCTGATTTCCAAAATGTACTTGCCCTTGGCATCAATATCAATAACAAATAATCCCAATTCATCTGAGGCAGTACCAATATGAGTGTTTTTTACATAAATATTTACTGATTCGATGGGATCAAAAGTAGTTGCATCAATCACTTGACCTTTTATCGCAAATGGAGAAGCAGAAGATATAGAAATAATCAATAGCAATAACACATTTTGGATTGTATTTTTAATATTTTTTTGCACTTCATCCATATTGGGACACCATTATACTATTTAATTGAAATAATTTATTCGACTCATCGGTCGTAATTTAAAATTATAGTTTCTTTTAATACAATTGATTTTATCATCTTTATTATTCGTATTTGATATATTAGATATTTATTAAAGATATTCCCTCTCATTTGATTCATCTTTCCATTTTATAAATTAAATAATTAATGGCCTGTATTGATTTTGGATTACAATATTACAATATTATGTTGGGAAATTTGTTATATTTATTATATGTATGTCCCAATATAGTATTATTACGATTTGTGAAATCATATTACATGAGATACAAAAAATAAATAACTCTCTTTATATTCGCGAAATTTTAATGATTCGATATCCATAATAAATGAGTAACAAACCAAATAATTCTGTTATAAATAAAACTTCCACATACCCCATTCGTGTAAAAGTCCCGCCTATACCAGGTAATAAGCCACCTAAGGCAATAAATATATTTCCTTTAAAAGGAGCCTCTCTTTGACCATTTTTATAATATCTTATCGCTGAATAAAATGCACCGCCCACTAGGAATATAAATGCATAAAGATTAATTAAAGGTGAAAAATATCTTACCCATTGCCATGTGAATATGGATCCTGTAAGTTTATAATCAAAAGATTCAGGTATGGTTAATGGGGTTAGAATAATAAAGATGGAAATAATGGCGATTAATATTCCAAATACAATTGAGGTCAAATTAGCAAACCTTCTCTTCATCAGTAAATAAACAGATCCCTGAGCCAGTGGGAATCCACCCAAAAGCGCTCCTACTATATACCAATATTTCAAATTAATTTCATTCCAGCCAAAAAGTATATTTATACTTTCAGCGAGCGTACCAAGCCCAAATGTGAGCACCCCAATTGTCCACCAAAGTAAATACTTCGTTTTTCTTACCATATAGTGCTTTAGTATCTCAATAGTAAATAAAACTGCAAATATTGTAGTCACAATAGGGATGTATTCAGTTAATTCAAACATGGCTTCTCTTTATCTTTAATTTGCGTTAATTAGATTCTTTCAAATCCAATTAATATTTGACTAATTTATTTAAAAATCGAGATTAGACTGACAGTTTATCAAATAATGAGTAATCCTGAATTCTAGAATACGGTATCAATAATCTTTTATGGATATTCAGGTTAAGACCACTTGTTATTATTTTATAACCGATTCTGAAATGCATGTATTTTGTCTACAATCTCGCATGGTATTAATCACCAATAACATGAACAATATTTAGGACATGACTATACTATTTAATTACATTATCTTGTTTCGACTCTACAGTCGTAATTTAAACTAATGATTATTATTTGCACAAAACATATTAATATATTTTTCATTTTATTTTATGAATATCAAAATAATACTTGGTGTGATCCCTTAGAATATTATTCCATTATTGATTTGGTTATCAATTAGGAATAAGATGAGATATATCAATGTGTATTGAAGATATTCTTTAAATCAATTTAACAATAATTATAATTATTATACGGATATCCTAATATAGTTATTGAATATTAGTTTCCAAACGTTTTAATTTTCGACCGCCTATTCGATTAGTATTTTAATAACATAATCAACTAGGGTTTTCAATATTAATTAATTCTGGGTAATCTTGTCCGAATTATTTATGATTTTTTAAAACTAATTATTACATTACCGATACATTTAAGGAGAATATTTAATGAAAACATTGTTACAAGTCCTACTTTCAGTTCTAATTATATCTAGTATATCCGCACAGGATATTCTTTTCTCAGATGACTTTGAATCTGGCACACCATCTGGTGAGTGGGGATTATTCTGGGCTGAAGAAGAGGGAGTCACAGCAGTTGATATGGCAACAGTGCCCGAAATTCTTGGGTCCGGTGGTGATTTTGCTGGACTGGTTCAGGATATGGACGGCTCTTACACAGGTGCATCTATGGCTATAGCAGGTACTGAGTCTGATCAAAATTATATGATTGAAGCTGATGTTTACTGTTATGTAAATAATGCAATGGGATCAGCCTACACCGGTATTGTCGCCTATGCAGATTCGTCTGTGAACTATTATGTGAAACTAGTTGCAGATTTTGACGGCGATAATCGTTTCCGTCTTTATAATAATGTCCTGGGACCAGATTGGCAGTATTCGTTCCATAATGCAATTGATGCCACTGGTTTGTATGATACAGATGGATGGCATTCAATGGGTCTTTCAGTCGAAACTCTCGGTGACGGAACTGTCAGCTATACTGCCTACTTTGACGGAGAATACCTGGCTGGTCCATTTATTGATGATTCTGAAGGACATACCACCAGCGGCAGATATGGAATCTTCTCATTTCAGATGAGCGGCACTGGTTTGCCTGGTTATTTTGATAATGTTGTGGTCTCTGCTGAATCTGACATCCTACTTGGTGATTTAAATAATGATGGCGGTGTTGATGTACTCGATGTTGTGATCATGGTTGATATAATTCTTGGTGGCACTGGTGCAGATGATTACCAAATGATTGCTGGTGATTTAAATAGTGACGGTACAATTGATGTATTAGATGTGGTTGCAGTTGTGGATCTTATTTTAGACACTGCTCCTCCCCGCAGCCTTAACATGAATGAGGCTTCAATTCAATACGGAGCCGGATTACTTACATTAACAGCAGATGCAGATATTGCCGGGATTGAGTTAAATGTGACAGGTGATTATACTCTAACCGGTGACAATCTTCCTTCCGGATGGCAAATTCATAATAATGATCATAAAATTTTAATTTTTGATATGAATAGAAATAACACAACCCAATCCGTTCAATTAAACTATGATGGTGAAATAAATTTGAATAAGGCTATTGTTGCAGATTGGTTTGGAAATGGTGTCCATCCGAATTTGACATCTGCTAGTCAGTTTACCTTAAATGCTGCCTATCCTAATCCGTTCAATCCATCTACATCCATTTCTTATGCGTTGCCTGAAAATAATCAAGTTCGAGTTGAGATATACAATATCAATGGGAAGCATGTGGAGACATTGGTAAATGAGTATCAAACTGCAGGATTACAGCAGATAACATGGAATGCTGCCGGTCAGTCCAGCGGAGTATATTTTATAAAAGTTACTGCACAGAACCTCAGTAAAATGCAGAAAGTTGTGTATATAAAATAAGTCTGGACAAAATACCTGATATAATATTTATACAGAAAGAGAAATAGGAATCTATAATAACGACGACTATTTCTCTTTCTTTTTATTAAAAACCATAATCATAAAACACTGAAAATAATCGTGAAAATTCTCAAAATACTATTTATAACAGTTCTCACTACTGCAATGTGTATAGCAGGCACGGGGGGAAAATTATCCGGTAAAACTGTTACCGCTGAAGGAGAAATCCTTCCTTATGTAACAATCATGATTGAAGAATTGGGGATGGGCAGTCAATCAGATGAAAATGGTATATATTTTATTTTAAATGTTCCGCCTGGGAAGTATGATGTAAAATTTTCCTATATCGGATATAAATTCATATATAACACCAATGTCATCATTAATTCCGATTTAACGACTGTCTTAAATGCCTCTTTGGAGAGATCAGTCATTCCCGGTGAAGCAATATATATAAAATCTGAAAAACCTCTAATTCGAAAAGATGCCACCTCTAAAATTGTCAGTATTGGTGCCGACGAAATAATCAATATGCCAGTAGATGATTTTGAGGATGTTCTCATTACAAGGGCCGGGTTTACCGAAGACTCTGATGGCGGAATTCATCTCCGCGGCGGCCGTGTGCAAGAAATTCTCTATATGATTGACGGAATCGAGGTCAATAACTCCACCACCGGTTCATTCGATGGTATGATCAACCAAAGTGCAATTCAGGAACTTACGGTTATCAGTGGTACCTTTAATGCAGAATATGGCACTGCCATGTCCGGTATTGTTAATATTATCACCAAAGAAGGCAACCCTAATTTTAAAGGATCCTTTTCTCATAAATCTGATGTACTTTCTAATTCCAGGTTTCATAGTTCTTTTGCATTCGATGAAGTAAGTGACCCTGATTTTGCTAATACCGATATGAAACCGCTTTTATACGAATACATTAAAGATAATAACAAATTTGATTTGGATAATTTGCGGATACCACTTCTTGATTTACCAGTGGATGGTCGCACCGGGCTGCTATTGCAGGGTCCAGTGGCATTCACTAATCTGAATTATTTCTTATCAAGTGAATACCGTTCGATGTACAATTATCTTCCTCACTTTGTTGATATTGGTCAGGATGTTTATCTAAAACTGACTGCCTTGCCAACAGAAGTATTAAAAATATCCGGTATTGTCCATAGCTCAACATCTTTATCGCAGGATTACTCTCACAGATGGAAATATCTCCCTGAAAATAATCTTCACAAACACACCACCAATGATCGTTATGCATTCATAATTACTCATACCTTGGCTAACAATCTATTTTATACAGGATCATTTTCAAATAATAAAACTGTAAACAATAAAAATGTTCGGGACCTGACTCCAGATCAGTATATCGAGAAACAGACTGGAATCGATACTTATTTTTACCGTGTTGGAAATGACGAGACATATTCTAACAATTCAACTACTTCAAATGAATTTAAATTAGATGTCACTTACCAAATCAATAATCTCCATCATTTAAAATCAGGATTAAATTATACTCGGCACCATCTTTCAATTTATAATATTGAGGAACCCTGGCAGGGCGGAGCCAATTTTGTAGAAGATTCCACATTTTATCCTATTGAATCATCATTCTATTTTCAGGATAAAATTGAATACGATTTTCTAATTATGAATATCGGTATTAGATATGACAATATCAACCCGAATATTGGTATGTGGGAGGATGTGCGATCATTTGGTTCTATCGATCCTGAGACAAATGAGATCAGCTATTCACCTATTGAGAATGTTCCGTCACAATCAAAGTGGAGTCCAAGGTTTGGAATTGCCTATCCTGTAACAGATAAGACTGTATTTCATTTTTCGTATGGTCATTTTTTCCAATCTCCTTCTTTTGATGCAATGATTCGCAATCCAAGAAAAACAATTTATGATTGGGCCTTTATAGGAAATCCGAGGGTCAAACCGCAAAAAACAATATCCTTTGAAACGGGTATTAAACAGGAATTGAGTCATCATTTTGCTTTAGAAATCACCGCCTGGACGAAAGATATTCGCGACCTACTATCTGCTTTTGTTACTCGTCATTTATCTATACCTTATGTTGTGTTTATTAATGAGGATTATGCAAGTGTTAAGGGAATCGATTTATCATTCTTCACAAATTCTCCTGGTCTCCTGAGCGGATCCCTGGATTATACTTTATCAGTTGCCCGAGGGAATAATGCAACACCCCTTCAAGGGTACTTTTCTGCCTATGAGGGGGAAGAAATACCTCATCAGGAATATTATCTTGACTTTGATCAGCGCCACCGGATATCAACAAATTTAAACCTCTTGTTCCCAGAAAAATTTGGACCTGACTTTCTTGGATTTTATCCACTTGAGAATTTAAACACCAATATTCTAATCAATTCTGCCAGTGGTCTACCATATACGCCTTATGTTGATCCAGGAATTCGTATTGATAGAAATTCAGAACGAAAACCCTGGACATTCACAATTGATCTAAAGGCAAAAAAATCCTTTCAAACTGATTTAGGAAAATTAACTGTCATCCTTGAGATAAAAAATCTCACCAATTATGAAAATATTAAATTTGTATACTCTCGAACCGGCGACCCCTTTGATACTGGCGGTTATAGTGTAGGATCTAATGATAAGGATTCTGACTATAACCCCTCCCATATCAGTCCCGGCAGAGAGATATCCATTGGATTTAGATTGGACTTAGATTAATGCAAAAACTCAGATATATAGTTCTATTGATAATTATCTTAATTGCAACGGGTGTGAATACACTTATGGGAGATGATAATTGTAATATTTGTCATAATTCACAAGAGCCAAACCTGCAGCCGCTTAATAGAGATATAGGTTTTCACCCAAAAGCAGTGGGTGTCATGGATAAAGGTCAATTACAAAACAATACCAGTAATTTTGGCGATTTATCGGACTTCCACACTTTCTTTACGAATGCTGCCCACTGGCCAAGATCAGCCCCTTATGAGCGACAATATGCATTTGGTGTTGGATTGGTCATTGGTATTGATAGTAGTAATGTTATTGAAACTGTGACTCAAACCTCGGCAATTGTACAGGATTGGCTTCCCCCTGCTGATGCCATAGGTAAGTATTTTTCCGGTGAAATTACTGGATCTGATGATACACCTTTCCAGGCAACCAGTGATTTCCGAGAAACCTGGCCTTTTGGCTATTATGATAATAATGACATATGGGTCCCAACGCCTGATGAGAGACAATGGCCAGGATTCTATCGGGTGGATATTATGCATGAAGATTTCCCAAATACTATTACGGAGATTGAAAATGAATTTTCTTCAGATAGAGATGTGTTTTCCACCTATAATGACAGCAATAATCCTTTTGGTAGTCATGGAATCGTTGTTGAACAATCAGGTTATAGTTATGGTCGCCCCTATGCAGAAGATTTTATTTTCTGGGAAATGAATGTAACAAATACTGGTGAAACTGATCTTGAAGATATTTATATTGGATATTATGCCAAATTGCGACCTGATTATGATAATCATGATTATCTGAATTTTATTGACACTGATAACGATGGACAGAAAGATTTTGTTTATGTTTATGATATAAATAATCAAAATAACGGAGCATGGGCGAAAACAACCGATCCATTGGGTATTATCGGTATTCGTGTATTCGATACACCTGGACAGATGGGTATCAATAATTTTCATCATTTTGGCAGAGGAGTTTCTCCCAATAACGACGAGAAGTTTTGGGCATTGATGACCAGTAATATAGATGCTCCTGTACTGGCAGATAGCAGTTTAGGCTTATTTTTTCATGGAGCTGATCAACATATTGATAGTACTTCGCCTGATTCATTGACTACCTGGTACCCTCCCAGTGAATTTGAAGAGATTGGTGCAGATTTGGAAGGTGATGCAGTAAATTTTCTTATATCTAGTGGACCATTTACATTGCCTGCGGACTCATCTGTAATTATTTCTCTTGGCATGATTATGGGAGATGCAGGAACCATTCCTTCTCAACCTGACACTACCGATCTGATGCAGAATGTTAGAATGGCAAATGATATGTATGATTTATATTTTCAAGGATCTGCAGCGCCGCAAGCTCCCATTGTCAATGCCGTCGCTAGCGATCACAGCGCGACAATTTTCTGGACGGATTACCCCTCTGAACAATCGATTGATTTTCTTACGGGGAAAATGGATTTTGAAGGATATAAAATTTTTCGAAGCAGTGACAAAGGATTAACCTGGGGAGAACCCATTACCAATGTATATGGTGATGTTGTCAGTTGGGTTCCTTTGGCCATTTATGATTATACTTTAGATGAAGATCTCTCTCTATATGAAAATGATATCTCAGGTGTTGACCCAGCTTTTCCACAGTTATTAGGAACAAATAGCGGTCTAGCCCACACATTCAGAGATTCTAATTTGGTAAATGGTCTCGAGTATTGGTATTGTGTCTCGGCATTTGATACTGGAAATCAACAACCCGAAAATCTGGAGCAATCCTATTTAAATCCCCTAGGTGCCTCAACAATAGAATCGCACACTGTTTCCGTGATACCGGGGGTTAAGGCAAATAATATTTCCGATCCTGATATTACCGATGGGAATCTTCAGCCAGAGGGTGGAATATGTGATGGTATTGTATATCTCGAGATCATTGAACCTGAAAATATTACCGGACACGATTATATAATTTCTTTTAATGATACCTATCAAATAAATGGAGCTGATACAACATTTGGCATAGGTTTTACTCTTATTGATACAATTGCAGGGAGTATACTTTTTGAAGATCATCCGTTATCCGATGTCTCAGGAGATAATTTACCTGTAAAGGACGGATTTAGATTAACCATTCAACACTCCCCTACTGGGATTCGCTCATTTGGCTGGACCGAAGTGTATGGTGACACATGTACATTTGATTGGAGATACGAAAGTATTGACCCTTCTCAAGGTCCACAGTTAATCCAAAAAAATATTACAACTTACGATGATTGGCAAATCACTGTGGACTATGCTGGCGATGACTCATTATATTGGTATGATATGTTCTCAGGTGGAATGCAAAATGACAAGCAACATGTTCCAATAAAAATAGAGATAGTCTCAGATTTGAATAATCCCATTGATGTGACTGCTGAGTCAGGGTTAGGAGAGTTCGCGATTGGAGCACCAGATTTCTACCGTGATCAGTATTATAGTTCCTTAGGCTGGGATCTTGAACCGGGCGGCAAAGGATATAATGCAGCAAGTCCAGGATGGTATAATAAACATGTAGATGTCCTCATTTTGGAAAAAATTGATCTCTATCCATCTGGAGATACAATTCCCAATTATATGTATTTATTCACCAATAATAAACCAGATTCTTCCCTCTATTATTCTCCAGAGACCAACTCTAACGATTGGCTTGTTGTTGATGCAGCTCAACCTTCTCAGGATGATGTATTCACAATCGTTACATTTAAAACATTTACACCTGGAATAACTTACTCCTTTAATACAACAGCGCTTCAAGTATTATCAGCGGATGAATTGGATGATGATCCATTTGCAGATTTGAGAGTTGTACCAGATCCATATATTGTCACCAATGCCTGGGAGACAGGTGAGTTTGGAAAAAAACTACAATTCAATCATTTACCGAATAAATGCACTATAAAGATATTTACACTCAATGGCGAACCGATAGCAACGGTAAATCATGACTCACCCACCGGGTATGAATTTTGGGATATGAGAACATATAATGATCAATTTATTGCCCCAGGTGTGTATTTGTATCATGCCTTTACCACTAACGGCGATAAAGCATTAGGAAGGTTCCTGGTAATAAAATGAAAAAATTACTTATAACATTCTCTTTCTGTGTAACCATACTTTTTGGTGAATTTGATAAAGTAGGTACCTCAACTGCCCAATTTCTAAAAATTGGTGTTGGAGCAAGAGCCATCGCCATGGGAGGTAGTTATGTTGCAATGGCTGATGATGGGTACTCACATTATTGGAATCCTGCCGGTATTGTCAAAATTGATGGTATAAGTTCATCATTTAGCCATACAAATTATCTGCTTGATATTTCTCATGAGTATCTAAGCCTCACAGTTCCAGTTAACAATAATGGTGCTCTTGGTTTTTCGTTTTCAGCATTGAATGCTGATGAAAAAGAAGTCACTACAGTTGAAAATCCAGATGGCACTGGCCTTACGTACAAAGTAATGGATATATCCGCCGGCATAAGTTATTCCCATCAATTAAGCGACCGCTTATGTTATGGCATTACCGCTAAATATATTCGTCTTTCCGCCTACCATGAAACAGCAAATTCTTTTGCGATTGATATTGGCTCCATTTTAGATACTGGTTATAATGGGTTAAAGATTGGAATGGCTTTGACAAACTTTGGCGGTAATTTAAAATATGAAGGTCGGGATCTCATTGTAAAAGCAGATTCAAATAATAATATTGAAGGCAATTATTTATCCGATGCTAATCTGCAAACTGAGGCATGGAGACTTCCATTGATGATTCGTATTGGTGTGGCTTTTGATCTTACCGGTCCTGAAAATGCTTTCTTCCTCGATCATGCAAACAGAATTTCTATTTCTATGGATGCCGAGCATCCCAATGATGCATCAGAACATGTAAATCTTGGTGTTGAATATGGTTTGATGGAGACTTTATTCTTACGTGTTGGTCATAGATTCAACTATTCAGAAGATGAAACCACTTTTGGGGCTGGAATTAAACTTCCCCTTGGCGGGGATAATAATCGCATATCAATTGATTATGCCATACTTCCAATTGGACCATTTGGCAACACATCTTATTTGTCAATTGAATTTAACAGCCTTTTCTAAATATTATTCCTGTTTGGTTTTCCCTCCTTTTAGAATAATTGACATTATCTGATAGTGGTTAAGCAAGACCCTATGATGATGGTTCTCAAGTACTAAATGAAGTTGAAACATAATAATATTTACCAAATTCATTAAATTATTTTTGTTCGATTATATTTTACATATAAATTATCAGGCTAAATAAGTGCAAAAAATAACATTTTAAGGATTAAAATTTATACATGAGTTCAAACCCATCCGTTCAAAAACGTATTCGTCAGGCTGATAAAGCCAATGAGAGAAATAAGCATAATAAATCAAAAATGCGAACTGCAATCAACAAAGTATTGAAATCTACCTCTAAGGAAGAAAGCTCTGTCCTTTTGAAGGATGCCATATCAATTATTGATAAAGTTGTGACCAAGGGTGTAGTGCATAAAAATAATGCAGCCAATCAAAAAGCCCGAATTACAAACCATGTAAACAATCTCTAAATATTCGGTTTTAATTTTAAAAGGGCTGGTGGATTTCTCCATCAGCCCTTTTATCTTCCTTCCAAAAACTTTCTTATTTCTCTATTCTAATATATCATTCTTAAGGTAGTCTATATTTATTACCTTGGTTTCTGATAATTTGGTGATTCTTTTGTTATATTCACGTCGTGTGGGTGGCTTTCCTTCATGCCGGCAGAAGTAATCTGTATAAATTTTGCTTTCATAGGAAATTCTTCAATATTCTTCACACCGCAATAACCCATTGATGATCTTATTCCACCTATTAACTGGTGAACAGATTCTCGGACAGAGCCCTTGTATGGCACCATTCCTTCAATTCCCTCCGGGACCAGTTTTCCACTTTCCACGTCTGTCTGAAAATATCTATCCTTACTCCCATGTTTCATAGCACCGATTGAACCCATGCCACGATAGGCCTTAAAACTGCGGCCATCGTATAGAATCTTCTCACCAGGACTTTCATCTGTACCGGCAAATACTGAACCCAGCATGACCGTTGATGCACCGGCGGCAAATGATTTGGCCGCATCACCCGAATAGCGCATCCCGCCATCCGAGATGATTGGAATACCTTTCTTTGCAGCAATTTTCACAGCATCCTGTACTGCAGTAAGCTGTGGTACACCAACACCGGCAATTATACGAGTAGTACATATTGAACCAGCGCCAATTCCAACTTTTACGGCATTTACTCCCTGATCAATGAGAATTTCAACAGCCTTGGATGTAGCTACATTTCCAGCAATGAGTTGAACATGAGGGAATTCAGTTTTGACTTTTGATACCATGTCTATGACACCTTTTGAATGACCATGGGCAGTATCAATTACCAGCACATCCACTTCCTTGTTGACAAGTGCACCAGCTCTATCAATGGTCCCGTGGTTGACTCCGATAGCTGCTCCAACAAGTAATCTCCCATGTTTATCAACTGCTGCATTTGGATGATCTACTTTCTTCAAGATATCCTTAACAGTAATCAGGCCACACAATTCTCCAACATCATTAACAACAAGCAATTTTTCAATTCTATTTTCTTGTAATACTTTTTTCGCTTCTTCGAGAGTTGTTCCCTTTTTTACAGTAACTAAATTCTCACTGGTCATCCGATCACCAATTAGAAGATCTAAATCATTTTCAAATCTGATATCCCGGTTGGTTAAAATACCAGTTAATTTTCCATTATCAACAACTGGGACTCCTGAAATTCTATAGCTTCTCATTATGGCCATAGCATCTCTGATAGTTTTGTTTGAGGGTAACGTAATCGGGTCAAGTATCATACCACTTTCAGATCTTTTTACTTTGTCTACTTCCATTGCCTGTTTGTCAACAGACATATTTTTATGAATAATACCCATTCCCCCTTCACGCGCCATGGCCACAGCCATTCTACTTTCGGTTACCGTATCCATTGCAGCACTTATGATAGGGATATTTAAACTAATCCCCGATGTAAGTTGAGTTTTTAATGTAACCTGTCCGGGAAGAATTTCCGAATACGCCGGAACCAGGAGAACATCATCGAATGTAAATGCTTTTTTCATTTTTTTAATATTCCCATAAAAAATAATTAAATTATTGTGAACATGAAAATTATTTATTTACCCTTTACTTTATTCATTTCACCAATCGCCACATAGACTCCAGTATGCGTACAGGATAAGCGATTATTCGACCATACCTCAGACTGCAGGATAATCCGAGCCTTACCAAACTTAAAGAGTGAATCTTTAAATCTTATCCAATCTTTTACATCCTTTAATTTACATGTGGAAGTGAATTCCCCGTTTACAGGTGCATGGTAATTTATTTGACTTTTTTGGACAACCAGATTATAATTTTTAGTTATTTCATCTAGTTTATAATGAATTAATGTCCAACATGAAAGAATCGCTAAAGAAGATAAACTACCGCCAAAAGCAGTATCTTTGTGATTTATATTAGGGCTCAAAGGAGATGTGAGTGAGACTGTCTTTGAATCGATGAAACTCACGGTAATACCCATGGCTCTGGTGATGGGAATTTCTTTATAAAGATAGGCAGTTAACTCTTTCAAATAGGTAATTGGTCTTTATCGATTCTTTTTATTTGAACCTGTTAACAGATCTTTCAAGAAATATTCTGTTCCAATGATTATCAAAAATACCGGCCAAATCCGTGACCAGTGCCATCCAAACAACATGACGCATCCAACAAACATGATAGTTATACCGCTGGCAAATCGATCAATTATTCTCCGAGTAACAATGTTTTCATCCATAAGTGATTTAAAAGCACTGCCGATTGTAGCTAATCCGGGTAAAACAATAAATAACGCCCACCAATTTTCCATTTCAGGTATATATCCGGATTTTTCAAGTAGAAGGTAAATCCCAAGTAAAACAAGCAGCGCGCCCGTCCAGTATCGGTTTTCTTTTTTGGAATCATTGCTAATATTTATCTCTATTTTGGTATTTCGGTCATTCATCTTACCTCCGAATTAAGATAGTTTAATTTACGCGATTTCCAATTGGTTTATAAAAAGATATGATCGATAATATGACAGTCAGTTTGGAGATTTGTTATTCCAGACTGCCAATCTCAGATTCAACGCCCTCCAGAATTTCACAGCTTTTTACTAAATTTTTCATGATCGTATGATCTTTATATAGCGGACGATCCACATCTAGATACTCAACATATTTTCGAATAATTTCTTTTGCTTTTGTGACTCCTTTACCAAATTTATATTCCCTGAAATCCAATGCCTGGGCAGCGGCCATAAATTCAATTCCCAATATGCCATAGGCATTGTCGAGAATTTGGAAATTTTTGATGGCGGTATTCATCCCCATGGATACAAAATCTTCCTGATCGGCAGCAGCTGGGATTGACTGAATTGATGCTGGGGCAGAAAGTATGCGCTGTTCAACAATCTGTGTATCTGCTGTATATTGGCTGAGCATCATTCCAGAAAACATTCCGGCTCCTTTTGTGAGGAATGCTGGCAGACCAACACTTAAGGCAGGATTATTTAGTCTATTCATTCTTCGTTCAGATATAATACTAACCATAGTGACGGCAACTCCCATGTTGTCCATAGGCAGCGAAACAGGTGTACCCTGAAAATTTGCCCCGGATAACTGGAGATTTTCATCAGGGAAAAATACTGGATTATCACCAACGCCATTTAACTCAATTTCAACTTGTGATCTGGCATAAACCAATGCATCATGAGCAGCACCAATTACCTGTGGTGTTGATCGCATGGAGTAGGCATCCTGCACTTTACAGGCAATTCGATTATCAGCAAGATCACCATCTGAAACCATTTTCATGATACTTGCCGCACTTCTAATTGCCCCGGAGAATCCCCTAGCAATATGCAGTTTTGGTGAATAGGGTTTCATATTTGCTTTTAGTGCTTCAAGAGACATTGCACAAGCTATCTCTGCCTGTTTAAACCAGCGATTTGCATCATAAAGAAAAATTGCACTCATGGCTGTAAGTAAATTTGATCCGTTTATAAGAGCTAAACCATCCCTTGCCTCAAGACCAGGGACTGGAATTTTTGCCCGTTCCATTGCTTCACTACCGTCATACAATTCACCTTTGTAGTAGGCCTGTCCTTCACCCATCATCAGTAATGCTACCTGGGACATTGGAGCTAAATCACCGCTGGCACCAACTGATCCCTTTTGGCAGACAAATGGTGTGACACCTTTATTCAGCATCTCAACCAGGGTTTGGGTAATAATGGGGCGAACAGCTGACATTCCATGAGCATGCACATTTATTCTGCCTGCCATTGCTCCACGAACATATTCGATAGGCGCTGGATCGCCAATACCGGCAGCGTGATTATAAATCAGATATTTTTGAAAGTCCTTAACCTGATCATCAGATAATACCACTTCAGAAAATTCACCAATGCCTGTGTTCACTCCATACATAATCTCACGGGCATCAATTTTTCGTTCCAACATATCTCTGCAATTAATCATTTTTAATAATGAATCAGGATGTATTGAGACCGGTTCATTAAATCTGGCAATCTTTACCACATTTTCTATCGTTAGATTTTCGCCATTAAGAACAATAGGCATAATCATTCTCCCAAATTATTTTATACTGATATATATATCTATACTTTTGCATGTAGCAGTATCATTTAATTCTTTAAAAATTTTCTTGAAGCCCTGATAACTGAATCAATCATGGTATATTTCTGACTCTCCACAGGGAGAGAATCCAACATAACTCTGCCATATCTGGATTTATGCAATCTTGGATCTGTTATGACACATATACCGGTATCATTCAAACTCCGAATCAGACGACCGAATCCCTGTTTCAATTTGACAGTTGCATCAGGCACCTGGAATTCCATAAATGCATTTCTGCCACTGCTGGTAAACTCATCTATTTTTGCTTTTACAATAGGATCGCCTGGATTGGCAAAGGGCAATTTGATAATAATCAGCATCTTGAGATTATCTCCGGGAAAATCTACACCCTCCCAAAAACTGGTTGTACCAATCAGGATAGCCCGTGGATTGGATAGGTAACCCTGTATTAATGCCTGCCTGCCTTTTCCTGAATTCTGGACAAATAATTTTCGATCTTCATCACGTCCAATAGGCTGAATCAAAAATTCCTGCAGCATCCGTGTCTGAGCATAAGATGTACATAGTACGAGCATTCGGCCATGAATCTCCCGACTGAGTGTATCAATATGATGGGCAACGCCATGTAGATATTCTCTGGACTGCACAGCGGCATTTCCTGTCCCGATAAATAATTTCACCTGATCTTCGTAGGAAAATGGTGAGTAATATATTTTTTCCTGAATCTGTTTCTCATGATCGATAAGATTTATACCAAGGCAGGTTTTCAAATATTCAAATTGATCTTCCACTGTTAATGTGGCTGAGCAGATTAAGCCACCTGCTTTTCTGGCAAGGATCCCCTCCGATATGAGATGACTCACATCTTTTGGCGCGCAATTCAGGTTGGCTTGAATATTATCCCGCTGTTTTATAAATGATGACCATACAACATCCTGGGAATCTATATTGGTAACCCTCTGCAATATAGTGATTAATGCGGATAATTTTTCCTGGATAAGGACGGATTCCTGAGATACAAAAGATAGGCTCCTATCATCAATTTCTTCTAATGAATTGACAAGTAAATCCAAAGACCGTCCAAAATCTGTTAAGCTATTTATAATTCTGGCAGGGTCCGGATTGATGTCGGCAAATTCTAAATCGCCATTTGTATAAATCACCCGATACTCGTATTGAGGATGCTCCTGCATCCCTGCTTCTTTGGAAGATGCATATTCACGGAAAAAGGACGAAATTATTATACTTAGCCGATTGGATTCCTCAATCAATTGTTCATAAATATTTCCAATTACCTCACTATCTAAAGCCATTTCTCTTAATGAGGTATTGTATTTTGATTCTTTATTTGAAAATACTTTCAGGATATCATAAAAGGAGTAATCTGAAATTCTGTTTATTAATTGATCCCGCGCCGCCTGTTCAAGATTATGTCCCTCATCAATGACGAAAGAATAGGTATCGGGTAAATTTGACATCTCCTGAAGAAAATCTATTAGGAGTAATGAATGATTCACAACAATGATATCTGCCTTATGTAGATATTCGCGTATTCTCCCAACAAAACAGCCATCATGCTGTCGGCATCGGAAGGTAGTACAATAGCCTTTTTCACTCCGAATCATGCCCCAAATCTTTGATGCAGTCCGAATTTTAAAACCATGACAGTCACTAATATCTCCAGTCTCAGTATAATGTCTCCAAATAAGGACAGGTAGTATATTTTCACAATCTGATTTATTGAGATAGGTGCTACTATTTGATAGTAAATGTTCAAGCCTTGTCAAACAGATGTAATTATTTCTGCCCTTTACCAGAATGGCAGAAACATCCATATCAATAATTTTTGCCAGTTTAGGAATATCTTTATAAAATAACTGGTCTTGAAGATGTTTTGTGTATGTGGATACCAGTAAAGGAATATCAGTCTTTTTACGATGTAGTATACCAGCAGTTAAATAGGCTAGAGATTTCCCAAGACCTGTACCGGCTTCGGCAAGTAATAAAGAATTTTCATCAAATGACTGGAAGGTATCTTCTGCAAGATCTACTTGCGATTGCCGTGTTTCATAACCGTCCCACTTTTGAGCAATGACCCCGTCTTCAACCATCCACTCTGAGGGAGAATTCATTACATTTTGATTTCCATTTTCAGCCTTATGATCAAAGATAAAACTTTTCATTTCTTTATGAATCACAGATTTGATGAGGCCATTTACCATTTTCAATTCTGAAGAAACATCTACAATATGCTTGAATAGGTATAAATTATAGATATCTGAATGTTTAACCGTATTATAAACATCTTGAATAATTGCCAAGGGATATGAGGCTACTTCGCGCACAAGTTTGACAAATATTTGACCGGTATTGAGTGTATCTGCAGTGGCTCGGTGGGCATTGCCAGTATCCAACTGAAAATATTGACTCACCGCACTTAGAGTAAACTCGTGATGGAAAAAAAGAAATGGCCTGGCAAGAATTAACGTGTCATAAGCATGATTTTCCAGTTCTGGAATGTTTGCCAAAGAGAAACGATGATTGATAAATCTTAAATCGAAACCGATATTATGTCCGATAATTGGGCTATGGCCAATAAAATCCCGCAATTCATTTAATACTTCATCAATAGCAGGGGCATTTTTCACCATGCCATTAGTTATACCGGTTAATTCAACGATATTGGCAGGGATGCGCATAGCAGGATTAATCAGTGTCGTATAATTGGTTTTTGGTTTCCCATTTTCAAAGCGATAGGCAGATATTTCGGTGATTCCATCATTCCTCGGATCAAGCCCTGTAGTCTCAAGATCAAGTACTACAAAATCTGTAAGATGTAGATGGCTGAGTACTTCTTTAAATTCCAAATCAGACTCCTGCGAATACTTTTACAACATCAAAGATCAATGATGGTTTTTTCATCACGCATGCTTTGAAGATCTGAGTTAATGTTCTGTCTCCTTCTGGAATTTTGGATACCTTTTTGGCAATTCCATCAAGATCTTCATCGGTGAGAGCGCTGATAACTTCTTTTATTTTATAAAAACGGTTATGGGTATCACCAAAATCCTTCTTTAATTTTGAATTATATTTATCAAGGAAGGATTTAGAATAATCAGATTTATTTATTGATTCAGCAGCTACAGTCCCACCAATTGACCCACCCTTCATGGCGGAAACAATACCACCGCCAGTCATTGGATTCACATGATGACCGGCATCGCCGACGAGAATAATTCCGTTTCTAACTGCATCCTTTATTGGCTTAGCACAAGGCACTCCGCCACACATTGATGTTAGGATTGAGACATCAGGATAATTTTCCTCGATGAATTTATCTAATAACTTTTTTGGATTTACATCTTTTGAGTAAGCCCCGCTAATTCCCAATCCAATATTTGCAGTTGTGGGTCCTTTGGGAAATAACCATAAATAACCTCCTGGCGCATACTCCTGTCCCACATAAAAATCTATGCGATTTTTTTTAAGGGGCACATTCGCTACAGTATACTGCATACAGGATTCCATATCCTTCATTTTGATTTGAGTTCTTAATCCTGCCCATCTACCGACGCGGGATTCAAGGCCGTCAGCAGCGATGACAATTTTAGAATATATATTTTTCTGCTCACCGAGGTGATTTACTTTTATTCCGCAAACTGCATCATTTTCAATGATTAGTCCATTCACATAAGCCTTTGTGAAAACATCTGCTCCTGCATCTGCAGCCATTGTGCATAAATCATAATCAAAAATTCTTCTATGCAGGATGAATCCTTTTTGACCGCTAAATTCAGTGTCAATTTTTGTACCATTTGGCGATATAAGTCTAAATTCCGTAATTGTGGCTGCTATCCAATTAGGTCGAATATCAACAAATTGTTTTAAACCCAGTTCTCCTATGGCTTCACCACAACGGACAGGGTATCCAATATCGCGATCCTTTTCCATGATGCACACTGAAGCACCACCTTCAGCGGCCTTTAGTGCAGCCATGGATCCAGCAGGACCACCACCAACAACAATTACATCATATCTGTTTTTCATATCTTCCTTCTAATACATCTATCGGACAAATTTGGACACAAAGGTCACAATCAATGCAAATGTCATTTCTTATGTCAATGGATGCTTCTTTCAAATCGATACAGTCAACTGGGCACACAGCTACACATGTACCACAGAAATCGCATTTATCCGGGTGGATATAAATCAAAATTTCATTCCCTGTACATCAATCATTATTCCTCGACTTCATCAACAAGAAATGTTGGGTAATGCAAATTGAAGCGATGCCAATAATAATATTTACTGAGATAGAATACAACCAGCACAGCAGGCAGTAATAAAGGATAGACAGTAAACAATAAAAACGCCAAAATGAAAATGGAATATCTTATTGCGCGCAGTACATCTTTGTTCTGATTTCTAATTAAGGCAACAACATAAAATGGGAAAGACATGATAGCGGAGGTTGTGCTCACCGGGTCATCATATGACCAGCCAAGCCAAAAAGCAGCCAGTACCATGGTTCCAGCCAACGCTATGGTGGTTCTCAACCCAAATTTCACCGGGAATGTAATGGCACCAGTTGGTTCATCTCCATCCATATCAGGTATTGTCGTTAATAGAGAGACTGCAGTGTAACATAATAAATACGGTATGGAAATCAAAAGCATCTCCAGCCAGCCGAAATTCATAAACGAAAGACCCTCTGATGATGCAACATGTATCCAGCCAGCGCTGTACAGAATTAATCCTGCCATGGAATTTGCAAACATACCAAGTAATGGTTTCTTTTTCCAGTGAAATGGTTTGATATTATATAAATACCCCCAGAACAGGAATAACAATCCACCCATAATCAGGGCCATATAACCTGATATTAATAAGAAAATAAACCCGACGATTAACGTCATCTTTTGAATTTTCTGGGCAAGTTCAATATGAACTTTTTTACCCACAAGAAATAGCTTCTGGTTTAGGGCATCACTTTCCATATCCTGTATTTGATTGATGATAAATGTACTTCCTGAAATAAGCGTAATGCCTATAAACAATGCCAGTGTAAAAAAATCGAAATCTGATAGCCAAACCTGGTATCTGCTGATATTCATGATTGATGCCGTCATCCCAGCAGTCACCATGACCCAAACCGGAAAAAACAATGTTGGTCTGAGCAAAAATAAATTATCCAAAAATGGGACAATATTTTTATGAACTGGATTTTTTAAAAAACGTATTATCATTCTTCTCCTTGAATCGGTAATGGGTAATCCCCTGAAAAACATGCTGTACAATAATGATCAGGCTGATCTACTGATTTCAGCAATGCCTCTAATGACATATAATTGAGAGAATCCACCTCAATGATTTTGCGAATTTCATCGACCTCATTATTATTGGCGACAAGCTCATCGTGAGTTGGGAAGTTCATTCCATAAAAACATGGATTCTTTACAGGTGGGGAGCTAATACGTACATGTATTTTTTCCACACCTGACTCCTTTAATAGTTTTGCCAATTTTCGCAATGTTGTACCCCGGACAATTGAATCATCCACTACAACTACTTCCCTACCTTCAAGAACACCTTTAACCGTATTGAATTTGAGGCGGACTGACAGATCACGAAGCCTCTGATCGGGAAAAATAAACGTTCGTCCTACATAATGATTTCTGATAAGACCAATTTCATATTTGATATTTGATCTACTCGAATAACCTAATGCACAGGTATTGCTTGAGTCTGGAACAGATAATACAATATCTGCTGTGGGAGCAGGACTTTCATCAGCCAGGTTTTTCCCGAATTTTCGTCGAATTTTATCAACATTTTCAGAAAATATTTTAGAATCTGGTCGTGAAAAATAAATATATTCAAATATACAATGCTTTGGAGTAAGGGATTCGGTGAATTGAAATGACTTAATAGTGCCACCATTAAGAACAATCATCTCACCTGGCTTGACTTCACGGACATATGTTGCACCAAGTAAATCTAAAGCACAGGTTTCTGACGCAAAGATATAGGATTCATTCAGTTTCCCCATGCAAAGTGGTCTAATACCACGTGGATCCCGGGCAACAATCATTTCATTTGGTGTTATCACCAGTAGCGAATACGCTCCCTGAACACTGTTTAACGCTTTGCTCAAACGTTCAGATATTGTGCCACCCACCTCACGAGCAAGTAAATGGATTATAAGTTCAGTATCAGTAGCAGTTTGAAATAATGATCCTGCTCGATGGAGTTTTTTACGGGCATGATCTATATTTACCAAATTTCCATTGTGGGCAATAGATATTTTTGTATCCTCAAGATTGAACATAAGTGGCCCAACATTCTTAACATCTGAATTACCAGTTGTAGAATAACGAGTATGCCCAATGGCCATATTTCCTTTTAATCCTTTGAATATCTCGCCATCAGAAAATACTTCTGAAACCAGACCTTCCCCCATATGGCGACTCAAAGAAATCCCATTGGCTGCGACAATGCCAGCACCCTCTTGCCCACGGTGCTGCTGGGCGTATAATCCCATGTAAGCGAGTGTTGAAGATTCAGAATTATTATAAATTCCAATTATTGCACACATTTATTCATCCAGTTCTTCTTTCAAGGGCACTACATCAGGTGTAATTATATCTGTATCCCGATCCGGTAATTTTTGTGGAAATGTTGAAAGCTGCGCATCCACATATGCATCTAATATTCCTATAACATACAGACCAAAAATCCACCAGCCATATGTATTTCGTTTTGTGATATTATCGTTTTTTGCATAATCATTGAATTTTGAAACTGCATAAACCTGAGCACCAATTATCCCCGTGGCCTTTATGTACTTGCCATTATATATTTGACCTAACCCCGGTACAAAGCCCAATTTCCAGGCAAGTTTTGGATCCTTAATTTTTGTTGAGTCAATATAACTCTCCTGTCCAACTAGAAATTGCAGAAACAACAGGCTAAAAATAATTAATCGCTTACTAATCATCGATCACACCAATTGCTTCAATCTCAACATTTACATTTTTGGGTAATGCAGATACTTCCAATGCAGAACGTGCCGGTGGGTTCTCCGGAAAAAATTCTTCAAAAACTGTATTCAATACATTAAACTGTGAGAGATCAGTAAGAAATACCGTCAGTTTTAAAATGCTATTTAAGGAGCTTCCACCAGCTTCTAAAACACCTTTTACATTATCAAGTACCTGGCGGACCTCATTAGAAAAATCATCTGTTACCATCTCTCCGGTTATTGGATTAATGGCAATCTGACCTGATGTAAATACAAGATTGCCGACCTTGGAGCCCTGAGAATACGTTCCAATAGCTGCCGGCGCTTTATCTGTTTTTATTCTATTCATCATTTTCTCCCTCCAGACACCATAATGCCAATCCAATTTTATCGTTAAATTTTCGATGAATGCTTAACTCGGCAAGAAAAATCACAAATTCTCCGGCAGCAGTGATGGTTGCATCAAAAAGATGTCCACCAAATACCTGGAAACTTTTGTCACTGAAAGTTACATGACTGTGGATAAATTGGTTACCATCCTTCATTGTAATATTACCTGTTAGGCCAGTGAGTTCATATTCACCATCAAAGTTTTTTTCAATATATTTACGGGTCGGATAGTCATAATAACCCACGAGTATATCTTCCATTGCACCAATTCCCTGAATCCAACCTGATTCAAGATTTTCTTTCACAGCAATATTCTGCAGAGATTCATTTATTTTATCACCGCGATTGAGAGTAATAAATATCTTTTCGCTGTCAATTGTATATTGCATTCTAAATTATCATTTTTATTGTTTGTCGAAATTCCACCTTAAATCCGGTTCTCGATTTGCCTTTGTTTCATCTAATCGCCGCACTGGTGTGCTTATTGGTGCATTCCTCAATAATTCCGGATCTTCATCAATTTGCTTATCGATTTCTAATAATGCCTGAGCAAACTGCTCGAGGGTTTCCTTGGTTTCCGATTCAGTTGGCTCCACCATCATCGCCTCCGGTATATTTATAGGGAAGTATACTGTCGGTGAATGATAACCATAATCCAGCAGAGCTTTTGCAACATCCAGTATTTTTATTCCCCGGTTTTTCTGTCGAATTCCAGACGCTACAAATTCGTGAAGTGTGCCATCTGAATATGGAATATCATATTTATCAGAAATAAGACTCTTTAGATAATTAGCATTCAGTATAGCATTTTTTGTCATTGATATGAGCCCTTCATCGCCAAGTGTAAGGATGTAAGCCCAAGCTCTTACAATAATTGAAAAGTTTCCATAAAATGAATGAACGCGGCCGATCGAATCCGGCAAATCAAAATTCAGGTGATATTTGTCATCCTTAGTTTTTTCGATGGTGGGAACCGGAAGAAATTGTTCAAGAGTCTTGACTACTGCTATCGGACCAGAGCCGGGACCACCGCCGCCATGGGGTGTAGAAAATGTTTTGTGAAGATTGATATGTGTTATATCAAATCCCATATCAATAGGTCGGGAAATTCCAATCAGGGCATTTAAATTTGCACCATCCATATACATAAGACCACCAGCTGCATGGACAATGTCAGTTATATCGGTAATTTGGTCTTCGAATAATCCAAGAGTATTTGGTTGGGTCAGCATCATTCCAGCTACCTGATCATTCATTTTATTTTTCAGATCTTCGATATCTACTCTGCCACGGGAATCAGACTTAACTTTTTTTGTTTTATAGCCTGCCAGAATGACGCTGGCGGGATTGGTTCCATGAGCCGTTTCCGGGATGAGAATAAATTGACGGTTCTCATTATTTGCTTCATGAAACTTTTTAAATATTAATAAACCAACAAATTCTCCTTGAGATCCGGCGCTGGGTTGCAGGGTCGCTTTGCTCATGCCGGTAATCTTCAAGAGCATTTGTTCCAGCTCCCAATATATTCTCAATGCACCCTGGACAGATTTTTCCGATTGTAATGGATGCAGAGAAGATAAACCACCGCATGATGCAATTATATCATTAATTTTCGGATTATACTTCATTGTACATGAACCCAACGGGTAAAAATCATTATCAACATGATGATTCTTTACTGAAAGATTATTAAAGTGTCTGACAACTTCCGGTTCGGTTACTTCAGGAAGATTTGCCATTTTATCTCTTAATAAATGGGCTGGGATAAAATCAGATAATCTTATTTCAGGTACATCCGATTCAGGCAGAGCGACGCCTGTTTTCCCAGGTCTACTTTCTTTAAAAATAATATTTGTTTTTGGCATCATTTTTCTATTTTGCTTTTTTTTCTAATAATGATATGATTAGATTTTTACCAATTTTTAAGGCATCATCAATTTTAGTGATATCCCTGCCTCCAGCTGTAGCAAGATGTGGTTTTCCACCGCCACCGCCGCCCATGACCTTTCCTACTTCACGGACGATATTTCCAGCATTAACCACTTTTATTAAATCATCGGTAACAGCACACATTGCCATGGGTTTTCCATTTATGACCGATATAATAAGGACCACGCCTGATGGTTTAAATGATGTCCTGAAGGCATCTCCCATTTCTTTCAGGTCACCGACTTCATCCAATAATTCAACAATAAATTTTACCCCATTCACAACTTGACTTTGGCGAATTAAATCCTCAACATGATTCTTTTGTGAGCCCTTCTTAAATTCTGAAAGTTCTTTCCCCATACGTTTTTTTTCTTTAAGGATGCTGTCAATTCTTTCCGGTAGTTGCTCAGCAGATGTTTTTAGAAGATCTTTTAAATTATTGATAATGGATTCTTGCTCATGGATTAAATCGATCACTGCATTACCGGTGACAGCCTCAATCCTTCTCACCCCGGAAGCAAGAGCCGATTCAGAAACAATTTTAAATGCACCGATATCTCCAGTTCTCTCAACATGGGTACCGCCACAAAGCTCTTTTGAAAAACCAGGTACATCTACTACCCTAACCTCATCCCCATATTTTTCTCCAAATAGAGCTACTGCCCCATCCTCCCGGGCTTTATCAAAAGACATTACCTGGATATCTAGAAATGTATTATTTCTGATAGCAGAATTGACAATATCTTCAATCTTGGATAATTCTTTAATATCGATTCTCTCAAAATGTGTTAGATCAAATCTCAAACGATCCGGTCCCACATGTGAACCGGCCTGATGAACATGGTCACCCATGACCATTTTTAAAGCCTGCTGGAGCAGATGTGTGGCAGTGTGATTCAATCGAATACGGCTTCGCCTATTTTTGTTAATCTTGGCAACTACTTCAGTCTTGTTTTGAATATATCCGGATTTAATTTTCCCAAAATGAGATATATCTTCACCATTTTTGCGTGTATCAGTTATTTCAATAAGAAAATCATCCATTGAAATTGTCCCGGTATCCCCCACTTGGCCGCCCTGTTCGGCATAAAACGGAGTCCTATCCAAAACCAGTTCAATGTCCTCACCGTCTAAACGATATTTCCGGATTTTTGATGTGCATTCATCTTTGCCATAACCAACGAAACTATTTGATGGTCCTTTTGATACTTCATGCCATTCACCATCATCAAATGAATGACTAAAGCTACCTGCATCCCTGGCTCTCTGTTTCTGTTCGGTCATGGATTTCTCAAAACCTTCCTCATCCACGGAGAGACCCTTTTCCCTCGCCATCAATTCTGTTAGATCCAATGGAAACCCATAGGTATCATAAAGTTTGAAGGCATCAGAACCAGATATCTCATCGCCTGACATCAAATTTGAGGTAAGTTTATCAAATATCTCGATACCTCTATCCAACGTATCACTAAAAGAAATTTCTTCGGCTTTTATGACCTTTTCAATATGTTTTTTTCTGTCAACAAGTTCGGGAAATGCGTCACCCATCTCATCTACAAGGGTTGCAACTAATCTATAGATAAAGGGCTCATGCATGTTAAGAGATCTTCCAAATCGGGCAGCTCTCCTTAGGACCCGTCTGAGAACATACCCGCGGCCTTCGTTACCAGGTAAGGCTCCATCGACAATGGAGAAAGATAACATTCGCAAGTGATCAGCAATGACCCGATGCGGGATGCCGGTTTTTTCAAAATACTCTGCCCCGGTTAGTTCTTCAATTTTCTTAAGGATAGGTATAAAAATATCTGTATTATAATTTGAAGTCTCCCCATTCAGCACCGCTGTAAGTCGTTCAAACCCGGCTCCTGTATCTACATGTTTTGCCGGTAATTCATGTAGCTTACCTGATTGATCTCGGTTAAACTGGATAAATACCAGATTCCATAATTCGCGATATTCTGCCTCAACATTTACGCCGGAAGCATCCTGCTTTTCAAGATCACCAGTATAATAATGAATTTCACTACATGGTCCGCAGGGACCTGTGTCGCCCATTTCCCAGAAATTATCTTTATTTCCAAATTTTAGTATTCTATCATGATCAATATCAGTGACATTTCCCCAAATTTCTCCTGCCTCATCATCATCCTTATAAATTGTGACCCATAACCGGTTTTTGTCGATTTTCCAGGTTTCAGTTAATAATTCCCAGGCCCATTTAATCGCTCTTTCTTTATAATAATCACCAAAAGACCAGTTACCAAGCATTTCAAAAAAGGTATGGTGATAATCGTCTACACCTACTTCTTCCAAATCATTATGCTTTCCACTTACCCGAATACATTTTTGTGTGTTAACAGCGCGCCGAAATGCAGGATCTTCCTGACCTATAAAGATAGGTTTGAATTGGTTCATTCCAGCATTTGTGAATAATAATGTCGGGTCATCATTCGGCGCTACACTGGAACTGCGGACAAACTGATGTTCCCTTGCTTTAAAAAATTCTATAAATTCAGATCGGACTTCTTTGGATGTTTTCATTGAGTTGCTATCATTTCTTTATTAGAAGACCATCTGAGTTTCAAATTGAACTGAGGTAGATGATTCAAGTTTTCCATTCGCCAGCGTTTGATAAGTACGTCTTGCTTTATAGACAAGCATCACTCTTTCTGAAATTTCGACGCCAATATCATAACCAAGAATTGTTGAGCCTGAAGGATCAAATTTAAATGGGTTTGGCACATCACTTTGCTGATAAAAGGCTTCAGCCATTTTCACTTTTGGTATCTTTCCGGTATTGATTCTAACACTGGTTCTAAACATTTTATTATCATCATCGACGAAATCCTGTGAAGCATCATCCCACATCTCACCAGTCATATCCTGATAGCCTGCCGTAAAATGAAGAAATTCCATGATGGAGGCGTCAGCCTGAATATAAAATCCCTTTAATTCGCCATATTTATACAATTGACTTTCCCGCGTAATATACTTGCTCTCAGCAGAGTCATAGGCCATGCGTTCAATGTCATAACTGCGGTTCCAGTAGTTAAATAAAAATTTTCTGCTACTTTGGCGATATTCTGCCCTGAATGTTACAGGTCCCCAGGCAGATGAAATGCCAATGGGGACAAAACCATATCCAAGGGAAGAGTTTTCAGTATAACCAAGCGGTTTTTCAATATCTGTATCACCCATCAATTGGGCAAATTGTGAATATAAAGTAACTTTGTCATTTAGTTTAAAAGTAAGATCTACAGCTGCACCGGTAACGGGGTCATCATCTACTTCATTTGGGTTATATGGATTCATTAAAAAAGCTTCTAACATAGGTGAATTATCGATCCAGGCATCAAATCCGTCAGCAGTTCCATGTTCTTCTATATAGCCCGTCATTAACCCCTCTAATCGTTCTTCATTATTAAAATTCAGATTATCATCATCAGCATAGTCATCAAACACATCAGGATACCCATCAGAATCCCTGTCCATTAAGCCCTTATTCTGGTCCATGTCTGTCACAAGAGAAACACCAATAGCCAATCGTGGGATATAATCAAATGAGGCCCGCAGACCGAGAACTCCTGGTGTTCGTTTTAGATCACTGGCAATAGCTTCGAAACTCATCACATCTTTGCGAAAATTTAAATTTACACCGATACGTCGTACGGTTGGATATTCCATAATATTTGAATATCCGTCAACAAGTATTCCCTGTCCCAGTGTAATATTCGGCAATGCTCCGGCTCTGAGGTAAAAATCATCTGAGGGCTGTCCATAACGAAAATAGTATACTTTATCAAGAAGAGTACGGATAGTAGATTTACCATCTTTAAAATTCCAGGCATCTTTATACAAACCGCCATCTCCGTCAATATAGAGATAAATATCAAGACCCACCGCCATTTTGGTTCCAATAGGAATCTCAGGCCGAAATGAGATTTGGTTATATACCTTACCATCGATGGTTACGGTACCAAGAGCACCGGACATTCGTTCAGACGAGATATCCTGTGCCATGAGATATCCTGTAAATAAATAGAAAACTAAACTCAAGTATAATTTCATGTTCATGTTTTATCCTGTTTTATAGACATTTTTAGCTTAAAATTTATCTGTGATATCCTACCTCAACCAAACTTAAATTCAGCTGTTTTTACTTTATATTATGTCAGAATGTTGGTGCAGATTCAATGAGAGGATAAGTAAGCTCTCACAAGATCTTTATTGGTGGGATGTACATCGATTGAACTGCCACCCCATTGGAGAAAGCAGTTCAATTGATTATTGAGTATTATTCAGAGGCGCTTTCAACATCGATACCAAGATATCCTTTTACCTTGCTTTCGATGCTGTTGCAGACTTCAGGATTATCCTTCAAGAATTGTTTTGAGTTTTCCCGACCCTGGCCAATTTTTTTCTCTTCGTAGGAATACCATGCACCCATCTTTTTGACAATATTTCCTTCTACAGCAAGATCAATCAGGTCACCCTCATAGGATATCCCCAAACCATACATAATATCAAATTCTGCCTTCCTAAAAGGTGGTGCCATTTTATTCTTTACTACTTTTACCCGAACTTTGTTACCTACGACATTATCTCTGTCTTTGATCTGTGCAATCTTGCGGATATCCAATCTTAAAGACGAATAAAACTTTAGTGCATTACCACCTGTTGTGGTTTCAGGATTACCAAACATTACACCGATCTTCTGTCTTAATTGATTGATAAAGATTACTGTAGTTTTTGACTTGGACACAGTACCAGTAAGTTTTCTCAGGGCTTGAGACATGAGTCTAGCCTGCAGTCCCATATGGGAATCACCCATGTCACCGTCAAGCTCTGCTTTGGGTACGAGTGCGGCAACAGAATCGACGACGATTACATCCAACGCTCCACTTCTTACCAGGGTTTCGGTAATTTCAAGGGCCTGTTCACCAGTATCTGGTTGAGAAATGAGTAGATTTTCTGTGTCAACGCCAAGTTTTTTTGCATATACTGGATCCAGTGCATGCTCAGCATCAATAAATGCTGCAAAGCCGCCGCTCTTCTGGGCCTGAGCAACGATGTGAAGTGTGAGAGTTGTTTTTCCTGAAGATTCAGGTCCATACACTTCAACAACACGACCACGTGGAATTCCACCAATTCCAATGGCAGCATCTAATGATATTGACCCTGTGGATATTGTCTCCACGTTTACTGAAGGGGTTTCTCCCATCCTCATGATGGAACCCTTTCCAAAATTACGTTCTATCTGGGAAATGGCAAGATCTAAATTTCCTTCTTTCCGTTTACCTTTTTCCATTTTTCACCTTTCTTATTCTTTTCATTAAAAATACCTAATTCAAATACAGCCATTAAATCAGGGGATATTCTTTCAATACTGTGTACTTGGCCCCCTGCGGCAATAACTCACTCTGATATAAAAATACCTTATTAATCTCAAATTTTATTGGATCGTATTCGGCATTTAAAAAATGAGCCAAATCTATTTTCCATAATCTAGAATTCTTGTTAGATCTGCCAATAGTAACATGAGGTACATAGGGTTTATTATCTGGATTTTCTTTAAGATTATTCACTGAATTGTCTATTACTGTCTGGAGGGCAATAAGCGGATCTCGACCCTCAATAATGTCCATCCAGAAAATTCTTGGCTTTTCTGTATTTGGAAACACACCGGATTTTTCGATGGAAAGATTAAATCTTGATTGATTAATACTTTCAGCTAATACCGTATCCACTTTTTCAATTGCATTTGAAGATATTTGCCCAAGGAATGAAAGTGTGAGGTGAAGATTTCTACCAAAGACCCAGCGAATGTCTTCCTCAACTGCAGGTACAAGTGTTTTTAACATCATAATTCTGCTGCTAATTTCGGGAGGTACTGGTATCCCTATAAATAATCTTTTTGTATCTTGAATTTTTGAAGAATTGTCCATTTAAATATCAATACCGGATAAATTAATTAAAATTGAAAGTCAATCATACTATGTGGTTGAATACTTTTCCAACAGTAAAAGCCGCAGCATGTTTATCGCTGTTGCAGCAGTCATCTCACGATGAAGTTTTCTGTTTTTCAGAAAATTGAATTTTTTTACAATCACTCCATTTGCATCTGACATACCAATATAAACAAGACCTACTGGTTTATCTTCCGTTCCTCCATCTGGTCCGGAAATACCTGTTGTACTAATGGCGAAATCCGACCCGGTAATTTCTCTGATATTTAAGGCCATAGCTTTTGCTGTTTCTTCACTAACTGCACCTGCAATTTCGAGTGTCTCGGCAGGTACTTTTAATAAATCAATTTTTAGATCATTATGATAGGCAATTACTCCCCCAAGCAGAAATGCCGAACTTCCCGGCTGATCGGTGAATAGTTTTGATATTAAACCACCTGTACAAGACTCTGCAATTGAAATTGTAAACCCACTATCGATGAGCATTTGACCAGTCACTTCCTGGAGTTCACGGTCATCATCAGTAAAAATTATCGACTGCAACACTTTAGAAATCTCATCCTTTAGCTTCACCAATTTCTGTAAATCCGATGATAGATTTTTTAATCGGATATTTACGCCTTTATGAGATGGCAGGAATGCAACCTTAATATTATTTCCAAATTTGTCAATGACTTGTGATATCTTATCGAAAATTATGCTCTCACCCATTCCGGATGTTCTAATTGTAATGAATTGACTGTCATTGGGGCTTGTAAAATTTTCAGGCAGAATGTAGTCGGTCATCATTTTTTTCATTTCGACAGGGACGCCTGGCATAACAAATATCGTTGTTTTCCCTGAGTGGAGTTTCATTCCCAGGGCAGAGCCAATAGAATTTGTTATGGCTGTGCTGATAGATAGTATTGTTGACTGGCTTTTTAAGTTTGATGGAATCTTCCGACCACGTTGGCTGATCCATTTTAATAAGGATTCATGATGATCTTCAATGACATTCAAATCACATTTGAAAAAATCTTTTAAGGAATTCCTGGTGATATCATCATGAGTAGGACCTAGACCTCCAGTTATAAACACATATTCATATTCATTATCAAGCACATTATTTAAGGCGGAATGAATACCGGCATCCGAATCTGGAATGGCCAGCCGGAGTCCAACATCAACATGATGATGCGTCAGTTGTTTGGATATCCAATTGGAATTGGTGTCCAGGGTAAATCCCTGGAGTAACTCATCTCCGATAGTAATGATACAGGCTTTCAAAAAACCAGTCTTATGGCAACTATAGCTAAAAATGTTAGAATCCCAGCGGCAATATCATCCATCATGATACCGAGGCCACCATCGTAATCCTGCATGGAATCAATGAATCCAGGTTTTGTTATATCCAGGAGCCTGAATATAAAAAATGCTATCAAATAATAGATAAGAGAATGCGGGATGAGAAATAGCGATATCCACATCCCGGCGACTTCATCAATTACTACCTCAGAGGGATCTGAAGTGTTAGTCAGACGAGAATATTTATCTGAGATAAATATCCCGGCGATGCTGACAATCAATATAAGTGTAATTTGCAGGATAATATTTTCAGGCAAGTACCACCAGATAATTGCCGCTGCTGCACTACCCCAAGTGCCAGGCATAAACGGGAGATTCCCAGTATAAAACCAAGTTGCAAATAAGCGGATAAGATAGGTCATTTTTTAAAAAAGATGAGTTTCAAGGTACGGAAATTATAATAAAAATAGTGGATTCCCGTATATGCAGTGATAAGTGCAGTAATTGCCGATAGAAAGTATATTATCCTGAATTCTGTCATAAATGTTATATAATGTCCCATATCGTATGATTGGATCAGTAAGTAGAGCAGGATTATATGAATCACAGTAATCTGGACTGCTGTTTTCCATTTTCCCAATTTACTGGTTATCATGGTAATGCCTTTATATTCCATTACCATCCTCAATGCTGTAACTAATGCATCTCGAAATGCAATAAGTATAAGCATCCATAACATAACCTGTCCGGTCATCCAAAACGAAACAAAGGCAGAAAGGACAAGCAGTTTATCGGCAAGTGGATCCAGGAAAATACCAAGTTTTGTAACTAGGCCATGTTTTCGGGCATATTTCCCATCAAAAATATCCGTTAGCGAGGCAACAATAAAAATGACTAATGCAAATAATTTATTATGTTGTCCATCATTCAAAAGATAGTAAAGAAACAAAGGAGTCATTAAAATCCTGGTTATAGTAAGAATATTTGGTATAAACCTTCTGGACATTATTTTACAGATACCCTTTCACTAATTGATCTGGACAATGTGGCATCGTCAACAAACTCAAGGTGGCCGCCAACAGGGATTCCTCTTGCCAGTCGGGTGATTTTTATATTTTTTTCTGATAATAATTTTGAAATATACAATGCAGTAGTATCCCCTTCTATGCTTGTATTTGTGGCAATTATCACTTCCTCTACATCATTCAATCGATCTAACAAGTTGTCAATATTTAAGTCATCAGGACCAATTCCGTCTAAAGGGGAAAGCACACCATTTAATACATGATACATTCCATGGTAACCTGTTTTTTCAAACAATAGAATATCAGATGGCTCTTCAACAACACAAATTGTACTGATATCTCTTGAGTTATCTCCACAAATCAAACAGAGATCATCCTCGGCATAATTATGGCATTGATGGCAATAGGTGATTTTATCTTTTGCATCCATGAGCGCTTTTGCAAATTGGTAAATAAACTCACGATCTGTTTTCATAACATGAAGAGATAGTCGTTGGGCTGTTTTTTTTCCAATCCCGGGAAATCGCGAGAACGATTCAATTATTTGTTCTAATGTTGGGGGTAAACCCATTCTACATTCCAGGAATTTTCATATTTCCAAGCATTCCGCCAGTGATCGAATTCATTTTATCCTCAGATGCTTTTGCAGCATTCTGAAGTGCTTGATTTACAGCAGCTAAAATGAGATCTTCCAGCATTTCAACATCTTCTTCAAATACTTCTGGTTCAATTTTTACGGAAATCACGTCCTTTTGTCCATTTGCTACAATGGTGACCATGCCGCCGCCGGACTGACCCTCCACATGTAAATCTGCCAGCTCTTCCTGTGCCTTAGCCATTTGTTTTTGCATTTGTTGGGCCTGTTTCATCATTCCGCCCATTCCACCTTTAGGAAACATCTATTTAACTCCTATCTTAATATTTCACCTTCGAATTTTTCTAAAACCTCCATTGATAATGGATGGTTTTTTATTTCTTTTATCGAATCAACCTTTTGGGTAGCTTTTTGCTCGCTACCTGAATTGGTTGCTTTAAATTTTATTTTCATTGACTGACCGAACATCGTCCTAAACATATTTTCGATTTCTGAAATGTCATTATTAAGATTCTTAATTTTAAATCCGTCTTTTTTCCCTGGTACTTCAATATTAAGAATTTTATTTTGATAACCGGCAATGGTGCAAATTTCGAGAAAATGAGATGTCTTGGCGTTTACTTTCTGAATGGAACCGACAATTTTATCCCAATTTTTCCAGATTATATCACTGCTGACTTCACCATCAAATTTCCAATCCGCAGGTTGAATTAACTTTTCATCTTTCGGTAGTGCATTTAGGATTGTCTCATTTTTTTTCACCTGAGAATTTGAAGTATTCTCAACTTGCTCAGATGTTTGATCAATCTGTTTAGTTTTTTTTTTCTCTTTTGGATTCTCATCAACTTTGATTGGGATTTTTCCAGATAACAAATCTGAAATACTTACCGAGGAATCCATAGCGGTCAATTTCAAAAAATGGGATTCCAATCCAATTCTTGGTTGTTTGAGATGTCTAAGAGTTGATTCAAATTTTAAAGACATTTCCATAATTCTTAATAAATCATGTATATCGATGTCACTTTTATTCGTTTTTAACCATTCAAGTGAATGATCATCCAGATGATAAAGATTTTGCTGACCGGCGGTGACAACAAGGCAATTTCTGACATAATCATTAAAGCCGCTGACTAGATCAGTTATTGCCGTTCCATCAGATAATGTCTTATCAATAATATTTAAGACATCTAATTTGTTGCCGGCAAGAACTTCCTTGAGTAGACTCAGAAAAACGGAACTTTCAACAACTCCAAGCACAGACCTCACCGTGTCAATCTCTATCTGTGATTCATTAAATGCAATAACCTGATCCAATACGCTCAGTGCATCACGCAAGCCACCATCTGCTTTTAGGGCGATAAGTATAAGGCTATCATCATCATAACTTATTTTTTCATTTTCAAGAATCATCTTCATCTGTTTTATGATATTTGCAACAGATATCCTTTTAAAATCGAATCTTTGCGTTCGTGAAATAATGGTTGCAGGTATTTTGTGCTGATCGGTGGTGGCGAGGATGAAAATGACATATGGGGCTGGTTCTTCCAGAGTTTTAAGAAGGGCATTAAAGGCCTCCTTAGTAAGCATATGTACTTCATCTATTATATACACACGATATTTTCCAGATGTTGGAGGATATTTTGCGCTCTCCCTCAGTTCACGTATGTCGTCAATTCCGCGATTTGAGGCACCGTCTATTTCAAGTACATCCATATTTCGACCGTCAGTTATTTCAAGACAGTTCGTACAGCTCCCACAGGGATTGTTATCCTCAGGGTTTTTACAATTAAGTGCTTTAGCAAGAATTCTAGCCATCGTTGTCTTGCCCACGCCTCTTGGGCCTGAGAAAATATAACCATGGGCAACTCTGTTCAGCTTAATCGCATTCTGCAAGGTTCGGGACACATGATTCTGTCCGATGACATCCTCAAATTTTTGAGGACGAAATTTTCGTGATAATACTTGATAACTCATTATTTATTTTTGTAATTCAAGAAATCTGTGCACCGTAAATTGAATTTTCTGGTCAAATAGTTTCTATCACAGCCAGCTCGTTCCCAGGAATTTACGGCACATGAGGAAAATCACTACCGCTGCTTCCTCCCGGACCTGACGGGGTTTGTAACCAACTCATTGCGTAAAGCTGAAAATTTCAACACCGCTTATCATATAAACTAAATTCAGCAAAACCCTCTCAACGGAATTCAACCCTGCATAAGCGGATTTCAGGTTACAGGAAACCGCTAACTCCCCATCTAGCACAGAATAATTTTGTGAGTGATTTATCTGGCAGTCTAATTACCCAAATTGACCACTTAATTAGCTGACAAATTTATGTTTGTTTTCTTGCTTTATAAAATACCGAATACTACATTGTTATAATTATTCAGTAAAAGGAGGATAGATAGTGAGATTTGTTAATGAAGTCAAATAGAAAAAACTAAATCTTACCGGCAACTACAGCAAATTATCATTGATGATACTATTTACTACGATAATATTTATTCATAAATGAAGGCATTGCCGCGGTATTTTTATTTGTAATATTTTCTGATGATGATGATTTAATATTGTCTTTGGGGATATTCAATTTTTCATTTATAATATTATTTACAGAACCACTGAATTCTCCAATTTCTCTAATTAGATTACTTTCCATTTTCCCGGAAATCCCAGTACCGTAGACCTTTTTGATATTTGAAATATCATTTAAAATATTTTCGATTCTGGCTTGGTGATCTTTATTTAATTTTACCATTATTTCTCATATGATTATTGACTAAGATCTCTTTTAAAAAGAGTACCATAAAAAACAAAGCCAGTACCGATACCCAATATTGGTATACTCAAATACGCCCAATATTTCATTCCTAACCAATAGTGCATATAGAAACCAATCACATATCCAACGGCAAGCAAAATGAGGCTCATTCCAATAACAATAGAAAAATACACACTAAATTTCATTTAATTCTCCATGTATCACTTGTTACTTAAGCGTGCTTCTTCCTCATCAACACGTCTTAAACTCATCTCTAGAACTCCCATCAATCCAACAATTCGATCAGCTAGACCAGGTGAAAGTTGCCCTATACTCAATAAAGGTTTCATCGGACCCTTATTCACAATTACCTCGGCAAGGTTTTTCTCTATACATTTAACAACGGCATCCACCACCTCCATTGGTGATGATGTCCCGAGCAGTCGGGGTGCTTCCATATTTGAATCTTTGAACATACCAGCTTCAGAGATAAAACCGGGACAGATAACAGAAATATTAACTGGAGTCTTTTTTAGTTCCTGTCGCATCGCATCCGTCCACATTATTAAACCAGATTTTGTCGCCGAATAAATTGAATTAAAGGCAACACCTTTTTTCCCACCAAGCGAGGCAATATTCACTATATTCCCACCATTTTCCAGCATATATGGAAGTAGAATTCTAGTGAGTTCGATTGGTGCATGTAAATTGACGTTTATTATTTTAGATATCTGATCGGCGGTATAATTTTGTAAATGCCGATATTGTTCAATACCGGCATTATTTATCAAAAAGTCAATTCTTTTACCATCATCTATCAAAGAATTTATTGCAGGTTCAATTGAATGTATTTCACTTAAATCCAGTTGGATATAGCTTGCATTCCCCCCATGATCTTCTATTTCATGGCAAAGGGCTGATAATTTATTCTGATCTCTTGCAATAGCAATAATTCTACAACCCTTTTTTGCCAGAGATTTCGCAATGTAGGTACCAATGCCCCTTGAGGCACCTGTGATTAGTGCCACTTTATCATTAAATATTTGCATTATTTCTCCTGATTAGGTAGGTTCCGCTTCACGTAATTTAGTCACTGATAATTGGTAATCTCAAATCCAAAAAGATAAATTAACAATAATCCTCAAATACTTCTTGGTCGCAAAGTAGTAATTTAAATGTGTCAACTAAAGATATGATCCGTAATAAGCCCGATAAGAGAATGTTTAAATTTTAAAAACTCACCATTGACATGTCTATTAAATCCAAACCAGCTCATAGCAAAACATGAAGCATGTCAAAGCCTTCCAAGATAAAGTTAATCAATCTTGTGAGAGATATAAAAACTGATATTGAAAAATGGATAGAACCGTGAAGCCGATACAAAATCTCGTGCCCACTTCGTGCCAATTTATTAGGAATAACAGGGATATACAGGGATATTATTTCCAAAAATATCTCATTATTTTATCGTTTTATATCTATATATTTCAACTAGATAAAAAAATGTCCCTCAATTAATTAGAAGGACATTATTTTACTGGCGGAGAAGGGGGGATTCGAACCCCCGATGGACTTTCGCCCATACACACTTTCCAGGCGTGCACCTTAAACCGCTCGGACACCTCTCCATTTCTGCTCATTAAAGAGCAGGCAAATTTATCAGTCGGTTGATTTGTTATCCAATGACTAATTGGGATTCAATTGCCTGGATCTGACGCAGAGATTCTAAATACTTGTTATGATCGTTTAACTGTGTTGATACATCCAGTTTAAGACTTATTAATTGATGAATAATATTGAGCCTGTAATCTTCAAGTTCCTCACCAACGCATAATTGTTTATTATATTTATCGGGGTTTAATCTGAAACGCTTTAGAGTTCGATCCAAAATTTTATACGCATATTTGTTCTGTGTGTTTTTCTTTATAAAATTGGAAGCGATGGTAATCACAACATCTGGTTCATCTATTCGTTTACAATTGGTGTACCAGACAGATCCAATATGAACCATTTCCTCCAGATTGTTTTCACTGACTGCTCTGTTAAAATTTTTTTGATAATTCAAATTTGGATTATCAACCTGTCCGGCAATCATAAAAACAGCCAAAACAATACTTGCAATGATATACGCTTTATTCAGCTTCTGTCCCCCCATTGATGCGTCGATTTTTAAAAAATTCCGTCAATAACCTAAGGCATTCCTCACGAAGAATGCCACCCTGGACGACTGCCTGGTGGTTAAATCTCGGTTCTCTGCAAAGCTGATACAGTGAGCCTGTACATCCGGCTTTTTCATCCTCCACCCCGTAAACTACATGAGCCACCCGGGCATTTACGATAGCGCCAGCACACATGGGGCAGGGTTCTTTTGTGACAAATAGTAAGGCGTTTTGCAATCGCCAACCACCTATAGTATTTGACGCTGCGGTAATGGCGATAATCTCAGCATGAGCAGTAGGATCTTTCAAAGCCTCTCGTTGATTATGCCCCCGACCAATTATTTGATCTTTATAAACCACAATTGCACCGACAGGAATCTCGCTTTCCAGCGCTGCCTGCCGGGCTTCAGCCAGTGCAGACTTCATAAATGATTCTAAATATTGTCTGTTATACATAGTGTAATATTAATAATAATGACAGAGAATTAAATAGGAATTGAATGTTTAATTTTTTGATAGTATTTCACCATCGAATAATGTTGATCATTTTTTTTGGGATGGTGAAATCATGATTAATTTTAATTGATGATCACAAAATTTTAGCAAACCATTGATATTGGGATTCACCAGTCTGAGATAGAAGTGATTATTATGAGCACAATAATTATTGACTTTTGAAAAGAATTCTTTGTTTAAATTTATCGCGATGGCACTTCTCAGATATATTCACAGATTTCAAATCTTTTATCCACCGCATCTTATCAACCTGACGGATTTGAATGAGCGATAATATCTATTTTTATCCATTCAATTACGTCTTCGATTAGGTTGTAAACACAATGCCTGAACTGCCCGAAGTCGAAACAATCTGCAATGCTATAAGACCGGAATTGGTCAACAGGAGTATTTGCAAAATCCAGGTATTCTGTAAGAAATTAAGGTATCCAATAAATATTCAACACCAAAAAGAGAGTCTTTCAGTAATTATAGCAATTCGAAGAAGGGCTAAATATATTCTCATTGAGTTGGATAACCAGCATGTCATCCTTGTTCATCTTGGAATGACTGGTTCTTTGCGAATTGAATCACAGTGGAATAAACGTAAACATGATCATGTACTTTTCTGGCTGGATAATAATATGATTCTTGTTTATAATGACAGTCGCCGCTTTGGTCAAATCGAACTGCATCCTATATCTTCTCAGGGTGCAATCCCTCAATTACTGCATCACCTGGCGCCAGAGCCATTTAGTGATGATTTTGATATTGATTGGATGATAAAAGTTTGTAAAGGACGCACAAAGCCAATAAAAAATACGTTAATGGATAATACACTCGTTACCGGGGTTGGAAATATCTATGCAAGTGAAACCTTGTTTCTATCAAGAATCCATCCTGAAAGGCCATCATTTAGCTTATCAAAAAAAGAGATCAAGACTTTACATAAAGCAATAATTGTGATTCTATTGAGTGCTATTCAAGCAGGCGGATCTTCGATTATTAATTACCGACATCCTGATGGCTCAGAAGGACTTTTTACACGCGAATTGAGAGTTTATGGACAAAAAGAAGAAACTTGTGGTGACTGCAAAACAGGTATTATCGAACAAATAAAAATGGCGGGAAGATCTACCTTTTTCTGCCCTGTTTGTCAAAAATAGTGAACTGTATCAATTAATTGATCACTGTTGGCATGTACTTTCATTTATTAATTGATTATAATCTAAAATTGGAAGAGTCAAATTATCTTCTCATTTGATTTTTTTTAACGATATATTCTTATCATCACTATTAATAATTAAGCTTCGAATTCATCATTTTAAATTTTCAATAATTGTTATTAAGAGCTGTATATCTTTAAATTCTATTAATAATTATCCATCAAATTATTACTTTTCTGATATATAAATGAGGTCCTTGAAATCCCAAAACTCTTCCAGTTTTTCTTTGAGGATGATATTGCTTTTCTTCTGAAGAAGATTTTTCTGATGATTGAATATATGCATCCAAATTAACATCGCTGTCATATAAATGTAAAAATTATAAATGGAGTCTGAATGACATATAATGGTGACCACAATCGGATAAATGGGTTATCGAGTTTAATTGGAAATACGCCGCTGTTGGCAATTGAGTTTATGTATGGTGGCGAAAAGCGTACAATTTATGCCAAGGCCGAAAATCTCAATATGACTGGGAGTATCAAGGACAGAATGGCTTACCACATTCTCCATCAGGGATATTCAAGGGATATCCTCAAGCCAAATAATTTAATTATTGAAGCAACAAGTGGCAATACCGGTATTGCATTTGCGGCTATCGGTCGAGCACTGGGTCATCCAGTGACGATATTTATGCCAGATTGGATGAGTTCTGAACGGATTAACCTTATACGTAGCCTTGGAGCTGAGGTGGTTCTGGTCAGCAGAGAACAAGATGGATTTCTGGGTAGCATTCAGTTGGCGGAAGATTTAGCAAGAGATACAAAGGGAGCCTTTCTCCCCAGGCAGTTTTCAAATGAAGATAATATCGATGCTCATTATCTTACAACGGGACCGGAGATCTGGTGGCAATTAAGATTTCGCTCACTTTATCCAGATGCATTTATTGCCGGAGTTGGAACTGGCGGGACAATTATGGGAACTGGTCGATATCTTCAGGAAAAGTACCCATCTATCGAGATTAACCCGTTAGAGCCTTCTAACTCCCCTACCTTGTCAACTGGCCACAAAGATGGGAAACATCGTATACAGGGCATATCCGATGAATTTATCCCATCAATCTTAGAATTAAATAATCTTGATAAAATTATTAGCGTTGATGATGGTGATGCCATTATCATGGCCCAAAAACTGGCAAATGAACTTGGAATTGGTGTGGGTATTTCATCAGGAGCTAATTTTATTGGAGCTCTTATTGCCCAAGAAGAATTGGGTAGAGATGCCGTTTGTGTCACCATCTTTCCCGATTCCAACAAAAAATATTTAAGCACAGATCTTCTCAGAGAAGAGCCAATTAAGGATGGATATCTTGCCCCGAAAATTAAGCTCATTTCTATTCGAGCTTTTAAACGAGTGTGTCATACCTGCTGTGATCCGAAAGACTGTATGGAGTCTGTTTACAATAATGTTGAAAAGGAAGATTATATGTTCCCTTGTCCACGACGAACATAATTATCAATAAAATTTATTTTCCATTCACAATCAAAAACCCGTTTTAAGAGATCCTAACGTGTCATCCCCTATTAACTTTATTAGAATAAATGTAAAATTGAAAAACTTTTCACTTTATACTTTCCACTTTAGACTAAAAAGCTCGACATAAAATCGAGTCTCCACTGGATTCCAGGAATAACTTTCCACTTTGTTTTTATGAAATTTCCTGGGAAGCATTCACCTGATATTTACTATGCCAAAATGACTATATGATTAATTGCATTTATGCATTTACACAAGTGTAAAAGTGATAGTCCATTATGGGTGCCGTAAATAAACCTGTGTATGAGGTCATGTTACTTTAAAGCTCTACCGGAATATCATTTAAACTTAGCAGTTGATAAATTCGTTGTAAACTTAATTATGCTAAGTCCTTTTAATATGTAGTATGATAATCATATCATTTGAATCATCATTTTATTGTAATTTGACAAGGAGAAAATGAAAAAAATTAATATTATTACAACAATTGATTTTACCATATTGGATTAAATATGTCTTCCTCCCGTAATAGATTACAGGCATTGTATGAAATATCCCTTTCTATAGACACAGCTTTTGATTTGTATGATATGCTGGGTAAGACTTTAGCTACATATTTGAAATATTTGAAATGTTCTAGAGGATCTGTATTAAAAACTGATATGGACAAAAATGGAATTGCAACTTTTTCAAAAGTACATTCTACTCCTCAGCAAATTGAAAATAATGAGAATTATCTTCAAGCCATCGATACATTTAATAATCTTTATAAATCTGAAAATTCTTTAAGCAGCGTATTACCGTTTGTTATGCCCCATTCCGATGGTCAAACAAGCTATATTATGGATCTCCCTCAATTTGGTCTTTTATACCTATCGAAAGAAGGCAATGCATTTGACGATAGCTTGATAGATTCACTGCAACCATTAAATAATAAATTTGCAAATGCCTGTCATATCTGTTCCCAAAACCAGATTCAGAATACTTATGTTGAGAAGTATAGGGGAATATTTGAGAGTATTCAGGATGTCTATGCTGAAGTAGAGGCCAGCAGCGGAATTATCACAGAAATTAGTCCATCAATCGAGAGTATGAGCGGTTATACACGTGATGAAATGATCGGACAGGATATTACCCGATATTTTGTCATGCCCAAACAGTTACAGAAATTAATTGACGAGTTATACACAACCGGATCAAGTAATAATTTTGAAGCAATTTTAACCAATCGAACCGGTTTCAAAAGAACGGTATCTTTTTCAGTATTGGTTTTGAAAAGCGATAATGACAATCCAACAAGAATTGTTGGTACAATGCGTGATATCACCGATAGTAAGCAGATTCGTGATCAATTAAGTAAAAGCGAGCAAAATCAAATCATTGTCAACTATTTCGCCACTTCGCTGCTGGGGTCAAATACAGTAAATGATATATTATGGGATATCACTTATAACTGTATCTCCAAAATGGAATTTACAGATTGTATTGTTTATCTCTTCAATGATGATCGCACTGAGTTAGTGCAACGCGCTGCCTATGGCTCAAACAAGGAAAAGGATTATGACCTGCCCCCCAAAAGTCGGACCATGTTGTAAGTTAGTCCTAAAGAAAAAAGAAAGGAAAAACGAAACATGGCACGGAAACATTATACCCCAGAGCAAATCATAAGA